>Ga0265798_10004758_pt1 | contig 18576 bp, 14 predicted proteins | sample P3T30metagenome_FD_192430 | JGI IMG/M metagenome (GOLD analysis project Ga0265798, IMG submission 192430) | Plant litter microbial communities from East Loma Ridge, Irvine, California - P3 T30 | ecosystem: Environmental > Terrestrial > Plant litter > Unclassified | place: USA: California... | reverse complement strand
AGCGCGGCGCGCGCGACCAGCGCGACCGGGCGCAGGCGGCGCGATCGGGCGCGCATGCCGATCTGGCAGCGCTCGACAGCGAGGCGGCGGCGCTGACGCGCGCGACCAGACGCGACGGGCGCGACCGTGTGCTCGACCGGATGCGGCCCGACCCCGGCTATGAACGCGCGCTCGCGGCGGCGCTGGGGGATGATCTGGAGGCTGGCCTTGATCCGGCGGGCGAGCGGTTCTGGGCGGGCGCGGACGCGCTTCCCGAAGATCCGCCAGCGCCCTCGGGCACGGTGCCGCTTGCCAGCCATGTCGTCGCCCCGCCTGCGCTGGCGCGACGGCTGTCGCAGATATTCGTGGTCGATGCCGATGACGGCGTCGCGCTGGCGGTCGGGCAGCGGCTGGTGACGTTGCGCGGAAGCGTGCGGCGGTGGGACGGGTATGTCGCGAAATCGGGCGGCGCGGCGGCGGCCGAGCGGCTCGAACGAATGAGCCGCTTGCGCGCGATCGAGGATCAGCGCCCCGCCGCGGTGCGTGCGGTCGAATCCGCCGATGCAGACCTCGCGCGGATCGACGCGGCGATCGCAGACGCGCGGAGCGCTGCGGTGGCGGCGCGGCGGTTGCTCGAAAGCGCCGAGACGCGCGCGCGCGATGCGGCGCGCGCCGAGGACCGCGCGACCGCCGCGATCGAGCGGATCGAGGCGCAACGGAGCGATCTCGCGGGCCGACGTGCGCGGATCGAGGCGGATCATGCCGAAGCCGTCGCTGAGGTAACGCGCGCTGCCGCGACGCACGCCGCACTTCCCGATGGCAGCGCAACCCGTGCGCGTGTCGCCGAACTGTCGCACGCGGCGGAGCATCGTCGTGCCGAGATCGCCACCGCGCGCGCCGACCGCGCCGGGGTCGACCGCGACCTCGGCAGCGCGCGCGAGCGGCTTGCGGCGATGGCGGCGGAGGCGAAGGGCTGGCGCACGCGCGCGGGCGAGGCGGCCAAGCGGATCGCGGACATGGACAAACGCGACGCCGCGCTCGCGCTGGAGGCGGAGGCGCTGGCGGGTCGGCCCGAGGCGCTCGCCGCCGAAGTCGTTGCGCTGGAAGCGGTTCATGCCACCGCACGCGCCGATGCGGATGCCGCGCAAAGCGCCGAACGCGCTGCCGATAGCGCGCTCCGGGCCGCGGAGGCGACCGCCGCCGCCGCCGCCGAAACGCTCGCCCAGGCGCGCGAGGCGCGGGCGGGTGCGGCGGCGCGGGCGGAGAATCAGGAATTGCGGCGGGTCGAGACGAACCGGCTGGCGGGCGAACGCTTCCAGTGTCCGTCGGTGCTGCTCCCCGAACGTGTCGGTTTCGACGGTGCGTCGGTGAGCGCCCCCACGGAAGAATCCGCCATGCATGAGAAACTTACCGTCGACCGCGAGCGGATCGGGCCGGTCAATCTCGTCGCCGAAACCGAACTCGCCGAGCTGGAATCGGCGTCGCAGGGTAATGCCGCCGAGCGCGAGGAGCTGGGGCTGGCGGTCAACCGGTTGCGCGGGTCGATCGGTACGCTCAACCGTGAGGGGCGGCAGCGGCTGCTCGCCGCGTTCGAGGCGGTCGACGGGCATTTCCGGCGGCTTTTCACGACGTTGTTCAACGGCGGCGCGGCGCATCTGGAGCTGGTCGACTCGGACGATCCGCTTGAGGCGGGGCTCGAGATCATGGCGCAGCCGCCGGGAAAGAAGCTCCAATCGCTCACGCTGCTGTCGGGCGGCGAGCAGGCGTTGACCGCCGTTGCACTCATTTTTGGCCTGTTTTTGACCAATCCTGCACCCATTTGTGTCCTGGATGAAGTCGATGCGCCGCTGGATGACGCCAATATTGAGCGGTTTTGCGACCTGCTCGACGTCATGACGCGCGAGACCGAGACGCGCTACCTGATCGTTACGCACAATGCGGTGACGATGAGCCGGATGCACCGGCTGTTCGGCGTGACGATGATCGAACAGGGGGTCAGCCGGCTGGTCTCGGTCGATCTGAGCGCGGCGGAGACGCTGCTCGCGGCGGAATGAAGCGGTCGGGGCGGCTTTTCGGGTAGCATCTGTCCCGCAAACGGCGACATAGGGTTCGATGCGCGATCCCCTCCACCTCCGCCCGGTCCAGTTCGTCGACACCCCCGTCGGCCGTGATGGCGAGGTCGCTCGGCTCGCGGGCGGAATGCTGTGGTTCGCGGCCTATGCGGTGATCGAAGGCGGTCACCGTCGTACCGTGTCGATCACCGCGCTGGCCGATCTGCTACAGGACGATCGCGCCGCACGGCTCCACGCCCGGATCACTGCGCCGCGCGCCGCCCTGACGCTCGGGGAGCGGACACTGCGGTTCGATCAGCCGTCGGTCGCCGCGATCCTCAACGTCACGCCCGACAGCTTTTCCGACGGCGGTACGCATGGCGGACACCCGGCTGAGGCGGCGTCGGCTGGGGTCGCGATGGCCGCGGCGGGCGCGGCGATCATCGACGTCGGCGGCGAATCGACGCGGCTCGGTGCGCCGGTCGTGTGGGAAGGCGACGAGATCACGCGCGTCGTGCCGGTGATCGAACGGCTCGCGCGGAGCGGGACGCTGGTATCGATCGACACGCGCAAAGCCGCAGTGATGGAAGCCGCGCTCGCGGCGGGGGCGGGGATCGTCAACGATGTCGCGGCACTTATGTGGGACGATCGCGCGCTGGAGGTGGTAGCCCGCGCCGGGTGCCCGGTTGTCCTGATGCATTCGCCTGATCCGAAAAGCGGGGGCCACGGTGCGCACGGCTATCGCGACGTGCTGACCGACGTGTTCGACTGGCTGGAAGCGCGGATCGATGCGGTGGTGGCGGGTGGCGTCGATCGTGCGCGGATCATCGTCGATCCCGGTATTGGCTTCGGCAAGTCGCTCGCGGAGAACCTCGCCTTGCTCAACGGGCTGGCGATCTTCCACGGCCTGGGGTGCCCGATCCTGCTTGGCGCGAGCCGCAAGCGAATGATCGGCGCGCTATCGAACGAAGCGGCGGCGGATGCGCGACTGGGCGGATCGATCGCGCTCGCGCTGAAGGGCGTCGAGGCGGGCGCGCAACTGCTGCGCGTCCACGACGTTGCCGAAACGGTCCAGGCGGTGCGCGTGTGGCGCGGACTGCGCGATCAGGCACTGGTGGCCCGCTAAGCGTCTGGTCGACCGTATCGATCCGTTCGTCCCGCGCGACGATCCGTAGCGGAAAATAACACAATCGTTATACGTTCGACATGTGATGCCGCCTACCGGCAGCGCGCGGAGGACGTGCCTTTGGCGCAGTGCTTCCGTTCTGAACCTAATCGCAGCGCGTTCGTATCGCACTGCAACATCGCAACGCCTGGAGGAAATTCATGATCATCGACGCAGTCCCGCGATATCGGCAGATCGTCGCCGAAGTGTGGCGGCCGCTGCTCGCGCTGTTCGTGTGGGACGTGATCGTCACGGTCACTTATTACATCTTGCCGTTCAAGGCGCCGTCGCTGCCGCTGACGCTGTTCGGGTCGGCGCTTGCGCTGTTCCTCGGGTTCCGCAGCACCTCGGCGTATGAACGCTGGTGGGAAGGGCGTGAACTGTGGGGGCGGATGATCAACGCGTCGCGCAGCCTGTCGCGTGCGGCGCGCAGCTACCTGCCCGATGAAGAAGGGCGCGACCTGCAACGCGCGATCATCCTGCGCCAAATCACCTATGTCCACGTGCTCCGCTGCCAGTTGCGCAAGCAGGACACGCGGGCGGAAGCGCTGCGCTTCCTGTCGCCTGACGAGGCCAAGCCTCCGCTTGCGCGCAACAACGTCGCCAACGGCATCCTCGACGGCACCGGCCGCCGGGTCGATCAGGCGCGGCAGAAGGGGTGGATCGACACGATCCAGCAGGCGTCGATCGAGCGCGTGCTGGTCGACATTGCCAATGCCCAGGGCGGGATGGAGCGGCTGAAGAACACGCCGCTGCCCAACCAGTATCGCTTCTTCCCCGAATTCTTCGCGCGGCTGTTCTGCATCCTGCTCCCGATCGGACTGGTCGAGACGCTGGGGTTCGCGACGCCGATAGGATCGACGGTCGCTGGCCTGATGTTCCTCGCGGTCCTCAAGATCGGCGACGATCTGGTCGATCCGTTCGCCGACACCGTTCACGACGTGCCGCTGACCGCGATGTGCACCACGGTCGAGATCGACTTGCTGCAGGCTCTTGGCGAACCAGCCCCCGAGCCGGTCAAGCCGGTCAAGGGCATCCTCTGGTAAGACGCGATCAGGCGGCGGCGTTGTCGATCCCGAGCTCGCCCAGCTTGCGATACAGCGTCGACCGCCCGATCCCGAGCCGCCGGGCAACCTCGGTCATCCGCCCGCGATAATGGCCGATCGCGAGGCGGATGACGTCCGCCTCGATGTCATCGAGCGCGCGCAGATTGCCGTCCGCATGGAACAGCGTGATTCCGCCCGACGTGCCGAGCGGTGCTTGCGAAGGTGATACGGGACGTTTCCCGCCGAGCGCCGCGATCTGCGGAAAATCGGCTTGCGTCAGTGCGTCGCCATCACACAGCACGGCTGCGCGGAAGAGCGCGTTCTGCAACTGGCGTACGTTCCCCGGCCAGTCATAGCGGCCGAGCAGCGCAAGCGCGTCGTCGGTGATGCCGAGCTGACGCAACCCTGGCTGTTGCGCGATCCGTGCCATCAGGTGCCGCGCGAGCGCGGGGATGTCGCCGGTGCGTTCGCGCAGTGGCGGGATCGTCACCTGCACGACGTTGAGCCGGTAATAGAGGTCTTCGCGGAAGCGTCCGGCCTCGACTTCGTCGGTCAGCCGCTTGTTGGTCGCGGCGATGACGCGGACGTCGACTTCACGCACCTGCCGTGCGCCAAGCGGCTGGATTTCGCCTGACTGGAGCACGCGCAACAGCTTCACCTGCGCTTCGATCGGCATTTCGCCGATTTCGTCGAGGAACAGCGTCCCGCCGTCAGCCTCCTGGAAGCGACCGGTCTTGCGTTCGAACGCGCCGGTGAACGCGCCCTTTTCGTGGCCGAACAATTCGCTTTCGACAAGATTGGCCGGGATCGCACCGCAATTGACCGCGATCATCGGTTTCTTGCCGCGCGGCGAGGCGGCGTGGATCGCCTCGGCAACGACTTCTTTTCCGACGCCGCTTTCACCCTCAAGCAGAACCGGCACGCGTGCGCGTGCGGCCTTGGCGGCGATTGCGAGTGCCGCACGGAAATCGGGGGCGGAACCGACGATCTCGTCGAACGCCAGCAGTGCCGGAATCTTCTCGGTCAACGGACGCAATTCGCCCGCGACCTTGTCGGCGACCGCGGCATCGAGCGCGGCGAGCAGACGTTCGGGCGCGAGTGGCTTGACCAGGAAGTCGGTCGCGCCCGAGCGCATCGCATGGACGGCCTGCGCGACCGACCCGTTCGCGGTCAGCAGCAACAGCGGTAGCGCAGGGCGACGGGTGCGAAATTCGGCGATCAGCGCGGTCGGGTCCGCCTCCGGCGCCCAATGGTCCATCAGGATCGCATCGAGCTGCAAGCCCTCCGGTGAGCCCAGCATCGCGATCGCGGTCTCACCGTCGTTGGCGAAGATCGCACGCCATCCGCGCCGCGCGGCGATCGCCGCGATCAGCCTGCGCTGCGCGGGTTCGTCGTCGATCAGCATCAGCAGGCGTTGGCCGTTTCGCGTCATGCTCTTCCCCGAATTCACTCTGTTTGGAGCGATTCTGTAACGGCAAGATGTAAAAGCCGCCTTAAACGACCCAGCCCGGGACGAACGAGACAGGCCGTGCCGAATAATTGCGGGGGTTGAGGGGTTGCGTGGCGCGAGCTAAGCACGGGAAGAACAAAAAGGTGAGGAACGAACCGATGGCGAACGAGGGCGATCTGCAAGTCCACCGCGCGACTTACACCAAGGTCATCGGGGTCCTCAAATATGGAGCGGTTGCCTGCTTCATCATCGCGTTTGCGGTGGTGTGGCTGATTTCGGGCAAGTAGCGGTGAAGATCGCCGTTCTCCGCGAAACCGCCGAAGGCGAACGCCGCGTCGCCGCCACGCCGGAAACGGTCAAGAAGTTCATTGGACTGGGCGCGACTGTCGCGATCGAGGCCGGCGCGGGCAGTACCGCTTCGATCGCGGATGCCGACTATGCCGCTGCGGGTGCGACCGTCGCGGATCGCGCGGCGACGCTGGCGGGTGCCGATATCGTGCTGGCGGTACAGGGGCCGGATGCGGCGTCGCTGGCGGGGGTTACGTCGGGAGCCTGGCTGGTTGCCGCGCTCAACCCGTTTGCCGATCGGGCGCGGATCGATGGTTATGCCGCGGCGGGACTCGAGGCGCTCGCGATGGAGTTCATGCCGCGGATCACGCGCGCGCAGTCGATGGACATCCTGTCGTCGCAATCGAACCTTGCGGGTTACAAGTCGGTGCTGGATGCTGCGGCGGCTTATGGTCGGGCCTTCCCGATGATGATGACCGCGGCGGGCACGGTGTCGGCGGCCCGCGTGTTCGTGATGGGGGTCGGCGTGGCTGGCCTTCAGGCGATCGCGACTGCGCGGCGTCTCGGCGCGCAGGTGTCCGCCACCGACGTCCGTTCGGCGACGCGCGAGCAGATCCAGAGCCTTGGCGCGAAACCGATCTTCGTCGAGAATGTCGCCGGGATCGAGGGCGAGGGATCGGGCGGCTATGCCGGCGAGATGAGCCCCGAATATCAGGCGGCGCAGGCCGAGCTTGTGTCGGGGCATATCGCCAAGCAGGACATCGTCATCACCACCGCGCTGATCCCGGGGCGTCCCGCGCCACGGCTGATCTCGGCGGCGCAGGTCGCGAGCATGCGGCCGGGCTCGGTGATCGTCGATCTTGCGGTCGAGAGCGGCGGCAATGTCGAGGGATCGGTCGCGGGCGAGGCGGTGGTCGTCTCGGGTGTGACGATCGTCGGCTATCGCAACGTCGCGTCGCGGCTGGCGGCGGATGCTTCCGCCTTGTTCTCGCGCAACCTGTTCAATTTCCTGAGCGCGTTCTGGGACAAGGAGCAGGGCAAGCCGGTGCTCGATGAAGAGATCGGCGACGCGATCCGGCTGACGCAAGGCGGCAAGGTGGTGAACGCGCGGTTGCTGAGTTAGCGGTTGGCTTCCGCCGAGACCCTGCTCGAGCAAATGCGCGTCAATCCGCGCGATTGGCGGATCGGGGATGTCGTAGCGTTATGCAATGGGTTCGACATTGCTTGCACACCGCCGCGCAAGGGATCACATTTCAAGGTGAAGCGTATCGATATGGCCGAGATCCTGACCATCCCCGCGCACCGGCCGATCAAGCCGGTGTATATCCGGGCGTTGGTACGGTTCGTCGATGCCGTTCGGGAAGGGACATCATGAATCCGCTCGATTACGAAGTCGACATCCTGCCGCTGTCGGTGGAAGACGGCGGGGGGTTTACGGCTGTGGCCCCCGAACTGCCGGGGTGTCGTTCCGACGGCGAGACGCCGCAGGAAGCGCTCGACAATATCTACGATGCCATCGGGTGCTGGATCGAGGCGGCGCAGGAAATGGGGCGTCCGGTCCCGCAACCCCGCCGCGCCGCGGCCTGAACGGGAGACACGTACGTCATGGACTTCATCTCGATCCTGTCGATCTTCGTCATGGCCTGTTTCGTGGGCTATTATGTCGTCTGGTCGGTCACGCCTGCGCTCCACACGCCGCTGATGGCGGTGACCAACGCGATCTCCTCGGTCATCATCGTCGGCGCGTTGATCGCGTCGGCGGCGGAGGGGTCGGTCTGGTCGAAATGGCTCGGGCTGCTCGCGGTGGTGCTGGCGAGCGTCAACATCTTCGGCGGCTTCGCGGTGACGCAACGGATGCTCGCGATGTACAAGAAAAAGGAACGGCCGGTCGCGAAGTGACGCGGCATGGTCGGGCAGGGGGTTAAGCGATGGAACATACGGCACCGGTAAATCCCTGGGTCGCGCTGGCGTATCTCGTCGCGGGGGTGTGCTTCATTCTCGCGCTGCGCGGGCTTTCATCGCCCGCGACCGCGCAGCGCGGTAACCGGCTCGGCATGATCGGGATGGCGCTTGCGGTGGGCACGACGTTGTTCGCGCACCACCTCGCCTCACCGTTCGAGATCGGGGTCGCGATGGCGATCGGTGCCGCGATCGGGATCGTCACCGCGCGGCGGATCGCGATGACCGACATGCCGCAGCTCGTCGCGGCGTTCCACTCGCTCGTCGGCATGGCGGCGGTGCTGGTCGCGGCGGCGGCCTATCTAAACCCCGGCGCGTTCGGGATCCTGGGCGACGACGGGCAGATCCTGACCGTCTCGCGGATCGAGATGGGGCTTGGCATCGCGATCGGTGCGATCACCTTCTCAGGGAGCGTGATCGCGTTCCTCAAGCTCAACGGCAACATGTCGGGCAAGCCGATCATGCTGCCGGGGCGCCACGTCATCAACATCGCGGTGCTCGCCGCCATCCTCGGCCTCGTCGGCTATTTCACGCAGGACCAGAGCGCCTGGGTGTTCTGGACGATCACCGCCTTGAGCTTCGTCATCGGCTTCCTGCTGATCGTGCCGATCGGCGGCGCGGACATGCCGGTCGTCGTGTCGATGCTCAACAGCTATTCGGGCTGGGCGGCGGCGGCGATGGGGTTCACGCTCCATAACAGCGCGATGATCATCACCGGCGCGCTGGTCGGTTCGTCGGGCGCGATCCTCAGCTACATCATGTGCAAGGCGATGAACCGCAGCTTTATCAGCGTCATCGCGGGCGGCTTCGGCGGCGACAGCGCGGCGGCGGGTGGCGAGGCCAAGGAGCAGCGCCCGTGGAAGCGCGGCTCGGCCGACGACGCGGCGTTCCTGCTCGGCCAGGCGGAGCAGGTCATCATCGTCCCCGGCTACGGCATGGCGGTCAGCCAGGCGCAGCACGCGCTGCGCGAGATGGGCGACAAGCTCAAGGAGCATGGCGTTCGCGTGAAATACGCGATCCATCCGGTCGCTGGCCGGATGCCCGGCCACATGAACGTACTGCTTGCCGAAGCAAACGTGCCGTATGACGACGTGTTCGAGCTGGAGGACATCAACAGCGAGTTCTCGCAGACCGACATCGCCTTCGTGATCGGCGCGAACGACGTGACCAACCCGGCCGCCAAGACCGACAAGACCTCGCCCATCTACGGCATGCCGGTGCTCGACGTCGAAAAGGCCAAGACCGTGCTGTTCATCAAGCGGTCGATGGGCGGGGTCGGCTATGCCGGTGTCGACAACGACGTGTTCTACATGGACAATACGATGATGCTGCTGGGGGATGCCAAGAAGATGGTCGAGGAAATCGTCAAGTCGCTCGACTGATGGCTTCTTCCTAAAGTCCTGACCGACGGTGCAAAATGCCGAATGATTACGGTCCTTGGGAAATTTACTCCATTTCGGAGTCAATCGCGCGCCGCTGTGTCCGTATTCGCACGAATTCTACTGTTCCCTTTTGGTGGAATGCGTATTTTACGTAAGAATGGGCCGAGAAGCCCCGCACCTTGGGGGGAGCGAACGCATGACCGAACCATCGGCTTTCGACGACGTCGGGCGATCCGCGCACGGTCCGGTATCGCTCGGTCGTCCATCCGTACTGCTGATCGCGGATGGGCGATCGGCGGGAACAAGCGCGATTGAGGCGTGCGCGGCGCACCTGCTTGGCCCCGTCGCCTGGATGGAGGCTGACGTCCGGCTGCAACGCCAGGGCCTGTGTCGTGCAATCCTCGCGGAAGCGTCGGGGGTGTCGGATGCCGTGCTCGAACGCGTGCTGCCGTTGCTCGCGGATCTGGTCGACGCAGGCGACGTTCGCGCGGTGATCGTGCTCGATCCGGGCCAGATCGACTGCGTTGCGGGTTTGATCGGGGCCTCGCCGATCGACCTGTTGTGTTCCCCGACTCCGACCGAGCGGATTACTAGCCTGTGCCTGGCACTGGTTCCCGCCGACAGCCGCTTGCACGACATCGGCGGGACGCCCGACTCCGTGCGCCTGATGCGGCTGAACGAGGAGATTGCGCGGATCGCCGAAACCCTCACGCGGCTGACGCGCGGCGAGGACGAAATGTCGCGGCCGACCGCGGTGTCCGATCCCGGACTCACCTATCGCCCGGGGCCATTGCTCGAACGCCCCGACATTCGCGTGCGCGACGTGCGCAACGCGATCCGCGCGCGTCGGCTGCGCGACCAGTTCTTCGGCCCCGGCCTGTTCGAGGATCCGGCATGGGACATGCTGCTCGACCTGTTCGCGGCCGAACTGGAGCGCGTACAGGTGTCGGTATCAAGTTTGTGCATCGCGGCTGCGGTCGCACCAACTACGGCATTGCGCTGGATCACCCGGATGACCGACGCGGGACTGTTCGAACGGCACCCCGACCCGTTCGATCGCCGCCGGGCCTTTATGGCGCTGTCATCGCGCGCAAGTCTGGCGATGCGCAACTATGTCGCGGCGGCGCGCCATGCGGGTGCCACGATTGGATAGGCACGTTCGGGCTTGCCCTGCGCGGCGAGCGGTGGCATTGCGCGCTCCACGCCGATCGCGCTTTCCGAAGCGCTCGCGCGGGCGATTAGCTCAGTTGGTAGAGCGTCTCGTTTACACCGAGAATGTCGGCGGTTCGAGCCCGTCATCGCCCACCACCCACATCGCGTACGACGTCCGACCAGCGGCACGACCGTTGTTCTCGCAATTCATCCCTTGTTAGCGTTAGCATCGGCCCGTATCCGTGTCCTGGCGCGTTGCGAAAGACAGGCGGGGAGAGTGAGATGCGGATTTTCGGTGGATTGGCAATTGGCGGACTGGTGCTTGCCGCAACCGCAGTGTCGGTCGGTGCGGCAGATCCCGCGCCGAAGATTTCCAACCCGATCATCCGGGACAAGTTCACCGCCGATCCTGCGCCGATGGTCGTGGGGGATACGCTGTACCTCTACGTCGGTCATGACGTTGCGCAGCGCGACGAGATGTTCAACATGCGCGAATGGATGGTCTATTCGACCAAGGACATGAAGCGCTGGACCGATCACGGGCCAATCATGAACGTCGCCGATTTCAAATGGGCCAAGCAAGACGCTTGGGCCTCGCAGGCGATCCAGAAGAACGGCAAGGTCTGGTTCTACGCTGCGGTCGAGCATGATGCCACGCACCCCGGCAAGGCGATCGCGGTCGCCGTCGCCGATACGCCGACGGGGCCGTTCCGCGATGCCAAGGGCTCGGCGCTGATTACCAACGAGATGACGCCCAAGGGCACGCATAGCTGGGAAGACATCGACCCCACCGTGATGACCGATGACGACGGGACGACCTGGATCGCGTGGGGCAACCGGCAATGCTATATCGCCAAGCTCAAGCCCAACATGATCGAGATCGACGGCCCGATCACCGAGATCACGCCGCCGCATTTCGAGGAAGGGCCGTGGCTGCACAAGCGCGGCAAGACCTATTACCTGACCTACGCTTCGCTCGACCGAAAGACGCAGCGCGACGAGCATGTCTCCTATGCGACCGCAACGTCGCCGCGCGGGCCGTGGACGCCGCATGGGCTGCTGACCGGTTCTGGCAAGTACAGCTTCACCATCCACCCCGGGATCGCGGAATTCCACGGCAAATCGTACCTGTTCCTGCACAACGCCGACCTTGCGATCGACGACCAGCGCGGATCGATCGGTCGGCGCGCGGTGACGGTGTATCCGCTGACGTATAACAAGGACGGGACGATGCGCCCGGTCGTTCAGACCCCCAATACGGTGACGATGGCGCCGCCGAAGTAACGTAGCGTCCGATGACTTCTGCGCAGATCATCCCAACCGTTCGCTTCGAGCGTAGTCGAGAAGCCGGGCACAGCGCAGGTTTCTTAACTACGCTCGAAACGAACGGGTCGGGTTGGCGTCATCAAGCTCCTAAACGCCCTCAGGAGACGATCCGTCGACCCGGTCAGCGATCGTGGTCGAGGATCGTCTCCATCGCGACGAAGGTCGACGTGCTCGCGACATGCGGCAGGCTGGAGATCTTCTCCCCCAGCACATAGCGGTAGCGGCGAATGTCGGTGGTGCGGACCTTGAGCAGATAGTCGAAGCTGCTCGCGATTAGGTGACATTCCTCGACTTCGGGAATGCGCCGCACCGCCGCGTTGAAATCGCGCAGCGCATTCTCGCGCGTGTCGGACAGTTTCACTTCGGTGAAGGCGACGTGATCGAGTCCCAGCTTGGCAAGATTGGTCACCGCGCGGAAGCCGAGGATATAGCCCTGGTCGACCAGCCGCTTGAGCCGCACCTGCGTCGGCGTCTTGGACAGCCCGATCTGCGTCGCAAGGTCGGTGACGGTCATCCGCCCATCCTGCGCCAACAGATCGATGATCGCGCGATCGAACCGGTCCAATTCGCTATCTGACGATGGTTGGGTAGGCGATTTGTCCTTCATGGCCTCGAAATGCGGTCGAGATCGAGCCTTCGTCAAGTTTGAACGGGAAGATTCCCTCCGGGATAGGCGCGTATGGCGAGATCTACCCAGAGGATCGCCATGACCACCGAATCGTCCATGCCATTTGCGTGCTTTGCTCCGACGGTGCGCACGCCCGATCCGATGCGTGCGGCAATCACCGCGGCGATGCGGACGCCCGAGCCGATCTGCGTGCCGCCATTGGTCGAGGCGGCAACCGTTCCCGACACCGTTCGCCGCGCTGCTGCAGGGACCGCGCGCGCGCTGATCGAAGGGTTGCGCGGGTCGAAGGCGCGCGGCGGGGTGCAGGCGCTGGTGCAGGAATATGCGCTGTCGAGCCAGGAAGGCGTCGCGTTGATGTGCCTCGCCGAAGCGTTGCTGCGCATCCCCGACACTGCGACGCGCGACGCGTTGATCCGCGACAAGATCGCGGGCGGCGACTGGGCGGCGCATATCGGGGACGGGCGATCGCTGTTCGTCAATGCCGCGACCTGGGGGCTGGTCGTCACCGGCAAGCTGGCGGCGAGTGCGGACGACCGGGGGCTCGCGACCGCGCTGACCCGGCTGGTCGCGCGGGTGGGGGAACCCGTGATCCGGCGCGGCGTCGATCTGGCGATGCGGATGATGGGCGAACAGTTCGTCACCGGCCAGACGATCGACGAGGCGCTGCGGCATGCGAAGGACCGCGAGGCGCGAGGCTATGGGTTTTCGTACGACATGCTCGGCGAGGCGGCGACGACCGCGGCGGATGCGGCGCGCTATCTGAAGGATTACGAGCAGGCGATCCACGCGATCGGCAAGGCGTCCGACGGGCGCGGCGTTTACGGCGGGCCGGGTATCTCGATCAAGCTGTCCGCGCTTCATCCGCGCTACAGCCGCGCGCAAGCGGGGCGGGTGATGGCCGAGCTGCTGCCGGTCGTGCGCGGGCTGGCGTTGCTCGCCAAGGGCTATGACATCGGCTTCAACATCGATGCCGAGGAAGCCGACCGGCTCGAACTGTCGCTCGACCTGCTCCAGTCGCTCGCCGAGGATCCCGCGCTCGACGGCTGGAAGGGGCTTGGCTTCGTCGTCCAGGCTTACGGCAAGCGCTGCCCGCTGGTGATCGATTTCGTCATCGCGCTCGCGCGGCGGACCGGGCGGCGGATCATGATCCGGCTGGTCAAGGGCGCCTATTGGGATGCCGAGATCAAGCGCGCGCAAGTCGATGGGCTTTCTGGATACCCGGTCTATACGCGCAAGATCTATACCGACGTCGCGTATATCGCTTGTGCGCGCAAACTGCTGGCGGCGCGCGACGCGGTGTTCCCGCAATTCGCGACGCACAATGCGCAGACATTGTCGACGATCTACCAGCTCGCGGGCGAGGACTTCGTCGTGGGCGATTACGAGTTCCAGTGCCTCCACGGCATGGGCGAGCCGCTGTACGACCAAGTCGTCGGCGCGAACGGCCTCGCGCGGCCGTGCCGGGTGTATGCCCCGGTGGGTACGCACGAGACGTTGCTCGCCTATCTCGTCCGCCGCTTGCTCGAGAACGGCGCGAACTCGTCGTTCGTCAACCGGATCGGCGATCCCGCGGTGCCGATCGAGGATTTGATCGCCGATCCGGTCGAGATCGTCCGTGCGATGCCGGTCCCCGGCGCGCCGCATGACGAGATTGCGCTGCCCGCGGCGATCTATGGCGCGCGGCGCAATTCGCAGGGGCTCGATCTCAGCGACGAAGCGACGCTGGCGATGCTGTCGCAGACGCTGGTGGCGAGTGCCGCGTCCGAATGGACCGGCGGCGTCGACACGGGCGCACGGCCTGCGGTCGTGATCCGCAACCCGGCGGACCATCGCGACATCGTCGGCCATGTGTTCGAAGCCGACGAAGCCGCGGCGCAAGCGGCGGTCGATCGCGCGGTCGGGGCGGCGGCGCGGTGGGCGGCGACTCCGGTTGTGGAGCGCGCCGATTGCCTCGATCGCGCGGGGGACATGCTCGAAGCCGCGATGCCGACGCTGCTCGGGCTGATCATGCGCGAAGCGGGCAAATCCGCTGCCAACGCCATCGCCGAAGTGCGCGAAGCGGTCGATTTCCTGCGCTATTATGCGGCGCAGGCGCGCGCGACGCTGGACGGCACGACGCCGCTCGGCCCGGTCGTCTGCATCAGCCCGTGGAATTTCCCGCTCGCGATCTTCGCCGGGCAGATCGCCGCTGCATTGGTCGCTGGCAACCCGGTCGTCGCCAAGCCCGCGCAACCGACCCCGCTGATCGCGGCGGAAGCGGTGCGGATCCTGCACCGCGCGGGCGTGCCCGAGGATGTCGTGCAATTGGTGCTGGGTGATGGCGCGGTCGGCGCGGCGCTGGTCGGCGCATCCGCAACCGCGGGGGTGATCTTCACCGGATCGACCGGGGTTGCGCGGACGATCCAGCGCCAACTCGCCGGGCGTCTGACCGCAGAGGGCAAGCCGATCCCGCTGATCGCCGAGACCGGCGGGCAGAATGCGATGATCGTCGATTCCTCGGCGCTGGCCGAACAGGTCGTGGGCGACGTGCTGGCGTCTGCGTTCGACAGCGCGGGGCAGCGGTGTTCGGCGCTCCGCGTTTTGTGCCTGCAGGAAGAGGTTGCGGACCGCACGCTCGCGATGCTGCGCGGGGCGGTGGCGGAACTGACGATCGGGCGGACCGACCGGCTCGCGATCGACGTCGGCCCGGTCATCACTGCGCAGGCGCGCGACGGGATCGACGCGCACATCGCGCGGATGCGGGCGGCGGGGCACCGCGTCGAGCAGACCGCCTTGCCGGCTGCGACGGGGTACGGCACGTTCGTGCCTCCGACGATCATCGAGATCGACAAAATCGCGCAGATCGAGCGCGAAGTGTTCGGGCCCGTGCTGCACGTGCTCCGCTTCCGCAGCGGGGCGATGGATGCGCTGGTCGAGTCGATCAACGCGACCGGTTATGGGCTAACCTTCGGGCTCCACACCCGGCTCGACGCGACGATTGATCGCGTCACGCGCGCGATCGGGGCGGGGAATGTCTACGTCAATCGCAACACGATCGGCGCGGTCGTCGGGGTCCAGCCGTTCGGCGGGCGCGGGCTTTCCGGCACTGGCCCCAAGGCGGGCGGGCCGATGTATCTGACTCGGCTGGTCCATGCCGCGCATACGGCGGTGGTATCGGTGACGGGCGGCGATCCGGTCGCGCGGACGCTGGCGACGTGGCTCGGGACGCAGGGCGAGCCCGAGATGGCGGCGGCGGTCGGCGCGATCGCGGATCGCTCGCGGCTTGGCTATGAAGTCGAGTTGGCGGGTCCGGTCGGCGAGATCAATCGTTACGCGCTCCATCCGCGTGGTCGGATCGCGGTGATCGCACGGACTGCGCACGGGTTGTGGCGGCAGATCGGCGCGGTGCTGGCGACGGGGAACCATGCGGTGGTAATTCCGGGCGGGCCGCTGGCGGTGGCACCGGCGGGGTTGCCCGCTGGGGTTGCGGCGCGGATCGACTGGGCGTCGCAGGGGCTGGCCGAGGTCGATGCGCTGGCGGGGGCGCTGGTCGAGGGGGATGCGGCGGACGTTGCCGCCGCTTCGCGGGCGCTGGCGGCGCGGGATGGGGCGATTGTGTCGCTTCATGGCGCTTCGAGCGCGGACGTGGTGGCGCGGGCGGATGCGTATCCGCTCGATCTGTTGTGCGAGGAGGTTTCGGTTTCGATCAACACGACCGCCGCCGGTGGGAATGCGAGTTTGATGACGCTGGCGTAGGGCTAAACTCACCCCTCCCCTTCAGGGGAGGGGCTGGGGGTGGGGCTGTGCCTCGCAGAGAGCTGAGTTCTGCTGGACTTCCCCACCCCAACCCCTCCCCTGAAGGGGAGGGGCTATAGAGTTACAACGCCGTCGCGAACGTGATCGCGCCCAGCACCACGCCTGGCGCATTCGCCAGCGCGACCGGCCAGTCGCGCTGCGGTTTGAGCAGCCCGTACGCCACCCACAAGGTACAGTTCACCGCCGTCGCCAGCGGCTGGATCACCGACCCCTTGTGCCCGGCAAGGTTGAGCTGGATCTGCGAGATGTACGAAACATACATCATCACCGCCGTCGCGGTCGCGACCCACCCAAGGATCAGGATCGCGCGCTCCGCGGTGAGCGGTTTGGCCGTGTTGGCCATCAACAATCTCCCTTTGTGTTGCAGTGCACAACAAAGGTTAAACCGTTCGGTTCACTCCGGCAGCGGCATCGCCGTCTGCGTGAGGCTCGCGGCGACCGCTTCGGCGATCTTGATCCCGTCGACCGCCGCCGACAGAATGCCCCCCGCATAACCAGCGCCTTCGCCCGCCGGATACAATCCACGCGTGTTAAGGCTCTGCAGATCGTCGCCGCGCTTGAAGCGGACCGGCGAGGAGGTGCGCGTCTCGACCCCGGTCAGCAGCACGTCGGGATGGTCGTACCCCGGGATCTGCCGCCCGAACACCGGGAGCGCCTCGCGCATCGCGGTGATCGCGAATTCGGGGAGGCATTCGGACAGGTCGCCCATCGTCACGCCGGGGCGATAGGACGGCACGACTTGCCCGAGCGCGGACGACGGCTTGCCCTCGAGCAGATCGCCCAGCCGTTGCGCTGGCGCCTTGTAGCTCGATCCGCCCGCGACATACGCCAGTGACTCCCAGTGCCGCTGGAACGCGATCCCCGCGAGCGGGTCGCCCGGATAGTCGCGCTCGGGGTCGATGCCCACGACCAGCCCCGAATTGGCGTTGCGCTCGTTGCGCGAATATTGGCTCATGCCGTTGGTGGCGACGCGGCCTTCCTCCGAGGTGGCGGCGACGACGGTGCCGCCTGGGCACATGCAGAAGCTGTAGACCGTCCGCCCGTTCTTGCAGTGATGCGACAGGCTGTAGTCGGCCGCGCCGAGGATCGGGTTGCCCGCGCTCGGCCCGAAGCGCGCGGTGTCGATCCACGATTGCGGATGCTCGATCCGCACCCCGAGCGAGAACGGCTTGGCCTCGACATAGACCCCCGCCTCGTGGAGCATCGCGAAGGTATCGCGCGCGCTGTGCCCGATCGCGAGGACGACATGATCCGCGCGCAGATAGCTGCCGTCGTGAATGTGGAGCCCGCGGACATGGCGCGTGCCGTCACCGCGCGTCTCGATGTCGATCCCCTCGACACGCTGCTGGAAGCGATATTCGCCGCCGAGCGCCTCGACGCTTTCGCGCATGCTCTCGACCATCGTGACGAGGCGGAACGTCCCGATATGCGGATGCGCCTCGGTCAGGATTTCCTCGGGTGCGCCCGCCTTGACGAACTCGGTCAGCACCTTGCGGTCGAGGTGTCGCGGATCCTTGATCCGGCTGTAGAGCTTGCCGTCCGAAAAGGTGCCGGCACCGCCTTCGCCGAACTGGACGTTCGATTCGGGGTTGAGCACGCTCTTGCGCCACAGCCCCCAGGTGTCCTTGGTCCGCTCGCGCACGACCTTGCCGCGATCGAGGATGATCGGGCGGAACCCCATCTGCGCGAGGATCAGCCCCGCGAACAACCCGCACGGCCCTGCACCGATCACCACCGGGCGGATCTCGCTTTGCACGGCGGGGGCCTGTGCGGTGAATTTGTAGCGCGTGTCGGGGGTGGTGCCGACGTTGCGGTCCTTGCGGAACTTGGCGAGCACGGTCGCTTCGTTCTTCACCGCGACGTCGAGCGAATAGACCAGCAGAATCGCCAGCTTGTCGCGCGCATCGTGCGCACGGCGCGCGATCTTGAAGCGGATCAGGTCGCGTGGGCTGATCTTGAGCCGCTTGCAGATTGCAGCGGGGAGCGCCTCATCGGGATGATGGAGCGGAAGGGCCAGTTCGGTAATGCGCAACATCGCCGGCCCTTACCGCGAGATGCGTCCTGATGCCATGACCGGCGGTGTTGTTTGAGAGGCGGTGGCGAATCAGCCCTTGGGCGTGACCCACACCGCCACCGGCACCGCGAACTTGCCCGGCGCGGGCTTGCCGACTTCGACGCGGTCGGCGGTGACGAGCTCGCCGGTCTCGAGATTGAAGGATACCCACGGCTTGGGCATCCGTCCGAAAACCATTTTCTGGATGGGCTGGCCGGTGGCCGTGTTCATGATCGTTGCGGTAATGCTCATGAGCGCGGCGATACCGGCGGCGCGTCCCGGCTGTCCAGACCGGAACGCGC
>Ga0265798_10004756_pt1 | contig 18582 bp, 9 predicted proteins | sample P3T30metagenome_FD_192430 | JGI IMG/M metagenome (GOLD analysis project Ga0265798, IMG submission 192430) | Plant litter microbial communities from East Loma Ridge, Irvine, California - P3 T30 | ecosystem: Environmental > Terrestrial > Plant litter > Unclassified | place: USA: California... | reverse complement strand
AACAAATTCTTTAATCTTATCCTCGTGCAGCGTCACCCACTCTATTTGGGCGCCACCAGAAAATTCCCAGGCAATGAAGTGCACCATGCGCACGGGCTTCTTAGTATACACACTATCAAAGGTGGTCGGTATCTGAAACTGCTTCGGGCGGACCTGAGCCTGTGCAGGGGTAGCTGCCAGCGCCAAGCCCGCTACCAACAAGCCAGCCCAAAGGCGCCCGGGCGAGCCCGTACGGGGCTGCAACAGCCCGTGAGTAACCCTACGCACGGGCGCTGCTACTGGTGAAGCAGCCAGGCGTTTGGCTGGCGAGTGCAGGAAGGTGTTGAAAGTAAAGAAACGCATTATCATACAATAATCTGCTAGGTGATGAAGGGTAGAAAACAGCTCGCATTAGGGCTTTTTAAATAGCCTAAGTATTTGCAAAAGACAAATTTATCTGCCTCAAAAAGCACTGCCATACCCTTTTACCCAACAGCGGTAAACTGCTATCGAACGACCTCAAAACGTACCTAAATAGCAAGGGCTTTACACCCAGTGGCCTGCGGCGGAGTGGGCGGCGCTGGCTAGTGAGTAGCTAGCCAAGCGCCGTTGCCCTATAGGGGCTGGGGCCGCAAGCACAAGCGCCGTAGGTCGTCTTTGCCAATGGGCCAGGTCACCGCGTGGTGACAACTCCCGATTGCCCCGCTTCGGCAGGCTCAGCTAGGGCAATTGGCAGTGGCTTGAAGACGAGAAACGGGCCACGTTACTTACCTGTGCCTGTCCTGGCGCTTAGCAAGGATGGCCTAGATAGGTAGCGTAGCCCGTTTGGGTAGCACCTGGTGGCTAGCTATGGTCGCCTCAGCTTTCTGCTTGCTTCGTACCTGCTTACCCGCTTACGCGGCACGATTTATAGCCACCGTTTCGAAGCTGAGGGCTACCCACTAGACCACCCCGGTGGGCGTTTGCTAGCAGTAGTGGGCGGCGGCCGGTGGATGAGCGCAGCACGCAGGCCATGAGCTGGCTACTGGACGATAAGAATATTGAAAGTAGTGCTGATAGGCAACGTCTTGGCCGTAGAGCTGGCGTTGATGAAGCCTACGGTGACTGTATTGGCCGCGCTCACGCGAGCGTAGGCGATGGCCACGCCCGCAGGGAGCGCTACGGTGGGCGAAACAGTGACACTGCTGCCAGCTACCACGGCGTTGGTGACGGGAAAGGCAACCGCAACGGTAGCCGCTGCCGAGGCCGTTATCGTAGTGGCAGTTGCTGGGGCTACCGCATTTGCCCGGATGATGGCATTCAGAGTCGAGCCGCCGATGCCTACCTGGGCAGTGCCTTCCACATCGAGGGTGGCTACGGGGGCGGTGGTGCCGATGCCCACATTGACGGCATTGGCGCCCGTGCCGCCCAGCACGAGACTGTTGCTTTGGCTCACCTGGGCATTGTAGCCAAACGCGGCCGCGTTGGTCAGGGCTCCCGCTCCTATAATGGGGCCGGCGTTGTAGCCTACTGCCGTATTGTTGGAGCCCGTGGTGTTATTATCGCCACTCTGGTAGCCTACAAACTGGTTGTTAGCCCCCGTCGTATTCGCTACCCCGCTTTGGTAGCCCTCAAAGAAGTTGTTGTTACCCGTCGAGTTTCTCAGCCCGCTCTGGTAGCCTACAAACTGGTTGCGGGCCCCCGTCGCATTAGCTAGCCCACTGGCGTAGCCCATAAACTGGTTGTTTACGCCCGTCGTATTGCCTTGCCCACTTTGGTAGCCTGCAAAGAAGTTGTTGGTGCCCGTCGAGTTTCTCAGCCCGCTTTGGTAGCCTACAAACTGGTTGCGGGCCCCCGTCGTATTGGCTAGCCCACTCTGGTAACCCACAAACTGGTTGCTTACCCCCGTTGTGTTGCTATAGCCGCTCAAGTAGCCCACAAACTGGTTGCCCGTGCCGATGGTGTTGCTGTAGCCACTTTGGTAGCCCTCAAAGTGATTCTGGCTACCGGTAGTGGTGCCATAGCCACTGTTGAAACCCACAAACAGGTTGCCCTGGGCCGTCGTGTTGGCTTGCCCGCTCAGGTAGCCAATGAACTGGTTGCCCGTGCCCGTGGTGTTGACCTGGCCGGCCTGCGTACCCATAAACAGGTTGTTGCTACCCGTTGTGTTGGCTTGGCCGCTCTGATACCCGATAAACACGTTGTTGGCTCCTGTATTGTTCGACTGGCCACTCTGGTAGCCCACAAACTGGTTCTGGCTGCCGCTAGTATTAGCCGCCCCGGCCTGGTAGCCCAGGGCTACGTTGGCCGTGCCCGTGCTGGTGAGCGGCAGCGAGCCCATGCCCAGCGAAGCACTGCTACTCGTGAGCTGGCCCGCCACGATGCCATTGCGCTTAAAGACCACATCGACGTTGTCGGTGGTGCCCAGAAAGTTGGGGCCGGCCACCGTGCCCGCATTGCCATTGACGCTCCAGGCCCCGAGCTGCGCGGCCGATACTACGCTAGTGGCCTGCCAGCTACCATCCGTGTAGACAAAGCCTACCGCCTGGCCCGCCGCTACAGTTTGGCTGTTGAAAGTGCTGGGGTAGCTGGTCGGGTTGTAGATGGTGAGCTGCTGGCCCGCCACCGCATCCGGCGACGTGTCGGCCGTGAGGGTGATGGGGCCCGTGGCCGTACCGCTCAGGCGCACCAAGCTGTAGTTCATCGGGATGGTGGCAGTGTTGCTGCTTATTTCGGCCGTAGTCTCAGTTACGGCCACGGCACCGTTTACGTCGAGCATCGTGCGCGGGGCCACGCGGCCCGTGCCCACTCCTAGCTGGGCCTGGGCGGCTGTACTAGCCAGTAACCCTAGTACGGATAGAAATAGCGTGTTAAAATTTTTCATAACCTTGTACGATTAGCATTAATCAACTTGCTTAAAATGCGTGCTTTAGCCAGCCAATAGCAACACGGAGGCTATGCGTAGGAATACGGTGTGGCTCCTGCGCATAGCCTCCGCATTGTTACTGGTGTACCAAGCGCAGGCTGGCGGCGTGCTCGTTTTGCCGCACGAGCAGTATGTAGCTGCCCGTAGGCAGCGTGCCGGCCTCCTCAAGCGAGATGAGCTGGCTGCCGGGTACTGCCGGCACCGTACGCCGCAGTAGCACCCGACTCGTGATGTCGAGCAAGGTCAAGGTTACTTCGCCGCTCTCGGCGGTGTTGAGCTGCGCCGTGAGGTTGGCCGCAAAGGGGTTGGGGTAGGCCGTTACCTGCCACGCCAAGGCATCGGTGCGGAGCGTGACGACGGGCGCGTAGGTTTCCTTCCCAGTCAGGTCAACCTGGCGCAGGCGGTAGTACACCACGGGTGCCCCGTAGCGGGCAATTGCCTTATCGAGGTAGCTGTAGGGGCGCGCCGTGGTGCTGGTGCCCGCCGCGGGTACCTTCGTCAGCACTTGCCAAGCCTTGCCATCGGGGCTGGCCTGCACTTCAAAGTACGCGCTGTTTTGCTCCGACGCCGTTTGCCAGTTCAGTAGGCCATCGCTGCCCTGCTTGGTCGCCGTAAAGCTTACCAGCGACACGGGCAGCGGGGCGGCGGTAGAGCTCACTGTGTACAAGGAATTGAGCTTGGTCACGGTTACCGAAACTGTGCGGCTGCTCCCGTTTTGCACGCTGCCCTGGCGCTGCCAGGTGCTGCCATTGTTATCCGAACGCCAAACCTGGGCATTGGTGCCCGAGAAGCTCAGGCCATTGTCGTTGTCGGCCAGCCAGGAGAAGGTCACCGTCATGGGTGCAGACACCGTGCTGGCGCTCCCGCTACTGAATACCCACATGCGGTCGATGCCTTTGTAGCTGCCCATCTCAGGGTTTACCCCGTAGCTGTAGCCCTCCTTATTCAGGCCCGCACGCCGCTCTACGGTCAGCGGCAGGCTGTTGCCACCTGGGTTGATAATCACGCCTATGCCGCCATAATCGACGGCGGCGCTACCGCTCAGGCTTTTGGTTTGGGCCAGGCGGCCTTTTACGTAGTGGGCGCTGGTTTCGCCCGCTAGGGTAGCAGCTGAGCCCAAGGTAAGCAGGTTGGAAGATGTGGTGAGCAGGTGTCCGTTAACCAGGGTCAGGGTGCCGTTTATCGTGCCGTCGCTGCCCAGGTTGGTATTGGCCGGCACATCGAGTAGCACGTTGGGCAGCGCCTGACCATTCAGCGTTAGCGTGTGCATTTGGCTAGCCGAAGGTTCGCTCAGCCGCACGGTGCTGTTGGCACTGGCCGTGCTGATGGTAGCGGCCGCATCGCTCACAAAGTCTCCCCCGGCTATCAGCAGGGTGCCGGTAGCGGGCGTGTAGGTGCCCGCGTTCTGAAATGTGCCCGTATTGTATAGGTCGCCATTTTGGTAAAGGGTCGAGCCACTGGCGTTATAGAGCGTTTGGGCCTGGCTGCCGGGGGCGGCCGCCAGCACGGTTAATACGGCCACAAGGGGCAAGGGCCACCGCAGTGGCGAAAAAACGTAACGAAATTGCATAAGCAGTAATGTAATAAAAGGTTTATACTCTATTTACTTTAGTTGTTAAATCAGCGGTAGGTATAACTCATTAGTATACTATCACACGAACTCTTACCAGGCAATTATCTATCAGTAGAATTTTCCTTTCCAAGCCACTAGCTACTGAACCCTAGGAGTGCTACGTAGCTCTAGTAGAAGTTTTTTGACGTTGAAGCGGCCAGTTCTTTGCGGACGCAATTGCTACCTTAAGTGGTGCGCAATTGAGTTGATGCTAATAGTGGATTAGTTACCCCCAAGGGGTTATAGGCCTTCTTAGCGTTATCACTAAAATCGCAACTAATTGGTCGCCGAACTGGCCGTTTGCAGAAGACGCATTATTCCTTCAGACCTATGAGGTTCCTTACTATGCATAATACCATTCTGATGACTATAAGCGTACTACGCTCGTTAACCAGCTTGGCATACTTTGCCTAGGTTCTCTATCTGGTTACAATTCTCAATCGGTAACACTCCTTAGCAAGCAGAGCGAGTATAATAGGAGTATTACCCTAGATGATTCAGATTCTAACGCAAATTAATGTTTGCATTAGATGAAATTCTAACTATTGCTCTGATAGCATGACAGCTTTGAAAGAACTATTAGAATACCTTGCACCACCCCCTTGTGAGTAATAATACATTGTAAGCTGTTCTCCAGCAGTACAGTATCGTATCAGGGAATAAGATGACGTATATCGGTAGCCGTTAGCTGAACCAATAGCGTCCCATTTGAAGTCAACACCATCTCCAAATCCGCTAACTGGTCCTATACCTAGTCCTAGTGCTTTCTGAGAGTTATCATCTGGTCTGATGGAAACTTGAAATAAATAAGTCCCAGTATAAGGAACTTTATAAACGCCAGTGCTTGGAGTATAATTCTTATTGACGTCTGTAACAACATTCGGGACTGCGAAGGCAAAAAAATTCTCGCCATTCAGGTTCCCTGAATCGCCCTTATAAATACTGACAGAATTAGCGACCCGTTGGGAATTGGATACCGGTATTTTTACAACATCACCATTGGCGTCTACCCCTAGCCCACTTACATTGGTATTGACAGTTGGTGAAGAATTAGTAAGTTGGGTGAGTCGCAAGCCTGACTTGTTTGCAATGCCCGAGTTAACTTCCAGCGTGGTACCCGTATTATTCGTTGTGCTGGCTATAGTGCTTGTGCCAATCCCAATGTTTCCCTTCTCATCGATACGCATCCGCTCGCTACCACTGGCATTGAATACCATGTTGCTCAAGTTATTCGTGCCATTACCCATGTAGTTGCTTACTAGGGAAGAAGAATTTAAGAAGCTACCATTGATGTAGCCTACTCCCACAGTACCAAGTAACTGGTCGCCGCTTGCCAGATTGGTCGGGCTACTCTGAGTGCCCCGCGCATGCCGGAAGAAAAAAGCGCTGCCAGTATTACCAGTGCCCGTATACGATTCCGCAATGAGGTCATCGTCCGCCCCTCCACTGCCGCCAGTAGTTAGCAAATGCATCTTACTACCTGGGGCATTGGTACCCAAACCCAGGTACCCAGCCGAGGTAAGGCGCAAGCGCTCGCTACCCGCCGTGCCTAGGCCTATGTAGCCAGTGCTACCGCTAGGGGTGTTCAGCACCAGGTTGGCGGTGGTATTACCCGTGGACAGGGCCAAGTCACCGGCCGCCGTATTGGGGGTGCCGGTACCCGCCGTAGCAAGGGTAGACAGTGAGCCTTCTGCCGCCGTGCGGCCTACCGAGATGGTGCTGGCTGTGCCCGTCGCCCCCGAGAGCTTGGTAAGTGCGCCTGCCCCGGTGAAGGTCAAACCGTTGCTGCCCTGCGTCACGGTGCGGTTAGCAGCCAGTGTCCCATCAGCGGTATAGATATTGCCCCCGCCCGTACTGGCGCGCCAGCCATTAGCCGAGTAGACAAACTCGGTCGTTTGCCCAGCTGGAATAACGTTGCTATTGAGCGTGGCCGGAATGCTGGAATTGTTGAACACCATCAGGCGCTGCCCAACCACTGGGGCCGGCGAAGCCGCCGAATTTAGTGCGGCCGTGCCGGTGGGAGTAGTACCATTGCTAAGTTGCAACTGACCAACGGTCGCGGCGATGGTATAGGCCGGGCTAGTCCCCGACAGCGCATACGTAGTTTCGGTAAACGAAACGGCACCGTTTACGTCGAGCATGGTGCGCGGGGCAGTAGTGCCCGTGCCTACTCCTAGCTGCGCATAAGCAGCCGGGCTAGCCAGCATCCCTAGTGAAAGCAGGAATAGTTTGTTAAAGTCTTGCATGGGGAAATAATGGTAAAAATTGAGCAGCGTGACTTGAAAAAAGGGTTGTTAATTAAAAGAAATTTAGGTATTAAATACCTGAAAAATAGTAAGTTGATTATTTTGGGCAGTTGATGCTAAGGAGCGTCATCGGGGCGTTACCCTTACCGGTCCGGTGCCAGAATTTGGAATTGCTTAGGTCACAGCCGAACCTGTGCAGGACGGCGATAGCCGCGTTAAGGCACCGTGTGGGTATTCCGGCGAGCCTTTCGGAACGGGAAGCAAGAGGTGCTTACAGCTTGAGCAATTGGTGCGCTTAGCTGACAGTGTAAAATCACTTTTTTTCTAATAAAAACCAGTATTATGCAAAGCGTAACTGCTTATTCATTATCAAGAGGACAAGTGATTAGGGTGCTTTATAAGATGGGCTTTGTTTATAAAGTACAAATTTACCCATCTTGCGTTTTGATTAAATAGTAAAATGCCTGAGTAACTTATAACTGTTATCTAACGACTGGAAAATGTATTCCAACGACACGTAGCGTGGCGTGAGCGGGCCTGCTTTTAAATGGCGGTATATGCTACGCGGATATGACTGGGAGTAGGCATCGTTGCCTAGGTTATTACGGGCATACACTAAGCCTTTGGCAAGAGGTATCGGACTGAGCTCGTGGTGGCTAAGGTGACACACGCATTCTCGGTTGCTACTGCGCCACTGGGGCGTGGTTTTAAAGGGTGGCCTGTTCTGTAACTGCCTGTTTACCTAGTATTTACTAACGAATTTGAATACTTCTCTCCTAGCCAGTGCCCGGTGGTTAGTACGCCATACCTGTAGCTAGGTGCTGGTTTTCAAGTGGAACATGGCTTGCCGCTGCTGTTCCTGTATGCATCGCCTGAGCAGTTAACTTTTGGTGGCTTGACTAGCCAGTAAGAGCCGGCTGCGGGCTATACCAGTAAAGGGGACTCGCTGCCGTTACTCAGGCACACGCAAATCTTGGTTCTGGCTAGCTGCTACAGGGCTAGTGGCCAGCTGGCTGGGGTGTCAAAACTTCTGCTTCTGAGGTATCGTCCGTGCCTGCTCTACTAGTTCGGCGTATCACCACCACGTAGGGGAACTCGGCGCGCTTAGCCGCGTAGCTGGCTTTCTGGTTGAAAATCGTGACGGTATAATCGTAGCCTACGAGGCGCTCTCCCCAGCATTGCACGCAAGTAATTGGCTCGGACCTTAGCGAGGCCCGCTGCCGCAGTTCGGTGCGCAGCTGGGTGATGCACGCCGACTGCGTGGTTTTATACACCAAGTCGTAAGCGGCTTGCTGGTTGGTGAGGCGCAAGCCCACCCAGGCTGCTGGCGCCCCCAGGGCGCCAGCTTTGCCAGTCCAGTAGGGAGCAGGGCCTTCGTGAGGCTCCCACTCGGCAGCCGGCAGCAGCTTGCTTATACTATCGGCCCTGAGCGTGTTGGTGGTAAAGCACTGGGCTAGTAAGCGTGGGGGCAGGCATTGGGCCAAAACCGGGGCCTGAGGCAGGAAGGTGCCGGCTACTAAAAGCAGTGCTGAAAACCCGTAACGGCGGCGCATAGCTACTAAAGCAATAAGTGAGTAAGGAACAGTACTAATTGACCGATACCCGCAGGCCGGCGTAGAGCATCTGGCCGATTTGGGGCCCGCCATACACCTGCACGTTGTTGGTATTGAGGATATTGGAGCCCCCTAGCTCTAGTGTAGTATTGAGGCGGGGCAGCAGGTAGTGCAGCTGTGCATCAAGGCTTTGGTAAGTAGGCAGGTAGCCAGCGGCGAAGGTTGACTCGTAGCGATGAGCCTGGGCCCACTGGTAGCCCACGCGGTAGCCCAGGTGCGACGTTAGCTCGCCGGCTGCACCCAGGGTAAACTTGTGCTTGGGCGTGTTGTAGAAGGGCACCTCGGCGCTGGAGTTCAGTAGCACGTTGAGCGAGTAGGTACCCGTGACGCTCAGGCTCCGGATTGGGGTATAAGTAAGGCTGGCCAGCGCGCCCTGGGTACGCACTAGCAGGTCGAGATTGCCCGAAACTACCAGTATGCGGGTGGGTAGCTGCGGATTTTGAAAGCCCGTGGCGGCAGCGGCCGTCAACTGGGCAAATGAAGGCTGGCTGCCATCAACGTTGCTGATAATGGGCTGGCTGCTAATAACAAAGTCGCGGTAGTAGCTGCGGTAATAGCTTAGGTCCGCAATCAGGTTGTGGGCGAGCAAGCCTTTGTAGCCTACCTCCACCGAATTGGCCTGCTCCAGGCGAAGCGGGGCAATGCGCAAGGCGTAGGCCGCCAGCCCGGCCTGCGGATTGGGGTCGGTGACTACGCGGGCCAGGTTGCTGGCCAGGGCTGGGGTGTAGCCCTGGAAGCCCGTGCCCACGTTGCCGTAGGCAACGGCCGTAAACAAGTCAATGCTGGTGTACTGGTCGGCCTGGGTCGGCGACCGGAAGGCCCGGTTATAAGAAGCCCGGAAGTTGTGCTTCTTGTCAGGGCCGAACGAATAGACGGCCGAGGCGCGGGGAGAAATGGCTAGGTCGAAGTTCTTGAAGTTGTCGAGCCGGCCCGCCACGGCCAGCTTTAGCCGCTCGTTGAGCAGCGTTTTCGTCAGCTGAGCATAGCCGCCGTACTCGTAGTTGCGCACCCCTTTACCTTCGTTGTTGTCGAAGAGAAAGCCCTTTTTATCCAGGCGAAATTCCCGGTAAGCACCCCCCATGATGAGGCTGGCAAAGGGCAGCTGAAAATTGTACTGCGCGCTGATATCATTGAGATAAGAGCTGGGATTGATGAGTGCCCCACGACCTGGGGTATTGCTATGCACAAGTTGCTGGCGCAGGGTACTAAAGGTGGGCGAGCCAGCGGCGAGCTGAGCCGAGGCCGCGGCAGCTTGGGCGGTGGCCTGCGCCAGCTGGTCGTTGCCGCTGGTGGTGTAGTAGGCCTGGTTGTAGGCCTGGGCGTAGCGGGCGAAGTAGCCTGCTGCGTACGACTGCCCCGTGGTGGGGTCAGTGGTATTTTGTAAGTAGCCCCCCAGGTAGCCCAGGTTATACGTGTCGTTGCCAAAGTCCTGGGTTTGGAAGGCCCGCACAAACCAGCGCTCGCCCTCTAGCGAGAGGCGGTACTGGGCAGTAGCAAAGTTTTTCGCCCGCAGGTGCACGGTGCTCTGCAACGTATTGGTACCCTGCGCATATTCTACCTGCGCGGTAGCCTTAACCTTGTCGGTGAGCAAATAGGAGATGGTAGGTATTACCCGGAAGAGCTTGGCCTGGTCATCTTCGGCAATCAGCTCCCGCTCCGTCCAGCCCGGCATAAACACGGTGCGGCCGGCTAGGGCCCCGCCGTACGAAGGGCTGGCGGGGTCGGCCGAGAAGGTGAACCCCACGTCGCCGTAGCGGTTTACCGCGTCATAGCCCAGGCGCGAGCCCACCGGATTGTTGACCAGGACCAGGCCCGCCGGCTGTTGAGCGTCGTAATTATCGGCAATCCAATCGCGGGCCGTCAGGTAGCTACCCGTTAGCTTGAAGGCCCAGCGCCGGCCCAAGCGCTGGGCGTAGCGCAGCTGGCCATCGAAGTACGCCCGCTGGCCCCCGCGCAGGCGCACGTCCAGCCCCTGGTCGGTGAAGGCATCCCGCGAGTTGAGCAGCACAACGCCGTTGAAGGCGTTGGCCCCGTAGAGGGCGGAAGAAGGCCCGTACAGCACTTCCACGCTCGCCACATCAATGTCGGGTAGCCCCAGCGAATTACCCGAGCCCGCGTTTAGGCTCGGCGATTGGGTATCCATGTAATCTACCAGTTGAATAAGCCGCTCCGACGAGGGCGAGTTGAAGCCGCGCGTGCTGATGCTGTTATTGAGCAGGCTACTTGCGTTTACATCAATGCCCTTGAGGTACGTGAGACTATGCAGCAAATCGGGGTGGGTAAGCTGGCTGATTTGCTGCTGGTTGACCTTTTCTACCGTGACGGGTACCCGCAGAATATTTTCTTCTACCCGCGAGGCAGCAACGATAATCTGGTTGGTTGCGGCCCGGTCCGGAATAAGGTTTACCACGAGTGGCTCGGCCTGCCGCTGCACCGTAATCACTTGGGTTTCGTAGCCTAAGTAAGCCACGCTTAGCGTAACCGGAAAGGCGGCACTGGCGAGCGGCAAGATAAAATCGCCGCTGCCGTTGGTACTAGTGCCTACGAAAGTGCCTTTTACCAGAATAGTGGCTCCCGGTAGTGGCGCCTCGGCTTCCGTGAGCACGCGCCCGCTTAAAACCTGGGTATCGGCGGCGCTCTGCCCCCAGGCTATCTGCGCGCAGCCAAATACCAAAACAAGGATTAGCAGCAGATGGGCGCGAAGCGTATAGAAAGGAAGTAGTACAGTTTTATCATGCATAAAAATTGACAGAACGAGCACAAGAGAAGGTGTTTAAACCACTAAACCCTACTACTTATGAGATTTGTAAAATTCAAAATTATTGGGCCAGTCAAAGCAAGCTCGTGGGCCATAGCCGAACGACCCATAAAGTGCCTCGAGTAGCCTCAAAACATAGTTGAGGGCTACGTAGCTGCTGAGTAAAGCCAGCGGCTGCCACCCAATAAAAAATCGATTTAATCCTATTCGAGGAACAGCCGGGAATTTGCTCCAGTAACTCGCCTGGCTAGGGGCACCACACTAGCGAGCGGCGCTTACGCGCACTCAAGCCCGCAATACATAAAAAAGTCCTCTAACAGCCGGGGCTGCTAGAGGACTCCAGAGCGGCTTCTGACGGGCACGCTCAGTAAAAATGCGGTTGCTTGGCGCAAACCAGCTATTGCCAATGGGCGGTTATTGCTGGCATTTCGACCACTAATTGACGGGCTCAGCTACCGCTACGTACCGTACGGCTGGGGTTATCAGTAGGTAGCGAAACAGCTTTCCATTCCGCTGGCGATTCCCGAGTTGCGGCGGCCGCTAGTAGCAGTAGTAGTAGCAACAGCTCTAATAGAAGGTCTTGGGCGTAGAGAAAAAAGCGAAGGCGCGCGTAATATCTGTTTAGCATTAAAATAAGATTTACTAGTACTAATGATTCGGGCGATACGATTATTTTTAATCACAAAAGCCAGTAAACTACAGCGGCGCCAGCGTGAAGTCTCCTCAAATTGACTGGCACCTATTTGATTTCTATAGTTCGGGCTGGCTGCTAGCTAGGGCTTTAAGCTGGCCAAATCATTGCACAAAGCTAGGCGTGGCCCTGAGGCTGAGTGGAGAAGATGACTGAATGCAAGAAAAAGGTGCGCGAATAACTATTGGGCACCGGCGAATAGCACTATGCTGTGACTGTTGGCTGCGCATAGTCCAGGTTGTGCGGGCCACTAGCTTCGCATTCGCGAGCAGGCTAGACAAAATCAGTGACCGTGCGTGGGGCGCCTTGGCGTCCTACTTGTCGGGCAAGGACGGCCGGTAGCACGGCGCAGTGCGGGTAGCCGGTATCGGTACTAGTGTGGGGGAGCTAAGTATGCAGCAGCCACTATTGGGTAGTGGCTGTGGGGGTAGTGGGCCAGGAGGCCCTGAGTAGCGCCACGGGGGGCGCTTCAGTGGCCCGGCGGCTACCACGTTTAGCGTAGTAAACACCACTACCGCGCCTGCCGGAGGCAGCCCCGGCAACGTGACCGTAGCTACGCCCGGCGGCACTAGCAACGGGTTGCCTAGCACGCCGTCTTGAGCTAGCCTTTACCAACTATTGGTCGGCCAACCGGAGAAGTATTATAGTCATTTCCGGTAATGGGCACCTAAGACCCTACGATACAGCAGCCAGCTCAGCATTACTTCGCTACCTTTTCCACAGCCCGTACCTACCACTGGCCCCACCTCGCTGCCCATTGGTAGCTGCCCCTGTTTCTTATGTGGACTTCTTCCCGCACGCGCTTACGCCGCCTGGAGGCGGCCTGGCACCAGCCAGCGGCGCGCGCTCCTCACCTCTCCTTGGTAGCCCGCTACTACCACCACGTGCAGCACGAGCCCGCCTACCAGCGTCTGCCAGACCAAACCTGGCAGGACCTGAACGGCGACTTGCTCTTTGGCCTGCTGGATGCCACGGTGAGCCCGGTCGGCCAGCAATGCCTCTACCACCGCCTGCGCAGCCCGCTCGCCGAGGAGGCCCCCTTGCACGAGTTTGATGCCGCCGCGACCCTGCTGGCGCAGCAACCCGGGGCCCGCGGGCAAGCCTTACTCGCCCTCGACCAGCTGACGGCCCACGAGGCGTACTACCTGGCCGATTTGCTGCAGGGGCATCCCCTGCCCACCTTGCCTGGCGCACGCTTTGCGCCGCTGTTCGCACTGGGGCTGCTAGCCACGTTGCTCGGGGGCTTTTGGCTCCCTGGGTTCTGGGTGGCTACGGGGGCGTTTGCCCTCCTCAATTCGGTGTTTCACTTCTGGCAGCTCAAGCGGATTCGCAACTGTGTGCGCCCGCTACTGCAATTGGGCCGCTTGCGTCGGGCGGGCCAGGCGCTGCAGCGGGCGGCCCTGCCCCTGGGGCCGCTGCAGCAGCTGGCCGAGCCCCTAGACCGGCTGCGGGCCATCATGTGGCAAGTAACGTTCTTTCAGGTAGAAGACAACTTACTGGTGCTCAGTTTGCTCAGAATGCTGCTGCTGCTCGACGTGCTGCTGTATGCCCGCTGCCGGGTGGCCGTGCAGCAGCACGCGCCCGCGATTCGGATGGTCTTTGAGGCCGTGGGCTACGTCGATTGCGCCCTAGCCGTGGCCAGCTTCCGCCAGCGCTACGCCACCTGCGTGCCCCACTTTGGGCCGGCCGCCGCGGGCATCGAGCTGCAAGCCGCTTACCACCCGCTGGTGCCGGGGTGCGTGCCCAATGACCTGATTCTGGCCGGGCAGGGGATAGTACTTACCGGCTCGAACATGTCGGGCAAAACCACCTTTATGCGCACGCTGGGCGTGAATGCCCTACTGGCCCAGTCAATCGCCACGTGCCCGGCCACGGCCTACCGCGCCCCGTTTTGCCGGGTGCTCACCAGCCTGAGCCTAGCCGACAGCCTGCCCACAGGCAAGAGCTATTACTTGGTCGAAGCCGAAACCATACAGCAGCTGCTGCGGGCCTGCGACGCGGCCCCGGGCAGCTATCTGCTGCTGCTGGATGAGCTGTTCAAGGGCACCAATACGCAGGAGCGCATCGCCGCTAATAAAGCCGTGCTGGCCTACTTGCAGCCGCGCAGCTGGGTCGTGGCGGCCACCCACGATGGGGAGCTGGGCGCGCTCTTGCAACCGTGCTTCGTCGAATACCACTTTTGCGAGACGGTCACGGCGGAAGATTGGTATTTCGACTACTGCCTCAAAGCCGGGCCGCTGACCACGCGCAATGCCATTCGCTTGTTGGCGCGCTTGCACTACCCGGCGCAAGTGGTCACCGCTGCGCAGGCGCTCAGCGCCACGCTAGCTAGCCGGGCACAGCCCAGCAGCCCGCCACCGCCCACGCCAGGGAACCCGAGTTCGACCCCTTAAGAGCACAATCTAGTAAAATACAGCACGCAGGAGCCAGCGCGGCAGCCCAGCACGGGAAAATAGTGGCGCTTTTCTACACCTTGTAAAGGACGCCTTGCTACGCGTAAATAAGCTACTGTGCCGGTTTGGGCAGTAGACGTTGCACGCCCATGGGATGAAAGGCCTTGCCATAGCGCGTGCGGTAGCCCGACTGGTTGAGCTGGTCGGCAATCGCCCGCAAGGTTGCCCCCGTGGCCCGCAACAGCGCAGCCAATTGCGCTGCCTGCCGATTATTCAGATTTGCTTGCGCATTCTCCCGCATGGCCACCCACGATTTCTCGCGAGCCGCTTGGGTCAAGTTAGCTGGGGTGCCTAGCTGCGCACCCCGCGCCTTTTTCGCCGCGAGCGCATCCCGCGTGCGAGTAGAAATGGCCGAAGCCTCTTTCTGCGCCACGGCCGCCATAATGTGGAGGGTAAACTCATCGGCCGCCGGCAGGTCGACCGCCTGGAAGCGCACGCGACTTTCCATCAGGGTCGCCAAGAAGGCGACATTGCGGGCGAGGCGGTCAAGCTTCGCAACGAGCAACACCGCCTCCTGCTGCCGGGCGCGGGCAATGGCCGCTTGCAACTGGGGCCGCTCGTTTTTCTTCCCACTCTCGATTTCGAGAAAGGTGGCCACGAGCTGCGCGCCGCCGTGCAAGAAATGCTGCACCGCCGCTTGCTGGGCTTCGAGGCCGAGGCCGGACTGGCCCTGGCGGACTGTACTCACCCGGAAGTAGGCCACGTAGTTGGTCATCCTGAGCAAAAGTACTCGCTTTTCGGATTTTGTCACAAAAGTTAAACGGTCGTTGCTAGCATGTAAAAAACCGTACCTTCACCCGCCATTGCCGCTCCTCAGCCTTTTGTACCCGCTCTTTTGTACCATGACTTTACTTCGGCGCTACACTCCTTATTATAGAGTCTCCACCCCGAAGCAAGGAGTCTCGGGGCTCGGCCTCGAAGCCCAGCAAGCGGCCGTGCGCGCTTTCGTCGCCGACCCGGCGCAGCTGCTAACCGAGTATGTCGAAATCGAGAGTGGCAAGAAAAGCCAGCGGCCCCAGTTGCTGGCCGCGATGGCCGAGGCCCGGCGCGTCGGTAGCACCCTGCTTATCGCCAAGCTCGACCGGCTAAGCCGGAACGCTAGCTTCATCCTCGCCCTGCGCGATGCGGGGGTGGACTTCGTCTGCTGCGACATGCCCGACGCCAACACCCTTACCGTGGGCCTGTTTGCCGTGCTTGCCCAGCACGAACGCGAAACCATTTCGAAGCGCACCAAAGATGCTCTCGCGGCCAAGAAGGCGCGGGGCTTTCAACTGGGCAGTCCGCAGAACATGACCCCCGCCATCACCCAGCAGGGCCTGGCGACCATGCAGCGCAACGCTCGTGAGCACCCGGCTAACCAGCAAGCGGCGATGCTCGCGGACCTCTTGCGGGCCCAGGGGCAGACCTTGTGGCAAATTGCGGACCGGCTAACTACGGCGGGCTACCGCACCCGACGGGGAAAAGCTTTTCAGGCTACTACCGTCCAGCGCCTACTGGCCACTAGCTTAAAAGTACCTCTACTTCCCTAAGCCAAATTCTATCTTGTTTGAAAGTAATCGGCTTTAAATTATCTTATTACTTCCTCCGGGTAGTCGGCTTTAAGTTATCCTATTCCTCTCTCCGCACGGAAGCTTACAAAGGTCTGCTAGCAGTGTCCTTTCCTTACGCCGGGGCCGGGTGGCGGGCGCTACCGCACGCGGTCGGCCTCCTCCACCCGGCGCTCACGGCCGCTGCTCAGCTCGCCGCCGAGGTGGTAGGTCAGGCTCAGGTTCACGCGGCGGTTGTCGCCCACGTGGTTGTAGCTGGTGTTAGCGCCCGCGTAGATGGAGTAGCCCCAGTAGTGAATGGTGTTGAAAAGGTCGGTGCCCGCTAGGCGCACATCGAGCTTCTTGGCCAGAAATGTCCTTTTCAGCCCCGCATCTACCGTGAAGTAGGTGCGAAAAATGTTGATGCCCGCCAGCGAAGGCGATGTATAATAGGCCGATACCTCCAGGCGCACATCGCCGGGCAGGGTCAGCGTGTGGATGGTGGAAACGTCGATAGTAGCCTTGCGCGGCGTAAAGGCAATGCTGCCCTGGCTAAGGTTGGCACGCACGTAGCGCACAGCCACGGTGTTTTGGGTGGTCCAGAAGGAGGTAATTTTAAAGGGAAAGATGAGCTGCGCGTCGAAGTCGTCGCGGTAGGCAAAATTGGCAATGGTGAGCACCAGCTCGCCGGTGGCCGGATTTTGGCTGCCGAAGCTGGATAGCGGGTTGGCGGTGCGCCCCGCGCTGAGCGTCAGCACGTAGTCGTTCTTATACGTGTACGTGGCCGCCCCCTGCCAGGCCGTTTCGGGTTGCAAAAAGGGGTTGCCGGTGTAATAGGAGTACTTGTCGAAAAAAAAGCGTGCCGGGTTCAGGTCGCTGTACTGCGGCCGGTTGATGCGCCGGCTGAGCGAGATGCTCAGCGCCTGCTGCTCACTGAGCTGGCGGCCCACGGTCAGCGTTGGAAAAAGATTGGTGTAGGCCCGGCGGTTGATGAGGGCACGGGTCAGCAGGTTGCCCACCGAGCGGGTGCTTTCGAGCCGCAGGCCAGCGTCGAGGGTGGTTTTACCAAGGGTGCGGCTAGCCGTAGCGTAGGCGGCCAGAATGTGCTCATCATACACAAAATGGTTGCTCAAAGCGGGCGAGTATTCGTAGCGCCCATTGCGTAGCGAGTCGTAACGGAAGTCGTTGTCGGAGGTCACGAACGAGTATTTGCCGCCCACTGCCAGCTTGGTAGCGCCCAGCGGCCAGGCCAGGTCCGCTTTCACCGCCCGGATGCTCACCACGCTCGGCTGCCCAAACGCCAGCTCCTGGTAGGGCTGCACTGGCGCGCCACCGGCCGCCAGCAGCTGGTTGCCCAGCGCACCCTGCGAGTCGCTGCGGTAGCGGGCGTAGTCGGCATCAGCGGTGAGCTGCCGGCCAGCCGTGTCGAGCAGCACTTTGTAATTGAGATTAAACGTGTTGTTGACGCCGGGCTCGCGGGTCACGTTTTGGTTTTGCACCAGGTAGCCCGTGTTCGCCGATTCGTTGCGCACCACGGTGGGGCCGCTGCCGGCGCGGTTCCAGAGGTTGCGGTAGCCGCTGTACACGGCCCCGAGCGTGTGGCGCGGGCTTAGGCTAAAGTCGATGCCCGCGCGGTAGCTGTGGCCGCGCTCCTCGCTGGGGTCAAAGGAGGCACGGTCGTAGGTGGTGGGGCCGGTCGCGTCGGTGAGCACGCGGTAGCTGGTGCGGTTGAGGTAGGTCTTCTTATAGTGGTAGCTGTAGTTGCCAAACAGGTTGAAGCGGGCGGTTTTGATGTTGCCGACGGCCGTTTCCGACGTTTGGGGGTAGCGGCCGGTGCCCGCGCCGGCGCTTAGGTTCAGCGCGTAGCCTTGCTGCGTGCTTTTTTTGGTGACGATGTTGATAATGCCCGCGTTGCCGGCCGCGTCAAATTGCGCGCCCGGCGTGGTCAGAAGCTCAATGCGGGCCAGGGCCTCGGCCGGGGTGCCGCGCAGGTAGGTGCCGAGCTGCTGCGCCGACAGGTAGGTGAGCTTGCCGTCCACCATCACCGTCACGTTGGGGCTGCCCTTGAGCAGCAGGTTATCGTCCTGCGTCACGCCGACGCCGGGTGTGCGCTGGAGGATATCAAACGCCGAGCTGCCCCCGGCCGATACCTTCTGGTCGATGTTATACACCACTTTGCCCGCGCTGGCCTCCACCGTTTTTTGCTGGGCCGTCACGGTCACCTCCTGTAGCCGCGTGGCAGCGGGGCGCAGGTCAAGGTCGGGCAGCACCAGCGCCTGCCCGGCCACCAGCGCGAAAGCACTTGTAGTTACCGGTTGGTTGCCCAGTGCAGTAGCGCGCACGCAGTAGCGCCCGGCGGCCGCCTGCGCAAACTCGTAGCGGCCCTCGGCATCGGTTTGCGTGCCGGCCACCGTCGTGGAGTCGGGCAGGCGCAGCAGGCGCACCGTAGCGCCGGGCCACGGCTGCCGCTGGCCGTCGCGCACGCGCCCCGCCACGGCGGGAGCCGGCTTTTGCGTTGCCAGAGTCAGTTGCGCGCGCGCTGTCACGTTGCCCAGCGTAGTAATCAGAAGAAGGATAGCAGTGACCATATAAGTAAGCCGGCGGTAGTGAGTAGCAACGCCCAGGCAGAGGCAAGCAGTAGCTTGGCTGCGAGGCAAAATCAGCCGCGCTTTAGTGGGTTAAGTAAAGCAAGTACCTAGCTTTCATATTTGCAACTTTGATTCATTTATGGAAATGATAATCCAGCCTTTCGGTCACTTGCTATAAGGCAAGTTTCTTTTTTATAGTGCTTTCAGAGGT
>Ga0265798_10004754_pt1 | contig 18593 bp, 19 predicted proteins | sample P3T30metagenome_FD_192430 | JGI IMG/M metagenome (GOLD analysis project Ga0265798, IMG submission 192430) | Plant litter microbial communities from East Loma Ridge, Irvine, California - P3 T30 | ecosystem: Environmental > Terrestrial > Plant litter > Unclassified | place: USA: California... | reverse complement strand
CGCTCGACGTCGGCCGGCGAGAACTTGCGATATCCGGACGGCGTGCGCACGGGAGTGACGAGCTCGCGCTCCTCGAGGAACCGGAGCTTGCTGTTGCTGAGGTCGGGGAACTCGGGCTTCAGCCTCGAGAGGACCTGGCCGATCGTCAGGAGATCCGTCGGCCCGGTCTGCGGCGACCGAGCGGCGGCGGTTCGGGGCACTACTTGATCGCCAGGTGCGCCAGGTCGACGCGCGACGCGTAGAACGTGAGACGGAACTTGCCCACCTGGACCTCGGCGCCGTCGCTGAGCAGCGTCTCGTCGATGCGCACCCCGTCGAAGTACGTGCCGTTGAGGGAGCCGAGGTCGACGACGCTGAACGTCGTGCCCGAACGGCGGAACTCGGCGTGCTTGCGACTGACCGTGACGTCGTCGAGGAAGATGCCGGCATCGGGGTGCCGCCCCGCCACCGTGATGTCGGAGTCGAGGAGGAAGCGAGCCCCGATGTTCGGCCCGCGACGGACCACGAGGAGCGCCGAGCCGGACGGGAGCGCCGCGACGGCCTCGCGCTCGTCGGTCGAGACCCCGCCCTCGAGAGCCGCCAGCTGAGCCTGGAACTCCTCGTTGAAGCTGAGAGTGGTGTCGACCTCGCGATGGGCGCCCTGAGCACCGGAGTGCTCGCCGGGTACCTGATTGGCGTGCTCTGCCATCGTGGACCTCCTTCGGCCTCCCAGCGTATCGGAACTCGCGGCCCGCTCCGCAACGTCGGAGGGAAGACCCTCCCGTCGGGCGGGAACGATCCGTCTGTCGTCGCGCCTCCCTCCGCCTCCGTGCTGCTCCTCATGGAACTCCCCACCGCCTCCGAGGCTGGTCATAGGGATTCCTTGGGGAGCGGCGCTTGTCTGATCTCACCGCACCACCGCAGCCACAGGAGGCACCCCATGTACGACCGAGAGAGCGACGCCGCGAACGGCACGAACGGCACGAACGGCGAGACGACGCCCCCGACGCCCCCCACCGACGGAACGCGTCCCTCCCCGGAGGACGCCGCCCGACTCGGGACTCCCCCCGCCGAGGCCCGCACCCTCCCCCACGTCACCGGGGCGTCCGACGCGCGCTACGTGAACTCGTCGGCACCGTCGTGGATGAGCGGCGGCGACGGGACGCACCAGTCGTACGACGCGAGCCCGAACGCCGACCGGACCCGCCCCTCCGGAGCTCCGGGCGTCCCCGAGGCGTTCGCCCGACCGACGCGCCGCCGCCCCCGCCGCTGGATGCTGGTCACCGGCGCCGCCGCCGCGTTCATCATCGCCGCGAGCGGGACCGGAGGCGCGGCCTACGCCCTCGGGCACACCGTCGGCACGGCGGCGGCCGAGGCGGCGTCGCAGCAGCAGTCGATCCAGCTGGCGCCCCAGTACACGGGCCCTCAGGGCGGGGCGGGAACGTCGCCGTTCGGAGACGGCCAGGGCACCGGCGACGGACAGGGCGGCACGTCGGGATCGCAGGGATCGACGGGAACGACCGAGTCGACGGCGACGCCGGCCACCGCGGAGGAGACCGCCGGAGTGGTCACGATCGTCTCCACCCTGAACTACGACGAGTCGTACAAGTCCGCGGGCACGGGCATGATCCTCGACTCCGACGGGCTCATCCTGACCAACAACCACGTCGTGCAGGGCTCGACCAGCATCGAGGTGACCGACGAGTCCACCGGCCGCACCTACACGGCCGACGTCGTCGGCACGGACGCCACCAACGACGTCGCCGTGCTGCAGCTGCGCGACGCGTCGGGTCTCGAACCCGTCTCGTTCGCCGACTCCGCCGACGTCTCGGCCGGCGACGCCGTGCACTCCACCGGGAACGCCGAGGGCACCGGCGATCTCGTCACCGCGGAGGGCAGCGTCCTCGCCACCGATCAGTCCATCCAGGTGCGCAGCGAGACCGGCACGGGCGGCGAGTCGCTGTCGGGGCTGATCGAGATCCAGTCCGACGTGGTCTCGGGCGACTCGGGCGGCCCGCTCCGCGACGCGGACGGCGACGTCATCGGCATCGTGACCGCCGCCTCCTCGGGGACGACACCGATCACCGGGTACGCGATCCCCGTCGACCAGGCCCTCGACATCGCCAAGCGCATCGTCGCCGGGACCGGCGGCGGCACGATCCGGATCGGACTCCCGGCGTTCCTGGGGGCGCAGATCGCGGACACGACCACCGGCGGCGCCGTGGCGGGCGTGACGATCGCCGGGACGGTCGAGGGCAGCGCGGCGGCGTCCGCCGGACTCGTCGCGGGCGACACCATCACGGCGCTGGACGGTGCACCGGTCGGCGACGCCTCCGCTCTGACGGCCGCGGTGCAGGCCCACGACTCGGGCGACAGCGTCTCGATCGCCTGGACGGACGCGGCCGGGGCATCGCACACGGCCACCGTCACCCTCGGCGACGGCCCCGCCGCCTGATCCCTGCTGCGGACCTCCTCCGCACGCTGACGCGCCCGTCGTCGCCCACCCGGCGACGGCGGGCGCAGTCGTATGGACGGCCGGACCGGGTCGCCGCGAGGTCGGCTCAGTCGCGGGCGCGGCCGGACCACGTCGCGGGCGAGGGCGGGCTCAGTCGCGGGCGAGGGCTGCCAGGAGTTTCTGCGGCCCCACGACACGGGCCCCGAGGCGCTCGACGCGACCCGCGAGGGCCCGGTCGGCTGTGACCACGATGACCCGCGCCTCCGGGGTCGATCCCAGGATGCCGTCGACGCGCTCGACGACCGCCGCGTCGCCGTCGGCGGGCGCACGGACGACGTCGATGCCGGGGCCCGTGGACTGCGCCGCCGCCGCCGTCGCCTCGCCCTCGAGCACGACGGTGATCGACGGCCACCACGAGGTCGGCGCCCCCGCGGACGGCTCGGCGTCCGTCGTCTCGTCGAGGACGAGAGACGCGGGCAGGCCCTCCGCCGAGCCCGCCTGCAGATCGCCGAGGAGGCGCGCGGCGGCCCCGGCACGATCACGCCACCAGCCGTCGGGTCGGGATCCGACGACGTTGGCGGCGTCGACGATCAGGTGGACGCGGGTGTCGAGGTGCGCCGACAGCCCCGACCACGAGGCCGCGAACCCGGGATGGAGCGGCAGGGCGTCGACCTCGTCTCGCGGCACCCAGCGGAGCTCGAGGCTCTCGGCGTCGGAGACGATCGCGTCGAAGGGCTCGGTCACCCGCGCCACGACGGTGGTGTACGACCAGAAGCCGAGATCGAGCACGGAGGCGAACAGCAGCTGCAGGGCCTCCCCCGGCACGGCGGCCTCCTCGCCGCTCTCGCGGAGGGCGCCCTCGACGGCGGTCTCGTCGAACTGCCGTGCCCCGCCGGGCAGACCCCAGGTGCCGCCGAAGTGGCTCCACTCGACGCGATGCTGCAGGAGGACGCGGTCGTCGGCATCGATGACCAGCAGCCCTGCGGCCCCGGCCCGCCCCCAGAACCTGCGGCCGTCAGGGCTCTCGACCCAGCCGTCGGCGGGTCCGTGGATGCTCACGGGTCGAGCTTGCCACACCCGGGACGACGGGGTCGTCCTCAGACGAAGCGCACGGTCTGCTGCAGTCGCTCGCGGATCTCGAAGACGTCGGAGATGGTCGTGCGATCGGACAGATCGGGCCCGTGACGCAGCACCTGGGGCAGGAGCGAGCGCCGCAGGACGTGGGTCGCACCCCGGCGACCCCGACCGGCCGGCTCGAGCGCCGCGGCGAAGTCGTCGTCGGGCACGACGATGAGCTGGTGCGTGAACGACACCCGGGTGTCGCGCCGGACGGCGCGCGCCTGACGGGTCAGATCGCGGACGGGACTCTCGTGCTCGGGGATGCCGGCGCCCGTCAGCTCGCCTCGGGTCAGGGCGACCTCGCCGCCCCAGTCGGACGACTGGATGGCGAAGAGCCCGGCGGGGCCCAGCACGATGTGATCGAGCTTGCCCTCGACCCCCGCGTCGACGTCGCTCCAGATCGTGAAGGCGATGCCGAGATCCGTCACGGTCGCCACCGTGGCCTCCTCGGCGAGGGCGTCGGCCAGGACGTGCCGGATCTCGGGAGGCGCGGTGCGGACCAGTCTCTCGTCGTACGGATCGTCGAGGGGGACGCCGCGACCGACCCACTCGCGCATGAGCTCGAGATAGCGCTCCCGGTTCGCGCCGCCGGGGTGCCCGTGCACGCGGGCGCGCGGCTTCGAGTCGGTGCGCGGCGCCTCCCGCGCGGGCGGTGCCCAGGTCGGGGCCGCCGAGGACGCGGACGTGCGCGCGGAGTCGGCGGACGTCGGCCGACGGCGATCGTAGGAGGCCCGCGCCTCGGGAGTGCCGATCTGCTCCCACGCGAGCTGCAGCGCCCGGAACGCCGAGGCCGTGCCGCCGAGGTCGGGGTGGGTCTCGCGGGCCAGACGACGGTACGCGCGGCGCAGGTCGTCGTCCGATGCGGACGAGGGGACGCCGAGGACCTCGTACGGGGTCGAGGAGGCGGGGCTGGGCGTCACGACGACGAGGATACCGGCGGCGGGCTGAGTGTCGGGAGGGTGGCGTCAGCGCATGGCGGGCTTCGCCGAACGAGCCGCTCGAGCGACCCGCCAGGCGCGCCACCGCAGGTGGAGCCGGCGGGCGAGCCGCCGCATGGCCAGCGTGATGCGGTGCGCCAGGGGGAACTCCGTGCCGAGGACGGCGACGCCGACGAAGACGATGAGCCAGCCCGGACCCGGCAGCGGGACGAGGATGAGGCCCAGACCGACGACGAGGAGTCCGACGACGGCCACGCCGAGCTTGTAGATCCAGCGCAGCCTCGGGAACGCGTCGAGACGGGCGCGCTGCCGACGGTACGAGGCCCGGAACCGCCCACCTCGAACGCGCTCGTCTCGGGCACGGCCGTCGGAGGCGAGGGGGGTCGTCGGGACGATCGGCGCCGGGTCGCCGGATGCGCCCGGCGCGGTGGAGGTCATGCCAGGACACTAGAGGCCGCCCCTGGCAGGCACCGCCGTGGTGACTGCCAAGCGTCTGAGTGCCGGGCCGAGGAGGCGCGGGAGGCGTAGTCAGGACCGATGGACTACACACATCTCGGCCGGACGGGGCTGTCCGTCTCGCGGGCCGTCCTCGGCACGATGAACTTCGGGCCGCAGACCACCGAACCCGACTCGCACGCGATCATGGACCGGGCCCACGAGCTCGGCGTCAACTTCTTCGACACCGCCGACGTCTACGGCTGGGAGAAGGGCGAAGGCGTCACGGAGCGGATCATCGGCCGGTGGTTCGCGCAGGGCGGCGGTCGACGCGACAAGACCGTGCTGGCGACCAAGCTGTACGGCGACATGGGCGATTGGCCCAACGAGGGGCGGCTCAGCGCGCTGCACATCCGACGCGCGCTGGACGCGAGCCTGTCGCGTCTGCAGACCGACCACATCGATCTGTACCAGTTCCACCACGTGGATCGGGAGACGCCCTGGGACGAGATCTGGCAGGCCATGGAGGTCGCGGTCCAACAGGGGAAGGTGCTGTACACCGGCAGCAGCAACTTCGCCGGCTGGCACATCGCCCAGGCGCAGGAGGCCGCCCGCAGCCGTCACTTCACCGGTCTCGTCAGCGAGCAGTCGATCTACAACCTCATCGTGCGGGACGTCGAGCGGGAGACCCTGCCGGCCGCCCGTCACTACGGACTCGGCATGATCCCGTGGTCGCCGCTGAACGGCGGACTGCTCGGCGGAGTGATCGAGAAGACCGAGGAGGGCTCGCGCCGACTCGAGGGTCGGAGCGCGGACTACGTGGCCGAGCACCGCGACCAGCTCGTGGCCTACGAGGACCTCGCTCGAGAGCTCGGGCACGCCCCCGGCGAGATCGCTCTCGCGTGGCTGCTGCACCAGCCGGGCGTCACCGGCCCGATCACCGGTCCGCGGACCATGACGCAGCTGGAGTCGGCCGTCGCGGCGGTCGACGTGAGGCTGGACGAGGCCGCGCTGACGCGGCTGGACGAGATCTTCCCCGGGCACCGCACGGCGCCCGAGGACTACGCGTGGTGAGAAGGAGAACCCCATGAGAACCAGAACCATCGGAGACGTCACGGTCAGCGCGATCGGCCTCGGGGCGATGCCCCTGTCGATCGAGGGTCGACCCGACGAGCGTCAGGCCGTATCGACCATCCACGCCGCCCTCGAGCAGGGGATCACCCTGATCGACACGGCGGACGCCTATCACCAGGCGGGTGCCGACGAGGTCGGGCACAACGAGGAGCTCATCGCCCGGGCTCTGGCGAGCTTCCACGCCGACACGTCGGAGGTGCTCGTCGCGACGAAGGGCGGGCACCTGCGCCCGACCGCCGGCGCCTGGACCCAGAACGGCGACCCGGCCTACCTCAAGGAGGCCGCACGGGCCTCGGCCAAGCGCCTGGGCGTCGACGCGATCGGGCTGTACCAGTTCCACCGCCCTGACCCCGCCGTGCCCTACGCCGACAGCATCGGCGCACTCGCCGAGCTGCTCGACGAGGGCGTCATCCGGATGGCGGGCATCTCGAACGCCACCGTGGATCAGATCCGCGAGGCGAACACCGTCCTCGACGACCGTCTCGTCTCGGTGCAGAACCAGTACTCCCCCGCGTTCCGCTCGAGCGAGGAGGAGCTGGTGCTGTGCGACGAGCTCGGCATCGCGTTCCTGCCGTGGAGCCCGCTCGGCGGCATCACCGACGCGGCGGAGCTCGGATCCAAGCACGCCGTCTTCGCCGAGATCGCGAACGCCCGCCGGGTGACGCCGCAGGTGCTCACCCTCGCCTGGGAGCTCGCGAAGTCGGAGCTCGTCATCCCCATCCCCGGTGCCCGGCGCCCTCAGACGATCATGAACTCCGCCACCGCGCCCACCATCAAGCTCTCGGCCGACGAGATCCAGCGTCTCGACGCCGCCTGACCTCCCGGCCGGTCGACGACCCGTCGGCGACCGGCCGGGTGGCCTCGGAACTCCGAGGCACCCCCGATCGATCCACCGCACGCTCAGAGGAGAACCATGCCCGAATCGCACTTCGACCGCCCCTACGACATCATCGCCGAGGTGCCGTCGTTCGAGCTGACCAGCACCGACGTCGAGGACGGCGCCGAGCTCGGCCGCGGCCAGGTCAGCGGACTCATGGGCCCCGGCGGCGACGACGCCAGCCCGCAGCTGAGCTGGAGCGGCGCCCCCGAGGGGACCAGGAGCTACGCCGTCACCGTGTACGACCCGTACGCCCCGACCGGCTCCGGCTTCTGGCACTGGGCGGTCGTGGACCTGCCCGCGAGCACCACCTCGCTCGCGACGGGGGCGGGCGACGACGAGGGCTCGGGCCTGCCCGAGGGCGCCTTCCAGCTGAAGAACGACGGAGGGATGGCCCGGTTCGTCGGAGCCGCCCCGCCCGAGGGACACGGCCCGCACACCTACTTCGTCGCGGTGCACGCCCTCGACGTCGACACGCTCGGGATCGACGCCTCGGCGAGCCCCGCCTACCTGGGTTTCAACCTCCACTTCCACACCATCGCCCGGGCCGTCATCCGAGCGACGTTCGAGGTGCCCGCGGCGTCGTGATCCGAACGGCGCCGTCGACGAGAGCGACGTAGCCCGAGGGGGTGCGGTACCAGACGGCGCGGAGGGCCAGTGGCCCTCCCGCCATCCGGTCGATCAGGCCGTCAGCCCAGACGCCGACGGCGACCCGGTCGGGCACGTCGTCGTCCACCGTCTGCCAGACCAACGCGACCTGCCGGGCCCGCACCCGCAGACCCTGGTGACGCAGCATGTCGACGAACTGGTCCAGCTCGGCCTCCCGAGGGAGCCGCGGGGCGTTGTGCAGCCGGCCTGCCGGAGAGAGCTGCGAGCCCTCCGCGTCGAGGAAGACGACGTGGACGACCTCGCGGTCGCAGGGCTCGTCGCAGAGAGCGTCGGCGTAGGCCGCGGCGGTGTCGGCCTCGGCGTCCGGTGCGAGGTCCGGGAGGCGCAGAAACCGCGGTTCGGGATCGAGCGGAACCCCCGGGCCGGTGAAGCGCACGCGTCAGCCCGCCAGGACGAGTCGGGCGACGTCGGAGGGCGTCCGTCTCATCGGCGGATGGACGATCAGGCCGCCCGGACGCAGACGCGACAGGAGCGCCTTGGCCCAGCGCTGATCGTCGAACGACGCCGACAGGGACTCGTCGTCGTTCTGCCACACCAGCAGGATGGACGACGCCTCGATCCACCCCGCGACCTCGACGATCCGCGTGGCGTAGAGCTCCGCATCGGCCAGGGTCGGCTCGACCGGACATCCGCTCACGGCGATCGGGGGCGCCAGGGGCACGCCGTACTCGTCGAGGAACATCCAGAGGAGGGCGCGCTCGTCGCAGGGGTCGAGACAGAAGTCGTCGACGAAGCGCTCCAGCTCGTCGTCGGTCGGTCGGTGGGCCAGGGCGGGCGGATAGGTCTCGAGTGCTGTCATGGGAACGAGGATGCCGAGGGCCCTCCGGCGGCCGTCGGCTCAGGCCAGGTCGCTGGGGAGAGCGCCGACGTCGACCTCCACGATGAGGGGAGGACACGGGACCGCCTGTGGACGGTCGTGACGGGTCGACCGGCCGCACCCGCGCCTCCTCGGATCGATACGCTCTCGGTGTGGACGCGGTCAGGGAGTTCTTCGCGGGGGTGGCCCTGCTCGGTCGCGGCCTGCGGCTGTGGGGGACCTCGCCGCGGCTGATGCTGCTGGGCGCCGTGCCCGCTCTCGTCGTGGGGGCGGTCTTCGTCGGCCTGATCATCGCCGTCGGCCTCACCGCCGACGACATCGCGGTCGCCGTCACCCCGTTCGCCGCGGACTGGTCGGACCTCTCGCGGTCGGCGGTCCGTCTCGCCGCGGGTCTCGCGGTCGTCGCCCTCGCGGTGCTGCTGGCCGTCGTGACGTTCACCGCGGTGACGCTGCTGGTCGGCGATCCGTTCTACGAGCGCATCTGGCGCCGCGTCGAGGAGCGCGAGGGCGACGCGCCGGCCGAGATCGAGCGCGGCGTCTGGGCCGGGATCGCCCGGAGCGCCGGCGACTCGCTGCGCCTGCTCGTCGCGACCGCCGGTGTCGGGATCCTCCTCTTCGTCGGCGGATTCGTCCCCCTGCTCGGCCAGACGCTCATCCCCGTCGTGGGCGCGCTCGTCGGCGGCTGGTTCCTGGCCGTCGAGCTGACGGCCTACGCCTTCGACGCGCGCGGACGCACTCTCCGCGACCGGCGCCGCCTGCTCGCGACCCGACGAGCCCGGACCCTCGGGCTCGGAACGGCCACGTACCTCCTGTTCTTCGTGCCCCTGGGCGCCGTTGCGGTCATGCCGGCCGCCGTCGCCGCGGCCACGCTGCTCAGCCGCGACGTGCTCTCGGAGGGAGCCCGCGACTACCATCGCCCGGCATGACGACCCCCGCCTCCCCCACCAACCCGTCCGTCCCGCTGCCCGACGGCCGCGTCGTCCCCGCGCTCGGACAGGGCACGTGGCGGCTCGGCGACGATCCCCGGCGACGCGAGTCCGAGATCGCCGCGCTGCGGGCGGGCCTCGACGCCGGTCTCACCCTGATCGACACGGCCGAGATGTACGGGCAGGGCGCCTCGGAACGCCTCGTCGGCGAGGCCATCGAGGGTCGCCGCGACGAGGTCTTCGTCGTCGGCAAGGTGCTGCCCGACAACGCCTCGCGGCGCGGCACCGTCGAGGCCTGCCATGCCAGCCTCGAACGCCTGGGTCTCGAGCGCCTCGATCTGTACCTGCTGCACTGGCGCGGTCGGCACCCGCTGACCGACACCGTCGAGGGGATGGAGGAGCTGGTCGCCGAGGGCGCGATCGGGGGCTGGGGCGTCAGCAACTTCGACCTCGACGACATGACCGAGCTCGTCGGACCAGCCGGCGGCGTCAACGTGCAGACGAACCAGATCCTCTACAACCTCGCGCGTCGCGGGCCGGAGTTCGAGCTGCTGCCCTGGGCGCGCGACCGGGGCATGCCGCTCATGTCGTACTCGCCCGTCGACGGCGGCGAGCTGCTCGACCATCCCGTGCTGCGCTCGGTCGCCGACGAGATGGGCGCGACGCCCGCGCAGGTCGCCCTCGCCTGGGTGCTCCGACTCGCGCCGGACATGCTGGCGGCGGTCAAGGCGGCGACGACCGAGCATGCGCTCGAGAACGCCGCCGCCCTCGCCATCGACCTGGACGACCGCGCCGTCGTCCAGCTGGAGCGTGCGTTCCCCGCGCCGACGGGACCGGGGCCGCTCGAGATGCGCTGAGCCGCGCCTCCTCGGCATCCCTCCCGGCCGGGCCCGGCCAGGGCGTCCGCGGGAGTCGAGGAGGAGCGGGTCGACTCAGTCGCCCGCGTACGCCTTCTCGAGATCCGCGACCACGAGCCGGGTCATGCCCATCATCGCGGCCAGGGCGCGCGCCGCGCCCGCCGGATCGTCTCCGCCGATGGTCGACTGCATGACCGAGGGCACGATCTGCCACCAGAAGCCCCAGCGGTCGCGCACCCAGCCGCACCGCCCCTCCTGACCGCCGTCGGCGACCAGGGCGTCCCAGTGACGGTCGAGCTCGTCCTGCCCGCCCACCGGGACGGAGAGCGACACGGCCTCGTTCGGGGTGAATCCGGGCCCGCCGTTGAGCGCCTGGAACGGCTGACCGCCGAGCTCGAACTCGACGACCAGGGCCTGACCCGCGAGGGTCGGATCGGGCAGGTCGTCGGGATAGCGCGACACGTTCGTCACGCGCGAGTCGGCGAAGAGCGACGTGTAGAACGCGGCCGCCGTCTCGGCCTGGCCGTCGAACCACAGGACGGGGGTGATGCGGGGCACGGGGCCTCCTCGGGTCGTCGAGCGCGGCGTCGTCGTCGTCGCCGCGAGCCCCAGGCTAGCCCGGCCCGGACCGGAGGGACAGGGCGCCCGGATCGCCGGACGGGACCGCGGCTCAGGCCAGGAACGCCTCGATCGGGCCGCGGACGAAGTAGACCAGGAACCCGGCGGCGACGATCCACAGCAGCGGGCTGATCCCCCGGGCCCGACCCGAGAGCGCCCGGACGAGCACCCAGCTGATGAAGCCGGCGCCGATGCCGTTGGCGATGGAGTAGGTCAGCGGCATGACGATGATCGTCAGGAAGACGGGCAGGGCGACGGAGAAGTCGGTCCAGTCGATGTCCTTGATCTGCGACACCATCAGGGCGCCGACGATGACCAGCGCCGCCGAGGCCACCTCGAGGGGCACGACCTGCGTCAGCGGCGTGAAGAACATCGCGAGGATGAACAGGACGCCGGTGACGATCGAGGCGAAGCCCGTGCGGGCGCCCTCGCCGATGCCCGACGCCGACTCGACGAAGACGGTGTTCGACGACGAGCTCGTCGCGCCGCCGGCGACCGCGCCGATCCCCTCGACCACGAGCGCCGACCGCAGACGCGGGAACGTGCCCTTCTCGTCGGCCACGTCGGAGGCCTTCGCGAGCCCCGTCATGGTGCCCATCGCGTCGAAGAAGTTCGTGAACACCAGGGTGAAGACGAGCATCACGGCCGACAGCACCCCGATGCGCGCGAACGCCCCGAAGCTGACGTCTCCGATCAGCGACAGGTCGGGCAGGGCGACGACCTGGGTCGGCAGCACCGGCGCGTTGAGGTTCCATTTGTCGGCGTCCTGACCGAGCGACGGGCCGACGCGGAAGATGGATTCGAGCACGATCGAGATGACGGTCGTGCCGACGATGCCGATCAGGATGGCGCCCTTGACGCGGCGGGCCATGAGGACGGCGATGGCGATGAGGCCGATCACGAAGGTCAGGGTCGGGAGACTCGCGATCGACCCCGCGTCGCCGAGCTGGACCGGGGGCGACGCCGAGCCGCTCGGGCGGACGAAGCCCGAGTCGACCAGGCCGATGAACGCGATGAACAGACCGATGCCGACCGTGATGGCCGTCTTGAGCGCCGCGGGAACGGCGTTGAAGATCAGTCCGCGCAGCCCGGTCACGGCGAGGATCGTGATGACGAGGCCGTTGATCACGACGAGCCCCATCGCCTCGGGCCACGTGACGTCGTTCACCACGTTGACGGCGAGGAAGGAGTTGATGCCGAGGCCCGCGGCGAACGCGAACGGGAGGCGCGCGACGGCTCCGAAGAGGATCGTCATCACACCGGCGGTCAGAGCCGTGACCGCTGCGACCTGATCGTTCTGCAGCCAGCCGCCCGTGACGTCCTGGGCGGCCTGGTCGGCGCTGAAACCGCCGAGGATGAGCGGGTTGAGGATCACGATGTACGCCATCGTGACGAAGGTCACGATGCCGCCGCGGAACTCCCGGGCCCACGACGAGCCCCGGGCCGTGATCTCGAAGTAGCGGTCGAGTCGACCGTCGGGCCGGGTCGGGGACGTGGCGGGGCCGGTGGGCGCGGACGTGGTCATGAGGCGACTCCGAGGTGAGGGGCGTAGCCCGGCGGCCGCGGGCAGACGCCCAGCTTACGGCCGCGCGGAGGGGTCGACGGGCGCGGTCGTCGCGGCGGCCGTGTCCGCCGCGGCGACGACGGCGGCGACCACGTCGGTCGCCGACAGCGCCGCCGCGAGGGTCACCTCGAGCCGCTCGCCGTCGACCTCGATCCAGGTCCGCAGCAGATCGGCCGACCGCCCCGGCCCCGGTGTCGAGACCGCCAGGGCCTCCAGCCCGTCGAGCTCGGTCTCGACCCACCGCGTGTGGACGGCGAACCGCCCCCCGTCGGCGGTGAAGGCCGGTTCGTCGATCAGCAGACGGTGGAAGGGCGCCGTCGTCGCCGGCCCCTCGACCGTGAGAGCCGAGAGCGCCCGACGCGCCCTCCGGAGGGCCTCGTCGCGATCGCGACCGCTCACCGTGAGGGTCAGGAGGAGCGGGTCGCGCCCGACCGGCGCCGTGCCCTCGACGCCGACGCCGGGATCGATGCGGACGCCGGGCCCGCCCGGCAGCGACAGGGCCGTCACGGCGGTCGGGGTCGGGAGGAACCCGCGACCCGGATCCTCTGCGATGACCCGGAAGGTCAGGGCGTGGGAGATCGCCTCGGGCAGGTCGTCGACCTCGAGGGGACGACCGTCGGCGACGAGGAGCTGCTGCCGGACGAGATCGACCCCGGTCGACTGCTCGGTCGCCGCGTGCTCGACGGCGAGAGCCGTGCCGAACTCGAGGAACGACACCGCGCCCGCCTGCGACACGAGGAACTCGACCGTCCCGGCGCCGCGGTAGGCCACGGCGACGGCGAGGGAGCGCGCGGTCGCCACCACCTCGTCCCGCTGCTCGTCGGTGAGGAACGGCGCCGGCGACTCGGCGACGAGCTTCTGGTGCCGTCGCTGGACGGAGCAGTCGCGGACGTCGACGACGACGACGCCGCCCCGTCCGTCGCCGAGCACCTGGGCCTCGACATGGCGGGGCCGGTCGAGGTACTGCTCGACGAAGCACTCGCCGCGCCCGAAGACGGCCGCGGCCTCGCGGACGGCCGAGTCGAGGAAGTCGGCGACCTCGTCGAGGCGGCGGGCCACGCGCAGGCCCACCCCTCCCCCGCCGTGGGCGGCCTTCAGCGCGATGGGCATGCCGTGGCGCTGCGCGAAGACGACGGCGTCGGACGCCCGGTCGATCGGGCCCGCCGTGCCGACGACCAGCGCCGCCCCGACCGAGTCCGCCAGGGCGCGGGTGGCGATCTTGTCGCCGAGCGTCTCCATCGACTCGGGGGTCGGTCCGATCCAGGTCAGCCCCGCGGCGACGACGCGACGGGCGAACTCGGCGTTCTCGGAGAGCGGCCCGCACCCCGGATGCACGGCGTCCGCCCCGCTGCGGCGCGCGATGTCGAGGAGGGCGCCCATGTCGAGGTACGCGTCGACCTCGCCGCTGGACGGGAGGGCCCACGCCTCGTCGGCGGATCCGACGTGCAGGGCGTCGGCGTCGTCCGCGGCGTGGACGGCGACGGATCCGAGGTCGAGCTCGGCGCAGGCGCCGATGATGCGGACGGCGATGAGACCGCGCTCGGCGACGAGGACCTTCCTCATGCCTCGTCACCCCTCTCGGGGACGGCGGCGGGGGTCGGCGTCGCCACCGGACGCCCGGAGGCCGTTCGCGCACGGAGGTCCGGCCCCGGCACGGCGCGGAACCGCACGCGCGCCCCGACGGGCACCTGCGCGGCCCGGTCGAGCTGATCGCCGACGACGCAGGCGACGACCGGGTAGCCGCCCGTCACCGGGTGATCGGCCATGAACAGGACGGGCTGCCCGTCGGGCGGGACCTGCACGGCACCGGAGACCGTGGCCTCGCTGTCGAGCTCGCGCGCGACGGCGCGCTCGAGCGGGACGGCGCCCTCGAGACGCAGACCGATGCGATTCGAGCGCGGCGTCACGGTCCACTCCTGCTCGGTCAGCCGGGCGAGGGCCTCCTCGGTGAACCAGTCGTCGCGGGGCCCGAGGACGACGTCGAGGAACGTCACCTCGTCGGGCGCGGAGACGGTCCGCTGCACGTGCGGGCCGGCGGCGGCGACGGACTCCGACCAGCCCCGCGCCACGACGAGCTCGTCGCCCGCCCGCAGACGCTCGGGGCCGAGCCCCGCCAGGACGTCGCCCGACGCGCTGTCGAGGACGGGATCGACCAGCCAGCCGCCGCGGACGGCGAGATACGAGTACACGCCCCGAGGAGGCGCGCCCACCTCGAGCACGTCGCCGTCGTCGAGCGCGAAGGGGGTCCCGACGACGAGGTCGCGCCGTTCGCCGCCGTGATCGACCGTGATCGGCACGGGGGCGCCCGCGATCGCGACCACGAGGTCGCCGCGCGCCGCCGCCACCAGACCGCCGTAGGCGAGCTCGAGCGCCGCCGACCCCGTCGACGAGCCGACCAGCCGGTTCGCCTCGCGGAGGGCGCGGTGGTCCATGGCGCCCGACCGCGAGACGCCGAGACCCGAGCGGCCGGGACGACCCAGGTCTTCGATGATGCTGAACGGCCCCGGCTCGGACACGACGAGCGCCCGGGTGGGCGAGACGGCCGGGTCCGCGGCGTGCTCGACCGTGGCGGCCCGGAGCCGGACGGGAGCCGTCGTCGGCTGGCCGACCCGCGCCTCCTCGGTCCGGTCGTCGCCGTGCGGCGTGCTGACGGACTCGGGCGTGACGGCGCCCGCGTGCTCGGCGACGGCGACGAAGCGCACGCGCATCCCGGGCTGGAGCAGGGCGGGGACCCGCTCGGAGAGATCCCACATGGGGACCGTCGTGCGACCGACGAGCTGCCAGCCGCCCGGGCTCTCGCGCGGGTAGACGCCCGAGAAGCCCGCCGCGAGGGCCACGGCCCCGGCCGGGACGCTCGTGCGGGGGACGTCGCGACGGGGCACGTCGAGCGCCGGGTCGCCGCCCGACAGATAGGCGAAGCCGGGCGCGAAGCCCGTGAACGCGACCGTGTGCACGGCCGAGGTGTGTCGGCGGACGACCTCGTCGACGCTCAGGCCCGTGAGACGCGCGACCTCGTCGAGATCCGCCCCGTCGTAGTGCACCGGGATCTCGACGAGGCGACCGCTCGTGGCGGCGTCGCGGGACTTCGGCAGCGACCGGATGACCGCCAGCAGCGACCGGACGGGCAGCAGACTCGGGAGGAACCGCACCGCGACGGTGCGGGCCGCGGGAACGACGTCGAGCAGACCCGCGACCGGCTGCGCCAGGAGCGCGCCGAACACCGCGAGCGACTCGTCGAGACCGCCCGTCTCGATGAGGATGCCGTCGGTGCCGAGCGGGAGGACCCGCAGATGCGCGATCGCCGCCTCGAGATCGACCCCGTGGTCGTCGGTCACGTCGCCGAGCCCCCCGACGGAGGCGAGACGAGCCCGCTGGCGGCCGACGGGGCCCTCGGGGGCTCGCCCTGCTCGGTCGCCGCCACCTGACGCGGCGTCGCCACGAACGAGCGGACGGCGACGCCGGCCGACTCGAGGCCGCTCCGCAGGCCGGCGGCGATGGCCGCTGCGCCGGGGGTGTCGCCGTGGACGCAGACCGACTCGGCGTGGAGCTCGAGGTCGGTGCCGTCGACGGCGCGCATGCGCCCCGTCTCGACGAGTCGCAGCACGCGGTCGGCGATCTCGGCGGGGTCGTGCAGCACGGCACCCGGCCGCGTGCGCGGCACGAGTCGGCCGTCGGGTGCGTAGGCCCGATCGGCGAAGGCCTCGGCGATGGTCGCGAGACCCGCCTCGGACGCCCGACGGAGCACCGCCGACCCGGCCGGACCGACGAGCACGAGCGCCGGGTCGACCCGCGTGACGGCCTCGATGACCGCGTGCGCGTGCCGACGGCCCCGCTCGTCGTCGACCGCCGTGACCGTGTACAGGGCGCCGTGCGGCTTGACGTAGCGGACCGCCGCCCCGACCGACGCCGCGACCCCGGTCAGGGCGCCGATCTGGTAGACGACGTCGCCGATCAGCTCGGCCTCGGAGGCGTCGACGAAGCGGCGCCCGAACCCCGCGAGATCGCGATACGAGACGTGGGCCCCGATCGCGACGCCCCGGCGGTGCGCCGCGTCGACCGTCGCGGTCATCGTGAGGGGGTCGCCTGCATGGAACCCGCACGCGACGTTCGCACTCGTCACCGCGGCGAGCAGGGCGTCGTCGTCGCCCAGGGTCCAGCGACCGAACCCCTCGCCGAGGTCGGCGTTCAGATCGATGCTCGTCATGCGGGGCCTTCCGGGCTGCTCGGGGCGATGCGTCGGGTGCGCAGAGGGGTCGTTCCCCACCGTAGCGGGGCGGGCGCGACGACCGCTGGGTGCGAGCCGGTCAGGAGGCGCGGCGCACGAGCAGGGCCCGGGTCACCAGCGGCCACTGCAGGGGCAGACGCGCGATCGCGATCGCCGTCCGGGCCGAGGAGGCGCGCTCGCTGCGGACGGACCGCGTCGCCATCGACACGTTGGCCGGGAACACCGCCACGAACAGCGCCGCCGCGAGGCCGCCGCCCAGACGACGGGTGGGGCGGGACGCGAGGAGGGCCGCGACGACGATCTCGGCGAGCCCGGAGACGATCGTGTAGGAGCGGGCGGAGCCGGGGAGCGACCGCGGCACGATCGAGTCGAACACCGCCGGGCGCACGAGGTGCAGGACCCCGCTGACGCCGAGGGCCCCGGCGAGCGCCCGGGCCGTGGTGCGGGCTCGGGCGGCGTCGGGGTGGGTCGACCCGGGGGCGGGGCGGAGGGGGTCCGGGGTGCGGGAGGGGCGGCGGGTCATGGTCCCCATGGTGCTCGCCCGCGCCTCCTCGGCCGGTCAGCGGAGTCGGCGTGGCCCGAGGCGGGGGCCCTGCGGTCCGGCTCGCGAGAGGGGGGCGGTCAGACGGCGCGACTGACGCCGCGGCTCATGATCGCCGTGGTCAGGGCGTCGACGGTCTCGCGGGGCGCGGCGGGGTTCGCGACGAGGACGTAGTCGACGTCGCCGAGGTCGGGCAGCGAGAAGCGGCGGCTGACCTTGACGAGGTCGGAGGGGATGAGCGAGAAGGGGAACGCGGCGACGCCCATGCCGGCGCGGACGGCGGCCAGCATGCCGTTCACGTCGCGGGTGTTGCAGGTGATGCGCCAGGTGCGGCCGGCGGACTCGAGGGCGTCGATGGCGAGCTGGCGGCTGAGGCTCGGCGCCTGGTACGCGATGAGGGGAACGGGGTGGCCGGTCTCGATCTGCAGCTTCTCCTGCGCCATCCAGACCATGGAGTCGCCGGCGACGCGGGTGCCCTCGGCGCTCTCGCCCGCGGTCTGCTTGACGAAGATGAGGTCGAGATGCCCGGCGGCGAGGCGACGGCGGAGCGGGGCGCTCTGGTTGACGGTGAGCTCGAGGTTGATCTGCGGGTGGAGCTGACGGAAGTGGCGGAGGATGCGGGGCAGCTGCGTGATGGCGAGGTCGTCGGCGGCGCCGAAGCGCAGACGCCCGCTCATGGCGGAGCCGCTGAAGTAGCTCTCGGCGGCGCTGTGCGCGGCGAGGATGGTCCGCGCGAAGCCGGCCATGGCGTCGCCGTTGTCGGTGAGCCTGACCTCGCGGGTGTCGCGGGTGACGAGCGTGCGACCGGCGGCCTTCTCGAGCCGGCCGATGTGCTGACTGACGGTGGGCTGGCTGATGCCGAGCCGGAGCCCCGCGTTCGTGAAGCTGCGCGTCTCGGCGACGGCGAGGAACGTGGCCAGCAGGGCGGGGTCGAACATCGGGGCCTCTCGTCGTCGTTCATTGCGGTATCCAATGACACTGATTGCGACCATAGCGGGTCCGAATGACCATCGGGGCCGTACCGTCGTGAGAGATGTCAGTCCCGCCTCGCACGATGGCCCCGCCGCCCGCCACCGAACCCGTCCCCGTCATGACCCAGCGCCCGCCGTGGCGTCACACGTTCATCGCGCTCAGCGTGCCGAACTTCCGTCTCTGGACGGCCGGCAACGTCGTGGCCATGACCGCGGGGTGGATGCAGCGGATCGCGCAGGACTGGCTCGTGCTCGAGCTGACCGGCAGCGCGACGGCCGTCGGCGTCACGGTGGCGCTGCAGTTCGCCCCGATGCTCTTCTTCGGACTGCTGGGCGGGGTGATCGTCGACCGGTTCTCGAAGCGGGCCCTGATGATCGCGACCCAGAGCGTCTTCGCCGTCCTGAGTCTCGGCCTCGCGGCCCTGACGCTCTCGGGCGTGGTGCTGCCCTGGCACGTCTTCGCCATCG
>Ga0265798_10004753_pt1 | contig 18595 bp, 20 predicted proteins | sample P3T30metagenome_FD_192430 | JGI IMG/M metagenome (GOLD analysis project Ga0265798, IMG submission 192430) | Plant litter microbial communities from East Loma Ridge, Irvine, California - P3 T30 | ecosystem: Environmental > Terrestrial > Plant litter > Unclassified | place: USA: California... | reverse complement strand
CGCGCTACGACAACATCAACCTCAATGGGAAGCCTTTTCCAGTGAGCCAAAATCTATGGCACTTCTTGGAGCAGATGAGACGAGATGGAATATTTGGCCTCTGTTGGATTGACGCCATCTCAACCGACCAAGCAAACGTGGAAGAGCGCAATCACCAAGTTCAGATGATGCGAGAAATCTACAGCGGTGCAGAATTGGTGATCGCTTGGCTCGGCGAAGAAGACACGACTGCATTGAGCAACGTGGCGATGGACTTCTTGGTAAAGAGAGACTTACGTCCATCGGGCGTCTACAACCCTCGCCGCTTTTGGAGTGCTGGAATTGCCAAAGCTGTTTTGGCTTTATGCGAGCGACAGTATTGGACGAGGATCTGGATCGTGCAAGAGCTATGGCTGGCAAGGGACGTCTTGATTTATTGCGGCTCGAAAACCATTCCCTGGCGTGCTCTCCAAAGCTTCTTTGACGAAGCTACACGGATCTTCCCGACTTGGGGTCGACACCTCTCCCTTGATCCGGTTCTCGGATCAGCAGCCGCGAATATTGTGATAGCTAGATCAAGCTGGGACGGAAAGCAAAAGCAGCCCCTCGTTAGCTTGATACGGTCATGTCGCGACCAATCCTCGACTGACATACGCGACACGAACGATATGACCGTCGACTATGGCCTCACTAGCGAGCAGCTTCTTGTGGCTACGCTAAAACATGTCTGTCCATCTTTCGGACGGTGCCTGAAGTATCGTCGCGCGGGGAGGCACATGTTGCGAACTTCTCAGTTGCTACGAGATGTTCTCCAAATACACTACAATGACCAAGAATTGGCAACCTTCATAGACACCGAGGTCACACGTATGTCTGTAGAAGACGAGTCGAAGAAGGCGGAAGGACTACGGGAGCAGAATCGTATTCAAGCCGGAGAATCGGTGATGGATGTTGGTGAAAGAAGTCTGCAAGACCAATCATGGGTGCAGGATTCGAAGGACGAAAGCGGGCATTGCTATTTTGCATTCCTTCACTATTCTTTCCAGAGTAGCGATCCGGTCAGGTGGAGCGAGCACTGCATGGAGAATTTTTTGCTTCACGAGCCGTTTCAGTCTATCACCTGTACGCTCTGTGACCCCAAGAAGATGACTGAGATTTCAAGGAATGCCGACTTCAAGCCCCTCACGGAGCCATATAGCCGAAATTTCACGCGAAAACAGGACCTGACTGTGAATGGCTGGACGCTCTGGACCAAGTTTCTACACCATGTCCAGCAAGACCATGCTTCAATATGCTTCCCACACGTCAAATTACCTCTGCGCACGCTGTGTCACCAACTCTTACCAGGGAATATTATCAACTACGATGAATACAAGGATCCAATTGCTAAGGATGTACTCCTCAGAATACCTGCAAGGTACATATCTGCGGCTGCAGAAGATGATGTGGGAACAGAGATGACGGGACCCCAGCGCGAGATCCGTTGGAGGGAGAAAAAGATTGCCAAGAGACTGGTGGAAATTTATGCCGCAGTTGGTGAGCGCATGAAGCCGGGCGAGCTAATTTCACGACCTGTTTATCCATCTACTTACCGTGGTGCAGACTTGTTAATGAACAAACAAGACGGGAGGGAGCTTTATCTTGGGTCTTTGTTTGACTGGAGCCCTGTCATTGATCTTCTTTTATAGCACAGTAACAAACGCCTAGATCTATACGTCAAGACCGCCAAGCAACATTATAAGCAGATGATGCTATCAGCAATGGCAATCTCCCACCCGGACAGTGTCATTTGGTCGACGGTGCTAGATACTGCGCCCAACATTCCACTTCACCTTCCGACGGCTGAAACGTCAGCGACTACTGCGCTGAGTCCTACAGCGATTTCCAGGATCTGTCTCGCTTCCACAATGCTTCCTATCGAGTTTGCGCGCCAAGCAACATGCTCATCTGGACGTACAAGAACCAGGTCAAACCCCCAGACGCTATGCGTATGCTCTTCGCCTCGAATATCAACGTGCTTGATCGGAATGTTGAGCGAAGCCGCGGATGTCAGCAGCATCTCGACATCAGTGTCGTTATTCGTGAAAGTAACAAGTGACCAGTCTTTGCCAAAATGATCAAAGATGGCAGACTCATCTGACAGGAAAACATGCGGCACCCGACTTCCCGGCCATGTCGAAGGTGTATACTGAGAAGCCCGAAATGGTGGTTTCACTTCGCCTGGCTTAGATCTTTGGATCACTTTCGACTCGTAGATGTATCCCATCTCGATGCCAAAGTCTTTATTCTCGCCGTCATGCGCTTGGTAGTGCTCGTGGATCTTTTGCCGTAACGCTTTGCCTTCCTCCGTCGGCTTATCGATGCGATGAGGATCGCCCTCGCCGAGGAAATCGTTCAAAGACAGATGGACTTGCATGTGGGTCCCCGAATGCTCCACATTTCGCATCGCTACTGGGCGGCGCTCCGGCTCGTATGATCGCAGTAGTTCAGGTCCAGCATATTGTATCGACGCTGCGAGCTTCCAACCCAAATCGTACGCGTCACCAATGCCCATGTTCATGCCGTAACCTCCGGTTGGGATGTTTTGGTGCGCTGCATCTCCTGCGAGGAAGACTCGGTGGCTTGGACTGGCATAATTTCGAGCCACGGCAATTACTGGCGTCCACACCGAACGTACCAGAAGCTCGTCAATCTCGACCTCATAACTGCCGTTCAAGCCTCCGAGTACAGTGTAGACTGCCTCTTTGGAATCAATCGCTGAAGCATCCGTGCCTGGAGGCAGGACATAGTGACACGTCCAGGTGTCGACCTCGTCCTGCGCAATGATCGCGCCACCGAAAACTCCAGGCTCGGTGATAGTGAAGAGATGCCAGAATTGGCCTTGCTTGTGTAGGCGGGTCAAGTCTCTCGACTTGAAGTGTACAAGGAGCATCGACATCGGTCTTCCGGTCAAGCATAGTCAGTAACGCGCCTGTGTGAACCTCTTGAAAGCACACTTACACGGGTCCGCCATCAAGTGGGATATCCAATGACTTTCTGACAATGCTTGATGCCCCATCGCAACCCACAGCATATTCTGAGACGAACTTCGTCGTTTCGCCCGTGCTTAGCATAGTTGCAGTGGTTTCGACTTTGCCATCCACCTCCTCGACATGCGTTACCTTCCATCCATATCGAGCATCAACCATGCTGTCTTTCTCACACCTTTCCTTGATCCAAGCTTCGAAGACGATCTGTGATATACGCTGCCAAGGCTCGCGGGGCTGAGTGCCATCGTTCGTGCCGTTGATTCTGGCCGTGAAGTCGTCCACACTGGGAAGTAGCCATTTCGTAATCGGATCTTTGGCCGCCAGACCTGACGATATGAGAACCTTGAATGAGATGCCAGGCGGAACGCCGAGTGCCCGTATACTGTCTGAAAGACCAAGCCTCCGCATCATTTCCATGGAACGTGCATTTGTGAGATCCATTTTCGGCCATTTTGTCGTTGTGAGGTTTCTTTCTAGTAACACGGAGCGAGTGCCGTGGTGCGAAAGTACTATTGCGAGTAGAAGGCCTATGGGTCCACCACCGGCGATGAGAACGGTATTGGCTGGCAAGATCTCTTCTCGCACATTCTCATACATCTTTGCCATGTCGCTATACGATGTTTATGATGATGTATGATAAAGCTTCACAAATGGGTGTTGAAAGCCCGACCAATCCAGCCATGGGGGAACTTGAATTGTCTCCAGCTTTGAAACAAACGTCGTTCGCCAAGGTATGGTAGCTGATCATCCAATTACGCGTGATGTGGCGCTTACGGACGGGAGTCATTCCGGACGACGTCCACGCTGTCGCTCCGGAACCAAATTCGCTGCGGCTTAGACGCGAACACCCTCCGGACACCAATGAATTATCCGGTCGTGGGTATAGGAGACGGCAGCCATCTTGAGCATGGTCTACTTGTCTCAATATCTTTGTATTCAATTGATCCACTTCCTCAAACAAGACCTGGGGACAAGTCATGGCATCGTTTAAACATCTGATCAGGTTCAAGGCGCCTTCTGGACGAGTATTCTACGGTGACGTGGAGCTGGTATATGGTGCGCAAAGCTCATACGTAGGCCAAACAGTACGCGTATTTGAAGGAGAAAAGCCCTGGGATGCAGACTTCAAGATTTCAGACCGATCAGAGACAATTGCCGAGGTAACTGCTTTCAAAGTCTGCAGCTGAAGGCTTACGAAAACTTACTTACAGATGCACAGGTTCTACCTCCGCTGGATTCTGTGCCTCTATTTGTCTGCGTTGGCTTGAACTATCGTCAGCATGCGGCTGAAGCAGGCGTAAGCACTGTTCAAGGCCGGCGAACAACATTGAACTGAACATCGACTCAGATGGCCATCACACCTTACCCGGTCATATTCACTAAACCACCTGGCAAGTTCTATACTGCTAAAACTGATAAGCATAGCTTTGAGTTAACAACCACACCAGATGCACTTGCGGGACCATTCGAGGACATTCCCGTTCATGTTGAATGTACGAGTATGGATTATGAGGTACCTATACCTAAAGACGCCCCATAAGGCAAACAAAGCTGACTTTTCAGGCCGAGCTGTGCTTCGTATTTGGAAAAGATTGCAAGAATGTCTCAGAGAATGAGGACGCAATGCAGTATGTGCTGGGTTACACGGCTGGCAACGATGTGTCTTCTCGGTACTGGCAGAATCCCGAGAGGTCAGGTAATCAACACGGCAGCGCGAAATCTTTTGACAAATTCGCTCCTATTGGTCCCGTCATTACCTCGACCAACGTGATCAAGAACCCTCATCAATTGGCGATCAAGTCGTTCGTGAACGGCGAGTTGCGCCAATCTTCACGGACAGATGATCTCATCTACGATATCCCGACTATCCTCAGACACATCAGTAGAGGTACTACTCTGCGCAAGGGAACCGTGGTCATGACCGGAACACCGAGCGGTGTCGCCGCCTTCATGAAGCCGCCGAAGTGGCTCCAGGATGGAGATGTGGTCGAAGTAGAGATCGAGAACATTGGGCAACTACGAAACAAGATGGCGTTCGAGAAGTAGTTGTTGTAGATATGCGTACATTACAATATCTGTCTGCACAGTGCTCGTTCGTGTAGAAGGACAATGGAAATGCTACTTGCTCTCCATCCGTCCCCTCCCTATTAGCTCATGTAAGTCTGCCGCTTCCGTCAAGCCTACTGCATATGTGCCGGCAAACCACGCGGCCCTAATTCAACCCGCTTCTGCAATTTCTCTGCGCCCTCACCATTCTCCAACCGCTTGATGAAGTCCTCCGGGTCGAAGTCTACCCCGATAGGGTTCTCGGCAAACGCTTTCGATTTCATAAACTCTGTGGCTTCGTCCGCATCCTGGAAGTTGTCGACCTGCGTCTCGATCTCGTTGCCATCAGGATCTCGGTAGTAGATGGACGTGGTGGGCCCGTGGTTGACAGGCCATAGCGGCATGATGCCCTTTTGCTTTCGCTGTCGGTAGGCTAGGAGCAAGTCTTGAAGCGAATCGAAGCTGAAGGCGGTGTGTTCGAGACCGCAGCTTGCTGCGGCTTTTGCCTGAGTTCCCGGAACTTGCACAAGAGCAATGCGATGATGCTCATCATCATATGACAGAAATGCGAGCATTTCGTTCTCATACACAACTTGAGCACCGAGGAAAGTTTTGTAGTACTCCACCATCGGTTGCAAGCTGCGGGTGCGTAATACGACGTGCGCAAGCTTGCTGGGAGATTTTACTGTGGAAAAAGGAGCGTTGAATTCGACGGCCATCGTGTAGTATATGAACAAAGAACTGAGAGTAAGGACTGCTCAAATATGGCGAGAGAAGGGTCTTCGCTTTTGATACGGCCTGTCATCGTATATCTGTCAACGCCTGTGCAAACCAGCCGGGTGGGGCAAGCCGGAGTAAGCTGCACATCATCATGACCTTTTCAGTATCTTCTGATGTAGCCTGGTGTTTTTGGCACTCGGACTCAAAACGAAAAACATCAATAAGGGAGGCGCGGAAGCAATTGCTTCCGGTTGACGAATCACAGGCCGACGCTAGAATCACTACCGGTAGTCTTGCCAGCGCCTCCTCAATTCCGTTCCACTACTGGCAACGTGCCATACTTTTGCATGCGGGGCCAATGGTTACATATGATGCTCCCGGATGCTCATTCAGACGTCTGATTGCGTCCGAAGACCGTCCCGTACACGACGCATGGCCGACATACTCGTTTAAGGACATCTTTACTGCCCCAAAATGGCTGCAAGCCCGCCGGCCTCCGGGGACGAATCGACGAGTCGAAGTCGAACCCATCACACTAGTACGGCAGGACGTGATGGACTCCACAAGTCGATGGTAGCGTGCGACAGATGCCGTTTGAAAAAAGTCAAATGTGAAGGCTTTCGAGAGGTAGACATACCTAACTAGACGTTATCTAACTCGTGACAGGCGATGGGAGTACGCGGTGTCGAAGCTGCGTGGTATGTCTGCTTCAAATAACACATGAAGTCATTTTCTGATGTTGGCCATTAATAGGCGGCTGGAATTGGATGTGTGTACTCTCATACGACTAGACGATTTCGTGGATCAGCCATCAGCAAGACTCAAAAACTCCAGCAGCGCCTCAATGACGCGGAAAGATTGTTGGAGACGGCCGGTCTACTCACGCAGATACGTGCTTTGCCCTCGCCGTTGAATGTCCGAGATCAAGCTCAATCGGGGGTTTTACCGTCATATTCCGCTTCACAGCGTATACAGTCTAGTGGGACGACAAATAATGGCACACATGGTAACACTCATCATCTAGCGCAAGAATCACCGCAAAGAGTGGATTTGGTTGACGGAGGGAGGCTGAGTGATATATTGGAGACTGCTGGACCATTCTATCCGCCTTGCGGTCCGCTCGACGCTTACGATTTCGCGACGAGTATAACACGAGGCGGTCCTATCACCACACGGCCCCTTCCAGCTCAAACCAGATCAGCTTGTATCCCACCTGAAGACTTCCATCCTTCCAATGAAGAAATCTGTTCGGATGTAGGAGAGCCAGTATGTCGTCACCTCTCAAGGCCGTGCCTGAAAGCTAATAAGACTTGAGCTGCGACGCGAAGAGCTTCATGGTGAGTGTCTAGTTTTCATAGCACTGAACGCTTCGGAACTTAGACATTGATATTTGTTCAGGTCCTAATTCCTACCTCTCAATTTGTACGGACCCAGGAGTCGACTGGATAGCATCTCGCATTGGTGCCTCGAATTACCCTACATGTGCGACGTCCCTTGCCTCGATGATCAGCCGGAAGCTTAGGTTACACGAGCCGTTGGGCCAGAAAAGGACGCCCGATCCGCCAGAACACACGGCTTGGCTCTACGCGAAGGGTATGTCGATGTGTGACTATGCATGCATGAAGCTGATCATTAACTGCACAGCGTACTTCAACGAGAGCTTCGAAGCTACTTACTACACCATCGACCAGTCAGCCTTCGAGGAACGCCTCAGACACCATTACACGGATGCACATGCGACCAGGGATCCTGGCTGGTACGCGCTGCGTAACGTCGTCTTCGCAAGTGGGTGTAGAATTGAGCAGTTTAAAACTTGTGCTTGGACTGAAGCCCAGTCCCGAGCTCAAGTGTACTTCGACAATGCGCTCTCTGTTGAGGCTGACCTACTTCACGGGACACCGGGCCTGATCGCAATTCAGGCGCTGGTTGCCATGGTACGTCTGCTGGGTGGGCCTTGACACGCATGGTGCTGACACTGTAGGCGCTTTTTGCCGAAGGTTTAGGAAGCCCAAAGGTTGAGTATATGCTCGTCAGTTGTGCGATTCGATTGGCTCATGCGAGAGGCCTCCATCTTCGACCAGCTACATCTATATCTTTCGAAGATTCACAAAGACGGAGTTGGCTCTTCTGGACTATGTTCTGTTTAGAAAAGCACCTAGCTTTGAGGGCAGGACGTCCGTCCGTATGTTGGGTGGATCCGACCTCGTAACAGTCCCAACTAACTTATTCAGGCTATCGACGATGACGACATCAGCTGTGATATACCGAGTTGGGCGCCAGCTGCTCATGCAAATTTCCTTGAATGTTTTAAGCAGATCGTCATCCAAGCCCAGTTTTCTGCCACCATTGCCAAAGCTTTCACAACCGTCAAAGCTCGACAACGATCTTGGAACGAAAAGGCTGATCTGGTCAGGGATTTGGATGCCAGGTTGAAATCATGGCACGCAAGCCTTCTTCCCGAATTTCGGATGGCATTTCCTGTTGGTCCAAGTGTTTTGCCCCAAGGCGTACGATCCGAGCATCTTATGTATCTTCATCTTTCGTATCAAGGTAATTTAGCTGCCATCCACTCCATTCTGGGCCATCCTTGGAATTTGAAGACAGCACAGCCCTTAGAGCTGCAGGATGATGCTGTGAAAGCTCAGATAGACTCTAGCCACCGGGCTTTGACCGATGCATCCAAGAGCATCATCATAATCACCCGTTCAATATCCGTGGACGCCGTGGCCCCGGTATGGTACGTATGACTATGGTGTTTCGTAGTCTATGACACATGACTAATTCTCCTCAGGCTTGTCTTCTACTATCCTTTAATCGGGATGATCAACACATTTATTTCAATACTTAGGGCACCTGCGGCTGAGTCGACTTCGAAACAAATAGGCGTCCTTGACATGGCTGCTGGATATTTTGCGTACCTCGACTACTCCACCGACTCTATCCTCTCCTTTGACTTGGTGCAAAATCTTGCTCAGTGGGCTCGACAAGCTGTAACTCGGGCGACTACCCAATCAACGGGATCTGCATCGGTACATTCTGTTGTTGGAGACCATACAGCCTCATCGCATCTAGAAGCCTTTCCAGAGCCCATGTCAGAGGTATGTCAAGTTCATGCGCAAAGATGCGTACTACTACTAACTATGTGCAGATGAGCTTTTGTGATATTGATGGAATGGACCTAAGCGACTGGCCCGCGTTTCTACCCCGTCTTCCATATTTCTCAACATAGTCCTAGACCACTTGGTCTCACGACTTTCACTGGTTTGACAGCGCTTCGGTCAGCGGGCCCGGGTCCTGTAGCAATCAGTACGTGTTCATTATCTTGGGCACAAAGATCATACTGCCCAGACTTGATACAACTCCAGCTTTGAGGAAGAAGCAGCATCGCGAGCAATCACCATTCTTGCTGCAAATTCCATCTCCACAGACCGGCCATTCGCGAGCCCCATGTCAACGCTTCCGAGCAGCATAATGTCTGAGCAGTCTGCGTCATGAGCGTATACCCTCAATACTGAATGGCTTCGCTTTGCAACCACAGCCCATGCGCTATCGCGGCTCCTTCGAATCGCTAGATTTTTACAACAGGGTTATCATCTCAGCGCAATGTGTCTGGCTTTGATCTCGCATACCTGGTGAGCCTTTGGTCGTACCAGCAGCCGCTATAAGAACGCCTTCAATTGTGAAAATCTCGTCCGCCAGGACATCCCCAGCACTGCTGGTCGAATCGTCCATGGTCGAGAAGAACTTTTCGATCAGTTCCTTCGCATCGGCCGGTATGCCCGTGATGGGCCAGATCGTGTTTGCGGTGCTGTTGCCCATCTTGTTCGTGCCGATTAGAATGCACAGAATAATTGTGAGCGCCAACAACCGACTTCGCAAAGATGTGGCTCATTTGTCTATTGTCACAAATAGAAAACCCCAGTGCGTCTTGTGCTTCGGCAAGATTTGCTTCCGTGGACTGCGGAGAGCTAGCCGGCATTGTTCCACGAGCACGGAATCTCAGCGGACGCTACCAAGGACTTCGAATGGCAATGTAAAATGCGGAGTGCATTACTTCGTAGCTCCTACTTTATGCGGGGTTGGTAGCCATCAAAAGGCTGGGGCTTGGAGTGTGGTACTGGATCCGCGCTACAAGGTGAGACGTACATATCGTGCGTTCCGTCGGCGTCCTCGCGACGCGATCACAACTTGGAGGCACTCCAAATAACATACGCAAAGCTATGGAGGGATATCGTGTTATTGTGGCCGGTTTCGCGCTTGCAGCAGCACTGGCCCTTCTCCTCGCCAGATGTTCTCAGATTGGCCGGAGACCAAAGGATTTTCCTCCCGGACCACCTACGATACCAGTGCTGGGCAATCTTCATCTTGTAAGTCATATAGCAGTAAAAGTCATCAGGTTGAAAGTTAATGGTATTTGTAGATGCCAAAGGAGAAGCCGTGGCTCCAGTTCACGGCTTGGGCAAAAGAACGCGGGTATGCGTACTCCATACGACTGCTCCTTGATACTCATCCATGAATCACAGACCTATATATTCGCTTATCTTGGGCACCAGAACATATATTGTGCTATCTTCACCAAGCGCAGTCAAAGATCTACTAGACAAGGTACTTCTACGCTACACATACCACGTACAATGCCTAACTTGTGTGCGCAGCGTGCCAGCATTTACTCTTCTCGCCCAGACATGTACATGGCTCAGGACATCGCGAGCGGAGGGCTGAGACTTGTGACGATGGTATGCCCTGATTCGCACTCCGTAGATCAAAGTCTGACGGAAATGTAGAAATACGGAGCGCTCTGGCGCAAGATGCATCGCATGATTCATACTATCTTCAGTCAGTATATATGTACGAAGTGCATGTGAGACATACACTAACTTCGTACCCACACCTCTTGCAGACATGCGCGCCGCCATAACATACGTTCCTTATCAGGACCTCGAGAACAAGCAGATGCTATGCGATTTACTAGATACCCCAGGTGACTATGCGCACCACGTTCGCCGGTACAGTAATTCGCTCACCACACAAATGGTGTTTGGCTTTCGCACATCCGAGCATACGAATCCAAAACTACGCCAACTCTTTGAGTCTTTTGGGAAATGGGGAGAACTTGCTCAAGGCGCAAGCTCGCAGCTCTTAGATCTCTTCCCACTGCTGCGCAGCTTGCCGCCGTTTCTACGCCCGAATTATCGCTACGCACAGGCTTTGCACAGGGAGGAAATGAAGCTGTATTTCGGACACTGGATGTCCACGAAAGAGAAGCTGAAGAACGGCACGGGAAAAGTAAGACGCTGAATACTTGCCCATGCTACGTATATCTAACGTCCCACAGCCCTGTTTCTGCAACGATGTACTACGCGTCCAAGCCCAAGAAGACATGTCCGACGAACAAGCCGCCTACCTAGCCGGCTCCCTCCTCGAAGCAGGCTCAGACACCACATCATCCACCACAATCGGCTTCATACAAGCCATGCTTCTCTTTCCTGAAGTCCAGCGCACTGCGCAGAAAGAACTGGACCGCGTTGTCGGCTCTAGGCGTCTTCCCACTATGGACGACGCGCCGGATTTACCGTACATACGCGCCATCGTCAAGGAAAGTATCAGATGGATGCCCACGACTGTGACTGCCGTGCCGCACTGCGTGACGCAGGATGACGAGTACATGGGATACCGAATTCCGAAAGGTGCGGCGGTGATTGTAAATGTGTGGTAAGTACGGTACATAACATCTCGCGAAGCTTTCATCCCCCCAGCTAACAACATCGAAAAAGGGGCCTCCACATGGATCCCACACGCAGTCCCAACCCCCGAACATTCGACCCAACGCGCTTCCTCCCCGACCCCGCTACAGAATTCGCCAGCGCAACCGCACCCGACCCCTCAGCGCGGCAAAACTACATCTTCGGCGCGGGCCGGCGCGTATGCCAGGGCATGCACATTGCCGAGCGCTCACTATTTCTTGCTGTGTCGCGACTCCTCTGGGGCTTCAATATTTTGCCCGTGACTGGCAGGTTGCCGGATGCGGAGGATTTGATTGGCGCGGTTACGATTCAGCCGGCGCCGTTTGAGGTGAGGCTTGAGGCTAGGAGTGTGGGGAGGGGTGATGTTATGAGGGTGGGGTGGGAGAATGTTAGGAAGGGCTATTTGAATGGCGACATGCAGTGGAGAAGTGTGCCCGAGGGGATGGCGTTTAGTACGTGGATGCCGGATCTGGAGGGGGAGAAGGTGTAGTCGAGTACCACGCAGATAGAATGTAAGTAATTGTGGAAACTGAGCGAGGTGGATCTGATTGAGGAAAAAGATTGATTGGATGTGTAAAGGGAAGATCGAACGATCGGGGGCTATATATACGCGAGGAGCTAATCTCCGAGCGTCAATCATGTGATGGATCACGGGTTTCATCCTTTCTCCATGCCCTGTGGAGGCCCTCTCCTTGGATAATAATGACTCGCTGATGTTAACAACAGTCATTTGAATTGCATTGACTATCTCGTCAGAGACGGAGGCACAGTGATGCTTGATGTGAGTAGAATATATAGCTAACGACTCCCACTTTCTTAAACTGCACGACGACGACTTTTGGCGTGATATGTCCAATCTGTCAACTTCACTCATACAATCCTTCTCCCCTATCAGAAGTCACCGCGCAATGCTCATACCCATCGCGATACAGCTAGCCATCACATAAACCGCTTCGCTCCGTAGGTAACGCCTCATCAAAAGCCCCTCAACTCCACCCCACAAAACCTCACCCCTCATACAACGCCGCCATACGCATCTGCACATACCCCCAAGCCGTCACAGCCCCATACCTCTTCGGCCTCCCCTCCCCCCAACACCCCGGCAACGCCTCAACAACAGTCTCCATATCCGGCGTCGCGAAAAACGGAATCGAGTAGCGATCAGGAACTACACCATCGGCATCATCCGTTACGGTATTGCTGCCTACTCTATGCACCGTACTTCTCCACCGATCATTACTCCACCTTTCCATCAAATCGCCCACATTCACCAACACCGTGTTTGTAATCGGATGCGCTGGCCTAAAAATGCCTTGTTGGTGCGGATCTTCGATTTCAAGGCCGCCAATGGCGTCTTGGAAGAGCAGGGTGAGTGTACCGAAGTCTGAATGCGCGTTTATTCTGCTTCGTTTGTTGTTTGTGAGTTCGTGAGTGGCGATGGCGGGGTAGTGCAGGAGACGTAATTGGAATAGATTATTTGAATGCGTGGAGGTTAGACCGGGGGATGGGACGTTAAGCGCGATACTGAGGGAATCGAGGATGCGGTGCACAAGTCTCGCACAATGCGTGAAGTATTTCTCCATGAAGGCTCGGAAACCGGGTATTTCGTTGTCTGGAAGCCATATATTAGGCTGCGTATCGTCGTCTATGTTCCCGGATTCAAAGGATTCTTTGAATTCTGGCACGTCGCGCGCTTTGGCCAATTCGTTCGCGTCGTATTCATGCTGTGAGACTTTTTCGACTCCGGGGGCGGAGTAGCCGCGGTGGTGGGAGCCGCCTGGGGGATGTGGAGCGAGTATCTTGGTTGAGTGTGGGAGGGCGAAGAATTTCTTGGACTGCGTGATGGTGTGAGGGCTTGAGCGGGTATGAGTTGGTAAGGTTGGGCCGGGTGAACGTACCCATGTAAAACACTCTTCTACCAGCTCAAGCGGTACGCTGTGGTTCTTCAAGTACACGAAACCCATGTTTTGGAAGGCATTGTCGATTGCTTTCGCGACTGCCTCTTTCTCGTCTTTCGTGCCGTCGATGGCCTTGGCGAAGTCAACGATCGGGATATCTGCCATGCTATCTCTTTTGATTCAGACCGATCAAAGTGACATGAGATACAATCGAACCGAAAGGACAGCTCGAAGTTGAAGAGATGAAGTGCAAAGTGAGGCGCTGTTCAAAGTAAGTAGTTGCGATCGCTCGTGCTTGACTCACGCGTCGTACTACCAACCCCCAGCCAATGAGCCTCAAGCTGACGCCGACGAGAGCGCGTCGATCTTCCGACCGTATTTCTTCCAAGGAGAGCATTCAACAAGCGACATGTAGAAATGCTCTAGGTCAAAATTACTATGCTAATCACTGTCCCACATCCGAACTATGTCCATGCCACAAAGAACCACCTCAGCATGCCAAATGCTAACGCTATGCATGTCAGATATGAGAAGCTGCCACCAGATGTCATGCTCCCACCCAATCACTCGTTCGGAAGACCTCGCTCTTCACTCCAGCTCCCTAAGAGTCACCAAACATGTCCGCCACGCCCGCGAGCCCCGGACTCGTCCCGCGCACAATCTGCGCCGGCTGATCAACGCTCATGTATTGCTCCTGGAACGCGCTCCTCTTTTTCGGCGCCGCACGCTGAATCTTTCCCTGCTCATGAATACTCACGCCCTTGATGCTGCTCAACAGATCCAGCACAAGACTGCGCTGCATACGATCATCCTGGCGATTCGCTGCCTTGAGTTTTGCGAGCCGGCGATCAAGTCTGTACTCGTCGCCCATGCCAGGCAGCGAGAGGATGATGGAGCGCGGGATCTGGTCGTCGAGATGGATGATGCCGGCGATGAGGGCCGCGAGGTCTTTCTGACAGTCGACAAAGTAGGGCTCGTGGAGCGAGGAGATGGCGCTCATGAGGATGTCGTTGCAGAAGTAGTCCCGGATGGGGCTCTTTTCTTTGAAGCGTGGGAGCAGTGTGCGAAGGATGCGCACGTTCATGATGACGGAGCGCGTGTCGCGGACGCGGATTGTGTTATTGCAAAAGAGCAAGATGGGTTCGAGAACGGCGGGATGAGAGAGGATGAAGTCGCACATCGGTGGAGCGTTGGCGTCCCGGCGTGACTCCGCGTCTTGTCGCGCAAACTCTATACACATGTTAGCATCATTAATCTACAACTACAACGATTGGAGCTCTCAGACGAATGATGTAGACGTCATACTTCCCAGCATAACAGCGGAGATAACGTCTACAGGTTTGAAGAAAGTCTGACATACCCTGCCTTGAGTCGAGCAGGACAGCGACGAGCGACACGGACGAGTATGTGAGCTGACGCAGTATGCTCTCAGTCTTCATCTCGTCGGTCAAGTTGTCGTTGTCCCCTGACTCCGCCACTTGACGAGCCACCTCGTTCCATTCACCGGAGATCTTGCGGTCGAGCTCCCTGAAGAGACCCTGAATCATGGGCGGCAAGAATTGTGGTCGGATGTGTGCCGGGCAGCCCTCGATCAGATGTGTTGACACGGTCAGAAGCACCGACAGATGATGTGCTGTTAGTGCGCTTGCATGGCCAAACAGGGCCTCGCTGAGCGGACCAGATAGGTTTGGGATGCCGTAGAAGAAGTCGCGGAATCGTGTGAGCGAGTAGAGTATGTAGTACGAGCTCTCTCGGATTTGGCGTACGGTACCTCGCACAGTAGATGCAAAGCCTTCAAAGGTCGACTTCGAGCCACTGACTCTCGCGAAGAAGTCGTCCCGGCTTTCTGTAGAGATGCCGGCCTGCCAGAAACGATCTGTGAGGACTCGGCGAATGACTTGCTGAAGCTCGACTGGCAACTGTGACCAATTGCTATCGATGTCGTTGAAGGCTTGTGCATGACTAACGAGTTGAAGCAGGTTGGGAAGTATGACTGGAATTGCCTCCGCCCATAATAGGGCTGCGCTCTCATACGCTGGAGTACCATCTCGCAGCTTTTCTGTCGACGCTGCAAGAAGTGTCTTTGTCAGTCGCAGTGGGAGGTGCTGTGAGCGGTCGAGGATTGACGCCTGCAGTGCTTGCCCATCGCTACTCAGTGTTTGGTCTGACCAATCACTGACGCCCCGAAAGTTGTTTGCAGACAAGAATTCTGGCAGCTGTCCCATCCCCAATACGCCGCAGAAGGACTGGAAGTTCGACACAGCTCCCGAGAACTCCTCATTCTGCCAAGCGTCCTTGACCTGATTGAGCATGACCCTCATGCGTGCTTCCTGCGTAGTGCGGTCCAATACTGTACATCGATGTATGATGATGAACAGAAAGGCAGAGTAAGCCATCCGTTGTCGTTCGTCAGTAGTTGGGTCGTTGATCATTTGATTGATCTTGTTCTCTAATTGTTCGTAGACGTTCATGAATTCATCGGCAAACTTCATTGCCAACTTCTGCATTTCGAGACTGCATACTCGCTCAAGGTCTTTGACAGCATCTGAATAGAGTGGGAAAGACGTGTCGTCTGCCAATCGTATGGTGAGCATGTACTCCAAGGAGGTGAGCGCAAACGCAGGTCGGTCTCCGAGAGCTTTTGTGGACAGTGTCGATATCAGCGAGATGATCTTCCGTGCGATCTCTGGGTCATCGAAGCGTGTCTGTAGAGCTTGTCTGCCCCACTCTTCGAATGAATTTTCCAGAGCGTTGCGCTTTCGCTCGTCCTCTTGCATGTCCCCGCCTTGAGTCGTCAGCCACTTGAGGTAGCCTTTGAGCGCTGCATCGAGCACTGTCACCTCAGCATCGAATCTCAACACGCTCGATGAGTTCTTGGCAAAGGTCTGTGGTTGGAAAGGTGGCTGATTCTGATAGAGGTCTTGCAGAATGTTCGTCGCTTGATTCAAGATATGTGCCGTTGCTTCGACAGGCATCCACCGAACTAGGGTCTCAATCATGTCTGCACAGAAGCGGCGGTAATTGCCTAGAAAGGCGTGCCGCTCGGGGATCGTGTCAATGTCATCGTTGAGAAACTGCAAGGTGATGTCTTGGCTGTCTTCTGGTAGCGACTCGTACCGTATCAGCCGCGAGCAAGTGGTCTCGAGCAGACCGCCGATCATCGATTTGATGGTGTCGTTCTCTCGGACGACATGCGACCTCAGCAGCTTTGTCCAGCAGTGGAGGACTGGGATAGAGACTACCAGACTCGGGTTGCGCATGATATCGTACAAGAAGCCAAGTATGCCGGCGAAGTCGCTGCCTTCAGGAATCGAGCGTGGCTTTTGCTCGATGAACAAACCCAGGCTATTTGCCAACTGCGTCTGTTAGATTTCCTTATAATGCTCCTACGGTCTGCAACACCACTTACCTCAGACAGCTTCTTGCAAAGTGTGTATTTCTGATCGTCCAAGTCGTTCACGTCAAGACCATTGATAGTCCAACTATAGACTTCTCGAAGAAGCGACACACTACCAGGTGTAAACATGGGGCACACTAGCTCCACGAAGTCGTCGTCGTGCAGATGATGACGGCTATAGACGGCTTGGAGGACTTCGAGCGCAGCCTAAAGACTCGTCAGTATACTCTCTAGAATCAGTTTTGGGCGTTCTACCAGCTGCATCTCGACTACGGGCACGGCCAGCGCTTTGCAGACAGCCTCAATGACTTGCGTAGCTCCGATTGCCTTTGGTATTATCCATGGCATGGCAGCCCGTAGCGCATTCATCGTCTTGACTGCACATGTCTTTATCGACTCCTGGTTCTGGTAGTCATGTCCCAGACACCAATTGAGGTTGGCGCAGAGCCTCTTCAGCCAACCTTCTTCCCCACTGCGGACCTCCAAGTTCTTGTCGCGTGTGGGCAAGTGCTCCTGCAACACTGCAATTGGTGTGAAGATCTCGACGCATGCACGGCCCAAGTCGCTGCCTCGCAGCCCTGCCGTTGGGTCCTCTCGATTAAAGACTTCCTCGGAGAGCGTTTCCAGAACATACAGCACAACGGCCTGATGATGCAGCGAATTCGTCCAAAGTGCAACCAGCTGTTCGTCCATGTCCAGCCACTCTGCGCCCCAACTTCGCTTTGCAATTTCTGTCCATAGCTGTGCGACCTTGTTCCTTATGTATACCGGGTCATTGTCCGCGACGTTCCGTGCCAGCTCAATCACATAGCCTCTCAGCCCAGTGCCTTGCTCTGCAGTGAAGTCCTCCCACTTGTACTTGATCGAGTACTCCAGCAGAGTGAGGCCATAGTGACGGAGCGCTGCAGGCTGCGACCGGTCGTTTGCGAGGGTATAGCCTTGGGAAGGTGCATCGGGATGCCGTTTTGCTTGCTCGAGATATTCGGTAGCTTGACGGCGGGTATCGTTACTAGAGGTCGATGCGTATATGGCTTGGAGAGCCTCGAGGACCTGTGAGAGGTCGTTTTGCGAGGTGCCGTTGTGCTGCGTGCTGCCACCGCCATTTTGGAGTGCTGCTTGCGGGGTTTGGCCATCCCCGGCATCCATTTCGTCGGCGGCTTACGTGCCTGGACCGCTGCGTCTAAGGTAGGAAATCGCCCGTCGATCTTGCTTAATCTGTGTGAGTGGTGGCGTGGTGAGGATCGCTGAGGTCTAAAGTTGCGATATCTTCGGAAGCTCGACGAGGAAAGAGGTGAGTGGATGATGTGCTTAGGCGCCGAAGACAACCAAATCTCGGTGTGGCAAGCGTAGAACTTGAGTCTGGGCGGTGAACACCTATTGCACGGTTGTCTCGATGCTTTCCATGAGTCAAAAACAGCCTCGCACAGATTTCATGCTGTGTTCAGCCAACGCGTGCGGCTGCAGGTGCCGTTAATTACGAGCGCGACGCGCGATCACGGGCTGCTGGCTAGGCTGCAAGGCACCAAGATCGCTCTTTCCGGAGATGGCTAACTCGCTTCAATAATGCTCTTTGCAGGCGTTCAAGACAGTCCGCTGCACGAATGATTAAGTACCTAGGTACCTGCTAAAGTAGATTGCTGACCGCGTGACCTCATCCCGCATTTGATTGGCACAGAGCCTCATCACCACAAAAAAAAAACTAATGAACGTCGGCAGCGTAACGCATACTCGACGCAACACTGACCAAGACGCCGAACACGCTTTCTACCGAGCACGACTTCT
>Ga0265798_10004752_pt1 | contig 18607 bp, 13 predicted proteins | sample P3T30metagenome_FD_192430 | JGI IMG/M metagenome (GOLD analysis project Ga0265798, IMG submission 192430) | Plant litter microbial communities from East Loma Ridge, Irvine, California - P3 T30 | ecosystem: Environmental > Terrestrial > Plant litter > Unclassified | place: USA: California... | reverse complement strand
TCAGCAGGGCACCAGCATTGCGGGCTCCAACGCCCGCGAAATTGACCAGAGCCGCCGCTTCGTGCTGGGCTACCGGCGCGCCACCACCGGCGGCGGGCAGTGGGCCGTGCGCGGGGCGTGGTTTGAAGACATCATCAACTACTCCGACCAGGGCGCCATCAGCAACTCGCGGGTGCGCACCACCCAGGGCCAGGCCGAGTACACGGCCCCGCTGGGCCAGCGCGCCAGCCTGCGCGTGGGCACCGAGGCCCAGCACTTTGCCGCCCTCGTCGATGGCTACGGCCGCGAGCCGCTAACCGAAAACCGGGCCGCCGCCTTCGCCCTGCTCCGCTACGACCCGCGCCCCGGCCTGCGCCTCTCGGCCAACCTGCGCCAGGCGGCGCTGCCCGCCGGGCTAGCCCCCCTCACGCCCACCGTGGGCCTGGAGTGGGACGTGCTACGTGCTGCCATTACGCCCGATTCGCTGGTCCCCGCCCCGGCTAGCCTCACGCTCAAGGCCAGCGCCGCCCGCACCTACCGCGCCCCCACCCTCAACGAGCGCTACTGGCGGCCCGGCGGCAACCCCAACCTGCTGGCCGAGGCGGGCCACGGCTTCGAAGTGGGGCTGCGCCACCGCGCGGGGCTGGCTCCCAACTGGCTGCTCGAAAGCGAATTGACGGCCTTCACCCAGCTCGTAGACAACTGGGTGCAGTGGCTGCCGCTGGGCCTGAACGGCGCCTACTCGCCCCGCAACCTGCGCCAGGTGCGCAGCCAGGGCCTGGAGGCCAGCACCGCGCTACGCCTGCGCCAGGGCCAGTACCAGGCCACCGCCCGGCTGGCCTACGGCCTCACCCAAACCCACAAAACCCAGGGCGTGCCCGCCGACCCCGACCCCGTGGGCATCCAGCTGGCCTACGTGCCACTGCACCGCTTCAACGTCACCACCGACCACCAGTGGCGCGGCTGGCTAGCCAGCGCGGCCTACACCTTCACCAGCTTCGTGTACACCGATGCCTCGGGGTCCGATTTTCTGCCCTCGGGCGGGCTACTAGGCGGCACGCTGGGCCGCACGGTGGCCCTGCCCGGCCGCACCACCAGCCTCACGCTGCTCGTGCAAAGCACCAACCTGCTCAGCCGCACCTACGAGAGCTACCCGGCCCGGCCCGGCCCACCGCGCGCTTACAGCGTCAGCCTCCGGCTTAATTATCATTGATTTTAAGCAATTTATTACTTACTCAGCTTCTTTTTCGCCATTCTATCTCCGGCTTCTTTTTATGAAAAAATCTCTGCTTACGCTCCTGCTGGGTGCCGCCGTGCTGGCGGGCTGCGACCCCGACCGGGAAAACGGCCCCTCGGTGCCCAGCTCGCCCGGCGTATACATCCTCAGCGAAGGGCAGTTTGGCAAAGGCGATGGCACGGTGAGCGCGTTCGGCATCGCCAGCAAGGCTTTGCTGACCGACGCTTTTGGCACCATTAACAACGGGGCCAAGCTGGGCGACGTTATCCAGGATATGGGCATTGCCGGCGCGCAGGGCTATATCTGCGTCAATGCTTCCAGCAAGGTGGAGGTAGTGAGCGTGCCCGATTTCCGGTCCATCGCCACCATCCGCAAAATCCCGCAGCCGCGCTACTTCGCAGCTACCTCGGCCACCCGGGGCTACGTCACGGCGTGGCGCGGGCCGTATACCAACTACCTGCCCGGCAAGGTAATGGTGCTGAACCTGACCACCAATACCGTCATCGACAGCATCACGGTGGGCCGCTGCCCCGAGCAGCTCACGGTGCTCAATGGTAAGCTCTACGTGCCCAACAGCTACGACAATACCATCTCGGTTATCGACGCCAGCACCAACACCGTAACTGCCACCGTGACCGTGGGCGACGGCCCCCGCAATGTGGTAGCCGACCAGGCCGGCAACATCTGGGCGCTGTGCTCCGGCTTCACGGTGTATGATTCTTCCCCACCCTACGACCTTATCAGCAGCACGCCGGGCGCGCTCGTGCGCTTTGCGCCGGCTAGCCCCGGCACCCTGCTCACGCTGCCCTTCAGCGGCGGCAGCCCCACCCAGCTGCGCACCAGCCCCGACAAAACCCAGCTCTACTACGGCTTCAACGGGGCCGAGTACCGGATGAGCACCACGGCCACGGCACTGCCCACCACGCCCTTTATCCGCCGCGATTTTAACGGCTTTGCCATTGACCCGCGCGATAACTCCATCTATGGGGCAGTATCGACCGGCTTCACTACCAATGGCTACTTTCTGCACTACCCAGCGGGCGGCGGCAAGGCCCTCGACTCGGTTACCGTAAAAGTGGGCCCCAATGGCTTCGTCTTTTATTAATCGGCTAGCCGTGCAATAATGCCCGCTGGCCCTGCTGGCGCGGGGCTTTGCCCCGTGTCTACTATTCGCGGGCCTCTGGCCCGCAGTCGCTGCACGATACCCACCTAAGTCTTACAGCGATTGCCAGCCAGAGGCCGGCTACTAGCAGACACGGGGCAGGGCCCCGCGCCAACGGGCCTACCTAAAAAAAGGCCAGCCTCGTGAGAAGCTGGCCTTTTTTTAGGTAGGCAATTGCCCCTAGTCGGCAATGCCATCGTGGTTGCGGTCTACGGCGCGGTCGGCAGCGTTATAAATCTGCTTGCCGGTGGGACGGCGCGTGGTATCGCGGGCGAGGCCGGCGGCCAGCGAGTCGCGGTTGCTGGTGGCAGGGCCCTGTGGGTCGCCGCTTTCGTGGCTGACGCGGGAGGGCTCGCTATTAGATTCGCGGGCTTTGGCCGAGTCATTTTCGACGTTGGTGTCGCCGTCTTTGTTGCCGGAGCTGCAAGAGGCAAGGGGCAGCGCCAAGGTGGCGAGCAGCCCCAGGAGGCGGAAGGAACGGGTCATAAGGGGAAAGAATTAGGAGCCGCGCAGGCGGCCAGTGAGCGAGTGGCGAGTGAAAGCCCGTTTTGCGCTACGCGAGCGGGGCCGTTAAGCACGCCTTAGTACCGCAAAAGCCGGCCGCAGGTTGCTGGCGTGCGCAGTTGCCCCGCCGGCGGTAAATTTGTGCCGATGGCTCGTTCCGCTTCCTCTTCTTCTGCGCCGCCCTGGCGCCGCCGCCTGGCCGCCTACAACTGGCGCCGGGTAGCCCTGCTGGCGGGCGTTAGCTTCGTGTTCAGCCTGAGCCTGGTAGGGTATTTGTTCGGGATGAGCGACCGCTTTTTTGGGCGGCTTAGTGCAGCCTTTTTCCTGGGATTTTGCCTGTTGTCCGTTACTTTTCTGGCCGTAATTCCGTTTATTGGCTGGGCAACCACCCACTGGTTTGGCAAAAGCTGGTCGGGGGGCGCCACGCCGGCCCCGGCGCGGCGGGCTGGCGCAGGGGCTAGCCGCCCGGCCGCGCCGCGTCGTTCCACCACTTCATCTTAATTCTATTCCGTGAAAACCAATCTGCTGCACATCAAAAACATGGTTTGCCCGCGCTGCGTCGAGGCGGTTCAGAACTTGCTGGTGAAGGCCGGCTACGAGCCTACCAAGGTGACGCTGGGCCAGGCCCAGCTGGCACCCGGCACGCCCATCGACCCCCGCGCCGTGGCCCCGCTGCTGCGCGAGGCCGGCTTCGACGTGCTGCTCGACCGCGCCGAGCAGCTCACCGAGCAAATCAAAACTGTGTTGCAGGAATACCTGGAGCACCTGCGCACCGCGCCGGCCCCGCTCACGACCTCGGCTTTCCTGGCCGACCGCTTTGCCACTACCTACTCGCACTTGAGCAAGGTGTTTTCGCGCACCGCCAATCTCACCATCGAGAAGTACCTCATCCGCATGAAGATAGAGCGCGTGAAGGAGCTGCTCAGCTACGGTGAAATGACGCTGGTGCAGATTGCCGACCAACTGCGCTACAGCTCGGGCCAGCACCTGAGCAACCAGTTTCGGCAGGTCACGGGCCGCTCGGTGAGCGAGTTTCGCCGCCTCATGCAGCCCCAGCGCCTCTCGCTCGACTCGCTGGGCTAGGCCCGCCTGCTAGTATAACTACCAGCCAAAAGGGCCGCGCTGCTAGCAGCGCGGCCCTTTTGGCTGGCGGTGGCGTGGGTGTGCTACGCGGCGTAGGCCCGGCAAGCGGCCAGGCACTCCTGGCAGGCTTGGGCGCACTGCTGGCAGTGGTCGTGCTGGTGCTGGGCGCACTCGTCGTGGCACTTCTGGCACAGCTCGATGCACTCCTTGATGATGTGCTGGGCGTGGGGCGAATTGCGGGCGATGAAGGCAGCCGTGAGCCGACAGATATCGGCACAGTCGCGGTCGAGGCGGATGCAGGGCACCATCATCTGCACGTTTTCTTCGGAGAGGCAGGCATCGGCGCAGTATTCGCAGGCGGCTACGCAGCGGGCTAGGGCATCGAGCAGGGAACGGTATTCGGCGGGGGCATTTTTCATGGCTACTAGGGAAAAGGAATGGGTGGGCCACGGCGGCGGGCCTCTACTTATTGTACGGGGCCAGCGGCGGCAAGGGGGTGTAAAGTGCGGGCGGGGCGCGTGCAAAATCCCGGTTGGTTTCCACAGCAAAACCTCACCCCCGGCCCCTCTTCTTGGGAAAGGGGTGGGGGTGAGGTTTTGTAACCCGGCCGCTACTCGCGCACCAGGCGGCGGGTGGCGGTGCTCTCGCCCTGGGTAGCCCGTAGCTGGTAGGCGCCGGTGGCCCAGGTAGCGCTGGGCAGCACGAAGTCAACCCCCGGCGTAACGGACTGCTGGAACATCCGGCGGCCCACCGCGTCGTACACCGTTATAGCAACCGGCGTGGTAGCGGGGGTAGTGATGCGCACCTGGGCGTTGGTGCCGATGGCGGCCGGGCTAGGCCACACCTCCACCATAAAGAGCTGGCTGGCTACCGGCTGCAAGGTCACGACCGGCGAAAAGGCCACCGTACCGTCGCGGTCTACCTGGCGCAGGCGGTAGTAGACGACGGGCGCGCCGTAGCGGCCCAGGCGCACATCGGTATAGGCATAGTTGCGGGGCGTGAGAGTGGTGCCAGCGGCGGGCAGCTTGCTCAGTGGCTGCCAGGTGCGGCCATCCAGGCTTTGCTGCACCTCGAAGTAGTCGCTGTTGCGCTCGCTGGCGGTGCGCCAGCTCAGCAGGCCGTCGTGGCCCTTGAGCTTGGCCGAGAAGGTGAGCAGCTCCACGGGCAGCGGGTTGCTGGCCGCACCCACGGCTAGGGCCGTGATGCCCGCCGGCACGGTGCCACTCAGGGGCTGGCCCTCGGTGAGGCCGGCGGGGCCGGTAGTGCCCAGCACCACCCACTGAGCGCCGTTCCAGCCCACCAGGCGCAGGCGGTTGGCGGGGGCCAGCGCGGCGCTTTGGGCGGGCATGGATACGGTTACCGTCACGCTGCCGCTGGTGGCGGGCCGCACCCAGTCCCAGAAGCCGCGGTCCGACACGGCAGCTACGCCAGCGCCCAGGCTGGTGAGCGAGTGCGTGGCATTGGCATCGGAGGGGTCGGGGGTGGTGCCGGCGCTGCTGCTGTACCACGCCACGGCCACCGAGTCGAAGCGGGCGGGCAGGCCGTCTTCGGTGAGCAGCAGGGGGCGCTGGTCGCCGGCCTGCCCCACGGGCAGGGTGAAGCTGCCGCTGCCGATTTTCAGAACGTAGCCATCCACGAAGCGGGCATCGTCGCCGCTCGTGATGCCCACGTAGCTGGCTCCCGGCAAGAAATGCACGGCCCCGGCCGCGTTGGTAGCCTGAGTGCGCGGGGTGATGGTGTAGGCATTGGCGAAGGTGAGAACGCCCGCCACCCGTAGCCCGGCCGCGTTGCGGCTCGTGAAGTCAGCCGCACCGTTGTTGAGCTGGAGGTTGTAGAAGGTAGGGGCCGCCGCGCCGCTCAGCTCCTGCGCACCGCCGCTGCCGCCCGCCCCCGCAAACACGTCGGTAGCCCCGGTCAGGGCTACGTAGCGGCCGTCATTAATAAAAGTACCCGTGGCCGGGCCGGCGTAGGTGATGGTGGCGCCGCTGTTGGTGAAGCGGCCGGCCGCCCCGTTGGCGAAGGGCGTGCCCTGGTAGAGCACGCCACCATAGGCCCCGGCGTCGCCGGCGTTGTAGAGCTGCGCCTGGCCCGGCCGGGCCGCTAGCAGCGCCAGCAGGGCCAGGGCCAACCCGGCCAGCCGGCCCCGGTATTCAATAAGGATGTTCATAACTCAGAAAGGCTTATAAGGCACTTGTTAACAGGCAGTAGGCTACTTGGCAGTGCAGGCGGTGGGAGCTTCGCCCAGCGGGCGGGCCACTTGGGCTGGCGGCGTTGGCAGCAAGCGTGGGCGGCCTCGGCAGCGCGCACTTTCAGGGCCTCCAGCAGGGCGTGCTGCTGCTGGATGGCCTCGATGAGCACGGGCGTGGGCGGGGCGCAGTAGCCCCTACTCAGCCTGCGTCACGGTGTAGTTCACGCGCACCGCGCCGATAGTGCAGCCGTTTGCAGAGGTGTTGATGAGCACGTAATAGGCCCGGTTGTTGTCGATAACGCGGGAGCCGCCGGGCGTGATAGTGAGGACGCTATAGCCCGGCGTACCGCTGGAGTTGGCACTGTCGCTGTAGCTGGGGCTACTAATGCCGCCATTGTCCGAGGGCAGCACCGAGATGAAGAAGCATATCAGGTCGCTGTTTGGGTCGTTGTCCACGCCGTAGAACGTGATGCCCGTTATGGTAGCCCCGTTGGGCAGGTGCAGCGGTATGCGCAGGGCCGCGCCGTTGGCCGCGCCGTTGCGGGTCGCGTAAGTATACTCGCCCCCGTTCAGCGTAGTACGCTGCCTGACGGTCACCCCGTCTTCCTCCTCCAGCTGCATGTCGCTGATGCCGTAGGTGGCCGAGTAGGCTTTGGGGGCGGCGTAGGTGTAGGCGCTGGTGGCGGGCAGCCGGGCGCTGCCGGCGTTGGTGATGGTGAGGCCGGTGTTGCCGCCGTTGCCCACCAGGGCGTTGGTGCCCAAGTTGAGGGCCTGGGTGGCGGTGTGGTTGCCCAGGTTGTCGCCGGCGCCACTGGCCGCGCTCTGGGTGGTTAGGTTGCCATTGGCATCAGCCGTCACCACCCGGGTGCCGGTGCCGGCTAGGCCGGGCACCTGCACCTGCCCCGTGCTGCTCACCGAGAAGGTAGGCGTGAAGGTGCCCGTGGGGATGCCCCCCTCGGCGCTGGTGCCGGCCATGCGGCCCACTGCGAACTTGTCGTTGGCATCGGCCACGTCGCCCACCACCACGCGCAGCTCGCTCTGGTCGAAGGCGGGGTTCACGCGGTAGATGCCCACGGGGTCGGTATTCAGGCCCGGCCCCACCCACTCGATGGTCTGGCCCGTGCCTGTGCCGGTACCATTGGTGCCGAGGCGCACGTTGCCGCGCACGTCCAGCTTTTGGGTGGCGGGCTGGGCCGCGGTGGTGCCGAGGCCCAGGTTGCCGGTGCTGGTGAGGGCGAGGCCGGTGCTGCCGCCGCTCACGAGCTGGTAGCCGGCCAGGTCCAGGTTTTGGGTGGCGGTGTGGTTGCCCAGGTTGTCGGCCGGGCTCAGGCGCAGCCAGGCCGCATTGGCGGCCGTGCCACTGTTGTAGTAGAAGCCAGGCGTGCCGCCGGTCTGGTACACGAGCAGGCCGGGGGCGGGGCTGGCGATGGCCGAGGCGGCGGCCACGCGCGGCAGCAGCAGGCCCTTGCTGCTGCTCACAATGTCGAGGGCGGCCGAGGCATCGGGGGCAGTGGTGCCGATGCCCACGGCGCCCGTCTGGGCGTGGGCAACGTGGGGGGCGGCGGCCAGCCCCAGCAGGGCCAGCAGCGAAGCGCGGAGGTAGGGTTTTAGCATAAAGGCGCGGGTAAGAAGTAAAAAAGGGGCTCCTCGCCGTGCGGCTGCGCCGGCCCCGAGGGCTAACCTCAAGGGCCGGCGTGCCGCCCGCCCCAGGCAGGGCGGTGGCCGAGGAAGTCGGAAAGCCGGGGCGGTGGCCAACCAGCCCCGGCAGCCACAAACCTCCGCCTCGCCCCACCCTATCCCCTAAAATGGCGCGTAGACAAAGTGTAGACAGCCTGGCTAACTCCTTGATAAGCAAAACATTTTTTTGCCCTAGCCGGCTACTGCGCGCCCTCGGCTAGCCGGGGCTGCGGGAACGCACCGGCACTTTTGGCATCTAAAAAGCCCCCGGCCAGGCGGCCGGGGGCTTGCAAATGGGGTACCTGGGTGGTCGCGGGGGCCGCCCGTTAGTGGGCCGCGCTGCGCTCGGCCGCCGCTTTCCGTCCGTAGGGCCGGAAGGTCACGTCAGGGTCGGTGCTGGTGAGCTGCAGGGTGATGGCATAAGCCGTAGCCACCACCTGGTCAACCACGTTGTCGAGGTCGCCGTTGAATTCCTGCCAGCCCATTTGATTTGACTGCATGGCGGGGAAAGATGCGTGAATCAGGTTTTCCTTGTTCTCGCTTAGCTGCACGCCCCCGCCCGCTATACTGGCCTGGCCCCCCAGCACCGCTATGCTGGTGCCGTGGCTTTGCAGGCCGCCCTCCTGCTTAATCACCCGGTGGCTGATGGTGGCGTTGGTCGTCGTGTCTTGCAGCCGGATGCCGATGGCCCAGGCTTTGAGCGTAGCCGACGACTCGTAGCCGTAGTCGTGCCCGTCGGCCACCCAGCTGTTATAAGTTTTGCCCTCCAGGCACTTCGGGTACGAGCCCGTGAGATAGCGGGGCTCGTTGCGGTTGGTACTGGTTTGGCAGCCGCCGCCCGTGAGCACGTAGCCGCTGCTCAGGGTCTGCACGGCCGTATCGGCCCCCACGATGGGGTTGGCCCCATCGGCCGAGTCGCAGTATACGCTGAGCAGTTCTGCCGGGTCATGCACGCCAATGGCGTAGCCTACCAGTTCCGACCCGCTTGCCGTCTTAATCTTACAATCGTGCGAGGTGGCCTGCCAGGCGTTAATTACGCCATTGTGGAAGTCCGGATACGAAGCCGTCAAAAAATCGGAGCTGTTTTTGTCCAGCCACGCCCCACCCGAGATAATCTTGTAGTCCTTATCAGCCGTTGTACTCAGCGAGTTATATTCAAACTCATTAATCGGGGCCATAGCCGAAAAAACCACCGGGTTTTCGATGCTGTGCTTGAGCAGGCACAGGTCGAGGTAGTGTTTGAGGATTTTGCGGGCTTCTTTGCCTTCGGCCAGCGTGTACAGCTCTACGGCGCTGGACAGGCCCGATACGCTTTCTTCCCCACACGTATTGACCCAGGCCTTGATAGTGGTGGAGTCTTCCATATTGATGCTGGCCGCGCTATCCAACGTGCCGCCCATCACTTGCAGCCTTTGCGACAGCGACTTGGCGCTGCTCATCTCACTCACTTTCTTAGAGGCCTTGGCCGTAGCCTCCATGCTGCCAATGCCTTTATAGGCCGCCTCTACCTCCGTTGCGAGCTTCAGCTTCTCGGAAAGTGACCGGGAGGTCACCTTCACCACCAGCGTCAGGGTACCCCCCAGTTTTACGCCCGTCACGAGGTGGGTGCCGTAGTCGTTGGTAAACTTCTCGGCAGCGACAAACGAGTCTATTTTATCAAGGTCTTCTAGCAGTTCAGGGGCTAGGTGGGCGCGAATATCAGTGTATTTATCACTCTTGAAAGCAAGGGTGCCGCGGCTGGCCACCGCCGTGAGGGTGCCATTTATCTCCTCCGAAGCAGATTCCCGTTCATTCTGCATGCTGGCCTGGCAGGAGCCGCTGTAGGGGCCATAGCTGCCACTTAGCCCAAAAGACAGGGCCGCCTCAGCATAGGCTGATTGTGTTGACTGCTGGTTGCTATACGACTCGTCGAAATTTTGCGCCGCAGAGGAGCTGGTCGTATCTTTCTTCTCTAGGGCGGCTCGGCGGTGGTCCTTCAATTCGTCGAGGATTTTATCGGGATGCTCAGCCACTGCCGGCTTCAGGGCATTAAAGCATTTCAGTAGAAAATCGATGGGTTCGGATGCAAGTAGCTCTGGCATGAGGGAGGTTGGTTAGTTTGTTGAGGGATGCAGTCCTGCTTACTGGGCTTCTCGGCAGCGTGGTTTGCGGAGTGCCTTAGCACCCTGCCCCTAGCTGTGCCAGCCGCCGCATTGGGCCCATGCGGGGCGGCAGCCCGGCCAAAACAGAACTGGGCAATGGTACAAGCTCCTCCGTTCTTTTCCCTAAAAACAAGCATGGACAAAGTGTAGACAGCCCGCACAACACTCTGACTATAAAGCCGTTTATTTTGCCCACACCGCCTACTCAGCCACCGCCCACCGGGGCAATGCGCGGCGGCTGGGTGGCCCAGGGCGCGGGGCACGGCCCAGCCGGCCAGTGCAGAAGCTATTCTCCGGCCGGCGGCGCGGCAGCCTCGGCGGGGGGGGTGCGGCCGGCGGCCAGGTCGGCGGTGGCTATTTTTTTGAAGAGCCGGGTTTTGGCGCGGCGCACGCTGGCGGGGTCGATGTTGAGCAGGGCCGCAATTTCCTTGGTCGAGAGCTGGATGTGGAAGTAGCTGTAGAGCCGCTGCTCGTGGCTGGTGAGGGCCGGGTAGTTCTCCTGAAGCTCCTCAAAAAAGCGGGGGTGCACCTGCTCGAAGTGCAGCCGAAACTTCTGCCAGTCGTCATCGAGGTAAAGGCTGGTTTGCAGGATGGACTTGATGCGCGACAGCTCGCTGGGCTTGTGCGGGCTTTGCGCGTTCAGCCCCTCTATCTGCTGCTTGAGCTCGGCCAGCAGGGCGTTCTTCTGGGCTACGTAGAGGCTGGTGGAAGCCAGCTCGCGCTGATTGGCTTCGAGCTGCTGCTGCAGCTCGTGGTTGGTGGCCTGCTGCTGCTGGTGGTCGTGGCTCAGCTGCTGGGCGTGCTCGTCGTAGGCCTGCTGGCGCTGCTGCATGGCCAGCAGCGCCGCCTGGATGTGCTTGTTTTTGAGAATAATCTCCCGGTTGCGCAGCTCCTTCTCCTGGATGTCGAGGGCCAGGGCGGCGGCCTCGCGCTCGGTAGCCAGCAGGGTGCGCTGCGCCAGCTGGAGGCGCACGCTGAGGGCGGCTGAAAAGAACAGCGCGTGCGACACAATGGCCAGGTCGGGCAGTACCTGCGCACTGTCATTACCAAAGCCCCCCACAATGTGGTAGGTCGCCACGCCCATCATGCCGAGCAGCGGCAGCACATTGGCCAGCAGGTAGGTGCGGGCCAGGGGCAGCCGCCGCCGGTAGGCCACCACGGTGGTCACCAGCAGCAGCCCCATCAGGCCAAATACCAGCACATTGTCGAAGCGTATCGTGTAGTAATTAAGCAAAAATCCACTCAGGTTGACCAGCGCCACTACCACCGCGAAGGCGGCGTAGCCCCCCAGGCCGCGGCGCAGCACCGCATCGAGGCGGGGCAGGTAGGCCGGGGTATTGAGGTAGGCGCGGGTCATTTGCACAAAGCCCAGCAGCATCAGCCCCACGCTCAGGTGCATGAGCACGTTGTTGAGGGTATAAATGTAGGCGTAGCCCGTGGGCAGCAGCAGCTGGCTGAAGAGGGGGGCCGGCCACAGCATCCGGAAATAGTTGCGGTAGGCCGTGACGTAGAGCAGGGCCCCCACCTGTAGGCAGATGTAGAACAGGGTGGGCCGGTCGCGGTAGCGCACGTAGGTGGGCACGTTGGTGAGCAGCAGCAGCAGCAGCGCCGTCAGCGACACGGCCCAGGCGGTGCCAAGCAGCTCATCGACCCGCTGGGCCTCGGCCACCGGCGTTAGCAGCGCGTGCAGGCGCACGGCGGCCGGCAGGCGGGCCTGCTGGCCCAGGCTGATGCGCACGTACACGGTGGTGGTGGCGTGCCCCGGCAGCCGCAGCCGCAGCTCGCCCTTCACCCGCTGGCTATCAGTGGCCACGGCCATCCCGGCCCGCCGGGTGCGCCAGGCGCGGGCATCCTCGTCGTACTGGTAGAGGGTGTTGTCGAGGTTGGGAAGCACCGTCAGTTGGGTGGTGGCGGCGTAGGCGCTGGGGTTGCGCACCGCCAGCCGGAGCCAGTAGGCGCGCCCCTGCGCAGGGTGCAGCGAGTCAGCCGGCGCGAAGGCCAGGGTGGTATCGGTGCGCACCCGGTCCCAGGCGTAGGCTGCAGCGGGCAGCACGCCCACGCGAATTAGTTCGATAGGTTGACTAGCCCCCGGGCCCGCCTGCGGCAGCGCAGCTACCCGCAGCACCCCCACCAGCAAGCAAAGCAGGAACGGGCCTATTTTTTGGAACACAGAAAGCGTACGGGACAGACGGGGCACTGAGTAGCTGGCCTTTACGTAGGATAAATCATATTTCGCCTTACCAAACCGCTGGCAGGCCGCCAGGCTTAGGAACCTGACTAATCGAACCAGCCAGCGGGCCGCCACCTCACGGGCATGGCTTCCAGCAGCTTACGCCCCCCCGGCGGCGGCACTAGCACCTCGACAGTGAGGGGGCGGGGCGAGGCTGGGCCACGGCCCGCGCCCCAAGAGGCCCACTTGCCACCGCCAGCGTGCAGCCTAGCCAGCCCAAAGGTACGTGGACCGGCCGGCGCTACGGAGACCAGAGAGGCTAATCAGTGGCGCGGGCCGCCCGAATTATACACCTCCCTGGCCCTAACCTTGCCCGCCCGGCGCACCCCCAGCGGCGGCATTCTCGCGTTAGATGAGCAGCTGATTAACTGTGTTTTTTCATGAGAATATCACCTTACTTCCTCTCGCTGGCTGCCCTGGCTGCTACCCCGGCCCTGGCCCAGCACGACCACTCCGCTATGCCGGGCATGGCCATGCCCGCCGCCCGGCCCTCCCCCACCGACACCACCCGCCGCACCCGGCCGGGCCAGCCCACGGGCCACCAGCCCACCCCCGCCGATACCAGCCACGCGCACCACATGGCCGGCATGCATATGGACGGCATGGGCGATGGGCATATGGGCGGCCTGAATATGAGCCACGCCTACTCGCGCCACCTGCCCATGAGCCGCAACGGCTCGGGCACTGCCTGGAACCCCGACCAGACGCCCCTGTACATGTGGATGCAGCACAAAGGCCCCTGGATGCTGATGTACCACGGCAGCGCCTTCGGGCGCTACACCAGCCAGAATTTCAACCACGCCGGCAAGCGTGGCCAGCGCAGTGCCGTGGATGGCCCCAACTGGCTGATGACCATGGCCCAGCGCCCGGTGGGCGCGCGCGGCCTGCTCAACCTTACCCTCATGGTGAGCCTCGACCCGCTCACCGAAACGCGCGGCGGCTACCCGCTGCTGTTCCAGACCGGGGAGAGCTATAAGGGCCAGCCGCTCATCGACAAGCAGCACCCGCACGACCTGATTTCGGGGCTGAGCGTGGGCTACACGCACGCCTTTTCGGAGGATGTGGACCTCACCGCCTACCTCGGCTACCCTGGCGAGCCGGCGGTGGGGCCGGTGGCCTTTATGCACCGCATTTCGGCTATGCCCAACCCCGACGCGCCGCTGGCCCACCACTGGACCGATGCCACGCACATCACCTTTGGGGTGGCCACGCTGGGGCTGCGCTACAAGCATTTTAAGCTGGAAGGCAGCAACTTCACGGGCCGCGAGCCCAACCAGTACCGCTACGACTTCGACCGGCCCCGCGCCGACTCCTGGGCTGCTCGCCTCAACTGGAACCCCACCCGTGCGCTGGCCCTGCAAGTGAGCCGCGCCTTCATCAAAAGCCCCGAGGACCTGCACCCCGATGACAACGTGACCCGCACCACGGCCTCGGTGCTGCACAGCCGCAGCTGGGGCGAGCGCCGCTACATTGCCTCCTCCCTGGTGTGGGGCCTGAACGAGGGCCACGGCGCCCACGCCGAGCACGCCGTGCTGGCCGAAACCAACCTCACCCTGGGCCGCCCCACCTTCTACGGCCGCTACGAATTCGTGCAAAAGGACAGCGAGGAGCTGGCCTTCCAGCCCTCCACCCCACCCGGCCAGCCGCTGGAAGGCCGGGTTTTCAATATCAACGCCCTTACGCTGGGGGCCAGCTACCGGCTGGCTACCCTGGGCGGCCCGCGCGGCCCCGAGCTGAGCGTGGGCGGGCAGCTCACAGGCTACGTTATTCCGCAAAGCCTTCAGGAAGACCGGTACTACGGCGTGGTCGGCTACGTGGGGCCGGGCTACGGCCGGCTACCGCTCTCGGCCTCGGTCTACGTGCGCCTGAACGCGCCCTGGATGCGGCCGATGTAGGCTAGCCAGGGGCTAGCGCGGCCCCGGCACATCGGCCCACAGCAGCAGCGCTTCCGAGAGCGGATTTACTTCTAAATCAACCAGCCGCACGCCGTCGCGCAGCTCGGCGCCGTCGCGGATTTCGCGGCTGCCCAGGCTGACGATGCGCCGCAGGCGCTGGGCGTTGCGGTAGTCGCGCAGGGCCACCGCATCGGCAAAGGCCGTGGCCGGGATGCCGTAGCCCAGGATGAGCGGGCCGCTGTCCACATCGCCCGCGCCGGTGCGGTAGTCGCCGGGCTGCTCGCGGTACAAGCGCACCACACTCAGGTTAGTGCTGTGCGCCGCTTGGTAACGCTGATACTGTTGCCGGGCAAAGGCGGTATCAAACCGGGCAATGAACCAGATGCTCCGGCCCACCGAGCAGCCGCGCGGCTGCTCGGTGGGCCGGCCCTGCGCATCTACCTGCGAGGCCAGCAGGCCAGTTTCGGGGTCGAGCCACTTCGCCTTGGCTGTGGCTACCCAGCGGCGGGCTACCTCCGCATGCGGGCTGCCGGTAAGCTGGCTGTGCAGGGCCAGCGGGGCCAGCGCCACGGTATTATCGGGCAACCAGCGGCGGTACGGGTACGAGGCCAGGTTGCCGGCCGGCTCCTGCTGATAGCGGGCGGCCAGCGCGGCCGACAGGCTATCGTGCAGGTGCTGGTAGGGCGAGTTGGGCACCAGTTGGCGGTGGCAGCCCAGCATCAGGTTGAGATGACCCAGGTAGAGCACGGAGCTGGGTAGCGAGGGCGCGAGGTAGTTAGTAGGCAGTACGTCGTCAAACGGCTGCCGCAGGGGCGGCGTCAGGGCCACCGCAATGGCCCGGCCGATGGTAGCTGCTGCCTCAGCGCGCAGGTCGGGCTGCTACATGGCTAGGTTGGCCAGCCCGTACGTGCTGAAAGACAGCGCAAACAGGCCCCACTCCGGGTTCAGTTGCGTTAATTTTCCCAGCGCCGTAGGCGGCGCGGCGCCTTCTTCTATCACGCGCTCCAGGTAGTTGAGCCGCAGGCGCACATTGGCGCGGTTGGGGGGCCGGTAGGTGGGCCAGCTGCCGGCTACCCAGGCCAGAGCGGCCAGCAGGAAGGCCAGCCGGCCCCACCGCACCCGCCGGCTCCAGTGTTTTTGTTGCTTCATTTGGCCGGGGGATACTGCGTATTAGCATACAAAAAGCCCCTGCGCTTTGGGGAAGGCGCAGGGGCTGAGTATTGGCGTTGTTCTTACAGATTACACCAGGCCCTTGGCGGCCAGGTATTCGGCAATCTGCACGGCGTTGGTGGCGGCGCCTTTGCGCAGGTTGTCGGCCACAATCCACATGTTGAGGGTGTTGGGCTGCGTGTCGTCGCGGCGGAGGCGGCCCACCAGCACGGCGTCGCGGCCGTGGCTGTCTTTGGGCATGGGGTAGCTGTTCTGGCTCGGCTCGTCTACCAGCTCCACACCGTCCGTTTTACGCAGAATGTCGCGCACCTCCTCCAGGTCGAAATCCTGCGCAAACTCCACGTTTACCGACTCGGAGTGGCCACCCATCACGGGCACGCGCACGCAGGTGGCGGTGACGCGGATGCCGTCGTCGCCCATGATTTTCTTGGTTTCGTTCACCATTTTCAGCTCCTCCTTGGTGTAGCCGTTGGGCTGAAACACGTCGATGTGGGGCAGCACGTTCAGGTCGATGGGGTGGGCGTAGGCGGGGTTGCTGGCGGTTTGGCCGGCGCGCTCCTCCATGAGCTGGTCCACGGCTTTTTTGCCGGTACCAGTCACGCTTTGGTAAGTGCTGATGACGAGGCGCTTGGCCTGGTACTTCTTGTGCAAGTCGTTGAGGGCCACCACCAGCTGAATGGTCGAGCAGTTGGGGTTGGCGATGATTTTATCAGCCTGGGTGAGCACGTCGGCGTTCACCTCGGGCACCACCAGCTTCTTGGTGGCGTCCATGCGCCAGGCCGACGAGTTATCGACCACCACGGTGCCCACCTCGGCAAACTTGGGCGCAAACTCCAGCGACACGCCGCCGCCGGCCGAGAAAATGGCGATGGCTGGGCGCGCCGCAATGGCGTCGGCCATGCTCACCACCGGGTAGTCTTTGCCCTGAAAATGAACCAGCTGGCCCACCGACTTGGCAGAAGCCACGGGCAGCAGCTCCGTGACGGGAAACTGGCGCTCGGCCAGCACTTTCAGCATTTCGGTGCCCACCAGGCCGGTGGCACCCACTACAGCAATCTTCATGAGGGTAGCAGTTAATCAGCTCGTTAGGCGGGCGGCATCGCGCCGGCCGCTAGCCGGCAAATGTCGGGACAAAATCGGTTAGCCCACTAGCCGCCGGGCACTGCATGCAGGCCGCAGGAGCCAGCCGGGCAGAAAACGCAAAATAATGGGCGCGCCGGCCAGCCAAAGCGGCGGATTAACCGTTGAGGTTTAAAAGCCGGGGGGAAGCGACGCCGCTACCACCAGCCTCGCCGGCTTTTCTTACCTCTTTACCAAACCAATCAGCCACTTATGGCCATCGAACCAAAAACCAAGGGCCTGGCCCACGTTGCCCTGCGCACGTCCGACTTTGCCCGCGCCAAGGCATTTTACCACGATTTGCTGGGCTTGCCGATTGCGCTCGAAACCGACGAAATTCTGGGCTTTCTGATAGGCTCCACGTTCCTGGGCTTTAAGAAGGCCGAGCCTACCTACCCCGGCGGCGGCACCTTCACGCCCTTCAACGTGGGCCTCGACCACATCGCCATTGCCTGCGAAGACGAGGCCGAGCTGCACCGCGTAGCCGACGCCTTGCAGGCCGCCGGCGTCGAAAACACGGGCGTGAAAGTGGACACCGTGGACCCGAAGCAGTACGTGGCCTTCAAAGACCCCGACCGCATTCAGTGGGAGTTTTACATGGTGTAAGTGCGTAGTTCAACCTCGCTAAAAACACTAGGGAATAAAACGCACGTCATGCGGAGCTTGCCGAAGCATCTCGCTCGCCTCGTTAGGTACTAACCCTAGCGGTGCGAGCAAGATGCTTCGAAAAGCTCCGCATGACGTGCTTTCTCATTTAGCATGGGGGGCTTTGAGGTACTTAGCAACACCTTCAACCTGTATATTCAGCCAGGTAATCAGCTTACTCAGCGAGAACTTTCAGGGCTGCTACTACTATAACTCAACTTTCTTATGCTTATTTGGGGCTAGCTATCACTGGTAGCCTTCCTTATGAAGCATTTACTACTCTTCTTTTTCTGGTTGCCGCTGGTGGCGCAGGCGCAGCTGGCCGAAACGTTCGCCGACGGCGACTTCACCCAAAACCCCGCCTGGACCGGCGATGCGGCCAGCTTTCAGGTAGCCAGCCAGGTGCTGCAAAGCAGCGGCCCGGCCACCACGGGCACCCAGCTCCAGCTCGTGACGCCCTGCCAGGCCAGCACCGGCACCACCTGGGAATTTTGGGCCAACCTGCGGCTGGCCACCTCCGCCAGCAACCTGGCCGACGTGTGGCTGCTGGCCTCGCAGCCCGACCTGCGCAGCCCCGCCACCAAGGGCTACTTCGTACGCCTGGGCGGCACCGACGACGAGGTGAGCCTCTTCCGCAAAGACTCGGCCCGTAGCGCCACCGTCATCCTTGATGGCCAGAACGGCACTCTGGCCTCGACTACCAACAACCTGGTACGCGTGCGGGTAACGCGCTCGTTGCAAGGCCATTGGACACTGGCCCGCGACCTCACCGGCGGGCGCAATTTTGTGGCCGAGGCTAGCCAGCCCACCGACAACGCCCACCAGCGCAGCGCCGTAGTGGGCGTGGCCCTGCTTTACTCCTCAGCCAATAGCAAGAATTTCTACTTCGACGATTTCAGCGTGACCGACGCTACCGCGCCATTGCTCAGCCGGGCCGTGGCCGTGGATGCGCGAACGTTGGACATCGTATTTAACGAAGCCGTGGACCCGGCCACGGCCAGCCAGCCGGCCCGCTACCGGCTGGCCACAGGCGCGGTGCCCGCCACGGCCACCGTGTCGGCGCTCAACCCCGCCGTGGTACGGCTGGCTTTCGGCCAGGACTTTGGGGCAGCTAATACGCTGGAGGTACGGCAGCTGGCCGACCTCTACGGCAACGTGGCGGCCGGGCCGCTCACCGCTTCTTTTGGCGGGGTGCCGGTGGCGCCCCGGGTGGGTGAGCTGCTCATCACCGAGATTATGGCCGATGAGACGCCGGTGGTGGGCCTGCCCGCTGCCGAGTTTGTGGAGCTTTACAATAACACCGCCACCAAAACCCTGAGCCTGCGCGGGGTGCGCCTCTTTAAGCCGGGCAGCGGCACCGCCGCCGTGCTGCCCGACACCGCCCGCCTGCTGCCCGGCCAGTACGCTGTGGTGTGCGGCAGCACGCATGTGGCGCAATTTGCGCCGTACGGGAAAGTGTACGGCCCCAGCAACTTCCCGGCCCTCAGCAACGGCGGCGACCAACTGGTGCTGCGCGGCCGCGACGGCACCACGCTCTTCGAAGTAACCTACGCCGACACCTGGTACCGCGACCTGCT
>Ga0265798_10004749_pt1 | contig 18610 bp, 16 predicted proteins | sample P3T30metagenome_FD_192430 | JGI IMG/M metagenome (GOLD analysis project Ga0265798, IMG submission 192430) | Plant litter microbial communities from East Loma Ridge, Irvine, California - P3 T30 | ecosystem: Environmental > Terrestrial > Plant litter > Unclassified | place: USA: California... | reverse complement strand
TAGAATGACATATGACAGCCCAAAAAATTATCCCCTAATGCCCAGGGCGGGGTCTTCATAGCGTCGGCGGAAATTCACTGGGCGGGGCGTTGGCGGCGCTTCAAGCAGTTTTTTTTTTCACCGCTTCACACGCTTACAACGTACGGTGGGTGAATATTTGATATGCGGAGCAACTGCACAGGGGTACAACTGCAGTTCTGATTCGATATATGCAGTGATGTAAGCAGACTGATTGGGCGCGAAGCAATCTTAGCTATGGCTGGATAGCTTCGTATATCAAAAATTCACCCACCGTACGTTGTAACTTGGCACGGCGTTGATGTTCGAGCGGAGTCGGAGTCGGCGTTGTTGGTAGTTCGCCGAAAGTTTATTTGAGGAAGCTCGGCCGAGCTTGAGATTTGAGGAGTGTCACATGGAAAGTGGATGTGGACCGTCAGGGTTCTTGGGTGAATGAACTGATCAACATGCAGCGTTGGAGGTTGTGACTGTGTGGTCATACAAGTCGATATGCACATGGAGAGGCAGATGTGTTGAAGTAGTGGTGTTATTGCTATTCGTGCAAGATGGGGTATATCATGTAGTGCCAAAGCCCAGAAACCGCCTCCCTGAGTATTGGTATAGGCCAGAACGCCGTGCTGTCATTCCAGAGCAGCAGTACCCTCATGCCAGCCACAGCTAGCACGTTCCAATCCCAAGTACGCCATGCTATATGCCGCTAAAATGCTTCTCTCGCAATCGCAGAGAGTGCTAAAATATAAGCCCAGAACCGGTGTCGTCGTCTCCAAATACGTCGTTACGATCATCGCAGACCCCTCGAGAGCCATCGCTCCCACCAGTTGCGGACGCCAATGATACACTCCTTTCCGTCGTTGTGTCGGCCGCCGTCGTGACCGCCTGGGTCTCCAAGGATCGAAGAAAAGAACCAGAAGCCGGCAGCTGTCCAAGCAGCTATTGCAACGCCAAAGGCAACGACTGGAGAGAGCAGATGAATGACCACGAGCATCGGTGCGCTATACTCTTGCGATGCGTTGTGCGAGTAGACGAGGTGCAGTTGCAGGTTCAATGCCGGGACGAGGAATGTGGTGAGCTGTTTGGAGAGCGATGGTCGTGTTGTGCAGAACTTGAGTGGGGCCAGAGCGAGCGAAACGAAGAGTGCCACCGCTGTCCACAGAGTAATAGCCACAGAGAGCAGAGCGCAGGGACCAGAGAGGTAAAACTGGACGTGGATTAGTGATGGCCTAAGATATATTGACAAAAGGCTACTTACGAGTAGTTGCCATGCTTTCTCCAATGGCTCCTTCTCATGGTACTTGTTCTCGTCATACACGGCATCGTGCGTCCCTGAGTGACGATGCGGGCGGTCTTGCGATGATCTATAGCCATGCTTTTCCGGGTCCAGATGTGCCTGAGCAGGGACTTTTATGCTTTCGCCATGGTTCGTTGATTTCGAATACTGAATCTCCGGGGTGGGTGATTGCCGTTGTCCGCCTGCAGAGGATATGCTGCTGCTGGGGCTTGGCGGGTAGGATTGCTTTGGCGAGAAAGGGTGCGAGATGACCGAATCGTGTGCGCGACCATTGCTGGACGCTTTGCTGCCCCGATCCACGCGGCTCTGCTGTCGCGAAGATGCATCCTTTTCGTTGTATGTGTACTCGTGCTCGTTTGGCGTGGTATTCGGAGACAGCGGGTGTGGTTGTTGGCTGCGGTCTGCGTGTGTGGCCGAATAAGGCACAGGTGCGTGCTGGGGGTCCATTGCCGGCGAATCAGGTGCAAAGCTACGTCTCGACGTTCATGAACAGCAGGGGGCGAGCCGTTGAGACATGCGAAGTCGAGGAGGCGTTGAGCATGTTATAGAACAAGTAGAGGCTCCCTCAGGAGACGCAAGACTCTTGTTACATACAACTTACGCTCTCAAGGACTTGGGGGGAAGTCTTGGGCTTGGCTTCTACCATCGCGCGAGAGAGCCAAGGCTGGGCATTCGTCTTGGAGCACAGTGAGGACACCGTGTGCGGCCAATCACGGCTGGCTGGACATGTTCCATTCTTGCCCTCTGCTGAGGCCGACAAGACGGATTGTACGGCAGCATGACGAATGTGAGCTGTGTCTTGACTCTTCACATGTTCCTCTGCGCTTGGCCTCCGCTGACAATGCTGAGCGACGCTGAGCAAAGTTCCGCCAACCGCCGCATCTTAGGCGCTTCATGCCCGTGTCTCGCGCGGCGGTGCCTGTGAGGCGCCAAGTCGCAGACAAAGGCGCAGCTCGGTCCGCCCAAGGCGTCCGCTGGCTCGTTGTACATCATGTGCGGGACTGCACGAGTTTTGGCTCAGCAGATCTCGACGGTGTTGGTGATGCTGTGCAACGGCTCTATCCGCTGGTCTGCGTGCGCGTCCAGCCTCTGGCTTCCAGACATTCAGACACAGGATATCGGCCGGACATGAAACGTGCGCAAAGTTGTGAGTGGGGTGGCGGCAACAGCACTGCATGCTTCAAATTAGACGGACCGCGGACCGCGTGTTGCTGAAGAGCAAGGAGTAGCATCTTGGTGTCTTGGACACTCGTAAAGATGAGCAGCATTCGCGGAAATAATTGCAGCAAAGCGCCGCTCAAGATCTAAGACCAAGCGTGGCTGAAACGGAGATGGTCCTCGCTGATCCTCACCTTGGCGTTGGCGTAACGGGGAGCCATAACTTAGTAGAACACCACAGCAAACGTGTTCAACCAGATCTGCAGCATCCATCATGGTCAACAATTCGTCGCTTCTCTTGGCAATGTTCTCCAGGTTTGTCGACCTTCGTTTTCAACCGGAGCACCTCCAGCGTGGGTACTCTTAGACTCGTGGGAAAGAGTGACATCGCATGACGCAAGTCAAAAGAGTATCGAAGATGCAGGGCGTTGGGAATGGAACTTCTTCGATGCATAGTCGAGCGACGCGATGTCAGGATCGTTCGTGATCCGAGAACAGTCGGCGGAAAGCGCAACGAAATGCCAAGCAAGTGAATCGATGATGGCGGAAGCAGCTCTGGCGGAGCAGACAACGAAATGAAAGAGTTGGAAAGTGGTGTTCATGGTGACGATATCACGGAATGCGCAATCGATCAAGGCTTGAGATCGTGTCAGTCTCCCAGTGGAGGAGGCGCTGATGTCACATCTCGTCAAGGAAAGAGTGATCGAACCAGGCAGGTGCCATCAGCTGCATATATCGAGACTTGCATCACGAGGCTTCTGAAGGTCATTCAGCGAATTGGCCATAAATCGGCTACCCTTTGCATTCGTCCTTCATGGTCTTTCTAGGACATCTCGCTCTCATATTGACCTTCCAAAACTGCTGATCTCAGCTTTCTCTAAGGCTCCCACCATTCTACATGATCGTGAAAGTAGGAGGAGCCGAATAACCAGTCTTGGTCGGCTTCGGTGGACTATGCACTGGAGTATCAGCACCACAGCCAGGAATGACAGGCACAGCATCCTTGCCCTTCCCAACAGGCACAATATTCGATCCACAATCCGCCGTCTCTCCCATCCAAATCTCGTCGTTGTCCCTGTCGAACACTAAGTATGCGCCGCGCAGAAACGCGTTGCCAAGGATATACGGGATCAACCCCTCATCTTGCGGTCCGAGTGTAAACCCAAATGTGCATATGCCGATGGAATCATCCTTGTAGAGCGAGTCTGCGAAGGGTACCTTGATGGTGGTGTTGCCGAAGTAGTAATGGAACATTCCTGGAGGCGCGTTGCAAGGTATCTTGTACGCGGGGAAGCCGTTTGGGTGGATATACTGCTCAGCGGCTGGGTACATCGCTCCGATGGCGAAGTAGAGAGAGTTGGGAAGGAGGTTGGTGGGCGTGCCGGTGTCGAAAGGACGGGTAGGCTGGTTCTGTTTTCGCCTAGAGAGTCTGATGGATCGAAGTGGAAGTGTGTTCCGTTTGGCTGTGTGATGCCTACGCCGGTCAAGTGTGCTCGATCGCTAGAGAATATGTGGTGAGATGGTGCTTCATTCTGTTTGCAAGGGGCTTGACTGACCTATGACTAGCCACCTTCGTGAGGCTCTTGTACTTCTTCGTGTCGATACCGCCAAGTACGACAGAATCTACAACAGATCAGTCGAGGCGAGTTCATTTAGAGGCCATCCATCTTACCCGATGAGTTGAGCGGCTTCAGATTGACAGTGAAAACGTAGCTGTTGATCTGACCCTGAGCAGCAAGCGTCTCAATGATTGTAGGCGGATACTCAGGATCGCGCCCACCGGCTCCAAAGATACCTGCTTCTGTGTCCTGAGAGGTCACCGCAACACCAACATGGCATCACGCGCAACAGCAGATCCAATCTTGAACTCATTGGTGAAGTAGGTTCTAATCACGCTTCCAGTTCCGTAGGTATTGTTGAAGGTTCTATCTTGAATCTTTGACTCCTGGGAAGTGAACGGGTTGTATGATGGTTGCTTGAAGCACTCTTCCTTCCGGCGAGGCCTCGATTCCAGGGTTTTGGTGCAGTCGGGGTTCACCCACGCTGCGAAAAGTAGAGGTACGAAGTCAGTGTTTATCTCACATGCAATTCGTACTTGTACACGTACTGATTGATGAGCCGGTGTCGAAGATAAGCGGAACAGGCTGTTGGTCAGTTCCAATGCTGACTGTTCAAGATCTGTAGTCTTGCAATAGTAAGTAAGGTCAAGAGCTCTCACCTTCGACCATGTACTGCCATCCCAGCTCTTGTGACGAGATAGGAATGCTGCTCAATTCCCTTTAGGAAGATGGTGTGGTTTGTGTACGCTGTAGAGGTAACTTGACGACGGCGTTATTATCACTGGTACGGACCCCAGCGCGATCGTGAGGTGCTGTTGCTGTACCGAGCACTGCTTGCACGATTGCCAGCACAAGGAGGAAGACAATCATCATGGTAGCACCGGAACGAATTAGCAAAGTGTTGGTTGTAGTGTGTGGGAGAAGAGTAGGTGTCAGACCCGATTCATAAGTACGTGCTCGACCACAAAGCGGCGAGGTGAAGGCAAACGACCAGGTCTCTCTCACTCTCATCGAAGCAACCTTTGATAGGGTCGCATCCAGATGGAGCCACGCGATACTAGATTTTGGACAGCTAGGAGATCAACGAAATCGCAGCGTGTCAAGTCCACAAGTCCATGCTCGAAGTGATTATGAGCGGGTCGCCAGTGTGTTGATTCGTGCCAACTCGAACGGTCTCGTCTTTCATTCCGTCAACGCGACTGACCGGTTTCTGCCCCATCAGCCTGCCTTCGGCAAATCCATGTCGATTAGCCATGGACCTTGCAGCGGCTTGTACGTCAGTGTCATTATGCTCGCATTCACCATCAGAGTCTCCTTGCCAAACTGCAGCTCTTCATGGCCCTCGTGGCTGATATTGACGTGCACTGCCCGCTCTCGCTCCATCTTCTCCTCATCGACTTGTACTTCGGTTCGCTCTTTGACGTGTTCTTCGGTATTGACGTCCAGATCATCACCTTCTTTCCAGGTCACTCTTTGCGCGCCCCAAGCCTCATGAATATGACCGAAGCAGTGTAGACGTGGTTTGCATCGCCTTGCAGCTCGCAGCAGGTGTTGACAGCCAACAGGTTCGTTCCTGCTGGTCTCGTCGAGGATGCCCATTGGCGGTCCATGGGTCATCATCACATCTATGGCTGGATAATTGGGGACTGGGTTCTCAGAAATAGGTTTTGCGTTTGGTGTGCATTGATAAGATGGGTTGTAGCGATCCTCGTCCCGGAAGTAAGGGAAAGCCCAATCACAGAACTCTGGCTGATAGGGAGAGGCGTATACCTGGCGCTATCAATTTCGATTCGTAATTCTTGAGACTATCAATAACACTTACTCTTAGCCTCGCTCCGTTGCTGAGCGTGAAGGCATGTGTACCCTCTTCGAGATACGTGACCCCCGCTCGTTTTGCCCGGTCGCCTAACCACAGCTCCTTAGCTTTCGATGGCATATTCTCGTCATAGCCCCTGTTCCTGTGCATGAACTCGCCTCTCCTCTTGTAGAAGGTCTCGTCCTGAATTGAACACCAGATCAGCGGACTGCAGCTTCTTGTTGCGATTGAACTTCCTTACCAAAGTTATGTCGTGATTCCCAGCGATCACCAGTTTTAAGTCGGCATCAATGCCCTCTAGCATGTCCAAGGTCTTCTCGTACTCGTGCAGGAGGCCCACCATGGTCAAATCGCCACAATGTAGTAGTACGTCTGTTTTTGGCAGTGGAGGGCGGAAGGCAATGCCATTGTCGCCGCCATTGTCGTTGGGCGACGCAGTGTGTGTGTCGGAAATGATGAGGAAGCGTGTTTTGACATTACTCTTTCGCGCATCCATGACAGCTGTCGAAACGTCCGTATTTTTACCCAGATGCTGTTATTACATGAGAGCTAAGTTCGGAAGGTTGGACTTAGATGGTGGGGTGAAAGCCTGGGGTCGGTTGCTAGCGCCGAGAGCACGGTTGAGACGAAAGGTTGAGCGCACGAAGCTGCGTTCTCACCCTGAATAGAATGTTGTTTGATAATCGCGATGCATTGTTGAGCTACTTAGGTAGCGCAATAAAATTCCGGCTCCTCAATCTGTCCCAGAGAACGGATGGGTTGGAGCTAATCTTCGGTACCACACAACACCATGGCATTAGAAAACTTTTAAAGAGACTGTAGGCCCTTAAGTCTTGTTGCCCAACTCCCTCGAACAGCTGTATCGATACCAGAGTCCTCAGGAGATGCAGTTCGAATCGAGCCTGCTGCAAACCTCCGAAAGTCGCCCTCACGACGTTACCTTCTCCAAGATGTCTACTACCAAGAACGTCCTGCCGCCTTCTCTACGCCTACCAATTGAGCTACACCTCTCAATCATCGACCAACTCAATACCGGTAACGGCCTTCTCGCATGTATATGTCTACGTCTCACAAACCGATACTTCTACAGCGCTATACCTGCTGCTGATTATACAACGCTCGAACGCATCGAGCTGAGCTCACCCGTACGGCAAAAGGGTCTGCTCGCATGCAAGTACTGTCTGCGCCTGCGCCCTATGTCTGCCTTCGCGATCTCGATGATTTGGAGGGATGTGTTTGGAACGAAACATCGTCAACGCTTTTGCGCTGACTGTGGCTTCTCACGTACGAGCACTGATCAGGAAGACCAGTGTACGCCTGGGACTGAGGTGATGATGGGTGGGATGAATGGCCCGCGCTGGTTATGGTGCACGGTCTGGGACAAGGTTCGGAAAAACGATACTTTGGAGAGTGGCACAGTCTGCTGGTATTGTTTGTTAACCTCTGCCTCGAATCCAAAGGGTACATCTGCTTGGACTGCTTGGGAAGCGCATTTAAGGGTGTCATGGCGCAAAGTCAATAGGAAAGAGATAAAAGAAAGTAAGATATTATGTATGGTAATCTACTGGAGTAGTAAGAGGGAAGGCAGTGATCACTCTAGTAGGCATACTTGTCAACGAGTGAGCGCGCTCGCTCATCTCGCTCGTCTTGGTTAAAACACCAAGACGAATAAGCTGGTCGGGCACTGCGCTCTTGCAAGACGAGCAAGCGCGAGGATAGGCGCTCACTCAGTCCGCTCAGTCGTCTCAGTAAGGTAGGGTGTGAAGGATATTTAGGGGTAGACGGGCACGTAGAGGGGTAGGCACCACTCTTGTATCTTATCTTTAAATTAATACTGCGGTCGCTCGATCCTGATTCGCACCATAGCTCACTCGTTAATTCCATCGACGTTCCATACACTTCCTTCGCCAGGAAGGCAGGTACCTCGTCTACGCCGGATGCCACCGCCCAAAAAGAGAGACGAACTTGCATAGACAAACAGACGTGGGCCATTAGCAACAACTCTCGACGGCTAATCAGTCATCAAGCTCGAGCTGTCCCCTCTCCTAGGCCTAACCTACGGAAAAGATATCACGCCAAACTGGTGGCTGGGTCGGAAAGGTATTCCAAGACGAAGTCACTCAATTTGACTTTGTAAACCTGATTGACAGTGTCTTATCAATTGTAGTCAACGGCACTGATGTAGAAGAGCACCAATCGAAGAGACTTTGACAGCGGTACACCGCACGGCGTAATTCTTAGCCACCACCCAAGCAGCGTGGAAAGACCGAGATGCGACCAGAAAAACGTCAGAGGGCACAAAAACCTGTCTGTGACGTCCTTCAGTACAAGTACCGATTGTCCCGCAGAACTATCTGGGCTTTCACCACCTGGCTTCCAAACCTTGGAACCAGAGACGTTAATGCCTTCAATTACGCATGCTAAGTCCCGTTGTCACGAATCAAGTACGGTCCGTATCCACAGATTCTTCTCTTAATAGACACAAATGATTACACACTCTCGTGCTTCTGCGAGTCCGCGTATCCGTAAACTCGGTGTTCAGCGAAATCGAGCACATGATTCGTCCAATCACTTTGAGCGGCGAACTCAGCCACGGACGCGCAATGACCCTGGCTCCTTGCTCCACCTCTACTCCCTGGCCGTGCGTACCCTCCTCGTGCGGCAAGCCAACCGTTTCGGCTGGAGATCATCATTAACCTCAAACCTGCTGCCGCAGAGGGAGGAGTGGCGGTCATTCTTTCTTTATTCACTTACGTCGTACTTTGCGTTCGCTACCGGTTCATGCCTCAAGTGAGGTTGGTTTTCGACTTCAATTTAGCAGCCCCGAGGCATTTGAACCCCTGAAGGCGGACTATCACGCTGGCGCGATCGTGGAACGTGAAACACACCGTCCAACAGCCTTGTGAAGTTGGCTTCAAGCCTCCAGCATCACCATAAACTCGTCTACACTCTTGAGCAGCGACAGACTGCTCTTGACAAACATGCCTTACCTACATGCGCGCCAGAACCCGCTGGACAGCGTGCGCACCACATTATCGTCATGGGATAATTGTATGGCGAAGAGCTACTGCAAGTTCGTGCAACCTCGCCTTAGGGTACCGACTTATTATACTCACACAAGACAGATGGCCAGTAATCGTCGCAATCATAGTCGGGTCGCTAATTGTTTTGTCGGTCGTGGTTTGCGTAGCACGTTGCATATGCTGCGGCGCAGAATGCGCAATATGTTGCTGTAAATGCTGTACGTGTTGCTGTGGCAGTAGCGGTCGGTCAGGGCATAAACGCGTAAAGAGCGAACCTACACCTTCGTACCCACCATATGCCGCCGCGGGTGCTCCGAATCCATACGCACAGAACCCTTATGCGCAAGCACATGCTGCTGCTCCCCCTGCGCCTTTCCACTCCCAGCCATTGAACCAGCAGTACCGCTCCCATGCTGCTCCAGCGTTCGCTCCTGCGCCGGCGCATACCAACGAACCACAATTCGCGACGTTCGCGAGCTCGAACAAAGCTGTCAACGAGGATGCGTTGCCAGCGATGCCGAGCTGGGGCGACGCAAGGGACAGGCACGTAGAGGTCGAAGAAGAGGCACTTCCTCCGAGGAAAGGAGACATGGAAATGGACCGACTCAACCACAACGGAAGTGTGAACAGTGCTTCCATGGCCACCGGAATGGCTGCAGTGGGAACGAGAAGGTCTCCTGGACCCGGCATGTCACCTGTGTCGCCTGCGGGCGACAGCTACGGTTACAACCAGGGCTTCGAGAAGGAGCCTCTTGTAGGCGGCGCGCCCCACCGAAGCCCACATGCAAGCCCAGCGCCATATGGACGACCGTATGCTCAGCAGGACGACTACAGGAGAGGCTCGCCTGCGCAGAACCTGTCGCCTGCGTATGGTGCTGGAGAGGGTTACGCACACAACCAGCCTTATGATCGCCATTCACCCGCACCTCAACAGCAATCTTACAATCAACACGACCACCGAGGGCAGTACGACTACGAAGATAATTACTCGCAAGCACAAACGCTTCCACCTTACCGCTCGCCATCGCCACCCACTCAAAACACCTACAACTACAACGCCAACAACGCGTCGTATGACGATTACGCAGCTCCATCTGCACCCGTACGGGCACACACCCCTGGCTATTCGCAACCACTACATGCACCAGCGGCAGCCGCCTACGAATCTAGTGAACTTTCGGCAGAGCCCATCAGCGCATACCCAGGTCAGCGATCGTACACACCCCAGTCAGCATACCCGGGTCAGGCGAACTACCAAGCGTTCAATCCTGGACAGACGGGACCGCAGTTCTCGGGCGTGCAGAGGAAGGGCGTGCCGGGGTCTTTCAGGGAAATTTAGCATACTGGGAATGTTGATCTTAAATCTTTACATGATTTGCATAGCGATGGCGTGTGGCTTTGCGGTGTCGTTTCCAATACCCTCTTCATTGAACAAGTTTACTGCATACCTTTGTTCAATTGCGTTCTCGTGATTACAGCGAGTTGCTGATTTGCTTCACCGTTGGGCCTAATATATCCTGGTTGATCTCATGGACGCTGTCGAAAGGCACAATGACAACAACGCTGGACATTCATGCACGTATCACAGTGGGCTTGGCTCTTCATCAAGATCAGAAGTGCCTATGCTACTTTCTCCTTCGCGGTAGATTTAATCGTTCTGTTTCTTTCGTGCGGACCGAGCGACCTGTATCAGATTTTTGACCCCCTTTGACATACACTGTAGCAATTTAGCATACGGCTGTGAGGTGATATGAGAATATGTATCTTCTGCTCCACCAATTGCCAAACTCAACTGACACGGGCGGCAAGGATGAACCACATTTCCCTTCAGCATTCCATGTATGCCAGTGAAAGGACATCGAACCGGACGCCATCCCAAAGCTCTGCATTCTGCCTTTCCATGAGGCGTTCATGCGTCTTGCGGTATGCATTGGCGCTGTTGTATGGAAGTATGTTAGCTTTGTACCTGAATAATCTTGCGCCCTAATGCGGAGCGAGAAACCATGACATTACACAAGTATGCTGCACTGGAAAGCATCGAAGTAGCTCTGGAATGAAAGGGCGTGTGGTCAACGAGTTTTTGATTTACTCACAATGTCTGACGAAAGGTCAGCTCAACGGTCATTGCGTTGAATCATTGATGGTATCAATCAGTATACGCATGGTGTAGCCGCATGATACTGCATATTGCAAGATACATCAGGCTCGTGGATCCAACAGAACCGTCGGTCGTCGTCTGCGATGATTTGAAGCTTCGATCAGAATGGCCAACACTTGCGAGCGATCGCACATGCATGCAGCACTTGCAGCCCGTCACGAAAGATCATCAAGTTCGTGAGGACGTGGTATTGCATTTCCCTATGGGACGCCGGAACCTAACAGTGGAAAGTATCCGGCACACCGGTCCCAAAAGATGTGAATCATCATCCCATTCGTTCCATATTCCCGCTTGTTATCGAAGAGGTTCGGAGAGAGTAAAAGAACACCGAGTCATCCCGAAAAACCAGACCATGCACACACAAAGCAGCCCGCTTAGCGAGTCCTTGCCTGAACCTTGGGCGCGGCACCCTTGGCTCCCTGCTTGCTGACCTTTGCGGCCTGGCCCCGTGCGGCGGTGGAAGCGGACTTGGCCTTGTCGGCCTTCTTCTTTGACTCGGCAGCGGCCTTCTTCTCCTTTCCTTCCTTGACAGCGGCGGCGCGGGCGGCTGAGCGGGCCTCGGGGCGCTGGGCACGGCGCTCCTTGATGACATCGAGCGAGGCACCGACGATGGCACGCTGGTGCTTGACTGTGCGGCGGGTGCGCTTCTTGGCGATTTCCTGTGGGTGAAGGTGGTCAGTATACAGCAATTGGTGGGATAACATGTTTGTGTAGAGTGCGAGGTGGACTGGGGGTTGCGCTATGCATCTCCCAATGTCACATCGGTGTGCGACTGATGTCATAGGTCATCGCCCCCTCACATCCACCTCCAATTCTCGCACACAGGTTGCAGGGCGGACTCACCTCAGAGATGCCCTTCTTGTGCATCCGTCGGAAGAGAGTGGTCCATGAGATCTTGCGGGGGTTCTTCCTCTGCAGGAAGAGGGACTCGGTCTTGCCGTTCTGGAAGCGGAAGATCTTGCTGTCGCCGCGGATGTATAGCTTGCCCTGTTCATTCCGTCAGCACGTCTTCCCTCCATTGCGCTGTCCATCACTCCGCCGCCAAGTGTACGTGGTGTTGCATCGCGGCGGCGGGTATTGAACGTGTCGCAGGTCGTTGGGGAGGGCCGTGTGACGCACCTTGCCAGGGTAGATCTTCTGGCCGCTGAAGGAGTCGTCGTAGGTACGCATGTTGGCGGTGGTGAGGCGTTACCTGTGTGTTAGTCGTGTCGTCGGTCGCAAAGGCGAGGTTCGAATTCGCTTGATTGTGGGCAGCGGTCTCGCTAGTCTCGAACTGGCGCTGACTCAGCCATCTTGGCGCGATCCACCTTCTTGATCCTCACCCCATCAACTCGAGCTTGACAAATTCAATTCAGAAGTCTACGTCGAGAAAACAAGTCACTGGAGCATATGCGACCAACAAATCTCAACACTTAAACTAAACTCTTCTAATCACCACCGCGCTTTCAACAGCCCAGCGGGCTGTCTCCGTGCACAGACTCAAATTCAACGTGTCCAAGATCATTCAGATTCTTTTCCTGTCTGATACTGTTGAGCAGTCATTCCATTCCATTGTAAACTTCCAATCTCTTCGCAAGTGTCAACGAGATACGTAACTGGCGACTGCGTGATGCGCTTCCTCTTGCTCTTCATCGCAATTTCAATGTTTGTGAGACTATTATTCACATTGCGAAGTCTTGGCTTAACGACACTATTCATGGGTAAATGCAGACGTGATGCTGCGTTGTGATTCCAACGTTCAGTCGGCAATTTCTCTGTTGACAGCGTCCCAGAAATGGTACTATCTACGCTCTCCTACCATGTCACTTTCCTTTCTTCACAGCATCATTACCACTCACAGAACGGAGCCAAACACTCGACAGTGATCTAGACCGCATTTCAAGTTCAACATTCAGACCGTTCATCATGCTTCTAGAAGTGTCATTCAAGACTCCATCGCAGTACGTGATTCCTTCGTCGCTGATGCTCTTCACATCAGAGCATGGAGATAGCAGAAATAAATGTAGGCAGAATTTTGAGCACATACCTAAACACATCCATCCATCGCACACTTTCCTTCGAGTTACTCAGACAGTACTCCCACCCAGCCCCATACCATCCTCTCTCTGCCACTCACACCCAAAATCCATAATGAAAAACAAAGACCCAAAGACCAAGAGCAAAGCAAATCACCCAAAAGGTTCCCTCCACGAAGCCGAAACACAAGCCAAGATTTTAATTCATGCTGCGGCGTTTTGATTTCAGGACAGATGTATTGATTTTTGTATCGAATGTTCCGCTTGGAAGAGAGGATGCTACAACTCCGCTTTTGACGAATTTGTAAACTGAAAAGTGGCACCCATGTCTCTCTATCCGTAATGAAGTTCATCGAACCTTTCTCTCGCGAGCTTCTTGGATTAAGACATGCCGTGATTTTTGAGCCGTTGCGAATCCTGGGTCGCCATGTTTCTCATCGTTACGGACATAGTTGTTCACTTGACGAATGTGTTAATCGGCAGCCGATACACCTATCCCAGCAGCGTCAGCATATTTCCCCACACCACAATCCACCGTAACAAAAAACTCACATCAATCGTCCAATACGGCCTCCTCGTACCCTCCCAGTTCTTCTTATCATGCAAACCAGACGGGACATCAATCTCCTCCCACACCGTATCAAACCCCGCCTCAAACAGATCCATCTCCGCAACCTGTCATCACACATTAGCACCACTCCATCACCCACTACCACCAACATACCTTCGTATAAACATCATAGCAAATCTGCCGATCCGCACCAAGTCCATTATACCATCCAAACACGCCATCCCGCGCCAGCAAGTTGACCACATACTCGGCGAAAAACTCCCTGAGCGCAGCGTAATCCTCGGCGAACGTGTCGTAGTAAATTCCATCTAGTATGACGCCCTGCTCGACGAGCTTGGGTAAGATATCTTGCCAGCGGCCTTCGTGAATGATGACATTGGGTTTGTCGTACCAGCCTTGTTCGCGCAGGCGCTGGTGGACTTGCGGGTGCGCTTCGATGATGTGGTGCTCGGCTGGGGAGTGGGTTTGGATGGCGGTGTCGACGATGCCCATGCCGTGTCCGACGCTATGTTAAGGTTAGATTATCGAGTCACGTGTAATTCAAGACATGGATGTTAGGACGAACTTCATGACTTTGAGGCCCTTCTTAGGATTTATCGTCTCGGCGTGGCGCTGCATGATCTGCGTTTCCCAATCCATCATGACTGCGTTGTCGCTCTCGTCGAGGAGGATACCGGGCTTGTAGCGTAGCTGGCTCTTGAGGTACGCGCGGTTATCAAGCGAGACGTCGTCGAGAGTTTGGGATTCGGCGGTTTCTTGGATCTCGTTGGCTTGTTGGTCGGAGACTTTTTGCTTCTTGATTGCGGGTTGGGCATCGACATCTTCTTCTTCGTCGTCCTCCTCTTCGTCGTCAATCGTGTTGAAGCCCAGACCAAGTGCCTCCATCTTCGCAAAGAGTATTTCAGCCCGCACACCGGCTTCGACCATGATGTCGTAGATTTTCTTCTGGCCGAGGCGTAGGGCTACGCAGCCGGGTGTTTCGTCCTCTTTGTTGAGATCGTTCCAGATGCCGCCGTTTTGCAACAGGAATTCAACGGTCTGAGCAGCCTCGTCTCCCGCCTCTTTTCCGTCTTCTGCTTGGCCACATGCTGCGATTGCCGCGTGAAGAGGTGATGTTGCTACGGTCGCTGTGGGGTCTTGCACGTTGGCTGAACCGTCTTTGAGCAGCACTTTTAGTGCGGAGACGTCATGACGCTCCGCGGCGCCGATTATGCGCTTAGCGAGGAGGATGTCCTGTTCTGATATTTGCTCGGCCATGGTTGCTGTGCTGTTTGAAGTTGCGCAGATTCTCCGCACTTGTATTCAACTTTTTTTGCAAGGATGGTGAGATACCTAAGCGAGGCTAGCGGCTCACTAGTCTTTCACTCATCATTGATCAAGGTACGAAGGCGCTCGTATATCAGGACTCACCACTTGGCGCTTAGTGTGTCCTGAAGGTCAACGCAATAGAAAAGAGCACTCTTGCAAAAGTCACCAACCTGGAAGCGACGAGCAATTCCTTCATTCATACTCTATCCTACTAGTCTTCCCAGCTCAATGCCGAATATGGTCGGGATATCCCAATGCCATGTCTAACGAATAACGACAAGATACACGTGTGGTAGCAACTGTCACGCGAAACCGAGCTAGGGTCCGCTTCTGCGCCTCCCACCATAACCTTCGACAGTCTCAAGCTTGTGAGTCACTTCCGACTCCTGGAAGACCACACAAGGGCCATTCGATGTGCCATTGTACCCCTGGGCCGGTGCAGCCGCAGAACAGTTGCAGAGGTCCTTACTGTCTCTGAATATCAACTTCAGAGACTGTTCCGCCCACTGCTTCACGCGGTTGAAGTGCGCCTGGTAACCGGCTTCCAGGTCGATATAATTGCTCCTCTTGCTGCCTTGGTCCCCGAGCAGGCTCTGCCACGCGATCGACATGCCCCTGTAGGCGTCAATCTGATTCTGGACAAGGATGCGTCTTTCCCAGAAGTTGCTCTTGACCATGGACTCGACTAGGAGACGGTGGACGTCGTCACGGATCATTTGAATGATGCGGTAGAACCTACAAGGTGCAAAAGTCAGTATGGGCACAGCAAGAGAGGACGCGTGAGATCTTACATCCAGGCCCTCCTGTGGACAGTTGTACCAACAGCAGGTTCATCAGTGACTGGACTGTCGCCGTGCTCTACTGCAAGCAGGATACGATCCCACAGCTGTACTGCTAGCGTCGCGAGTGCAACAATTGTTGGCTGACAGGGCTGATTGTGGAACATTGGGTTGAGCAAAACTGTTCCGCGTGCATTTAGAATGACGACCATGTCGGCGCTGCTCAACATGGTCCTGGGCAGACTGAGCATGACCTTTTCGACATTTTGTCGAGCCACAGCCCCGGCGGCGTCGTCTGATGCGGCTGGAATCTCTGGCTTGGTTTTTCCAAAGCGCAGGAAAGACATACTGAACCGGCGTTTCGTGGGTGCTTGTGTGATCAACCCAGGCAGTGGTGGAATTACGCGCACTTCAGATCGACTAGCCAAAAGTCAGTGAGGATATCCAGGAGACACGTTGAGGATCGGTACCGCAGGAGATAAGGTCGAACGCCATAGACATCGTGTACAATTTTGGTGACCTCTTTGCACGTGTAGCCCAAGACGTTTCCTTTCATGAATCCTGAGTCGCTCTGGATATCGCCATGAGCCGAATAGCGCTTGTATCTGAAGCCTTGCCGATCGAACGCGGGTGTGAAGGAATAAGAACTGAAGTCTTCGAGTATTTCAAGTCGTTGTCCTGCTCTCTTCTCCCAGGCGACACGAAGTTCAGTGTTGGCAAAGGTAACGCGCCGTTGCGGCCGATTTGCATTTACTTGTGGTGGGCGGGCAAATACAGACAGTGGGCGGGCGGTTGCAGGCGCCGCAGACGCAGACGCAGACGCAGACGCAGCCGACCGCCTAGACGAAACCGAAACAACGCTGCGTGTCCGGACTTCTCTATAACGCGACGGTGTCTTCCCGCTGGTCCCCAATAGATTGGGGTCCGACTGGCGACGCATGGCGACTGCGAAGCGGAGCGATAGTGATGCGATAGGTGGTGCTGGATAACGACGTGGTGATATTAATGGACGAAGTAGTGTGTAGCGAATAATGGTGATGTACGACGGACATCCTCGTCTCGACATCTGGAGAGAAGCACGATGATGACTATGTCGCGCTTGCTTTGGTCGCATAGCGCATGCATGTTCAGGAATAGTGCTTCCTGAATAGATTCGAAGTGGAAGGCAGGCACAAGAGGAAAAGTTCAAACACTACTGGAAGGCACCAAAATGCTTTGAATTGATAATAAAAAATAAGCCTTCTCTTGATATGCACAGCAACGCCAGGACCATCCCATACATAGAACTAAAAAGATCATACAGTAGCAGTAATAGAGGAACAGCCTGCATAGCCCAACAAGAAAGCGTGAAGACCAACTTGCCAGAAAGAGCCATGCGCCACACATGCACGCGTAGATGCAGAAACTGGTGTGGTGGTAACATATATACAACCGCCTCAAAATTGACCTCTTACGACACCATCCACCACGCGCCCACAAGAATGGCAACCAGCACAACCAGCGTCAAGATACTAGCTCCCGCCTTGTCGCCGGTAGTGATGGAGTTGAACGTGATGGGCTTATCCGGGGCGTCGGCGCCAGCATCGGGGTTGCTGACGGAGAGACCACCCTTTGCTTGTGTCGCGGGGCCGGGCGCAGATGTGTACAGCAAGCTCTGGACGATTTCCATGGCGGCCATTTGCTCGCCGACGCCGAAACTGCCGTCGTTCTTGCCATCGTCGACCCAGCGGAGACCGCAGGATACTTGGTCCGTGCCGCCGATGCACTGTTTGGCGGCGGCTTGGGCAGAGGCTTTGAGGAGCGGGTCGAGCTTGGTCCGTGTAAAGGGTGCGACGATGGCGGTGTATCCCATCCAGCGGGCGAGGTAGGCCTTGAAGGAGCGCTGGTCGACGTCGCACTTGCCGTTGTTCTCGCAGGCGACCTCGATCATGACGTTGTTGTTGAAGAAGACGCCGGCAGCGTCGATGATCTGGTTAAGACGGCCTGCCCAGAGGTCATTTTGTGTCTGGTGCGAGTTAGTGACTGTTTTTCATGATGGACGAGAGTGCTACTTACCACATTCCACATGGCTGCGGCACCGGCCATGTGCACGCCGGCGTTGTAGGTCCATTGGATCTTCTGCAGGTCAGTGCAGTTCGTCTTGTCGTCGGTTCCGTCGTAGTAGTGGTAGTCGGGCGTCATAAGTCCGACCGCCAGCTCCCACTCCCATGCCTTCTCGGCCCAGTCGGCATATGTGTCGTTTCCGAGGTACTTGTACAGGCGTGCGGCGATGTTGAAGAAGCAGCCGTTGGAGATGGTATTTTTGTAGTTGTATCCGTTGTTGAAGGTGAAAATCTGCCACTTCAGTCCTCCTCCGCATGTCGCCTGGTCCCAACGCTTGTACTGAGTGTTGAAGACGGCCTGTGCGAGCGACAGCCACGAGGGCTTTCCGTTGCCCAGGTCAGGCAGCTTGTTCTCGGCGGCCGACATGGCAGCCATCCCCCAGAAGGCCTGATCGTCGTTTCCGAGCGTCTTTGTCTGGTTTGGCGGCATGAAGGCGCTGTAGTCTCCGATCTGGTGCTCCATGGCCTGGGCGGTAATTTTGTTGTACTGGTCGTCGCCGGTGTAGTACCAGTAGTCGATGAAGGCGTTGAACATGGCGCCGCATTCCCACCAGTAGTATGGGTCGGGCAAGTTGCCCGGTGTGTCGCCTGGTTTGTCGCCGGTGTAGTAATTCCTCAGGTTCACGGAAAGGGCCTTTGCGGCCTGTTTAATTGAGGCTGCGTGCGTTAGTATGGGACATGCGCATAGTTCACAGGCGCGGAGCCGTACCGGGCGAATTGATGTCCAGCTGAATAGCGCCTGCGCCGTTCAGCAGCAGGCTTGAGGCCCCGAGGGCCCCGAGCGCCGAAGAGAACTTCATGGTGTGTATGTATGT
>Ga0265798_10004747_pt1 | contig 18612 bp, 17 predicted proteins | sample P3T30metagenome_FD_192430 | JGI IMG/M metagenome (GOLD analysis project Ga0265798, IMG submission 192430) | Plant litter microbial communities from East Loma Ridge, Irvine, California - P3 T30 | ecosystem: Environmental > Terrestrial > Plant litter > Unclassified | place: USA: California... | reverse complement strand
CGGTTGAGATCCGTCATGGTCGCGAAGTCGATGGTGATGCTGCCCTTGCTGGCACCCATGCTCACCTTGACCCTGGTCTCGAAGCGATCCCCGAGGTGCTCGGCGATGCTGTTGAGGTGGGCCTGGTGCTCGCTCCGCGCGCCGGTGGCGCGTGTGGTCTTGGGCTTGGCACTCATGCCCGCCGCGGCTGCCTCGGCGGCCCGGACGGAGAGGTCCTCGTTGACGATCTTGTCCGCCAGGCGCTCCATGAGAGTCGCCGTTCCCGTGGACAGGATGGCACGGGCGTGACCCGCCGACAGCACGCCCGCAGCCACGCGCTTCTGCACGCTCGAGGGGAGGCGCAGCAGGCGCAAGGTGTTCGAGATCTGCGGGCGGCTCCGGCCGATCTTCGTCGAGAGCTCCTCCTGCGTGATGCCGAAGTCGGAGAGAAGTTGCTGATAAGCCGACGCTTCTTCCAGCGGGTTCAGCTCGGCTCGGTGCAGGTTCTCGAGGAGTGCGTCACGCAGCATCGACTCGTCCGAGGTGTCGCGGACGATCGCGGGGACGGTGGCCAGGCCCAGTTCCTTGGTGGCCCGGAGCCGGCGCTCGCCCATGATGAGCTCGTACTGGGGCCCGGTCTTCTTCGCGCCGGCGAGGGGCCGGACGACGATGGGCTGCAGCACGCCGACCTCGCGGATGGACGCGACGAGCTCCTGGAGCTCCTCCTCGCGGAACTCGGTGCGCGGCTGCTGCCTGTTGGGGACGATGTCGAGGGGGTTGAGTCCCGCGAGCCGAGCGCCGGGCACGGCGACGAGGTCCTCAGCGGTCTGCTGGCCGGACGGGAAGAAGACGTCGACGGGCCGGTCCTGGCTCTCGTCGGTGACGGGGATGAGGGCGCCGATGCCGCGCCCGAGTCCGGTTCTCTTGGTGGCCACTACTGGGGTGCTCCTCGACGTGCTAGTTCGGCCGCCGCCTCGAGGTACGAGATGGAGCCGGGGGAGTTGGTGTCGTAACTGATCACGGTCTGCCCGTACCCGGGTGCCTCACTGATGCGCACGGAACGGGGGATCAGGGTCTGCAGGGCTTCCTTCGGGAAGTGCTCGCGCACATCGGCGGCGACCTGCTGCGCCAGATTGGTCCGCCCGTCGTACATGGTGAGCAGGATGCTCGACACCTTCAGCGTCGGGTTGAGGTGCTTCTCGATGAGCTGGATGTTGCGCAGCAGCTGGCTCAGGCCCTCCAGCGCGTAGTACTCGCACTGGATGGGGATGAGCACCTCGTGCGCCGCCACGAAGGCGTTGATGGTGAGCAGGCCCAGCGAGGGAGGGCAGTCGATGAAGACGTAGTCGTACCGCTCTCCAGCCGCCTCGGTGCGCTCCAGGTAGTCCGAGAGGGCGCTGCGCAGGCGCTGCTCCCGGGCCACCAGCGAGACCAGCTCGATCTCGGCACCGGCGAGGTGGATGGTCGCGGGCACGCAGAACAGGCTGGGGAACTCCGGTGACTGCTGCACGGCGTCCTCGACCTTGCCGTCCCCGACCACGACGTCGTAGACGCTGGGGGTCTCCGCTCGATGCTCGACGCCCAGCGCCGTCGACGCGTTGCCCTGAGGGTCGAGATCGATGACGAGGACACGAGCACCACTGCGCGCGAGAGCGGCCGAGAGGTTGACGGTCGTCGTGGTCTTGCCCACCCCACCCTTCTGGTTCGAGACGGTGATGATGCGCGTCTCGGCAGGAGCGGGCAGGGGCTCCGTCGAGAGCGCCTTCCGTCGGCGCTGGAGGTCGGCGAGCTCCCGGGCCAGGGGAGTGCTGTTGTCGTACTCCGTGGATGATGCACTCACCGGCTGATCTCCAGATCGCTGTGTTTCACGTGAAACGGCCGGTGCTCGTTCGCCCGACCGCTCCGGGTCTGCACTCGACCCCGCCACTCTAACAAGTCGAGCGCCCGCTCCCCGGCGGCCTCGCCGAGCGAGAGAGGCGACGTCTGTCGGGCGAGAGAAGACGTGTCGTCCGCGTGTCGATCCTCGGTGCCGCCCTGCGGTCGAACGAGTCCTCCCCACAACTGTCCACACGGGGATAACCCTCGTTCTTGCTGATCAGCGGCCTGTCCAGCAGCACTGTCCACACGTTCTCCACAGGGACGCCACGCTGCGCACCACGCATGACGAACAGGGCACTGCCTCGTCGAGGTACCTCCGGAGCGCACCGCCACTCGGGCGACGCGTGACGTGGGCACGACGCGAGAGGACTCGGCGGGGGAGGGCGCGACTCCTGCGCTCAGTCGAGCGTCGCGCGGAAGACGCGCGTCGTCTCGACGCCGAGCTCGGCACCGAGCTCGAGGGTCTCGACGTCGACGAGGTGGTGCCGCGCGATGACCTTGCGTGCCGCGGTCACCTCGTCGTCGACCCGCGCGCCCTTGAGGAACAGCAGTTGTCCACCGGTGCGCACGAGGGGCGCCGTCAGCGGGATCAGCTTCGACAGCGCCGTCACCGCGCGCGCCGTCGCCTGGTCGAGCCAGCCGTCGAGCTCGACCTCTTCGGCCCGCCCTCGGACGACCTCGACGTTGGTGAGTCCGAGCCGCTCCGTCTCGGCGCGGAGCCAGTCGGTGCGCCGCTCCATGGGCTCGATGAGCACGAGGGTGGCGTCCGGTCGTGCCGCCGCCAGCACGAGGCCCGGCAGGCCGGCCCCGGAGCCGATGTCGCCCACCCGACCGGCGACGAGCAGGGGCGCGAGCAGGCCGCAGTTGACGACGTGCCGGGTCCAGAGGCGGGGCAGCTCGAGCGGGCCGATGAGGCCCAGCTCCTCGCCGTGCTCGGCGAGGTCGTGCGCGTACTGTCGCACGACGTCGAGCCGGTCGCCGAAGACGGCGGCGGCGACGGCGGGCTCGGGCTCGAGGTCGGTGAGATCGGTCATCGTGTCGCGTGCGTCGGTCGGGGACCGGCGTCAGCCGCGCTTGATGACGGTGTGGCGGTCGCGGCCCTCGCCCTCGGACTCCGAGGTGAAGCCGCGGGCGGCGACGATGTCGTGGACGAGCTTGCGCTCGTACGACGACATGGGCGGCAGCGCGGCCGCCGTGGCGCCCTCCTCGAGGCGCTCGACGGCACGCTCGACCATCGCGTTGAGCTCGGCCTCGCGCGTCGCGCGGGACCCGCCGATGTCGAGGATGAGGCGCGAGAACTCGCCCGTCTCGGTCTGCACGGCGATGCGGGTGAGCTCCTGCAGGGCGGTGACCGTGTCGGGCTTGGACAGCACCCGCAGGTTGCTGTCACCGCTGGCCTCGACGGAGATGTACGCGCGGCCGTTGCGGGACTCGATCTCGATGTCGCCGTCGAGGTCGCAGATGTCGAGGAGCTCCTCGATGTAGTCGGCAGCGATGTCGGCCTCGTCGCGGTCGCCGTCCTCGTCGTCCTCGTCCGTCGGGGCGGCGGTGACGTCATCGGCGGCGGCCTCGTCGGCCGTTGCCGTGCCCGGGGCGACCGCCTCGGGGACCGTGGCGTCGCCGGTCGTGGCGACCCCGGACTCCTGCGCGTCGGCGGTCGCGGGGACCTGCCCGGCCTGCACGGCGTCGGTGCTCTCGGCGTCGGTGCCCTGGGCGTCTGCGGCGGTGTTCATCGGGAGGTCCTCCTCGGGACGCGTCACTTCTTCTGGCCCTGCTTCTTCGCGCGGTTCTTGCCCACCGGCTGCGTGCGCTGCGTGGTCGACTTGACCGGCGCCTCGTCGGTGATCTCGGTCACGGTGATGTCGTTGATCGAGGGCAGGCCGCGGCGCTGCTGCTTGCGGGCCAGGCGCTGCTCACGGGCGAGCGCCGCCTCGCTGCCGGGCGTCGGCATGTTCCGGATGACGATGAACTGCTGCACCATCGTCCAGATGTTCGAGGTCAGCCAGTAGAACATGACGCCGAGGGGGAACGAGAGGCCCGAGAAGACGAAGACGAGCGGGAGGATGTAGAGCAGCATGCGCTGCTGCTTGAACATGGGGCTCGCCTTGGTCTCGGGCGACATGTTCTTCGAGACGATCTGCAGCTGCGTGATGAACTGCGAGGCCGTCATGATGACCACCAGGCCGGCGGCGATGAGGCGGACCTCCCACGTCGTGGCCGTGAGGAAGGTCTCCTTCAGCGGCGCGCCCCAGAGGGTCGACTCGCCGAACGACGTGGAGAGGGTCTGGTTGAGCAGGCCGACGCCGATGCCCTCGTGCTGGGCGTTCTGCAGCACCGAGAACAGGCTGAAGAAGATGGGCATCTGGATCAGCAGCGGCAGGCACGAGCTCAGCGGGTTGGTGCCCGTGTTCTTGTAGAGCTCCATGGTCTCGCGCGACATCGCCTCGCGGCTGAACTGGTCGCGCTTGCCGCGGTACTTGTCCTGGATCTTCTTGAGCTGCGGCGCGATCTCCATCATGCGGCGCTGGCTCTTGATCTGGCGGACGAAGATCGGGATCAGCGCGGCACGCACGACGAGCACGAGGCCGACGATCGACAGCACCCAGGTGCTGCCCCAGTCCGTGCCCATGCCGACGCCGGTGAGCAGGGTGTGGAACCCCACGAGGATCGCCTCGACGACCCACTTGAGGGGCCAGAGGATGGTGTCGATGAAGCCCATGGTGTCGGGTCAGCCCTTTCGGTGGCTCGGTGCGGCGAGCACGAGGCTCGAGAGGGGCCGGAGGCGCCCGTCGGTCGAGGACGAGGACGTCGCTCGCCGGGGGACCACGAACCCGGAGTCGGTCACGCGGTGGCGGTCGTGGCGGGCACGGGGCGGGTCGTCGACGCCGCCCTTCGCCCAGGGGTTGCAGCGCAGGATGCGCCAGGAGCCGAGCGCGACGCCGGCGATCACGCCGTGCAGCTGGATCGACTCGAGCGCGTACCGCGAGCAGCTCGGGTGGTAGCGGCAGACGTCGCCGTAGAGCGGCGAGACCGCGGCCCGGTAGGCGCGCAGGACGAGCACGCACGCGTTGCGGGGCAGAAGCCCCACGACCTGCACCAGTGCCTTCACGCGCTCACGACCTTGTCGACGACCCCTGAGATGTCCGTGAGCAGGGTAGACCACGGAACGTCGGGGCTGCCTGGCAGTGCGCGGATCACCACGTCGGTGCCGGGCGGCACCGTGGGGAGCATCTCGTGGCACACGTGCTTGAGCCTGCGCCGCACGGTGTTGCGGACGACGGCGTTGCCCACCGTCTTGGCCACGATGAAGCCGAACCGGACCTGGTCGTCGTCGCGACGACGCACGTAGACGACCGAGTGCGCCGTGCCCGACTTGCGGCCACGGCGCACTGTGCTTCGGTAGTCGTCAGCGCGGACGATCCGGTTGGCCTGGGCCAACACGGGGTCGTCAGGCGGAGAGCTCGGTGCGGCCCTTGGTGCGGCGGGCGGCCAGGATGGCGCGGCCGGCACGGGTGCGCATGCGAGCACGGAAGCCGTGCTTCTTGGCACGACGACGGTTGTTCGGCTGGAAGGTTCTCTTGCTCATGGGTTCATCTCCGAGGGGGAAGCGGACCTGGCCTGCTGCCGTGATCCGAGAAGTCTTGTCGCAGCCAACGGGGCTGCCCCAACTGCGCAAGCGTACGCGCCGGGCGCGTCGCCGGTCAACCGGGACGGCCCGCGAGAGTTCTCCACACTGTTGACAACTCCCCTTGCGGGAGATCAGGGAGGGCGAACTAAGGTGGGACTCTCCTCGCGCCCCGATCCCTGATCCTGTGCGGGAGACCGGCAGCCCCGCCCCCGCCCGAGCCCTGTGCGGAACGCCGCGGAAGCTGTGGACAAGTCGGTGGAGAATCAGCATCGGCACACCGACAGGAAGAGCATGCAGTGGTGAACGCCGTCGACCCCGTCCAGGGCCTCTGGACGTCCGTCCTCGCGGGACTGACCCTCGACGACCGCATCACGCCGCAGCTGCGCGGCTTCGTCAACCTCGTCGAGCCGAAGGGCGTCCTGGCCGGCACCCTCTACCTCGAGGTGCCGAACGACCTGACGCGCGGCATGCTCGAGCAGCGCATCCGCGGGCCCCTCCTCGAGGCCATCGCGGCGCAGGGCGACCCGAGCGTCTCGAACTTCGCCATCACGGTGAACCCCGACATCACGCCGGAGGCGCCGACCCGGCCCGTCGAGCGCACCGAGCCCGCGCAGTACGTCGAGGCCCCGTTCGTGCCGGCCCCCGTCGAGTCGCCGAGCTCGGGGTCCCGCGCCGACTCGCGCCTGAACCCCAAGTACAACTTCGACAACTTCGTCATCGGCGCCTCGAACCGCTTCGCCCACGCCGCGGCCGTCGCCGTCGCCGAGGCGCCCGCCAAGGCGTACAACCCGCTCTTCGTCTACGGCGACTCCGGGCTGGGCAAGACGCACCTCCTGCACGCGATCGGCCACTACGCCGAGACGATGTACCCGGGCATCCGCGTCCGCTACGTCAGCAGCGAGGAGTTCACGAACGACTTCATCAACTCGATCGCCAACAACCGCTCGTCGCAGTTCCAGCAGCGGTACCGCGAGATCGACATCCTCCTCATCGACGACATCCAGTTCCTCCAGGGCAAGGACTCGACGCAGGAGGCCTTCTTCCACACCTTCAACACGCTGCACGACCACGACAAGCAGCTGGTGATCACGAGCGACCTGCCGCCCAAGCAGCTGACCGGCTTCGAGGACCGCATGCGCAGCCGCTTCGAGTGGGGCCTCATCACCGACGTGCAGGCGCCCGACCTCGAGACGCGCATCGCGATCCTCCGCAAGAAGGCGCAGAGCGAGAAGCTGCAGATCCGCGACGAGATCCTCGAGTACATCGCGACGAAGGTGTCGAGCAACATCCGCGAGCTCGAGGGCACGCTCATCCGCGTGACGGCCTTCGCGAGCCTCAACCGCACCGAGGTCGACCTGTCGCTCGTGCAGACCGTGCTCAAGGACCTCATCACGCTCGACGAGGACAACGTCATCGCGCCGGTCGACATCATCAACCACACCGCGGACTACTTCAAGCTCACCGTCGACGACCTCTACGGGTCGTCCCGCTCGCAGGCGATCGCGACGTCCCGGCAGATCGCCATGTACCTGTGCCGTGAGCTCACGAACCTCTCGCTGCCCAAGATCGGCCAGCTCTTCGGCAACCGCGACCACACCACCGTCATGTACGCGAACAAGAAGATCAGCGAGCTCATGAAGGAGCGTCGCTCGATCTACAACCAGGTCACCGAGCTCACCAGCCGGATCAAGCAGGACAACCGCTACAAGTAGCGAGGTCGAGGGCGCAGGAGTCGCGCCACGGCACGAACGCCCGTCACCGCCTCGAGAGCGGTGACGGGCGTCGTTCGTCGTGCCCCGCGCCTCCTGCGGGCCCTGCGACGCGCCCAGGGGCAGGGGTCCCCCCACAATGTGGACAACTTGTGGAGAGACGTGGACAACCACCCCTCCTGATGGGGACCGGAGGAGGTCGCCTGTGCACGGAGCACCTCGGGGACCTCTCGACCGCCCCGAGATCACCACCTCGGCTCCACACGCTCTCAACAAGTCACACGCGTGTAGTTCCCCGTCGCCAGGCGGTTTCTGACAGGTTGTCCACAGTGTGCACAACGGTTAAGACTGTTACTCCTGAATGACAAAGAATCTGCGAGGAAGCAACCTTGTGGACAGATCGGGCCCGGCGGGACCGTCCGCCCCCGGCCGGTCTGCCCCTGCTCGCGCTGTGGCAGGATTGGCGGCGCCGTGCACGTGAACCGTCGACAAGGGGTCCCAGCGTGAAGTTCCAGGTCAACCGCGACGTCTTCAGCGATGCCGTCTCCTTCGCCGTCAAGCTGCTGCCGCAGCGCACGACGTTGCCGATCCTCAGCGGCGTGCTCATCGAGGCGACGGAAGACGGCCTGACCCTGTCGTCGTTCGACTACGAGGTCTCGGCCCAGACGAGCATCGCGGCCGAGGTCGACGAGCCCGGCACCGTGCTCGTCTCCGGGCGGCTCCTCGCGGACATCGCCAACCGGCTGCCCGCCGCGCCGGTCACGTTCACCACCGACGACAACCGCATCGCCGTCTCGTGCGGCTCGGCCAACTTCTCGCTGCTGAGCATGCCCGTCGAGGAGTACCCGACGCTGCCCACGGTCGGCGAGGCCACGGGCGTCGTCCCCGGCGACGCCTTCGCCCTGGCCATCTCGCAGGTCGCCGTCGCGGCCTCCCGCGACGACGTCACCCCGGTCATCACGGGCGTGCAGCTCGAGATCTCCGAGAACGCCCTCTCGCTCGTGGCCACCGACCGCTACCGCGTCGCCGTCCGGGGCATCGACTACGACCCCGGCACCGCGGGCAGCACCGAGGCGCACACGGCGCTCGTGCCCGCCCGCACCCTGCAGGAGGTCGGCAAGACCTTCGGCCACGCGTCGCAGGTCTCCGTCGCCATCACCGGGGGCGACGAGCGCGAGCTCATCGCCTTCCAGGCCGGTGACAAGACGGTCACGTCGCTGCTCATCAAGGGCAACTTCCCGCCGGTCCGCCGGCTCTTCCCGGACACCGTCGAGAACTACGCGGTGGTCGCCACCGCCGACCTCGTCGAGTCGGTCCGCCGCGTCTCGCTCGTGCTCGAGCGCGAGGCGGCCCTCAGGTTCTCGTTCTCGATCGACGGCCTCACGCTCGAGGCCATCGGCAGCGAACAGGCGCAGGCATCAGAGTCGATCGACGCGTTGTTGACGGGAGAGGACACGGTCGTCTCGTTGAAGCCGCAGTTCCTCCTCGACGGTCTCGGAGCGGTCCACTCCGAGTTCGTCCGGATCTCCTTCACGAAGACGGAGAACCCCAACAAGCCCGGTCCCGTGCTGATCACCAGTCAGTCCTCGAAGGACCAGGCAGGGTCTGACAGCTACCGCTACCTGCTGCAGCCCAACCTCCTCCTGCGCTAGACGCGCCCACACCGCAGGCGCAGCCGGAACGACTCGCCTCACCGAACAAAGGAATCCCATGCACATCGGTCTCGTCGGTCTCGGCAAGATGGGCAACAACATGCGCGCTCGCCTGCGCGACAAGGGCATCGAGGTGACCGGCTTCGACAACAACCGCGAGGTCTCCGACGTCGCCAGCCTCTCCGACCTCGCCGCGGCCCTCCCCGGCCCGCGCATCGTCTGGGTCATGGTCCCGGCCGGCGACATCACCGCCGCGGTCATCGAGGACCTCTCGCACATCCTCTCGGAGGGCGACCTCGTCATCGACGGCGGCAACTCCAAGTTCACGAGCGACTTCGCCAACGAGTCGCTCCTCGGCTCCAAGGGCATCAAGTACGTCGACGCCGGCGTCTCCGGCGGCGTCTGGGGCCGCGAGAACGGCTACGGCCTCATGGTCGGCGGCGCGGCGGACGACGTCGCGATGGCGCAGCCGATCTTCGACGCGCTGCGCCCCGAGGGCCCCCGCGAGGAGGGCTTCGTCCACGCGGGCGACACCGGCGCGGGCCACTACGCGAAGATGGTCCACAACGGCATCGAGTACGCGATCATGCAGGCCTACGGCGAGGGCTACGAGCTCCTCGAGGCCCGCAGCGACCTCATCAAGGACGTCCCCGGGACCTTCAAGGCCTGGCAGCGCGGCACCGTCGTGCGCTCCTGGCTGCTCGAGCTCATGGTCCTGGCCCTCGAGTCGGACCCCAAGCTCGCCGAGATCTCGGGCTACGTCGAGGACAGCGGCGAGGGCCGTTGGACCCTCGAGGAGGCGATCAACCACGCCGTCCCGATGCCCGCCATCAGCGCGTCGATCTTCGCCCGCTTCGTCTCGCGCCAGGGCGAGGGCTCGCCGACCATGAAGGCCGTCGCCGCCCTGCGCAACCAGTTCGGCGGCCACGCCGTCAAGAAGGCCTAGCCGCCACCTCGGCCCGCGTGCGAGTACTGCATCTCAGCCTCAAGGACTTCCGGAACTACGCGTCCGCCGAAGTCCCCCTCGTGCGCGGGCCGAACCTCTTCGTCGGCAGGAACGGCCAGGGCAAGACGAACCTCGTCGAGTCCCTCGGGTACCTGTCGACCCTCGGCTCGCACCGGGTCTCGTCCGACGCGGCGATGATCCGCCAGGGGACCGACTCGGCGATCATCAGGGCCCGCCTCGAGAGCAACGGCCGCGAGCTGCTGGCCGAGGTGCAGATCAACCGGTCCTCGGCCAACCGGGCGCAGGTCAACCGGGGTGCGATCAAGCCCCGCGAGCTGCCGCGCTACTGCTCCACCGTGCTCTTCGCCCCGGAGGACCTCGCGCTCGTCCGCGGCGAGCCGTCCGGTCGGCGCCGGTTCGTCGACGAGCTGCTCACGACGCTCTCGCCGCGCTTCGCCGGCGTCCTCGCCGACTACGACCGGGTGCTCCGTCAGCGGAACACGCTCCTCAAGTCGGCCCGGGCCTCCGGCCTGCGGTCGGGCAGCCTGGGCACCCTCGACATCTGGGACGAGCGCCTCGTCGCCCTGGGCAGCGAGATCCTCGTCGCCCGCGACCGCCTCGCCGACGAGCTCGCCCCCGAGGTGGCCCGGGCCTACGCGCTCGTCGCGGGCGAGGACCACGACGCGCGGCTGTCGACGGTGTCGAGCATCCGCGGCACCTCGGCCGCGAGCCTCGACGACGACGCCCCCGGGCCGGAGGCGCCGGTCGCCCCGATCCCGCCGGAGCAGGTCCCCGAGGCCTTCCGTGCCGCGCTCGAACGGGTGCGGTCCTCCGAGCTCGACCGGGGGCTCACGCTCGTCGGGCCGCACCGCGACGACCTCCTGCTCGTGCTCAACGGCCTGCCCGCCCGCGGCTACGCCAGCCACGGGGAGTCGTGGTCGTTCGCCCTCGCCCTCAAGCTCGCCTCGGCGTCCTCGATCCGTGCGCAGTCGTCGACGGGCGACCCGGTCATCGTGCTCGACGACGTGTTCGCCGAGCTCGACGCGGGCCGCCGTGAGCGACTGGCCGACGCGGTCGCCGACTACGAGCAGGTGCTCATCACGGCGGCCGTCGAGGAGGACGTCCCGGACCGGCTCGCGGCGCACGTGGTGCGCATCGTCAAGGGGACCGTCGTCGAGGCCGAGCCCGAGGCCGCACCGGAGGCGGCGCCCGAGGCCGCCCCCGAGGCTGCCCCCGAGGTCGCGCCCGAGGAGCAGGCGTGAGCACGCCCCGGTCGCAGGGCGGGGCGGACGACACCGAGTCCGCCCGGGTCTGGCTGCACTTCCGCGAGGTCTTCGGCGACCCGTCGCAGCGGTCCGGCGACGCCCGGAAGCGCAAGGCGATCCGCCTCGCGTCGACGAGCCAGCCCTACGGCCTGGGCCGCGAGCCGAAGGGCATCGCCGACGTGCTCGCCGGGGTGACGACCGAGCTCGGCTGGAAGTCGCCGCTCGCGCAGTCGGAGCTCATGACGGCCTGGCCCCAGCTGGTCGGGGACGAGATGGCCGCGCACTCCAGCCCCGTGGGCATCGACGACGGCACGCTCACGGTGCGCTGCGACTCGACGGCCTGGGCCACGCAGCTGCGGCTGATGCGGGGCCAGGTCACCACGACCATCCTGCAGCGCTACCCCGACGCGCGCATCGAGTCGGTGCGGTTCCTGGGCCCGGACGCCCCCTCCTGGAAACGCGGCCCGAGGTCGGTCCCGGGGCGCGGTCCGCGCGACACGTACGGCTAGGACCCCTTCTGTCATCCCCTGGGAGGGAAAAGGCCCGCTGAGGGCCGTCCACGCCCTGTGAGGTGCCCCTCTGCGGTAGACTCGGAAGGTCGCCCAGAGGCCTGTCGACAGCGTGTCGTGGGCCGGCGGCGACCACGTCCCAGACGGCAGGAGCACCCACGCACATGTCACCGACCCCCAGCGACGTCCAGCCCGACGACTCCTACGGCGCCGGTGCCATCCAGGTCCTCGAGGGTCTCGAGGCCGTCCGCAAGCGACCCGGCATGTACATCGGCTCGACGGGCCCGCGCGGCCTGCACCACCTGGTCTACGAGATCGTCGACAACTCGGTCGACGAGGCCCTCGCCGGCCACTGCGACCACATCGAGATCACCGTGCGCGAGGACGGCGGCGTGCGCGTCGTCGACAACGGCCGCGGCATCCCCGTCGACGTGCACCCCGTCGAGGGCCGCTCGACCGTCGAGGTCGTGCTCACGGTGCTGCACGCGGGCGGCAAGTTCGGCGGCGGCGGCTACGCCGTGTCCGGCGGCCTGCACGGCGTCGGCAGCTCGGTCGTCAACGCGCTCTCGAGCGAGCTCGACGTGGAGGTGCGCCGACAGGGCTCGGTCTGGCGGCAGAGCTTCACCGACGGCGTGCCCGTCGCGCCGCTCTCGCACGACGAGGCGAGCGACGAGACCGGCACGACGATCACCTTCTGGCCGAACGCCGAGATCTTCGAGACCACCGACTTCGACTACGAGACCCTGCGCACGCGGTTCCAGCAGACGGCCTTCCTCAACAAGGGCCTGCGGATCGAGCTCACCGACGAGCGCGTCCCGGCCGAGGGCGAGACGGCCCGCCACGACGTCTTCCACTACGAGCGCGGCCTCGTCGACTACGTCGAGCACCTCAACGCCACGAAGAAGGTCGAGGCGGTCCACCCGGACATCATCAGCTTCGAGGCGGAGGACACCGAGCGCCGCATCTCGCTCGAGGTCGCGATGCAGTGGAACACCTCGTACCAGGAGAGCGTCCACACCTTCGCGAACACGATCAACACGCACGAGGGCGGCACCCACGAGGAGGGCTTCCGCGCCGCGCTCACCACGCTCGTCAACCGCTACGCCCGTGAGCAGAAGCTGCTCAAGGACAAGGACGACAACCTCACCGGCGACGACGTCCGCGAGGGCCTCACCGCCGTCATCTCGATCAAGCTCGGCGAGCCGCAGTTCGAGGGCCAGACCAAGACCAAGCTCGGCAACACCGAGGCCAAGTCGTTCGTGCAGCGCGTCGCCGGCGACCAGCTGGGCGACTGGTTCGGCCGCAACCCCTCGCAGGCGAAGGACGTCGTCCGCAAGGCGATGCAGGCCTCGCAGGCCCGCCTCGCCGCCCGCAAGGCCCGCGAGCAGACCCGCCGCAAGGGGCTCCTCGAGTCCGGCGGCATGCCCGGCAAGCTCAAGGACTGCCAGTCGAAGGACCCCTCGCTCAGCGAGATCTTCATCGTCGAGGGCGACTCGGCCGGCGGTTCGGCCGTCCAGGGCCGCAACCCCGAGACGCAGGCGATCCTGCCGCTGCGCGGCAAGATCCTCAACGTCGAGAAGGCCCGCCTCGACCGTGCCCTCGGCAACGCCGAGGTCCAGGCCATGATCACGGCCTTCGGTGCCGGCATCGGCGAGGACTTCGACACCGCCAAGGCCCGTTACCACAAGATCGTGCTCATGGCCGACGCCGACGTCGACGGCCAGCACATCACGACGCTGCTGCTCACGCTGCTCTTCCGCTACATGCGCCCGCTCGTCGACCTCGGCTACGTGTACCTCGCCCAGCCGCCGCTCTACAAGATCAAGTGGAGCAACGCGCCCCACGAGTACGTCTACAGCGACGCCGAGCGCGACGCCCTGCTCGTCTCGGGCAAGGCCGAGGGCAAGCGCATCCCCAAGGACAACGCGATCCAGCGCTACAAGGGCCTCGGCGAGATGGACTACAAGGAGCTCTGGGAGACCACGATGGACCCCGAGACCCGCACGCTCCTGCAGGTGACCCTCGACGACGCCGCCGCGGCCGACGGCGTGTTCAGCACCCTCATGGGCGAGGACGTCGAGTCGCGACGCACCTTCATCCAGCAGAACGCGAAAGACGTCCGCTTCCTCGACATCTAGGCGCGCCCCCGGCACGCCCTCCTCCCGCGCCGACGGGAGGGCCCGACCACAGAGAGAGAACCATGGCCGACGAGCCCGACGAGACCACCGAGCCCGAGCAGACCGGGACCGGCAACGACGGCCCCCTCCAGGGCGGGTTCGCCGTCGCCGCGAAGCGCGAGTCGGTCGAGCAGGTCGACCTCCAGCTCGAGATGCAGCGGTCGTACCTCGACTACGCGATGAGCGTCATCGTCGGGCGTGCGCTGCCCGAGGTGCGCGACGGCCTCAAGCCCGTGCACCGTCGCGTCATCTACGCGATGTACGACGGCGGCTACCGCCCCGACCGCGCGTTCTCGAAGTGCTCGCGCGTCGTCGGCGACGTCATGGGGCAGTTCCACCCGCACGGCGACTCGGCCATCTACGACGCGCTCGTGCGCCTCGTCCAGCCCTGGAGCCTCCGGTACCCCCTCGCGCTCGGCCAGGGCAACTTCGGCTCGCCCGGCAACGACGGCGCGGCGGCCCCCCGGTACACCGAGACGAAGATGGCCCCGCTCGCGCTCGAGATGGTGCGCGACATCGGCGAGGACACCGTCGACTTCCAGGACAACTACGACGGGCGCACGCAAGAGCCCGCGATCCTGCCCAGCCGGTTCCCCAACCTCCTGGTCAACGGATCGGTCGGCATCGCGGTCGGCATGGCGACGAACATCCCGCCGCACAACCTCCGCGAGGTCGCGTCCGGCGCCCAGTGGTACCTCGAGAACCCCGAGGCCACCCGCGAGGAGCTCCTCGACGCGCTGCTGCAGCGGATCAAGGGACCGGACTTCCCCACCGGCGCGCAGATCCTCGGCGTCAAGGGCATCCAGGACGCCTACCGCACCGGGCGCGGATCGATCACCATGCGCGCGGTCGTCTCCGTCGAGGAGATCCAGGGCCGCACCTGCCTGGTCGTCACCGAGCTGCCCTACCAGGTCAACCCCGACAACCTCGCGATCAAGATCGCCGAGCTCGTCAAGGACGGCCGCCTGTCGGGCGTCGCCGACATCCGCGACGAGACCTCGGGCCGCACCGGCCAGCGCCTCGTCGTCGTGCTGAAGCGCGACGCCGTCGCCAAGGTCGTGCTCAACAACCTCTACAAGCACACCCCGCTGCAGGAGAACTTCGGCGCGAACATGCTCGCCATCGTCGACGGCGTGCCGCGCACCCTCTCGCTCGACGGCTTCATCTCGGCCTGGGTCGACCACCAGATCGAGGTCATCGTCCGGCGGACCCGCTACCGCCTCCGCGAGGCCGAGAAGCGTGCGCACATCCTGCGCGGCTACCTCGCGGCCCTCGACGCCCTCGACGAGGTCATCGCGCTCATCCGCCGGTCGCCCGACGTCGACCAGGCCCGCACCGGCCTCATGGAGCTGCTCTCGGTCGACGAGATCCAGGCCCGGGCGATCCTCGACCTGCAGCTGCGCCGCCTGGCGGCCCTCGAGCGCCAGAAGATCCACGAGGAGGCCGAGGCGCTCGAGCTCGAGATCGCCGACTTCCAGGACATCCTCGCGCGCCCCGAGCGGCAGCGGAGCATCGTCAGCACCGAGCTCGGCGAGATCGTCGACAAGTACGGCGACGACCGTCGCACGGAGATCATGTTCGGCTTCGACGGCGACGTCACGGTCGAGGACCTCATCCCCGAGGAGGAGATGGTCGTCACCATCACCCGCGGCGGCTACGTCAAGCGCACCCGGAGCGACAACTACCGCAGCCAGCACCGCGGCGGCAAGGGCGTCCGCGGCGCCCAGCTGCGGGCCGACGACGTCGTCGACCACTTCTTCGTCACCACCACGCACCACTGGCTGCTGTTCCTCACGAACAAGGGCCGCGTCTACCGCGCCAAGACCTACGAGCTGCAGGAGGCCGGCCGCGACGCCAAGGGACAGCACGTCGCGAACCTGCTCGCCCTCCAGCCCGACGAGCAGATCTCGCAGGTGCTCGACATCCGCGACTACGAGGTCGCCGACTTCCTCGTGCTCGCCACGCGCGACGGCCTCGTGAAGAAGACCGCCCTCACCGAGTACGACACCAACCGTTCGGGCGGCATCATCGCGATCAACCTCCGCGAGGGCGACGAGCTCGTGTCCGCGCTCCTCGTCGACGAGGAGGACGACCTCCTGCTCGTGTCGCGCCACGGCATGTCGCTGCGCTTCACCGCCACGAACGACTCGCTGCGGCCCATGGGCCGCTCCACCTCCGGCGTGAAGGGCATGACCTTCCGCGGGGACGACACCCTGCTGTCGGCGTCCGTCGTCGGCGAGGAGGGCCACGTGTTCGTCGTCACCGAGGGCGGCTACGCCAAGCGCACCTCGGCCGACCAGTACCGCCTGCAGAACCGCGGCGGACTGGGCATCAAGGTCGCCAAGCTGGCCGAGGCCCGCGGCGACCTCGCCGGCGCCCTCATCGTCGGCGAGGACGACGAGGTGCTCGTGGTGCTGTCGAGCGGCAAGGTGGTACGGTCTGCCGTGTCCGAGGTGCCCGCCAAGGGCCGCGACACCATGGGGGTCGTCTTCGCACGGTTCGCCGCGGACGACCGCATCATCGCGATCGCCCGCAACAGCGAGCGCAACCTCGTGGGCCAGGCCGACGAGCTCGCGCCGGCCGACGAGGGCGAGAACGCCGCAGCGCCCGTGGTGCACCCCGAGCCCGTGGGAGCCGACGAGGCCCCCGACACCGCGGTGGACGACACCACCGCCGGAGAGGAAGACATCTGATGAGCAGCGTCGCCGACAGGCTCCAGAAGAAGGCCCCGCGCCCCAGCAGCACCAAGCAGGTGCGGCTCAAGCTCGTCTACGTCGACTTCTGGTCGGTGCTGAAGCTGTCGTTCCTCATCTCCGTCGCCCTCGGCATCGTCACCGTCGTCGTGACGTTCCTCGTCTGGGTGATCCTCAACCAGACGGGCATCTTCAACGACCTCGACAGCCTGCTGCAGGACATCCTCGGCGACTCGGACTTCACGATCCAGCAGTCGTTCTCGGTGGCCCAGGTCATGCTCTTCGCCGTCGTCGTCGCCGTGCTCAACGTCGTCGTCGGCACCGTCATCGGTGCCATCGTCGCCGTGCTCTACAACCTCAGCGTGCGGATCACGGGCGGCCTGCTCGTCGGGTTCACCAACAACTGACCCGATTCGTCGTCGAGCGCCAGGATGCTGTACGCTTGACGACGGTCCAGGGGGCTATAGCTCAGGCGGTTAGAGCGCTTCGCTGATAACGAAGAGGTCACAGGTTCAAGTCCTGTTAGCCCCACTCCCGACGACGGGGATCCACCCCTCCGGGGCCTTAGCTCAATTGGTAGAGCGCCTGCTTTGCAAGCAGGAGGTCAGGGGTTCGATTCCCCTAGGCTCCACGAGACCGCGAACGCCCCTGCTCCTGACTTCGTCAGATCGGCAGGGGCGTTCTCGTCGTGTCCATGGCTGCGCCGCCGCTGCTGCGGCACAGCGATCGAGTCGCGCAGAGGTCTCCGGTCGTGGCCGCCGCTGCTGCGGCGCAGCGTTCGTCTCGGGGAGACTTCAAGGTGGTGGTCGCCGCTGCTGCGGCTCAGTGACGAAGGGCCCCGCGCGGTGCGCGGGGCCCTTCGTCGCATGACGGGCTGGTCAGGCCTTGGTGTCGGCGTCGTCGTCGGCGACCCAGAGCTCGTCGTCGGCGCGCAGCGTCTGCACGGCGGCGAAGACGAGGCCACCGAGGGCGACCACGCCGAGGACGATGAGGGCGACGCCACCGGCACCGGGGCCGGACTTCTTCGGGGCCGGCACGTGGCCGTACTTCTTCGCGACAGCGGCGCCCTGCTTCTTGGCAGCCTTGACGGCCTTCTGGACGCGGGGGTCGTTCGCGATGTCGGTGTCCGAGAGGGCCGACGTGAACGCGGGGTAGACGTCGTGGACGAGCTTGTCCTTCGCCTTCGTGGCGTAGGTGGTGCCGGTCGAGAGGCCCTGCGAGACGACGGGTCGGACGTTCGAGTCGACGACCTTCTTCACCTGCGGCACGACGTTCTTGTTGGCGACCTTCACCCCGGCGTCACGGTAGCCACCGAGCACCTTGCCGGCGTGGTCGAGCACCTGGCGCTGCTCTCCCCACACGTTCGTGGCGTGCTTCGCGAGCTTCTTGAGCTCCTTCTTCTGCTTGCGTGACAGGGCCATGGTGTTCCTCCAACGGATCGGCAGCGGTCCGGCCCAGTCTGGCACGGAGGTCGCTGGCAGGTCACAGGGGGGCCGCTGGGCACTCGCTGACGGATCAGGCGCATGTGGAAGGATCGACCCATGACCAAGCACACCGCTGTCGCCACCTTCACCACGAACCTCGGGACCATCAAGGTCGACCTGTTCGGCGACCACGCCCCCAAGACCGTCGCGAACTTCGTGGGCCTCGCCACGGGCACCAAGGAGTGGACCCACCCGTCGACCGGCAAGGTCAGCACCGACAAGCTGTACGACGGCATCGTCTTCCACCGCATCATCCCCGAGTTCATGATCCAGGGCGGCGACCCCCTGGGCCAGGGCACGGGCGGCCCCGGCTACACCTTCGACGACGAGATCCACCCCGAGCTGACCTTCCAGCAGCCCTACATCCTCGCCATGGCGAACGCCGGCACGCGCGGCGGCAAGGGCACCAACGGCTCGCAGTTCTTCATCACGACCGTGCCCACCCCCTGGCTGCAGGGCAAGCACACCATCTTCGGCGAGGTCACCGACGAGGAGTCCAAGAAGGTCGTCGACGCCATCCAGGCCGTGAAGACGGACGGCCGCGACAAGCCCCTCGAGGACGTCGTCCTCGAGAGCGTCACCGTCGACGAGGTCTAGGTGACCCTTCCCGACCAGTCGGCCGGCGCCTCCGGCGACGCCTGCTACCGGCACCCCGACCGCCAGAGCTACGTGCTCTGCCAGCGGTGCGGGCG
>Ga0265798_10004745_pt1 | contig 18619 bp, 17 predicted proteins | sample P3T30metagenome_FD_192430 | JGI IMG/M metagenome (GOLD analysis project Ga0265798, IMG submission 192430) | Plant litter microbial communities from East Loma Ridge, Irvine, California - P3 T30 | ecosystem: Environmental > Terrestrial > Plant litter > Unclassified | place: USA: California... | reverse complement strand
AGAACGGCAGCAAGCTGGTCGGCAATGCCGGCGACACCATGCGCGAGATCGTCGACAGCGTGCGCCGCGTGACCGACATCATGGCCGAGATCACCTCCGCCAGCGCCGAACAGAGCGGCGGCATCGAGCAGATCAACCAGGCGATCGCGCAGATGGACGAAGTGACGCAGCAGAACGCCGCGCTGGTCGAGCAGACCTCGGCCGCGGCCGAAGCGATGCAGGACCAGGCGGCGCGGCTGGCGCAGGCGGTCAGCGTGTTCCGGCTGGATGGCGCCGCGCAGCTGGCGGCGCCGTCACCGGTGGCGGCCAGGCGGAGCGGCCTTCAGGCCGCGGCCATCCTCTCCTCGAACCACGTCACGAATGCCTGAGGCCCCAGCGGCCGCGCATACCAGTAGCCCTGCGCCTGGTCGCAGCCGGCTTCTTTCAGTACCTCGACCGCTGCCGGCGTTTCGACACCCTCTGCCACCACGCGGTGGCCGAGGTCGTGCGAGAGCTTGATCATGGCCGACACCAGCGAGCGCTTGCGCTCGTCGTGTTCCAGGTTGCGCACAAAGGACTGGTCGATCTTGACCACTTCGGCCGGCAGGCTTTGCAGATAGGCCAGGCTGCTGTAGCCGGTGCCGAAGTCGTCGATCGCCAGCTGCACGCCGGCGGCGGCCAGCGCATTCAGCGTGGTCTCGGCAAGGCGCGGATTCTTCATCAGCGTGCTTTCCGTGATCTCCAGCGAAAGGCTGGACGCCGGCAGGCTGTAGGCGCGCAGGCCTTCCGTCACGCGCTCGCAAAAGTCCGGCTCCTGCAGGTTCACCGCCGACACGTTCACGGCCACTTCCAGTTCGATGCCGTCCTCGCGCCAGGCGGCCAGCTGGCGCAGCGCCATCTCCAGCACCCGGTGGGTGGTTTCGCGCACCATCGAAGTCCGCTCGATGATCGGGATGAACTCGCCGGGCGAGACCTCGCCGAAGCCCGGATGGGTCCAGCGCAGCAGGGCCTCGGCGCCGATGCAGGCGCCGCTGGCCAGGTCGACCTTGGGCTGGAACACCAGGCGCAGCTGGCCTTCGCTTTCCAGTGCCGCGCCGTACTCGTTAATCAGCAGGAAGTGGCGACGGTGGATCGCATCCTGCTCGGGCGAAAACACCGATACGCCGAGATCGTTTTCATGGGCGTGCTGGACCGCCGAGTGCAGGTTGCGCAGCAGGTCGCCGCTGCCGGTGACGCCGACCTCGAAGTGGGCCACGCCGATGCTGGCGGTGGTCACGAAGCGCGAGGTCACCGAGGCCGCGCGCCGCTGCAGCAGCGCATGCAGGGCCACGCCGAAATCGTCGCAGGCCGTGCCGGGCGGCGCGATGAAGGCGAATTCGGTGGCGGTGATGTGGTACACGGTGCTCGAACGGCCGACACTGGCGCGCAGCATGCGCACCGCTTCGCCGACGATCTCGTCGAGGTAGGACGTGCCCATGGCCCGCATCGCATTGCTGAGCTGCTCCGGGCTGGCCAGGTTGATCAGGGCCGCCACCCTTTCTTCGCCATGCGGGCGGTCGAGCGTCAGGTCGCCGAAATCGTCGATGAACTGGTTACGGTTCGGCAGGCCGCTGAGCGGGTCGACGCGTCCGAGCGCGTGCTGCAGTTCGATCTGCGCCATCACCATGGCCGCCATGTCGCGCAGGGAGGCGCGTTCGGCCTCGCTCACCTGGCGCGGCTCCATGCCCAGCACGCACATCGCGCCCAGGCAGTAGCCGTCGTTGGTCATCAGCGGCGCACCCGCATAGAAGCGCACGCCGGAATCGGCCAGCAGGCTGTCGCGGTAGTATTCGTCTTCGTGCAGGTCGGGGATGACCAGCATCTCGCCCTCGTCCGCGACCTGGGCGCAGGGCGCCTGGATGCGCGGAATCGCGTTGTGATCGACGCCCACGCGCGACTTGAACCACTGGCGGTCGCTGTCGGTGAGCGAGACGGCGGCAACCGGCAACTGGAACAGCTGGGCCGCCATACGGGTGATGCGGTCGAAAGCTTCGCTCGGCGGCGTGTCGAGCAGGTTCAGTTTGCGAAGCGCGTCGAGCCTTTCGGCTTCGCGCGACAGGCAGGTAGTGGAACGAGGCATGGGGAGGTCGTCGAAATTGACGAATTTGATTGAAAGTGCGTATCTGCCCGATTGTGAGCGCACTCTTTCCTCCAGTCAACTTCGAAATACGGAAGTTCCGCTCTTTTCTGTCAAAAATCGCGCAAATGCCACAGTTCAGTTGCGATAAATCAGCTGCCGCGGTGCTGCTTGACCACCGCCAGTACGGTATTGCGGATGGTACGCAGCACGGCGTCGGCCTTGAAGGGCTTGACGATGAAACCCTGCACTCCGCGCGCCAGCGCCGCCTGCACGGCGGGCGCGTCGAGCGTGCCCGAGACCATGAAGATCATGGTCTTCGGCAGGTTGGCGCGCAGCTGCTCGACCACGTCGCTGCCGTCCTCGACCTGCTCGCGCGCGATGCAGAAGAGATGCGGATGGTGCTTCTGCGCCAGCAGCCAGCCCGCATGGCCGGTATGGGTCTGGCCGACCACTTCGTAGCCGCCGTCCGTCAGCACGGTGTTGAGCAGGCCGCGCGAAATCGCGTTGGCGTCGACAATCACTGCCTTGAGCATCGCTTGTTCCCTGTTTGCTTGTCTGTTCAGAAGGCGTCGTAGGCGAGCATCTTCCAGCTCACCCCGAGCTTCACGTCGGTCTTCAGTTCGACCAGCTTGCGCGACACCTCGAGGATCTCGCGCTCGGCGCGCAGGCGCTCGCCCAGCGGCGTCTTGAGGATGCCGGCACCGGCCATCACGGCGTCCAGGTCGCCGTAGGCATTCAGCAGGCGCGCCGCCGTCTTCATGCCGATCTTCGACACGCCCGGCACGCCGTCGGTCGGGTCGCCCATCAGCGCCAGCAGGTCGTGCAGGCGCTCGGGCGCGACCCCGAACTTGTTGCGCACCCAGGCGTCGTCGTGCCACTCGCCCTTGAAATGGTCCCATATCAGGGCGCCGTGGGCGATCAGCGCGTGCAGGTCCTTGTCGGTGGTGGCGACGACGGCGTCGCCGCGCCCCTCCGACAGCCAGCGCATGACGCCGGTGGCGATCACGTCGTCGGCCTCGACTTCCGGAATCATCAGCACATGCAGGCCGGCCTCGCGCAGGCGCTCGTGGAATGCCGGCAGCGCCTTGCGCAGGTCCGGGGGCATCGGCGCGCGGCCCTCGCGGTAGCGCGGATACAGGGCGTGGCGCCAGGTCGGGCCGCCGTAGTCGAAGGCCGCCAGCACGTGGGTCGGCGCATGCGCTTCCAGCACGTTGCGGAAGGACGAGAAGGCGTGGCGCAGCGCGATGCTCGCCTTCAGGTCCGAATCCGGTTCGGGACTGGCCTCATACACCCGGCGGACGATGTTCAGGCCATCGATGGCCAGCAGCTTTGCCATGCTTTTATTTTACGAAGTCGTACTGCCCGCCCCGTTCGAGCGCGCGCCGGTAGGCCGGGCGCGCGTGGATGCGTTCGAGGAAGGCGCTCAGTTTCGGGTACTGCGCATCCAGCCCGCCGCGCGCAGCCGCCGCCTCCAGCGGGAAGCTGACCTGGATGTCGGCCGCGGAGAATTCGTCGCCCGCAAACCAGGCGCGGCCCGCGATCTCGCCCTCGAGGAAGGCCAGGTGCTGGCGGATCTGCGGCAGCACGAAGCTGTCCTTGACCTTCCTGGCGATGGCGCGCGCGATCGGGCGCACGAAGAAGGGGGCGGGCGTGCTCTCCACGCGGTCGAACACCAGCTTGAGCAGCAGCGGCGGCATTGCCGAACCTTCGGCGTAGTGCAGGAAATAGGTATAGCGCAGGCGTTCCGGCGTGCCGGGCGCCGGGGCCAGGCGGCCGTCGCCGTAGCGCCCGACCAGGTACTCGATGATGGCCCCCGATTCGGCAACGATGGTGCTGCCGTCCTGAATCACCGGCGATTTGCCGAGCGGGTGCACGGCACGCAGTTCAGGCGGCGCCAGCATCGTCTTCGGATCGCGCTGGTATTTTTTGATCTCGTAATCCAGGCCGAGTTCCTCCAGCAGCCACAGGATGCGCTGGGAGCGGGAGTTGTTCAGGTGGTGGACGATGATCATGGGCAGCCGGGGTCGAGTGAAATGGGGCTTAGCTTAGCACTGTTGCGTCTTTATGAAGTATTTCGTTAATTTCGTTAAATTTCCACGACGCAACAAGTGCAGTTGTTATACTAAGCAAATATTTGTTCGCTATCTAGTAGGGAGTCTTCTCCAGGAGCGAACGCCGTTTGCCCGCCATGCCGGGCTGTCGCTCCTCTTGAAAATTTGATGAAGTTATTTTCCCGCCTGACCATTGCGAAGAAGCTGGGTCTGCTCACCGTCATTACCGGCCTGGGCACCGCTGCCGTCGCTGCCGCCTTCCTGATTTCCGAGCGCAAGCTCATCGCCGAAGAACACAACCGGGCCGTGCGCCAGGCCGTCGAAGTCGCCAGCGGCGTCGTCGTGCGCTACCAGCAGCTGGCCGCCAGCGGCGCCCTGCCCGAGGAACAGGCGAAACACGACGCGCTCGAAACCTTGCGCGCGCTGCACTACGACGGCAAGGAATACTTCTGGGTCAACGACATGCAGCCGCGCATGCTGATGCACCCGAACGCCAAACTGGAAGGCAAGGACGTCGGCGACATGGCCGACCCCAACGGCCTGCACCTGTTCCGCGCCATGGTCGACGTGGCGAAGAACCAGGGCGCCGGCTTCGTCAGCTACATGTGGCCCAAGCCGGGCAGCGAGCAGCCGGTCCCCAAGGTCTCCTATGTGACGGCAGTGCCGGCCTGGGGCTGGGTGGTCGGTTCCGGCGTCTACAACGACACCGTGAACGCCGTGTTCCTGCCGCGCGTGATCGAGTTCTCGCTGGCCGCCGCCCTGCTGTCCGGCCTCCTGATGCTGGCCGGCCACCTGATCTCGCGCAGCATTCGCGCCCCGCTCGAGCGCGCCGTCACGCTGGCGCACACGGTGGCCGCCGGCGACCTCACCACCGCCATCGACAGCAGCGGCAAGGACGAAACCGCCCAGCTGCTGCGCGCCCTGCGCGAGATGAACGACAGCCTGTCCGGCATCGTCGGCGAAGTCGATGCCGGCATCCGCACCATCGCCAGCGCCTCGACTCAGATCGCGAGCGGCAACCAGGACCTCTCGAGCCGCACCGAGCAGCAGGCCGGCGCGCTGCAGGAAACCGCGGCCACGATGGAAGAACTGACCGGCGCCGTGCAGCAGAACGCCGCCAACGCGCGCCACGCCAGCACCCTGGCGTCCTCGGCCAGCGACGTCGCGCAGCGCGGCGGCCTGGTGGTCGGTCGCGTGGTCGACACCATGGATGCGATCCACGGCTCGGCGCGGAAGATCGCCGACATTATCGGCGTGATCGACGGCATCGCCTTCCAGACCAATATCCTGGCCCTGAACGCGGCGGTCGAAGCGGCGCGCGCCGGCGAACAGGGCCGCGGCTTCGCGGTCGTCGCCAGCGAAGTCCGGGCCCTGGCCCAGCGCTCGGCCTCGGCCGCCAAGGAAGTGCGCGGCCTGATCGACGATTCCGTGCGCAAGGTGGACGATGGCGCGGCCCTGGTGCGCCAGGCCGGCAACACCATGCAGGAGATCGTTGCCAGCGTCGACCGCGTGAACGGCATCATCGGCGAGATCGCCGGCGCCAGCGAGCAGCAGCAGGAAGGCATCAGCCAGGTCAACCGCGCCATCGCCGGCATGGACGATGCGACCCAGCAGAACGCGGCCCTGGTCGAGCAGGCGGCCGCTGCGGCAGCGTCGATGAATGAACAGGCGCAGCGCCTGAGCGAGGTGTTCAGCGTGTTCAAGGTGGCAGGGAAATAATGAACGTTGTAAGGGCGACTCACCTCGTCTCTTGAGCGGATATTTTCGTGGCCCGGGATAGTTGCAGTAGGTAAACTGCAGGAATTCTTCCTGTAACAATTCCCGCCATGCCGATCCGTCACTTGTCCATCCGGGCCAAGCTCATGCTGAGCATGGGCGTTTGCCTGCTCGTCTTCATCGCCATTTCTTCCGCGCTGTCGGTCATGCTGACCAGCAGCCGCATGCGCGAGCGCGTGGTCGGCAACGAAATGCCGGCCCAGGTGGCTGCCATCCGCAACGACATCCAGCGCCAGATCGCCGAGCCGGCCGCGATGTCGCGCGCCCTGGCCAACAACACCTTCCTGCATGCCTGGGAAGAGGAAGGCGTGCCGGAGTCCGGCCTGCCCGCCTGGCAGCAGCTGGCCGCGCGCCTGAAGGAAACCAGCCATGCCGCCATCGTGTTCTGGGCCTCGGATACCAGCAGCAAGTACTTCAACGAAAACGGTTTCGACCGTGCCCTCGACAAGGCCTCGGCCCAGGATGCCTGGCTGGGCGAGTTCCTGGCCAGCCGCCAGCCCTACAGCCTGAACCTGAGCAAGAACCCGGGCGCCGATGCCTACATGCTGTTCATTAATGCGCGCGTCGAGACCGCGCACGGCAAGCTGGCGGTAGCCGGCCTCGGCCTGAGCGCCGATGCGCTGGCCAACAGCATCCGCAATTACCGCCTCGGGCAATCCGGCTTCGTCTACCTGGTGGGCGAGAACGGCACGCTGCTGGTCCACCGCGACCACCAGCTGCTCGACGGCAAGCACACGCTGGCCACCCTGCCCGGCTTCTCGGCCGCCCTGGCCACCCGGCTGCTGGGACGCCAGGCGTTCGCCTCGAGCGCCTACGACGCGCCGTCCGGCCGCCAGCTGGTCGCCTCGTCCTGGGTGCCGGAACTGAAGCTCTACGTGGTGGCCGAAGTGCCGGAAGCCGAAGTGCTGGGCAATATCGGGCGCAGCGCCGTGCTGTCGTCCCTGACCGCGGCGCTGGTCGGCGGCGCCATCGGCCTGGCGGCGATCTGGTTCGTCGCGCGTGCCATCTCGGCGCCGGTGATGGGCGCCGCCGGCATGCTCGGCGAGATCGCCGACGGTGAAGGCGACCTGAGCCGCCGCATGATCGTGGCCAGCGAAGACGAAGTCGGCAAGCTGGCGCAGGCCTTCAACCGCTTCGTCGGCTCGCTGGCCGGCACCATAGCCCAGGTCCGCGCCAGCAGCAGCGTGATCGCCGGCGCGAGCGACGAGATCGCACGCGGCAACCTGGACCTCTCCAGCCGCACCGAGAACCAGGCGTCCAGCGTCGAAGAGACGGCGGCCGCGATGGAAGAGCTGACCACGGCCGTGCGCCGCAACGCCGAACGCGCGAGCGAAGCCAGGGACATGGTGGCGGCCTCTACCCGCTCGGCCGAGCAGGGCGGCGCCGTGGTGTCCGAAGTGGTGCGCACGATGGGCGCGATCAGCTACAGCTCGCGCAAGATGTCCGAGATCATCGGCGTCATCGACGGCATCGCCTTCCAGACCAATATCCTGGCGCTGAACGCGGCGGTCGAAGCGGCGCGCGCCGGCGAACAGGGCCGCGGTTTCGCGGTCGTCGCCAGCGAAGTGCGCAACCTGGCGCAGCGCTCCGGCACGGCCGCCAAGGAGATCCGCCAGCTGATCCTGGATTCGGTGGCGCGGGTCGATACCGGCAGCACGCTGGCCCACGATGCGGGCCAGGCCATGGAAGGAATCGTCGCGTCGGTGCGCCGCGCCCAGGACCTGATGCAGGAAATCGCCGCTTCCAGCCATGAGCAGAGCGCCGGCATCGCCCAGGTCAACCAGGCCATCGCCCAGATGGACGACGCCACCCAGCAGAATGCAGCCCTGGTCGAGCAGGCCGCCGCCGCTGCCGCCTCGCTGCAGGAGCAGGCGCGCGAGCTCGACCGCGTGGTCGGTACCTTCAAACTGGCTGCTGCCCAAGCCCCGGCGGCACCGGCGGCACTGAGCAGCGAGACGCGCCTGCGCCTGCAGGCGTGACGCCAATTGCATGGGGCGCCATGCTTGGGTATTATGCTTGAATGCAACTTTTACAATGTTGCTTCCTGCTTAACCCAACCGTGGAGCCCCTTGATGTTGCGTCCTCGCCTGCTGTCCCTTTCCCTCCTTCTCGCGCTGTCCGGCGCGGCCCTGGCCCAGACGGCGCCGATGGCGCCCGACATCCCGGCCGACAAATTTTCGATCACGGTTCCGAACGCGGATTACGTCAAGCAGGAGGTGATGATCCCGATGCGCGACGGCGTCAAGCTGCATACCGTGATCGTGATCCCGAAAGGGCTCACGCACGCGCCGATCATGCTGACCCGCACGCCCTACAACGCCTCGGGCCGCGCCGGCCGCATGAAGAGCCCGCACATCACCTCGATCCTGGGCGACGGCGATGACGCCTTCATCGAGAACGGCTACATCCGCGTGTTCCAGGACGTGCGCGGCAAGTACGGTTCCGAAGGCGACTACGTGATGACGCGCCCGGTACGCGGCCCGCTGAACAATACCCCGGTCGACCACAGCACCGACGCGTACGACACGATCGACTGGCTGGTCAAGAACGTCAAGGAATCGAACGGCAAGGTCGGCATGGTCGGCTCCTCCTACGAAGGTTTTACCGTGCTGATGGCGCTGGTCGAGCCGCACCCGGCCCTGAAGGCGGCGGTGCCGATGAGCCCCATGGTCGACGGCTGGCGCGGCGACGACTGGTTCCACAACGGCGCCTTCCGCAACCCGAACCTGGCCTACATCGCCGGCCAGAATTCGGCGCGCGGCAAGGGCGAGGAAATCGTCACCGGCACCTACGACGACTACGACGCTTTCCTGCGCGCCGGTTCGACCGCCGACTTTGCCCATATCTACGGCATCGACCAGCTGAACTTCACGAAGAAGCTGTTCGAGCACCCGGCCTACGACAGCTACTGGCAGGAGCAGGCGCTGGACCGCATCCTGGCGAAAAAGCCGCTCACGGTGCCGACCATGACCGTGGTCGGCCGCTGGGACCAGGAAGACATCTACGGCGCCTACGCGACCTATGCCGCGGTGGAGCCGAAGGACAAGACCAACAAACTGAATTCGCTGGTGGTCGGCCCCTGGCGCCACAGCGGCGTGAACTACGAAGGTTCCTCGCTGGGCGCCCTGAAGTTCACCGGCGACACCGCCCGCGAGTTCCGCCGCGAGGTCATGCTGCCCTTCTTCAACCAGTACCTGAAGGACGGCGCGCCGCAATTCGACACCCCGCCCGTGTGGTCGTATCAAACCGGCGTGAACCGCTGGCGCCGCCTGGAGCAGTGGCCGCTGGCCCAAAGCGCGACCACGATGTACCTGAAGCCGGGCCTCAAGCTCGGTTTCGAGAAAGCCGATGGCAGGGACGTGGCCTTCGACGAATACGTGTCCGATCCGGCGAAACCGGTGCCCTTCGTGCCGCGTCCCGTGCGCATGGGCGAAGGCACGGTATGGAAGCCCTGGCTGGTGACCGACCAGCGTTCGTACTCGGACCGCCCGGACGTGCTGACCTATGTGAGCGAACCGCTCAAGGCGCCGCTGGCGCTGGCCGGCGCGCCGATGGTGAACCTGTTCGCCTCGACCTCCGGCACCGACAGCGACTGGGTCGTGAAGCTGATCGACGTGTATCCGGACGAAGTGGCATCCCAGCCGGAACTGGGCGGCTACCAGCTGCCGATCTCGATGGACATCCTGCGTGGCCGCTACCGCCAGGGCTTCGACAAGCCGGCGGCGATCCCGGCCAACAAGGCCGAGCGCTACCGTTTCGCGCTGCCGAACGTCGACCACGTCTTCCTGCCGGGCCACCGCATCATGGTGCAGATCCAGTCCAGCTGGTTCCCGCTCTACGACCGCAATCCGCAGACCTTCGTGCCGAACATCTTCTACGCCAAGCCTGCCGATTATCGCAAGGCGACCCAGCGGGTTTATCACGCACCCGGCATGGAAAGCGCGATCGAGCTGCCGGTCGTTCCAGTAGGAAAGTGAACACGGCTGAGCTGGCCACGGATTGTGGCCAGCTGCCGACATTGTGTCGAAGATGTGTCAAATGGGCAGGACTTTCGTAACAAAAACGGGTAGGCTGAACCCAGCGTTTCGTTCACCGCGGGTTCCCTCCCGCACCCTTGCGAGGTCCTCCCATGAAGCACCATCTCACCGCCATCGCACTGCTTGCCGGCAGTGCGCTCGCCCAAGCCCAATCCGCCCACTGGACCTTCACGTATACAGGTTTCCATGACCAGGAAGCCGGGTTTTTTCTGCCCGACGCGCAGATCACCGGCTCCTTCACCGGCATCGACCTGGATGCCGACGGCGTTCTCGAAATCGGCGAGCTGACCTCCCTGACCATCGGCTCGATGGATTACGTGGCCTGCGCCGCTTCCAGCAACCCCTACTACCACTGCGGCGCCGACAGTTTCTCGTTCTCGCCCAACCAGGGCCTGTCGTTCAGCCTGGGCGAATACGGCAGCGACCCGGAAGGCTTCCACAGCGGCGGCCACCTGATCGAGTCCGGCAAGCTGAGCTACGACTACGAGATCACACCCTACAGCACGATGGAGCACCACCTGAACTGGACCGATGGCACGGTGCTGAACATGGTATCGGCCTCGCCGGTGTCGCCGGTGCCGGAAGCGCCGGGCTGGGCGATGCTGGTGGCGGGGCTGGGCGCGGTGGCGCTGTGGCGCCGCAGGCCGCGCTCCGTGCCGATCGCGACCCGCGCACCGGCCTGACCGCTTTGTGGGCAGGGTTCGGCACCGCACCGAGCCCTGCCCCTGCCCGGCCTACCATCAGGGCATGGGCGACATCTTCATCGGCATCTCGGGCTGGCGTTACGAACCCTGGCGCGGGGTGTTCTATCCGCCCGGGCTGGTCCAGGCACGCGAACTGGATTTCGCGGCGCGCGAACTGCCTACCATCGAGATCAACGGTTCCTTCTATTCGCTGCAGCGGCCCAGCAGCTACGCGGCCTGGTATGCCGCCACGCCGCCCGGCTTCGTGTTTGCGGTGAAGGGCAATCGCTTCATCACCCACATGCTCAAGCTGCGCGGCATCGAGACGGCGCTGGCCAACGTGCTGGCCTCGGGCGTGTTCGCGCTGCGTGAAAAGCTCGGCCCCATCCTGTGGCAGTTCCCGCCGCAGCTGCGCTTCGAGCCGGAAAAGGTCGAACGGTTTCTGTCACTGCTGCCGCATGACACCGGCCAGGCGCTGGCCATCGCGCGCGACCACGACGGCAAGATGGAAGGCCGCTCGCTGCTGGAAATCGACGCCGTGCGCCCCCTGCGCCATGCGGTGGAGGTGAGACACGAGAGCTTCCGCGACGAAGCCTTCATCGCGCTGCTGCGCAAGTACAAGGTGGCGCTGGTGGTGGCGGATACGGCGGGCAAGTGGCCGGACTGGGAAGACGTGACCGCGGATTTCGTCTACATCCGCCTGCACGGCGAGCATGAGCTGTATGCCAGCGGCTACGAGGACGAGTCTTTGGCGCGCTGGGCGGAGAAGATCCGTGCGTGGAGCGAAGGTGGGCAGCCGGCGGATGCGCGGCTTGTATCGGAAGTGCCGCCGCCGAAAGCGAAGTCCCGGGACGTGTACTGCTACTTCGACAACGACATCAAGGTGCGCGCGCCTTTCGATGCGAAGCGGCTGATTGCATTGTTAACTTGAAGACCGTCATTCCCGCGCAGGCGGGAATCCATACGCCGCGTGATTAATGCTTCAGCATGGGTTCCCGCTTTCGCGGGAACGACGCTTTACCGTTTCACGTGCACCTGAATGATCTTGCGCCCCTTCTCGTCCTTCTCCGGCATCGGTTCCGGGGCGCAGGTGCCGCAGGTATCGCAGCCGCTGCCGCAACCGGCGTCCTTGTCCAGCCAGCGCGCGAGAACACCCTTGCCCGAGCCGTCCGAGAACTTGTAGACGATCCGGCGGCGTACCGACAGCGGCAGGTACTTGCCGGCGGCGTAGAGCGCCGCGCACAGCACGATCAGGCCGACTACCAGGTACTGGGCGATCATCTCAGCTCCCGAGCGCCCAGCGCGCCACGTGGAAGGTGATGAAGGAGGCGGCGTAGGCCAGCGCGAACATGTAGCCGGCCATGACGAAAGCCCAGCGGATGCTGCCGGTCTCGCGCCGCACCACGGACAGGGTCGACAGGCACTGCGGCGCGAACACGTACCAGGCCAGCAGCGACAGCGCGGTCGCCATGCTCCAGGAGTGGGCCAGCAGCGGCGCCAGCGAGGTCGCGACGTCGTCGCCCGAGGACGACAGCGCATACACGGTGCCGAGCGCGCCGACCGCCACTTCGCGCGCGGCCATGCCCGGCACCAGCGCGATGCAGATCTGCCAGCCGAAGCCGATCGGCTCGAAGATCACGGCCAGGGCGCGTCCCAGCATGCCGGCCACGCTGTAGTAGATCGGCGGTTGGGTCGCGCCTTCCGGGGCGCCCGGGAAGCTCGACAGGAACCAGACCAGCACCATCAGGGTCAGGATCACGGTGCCGACGCGGGTCAGGAAGATCTTCGCGCGTTCCCACAGGCCCAGGAACAGGTTGTGCAGGTGCGGCCAGTGGTAGGCCGGCAGTTCCAGCATCAAGGGGTGCTGGCCCTTGGCGCGCGCGGTGCGCTTGAAGAACCAGGCCACGCCCATCGCGCTGACGATGCCGGCCGCGTACAGCAGGAACAGCACCAGGCCCTGCAGGTTGATGCCGCCGGCCAGCTGGCGGCTCGGAATGAAGGCGGCGATCACCAGCGCGTACACGGGCAGGCGCGCGGAACACGTCATCAGGGGCGCGATCATGATCGTCACCAGGCGGTCGCGCGGGTTCTGGATCGTGCGCGCCGCCATCACGCCGGGAATCGCGCAGGCGAAGGACGACAGCAGCGGAATGAAGGCGCGTCCGGACAGGCCGACGCTGCCCATCATGCGGTCGAGCAGGAAGGCCGCGCGCGGCAGGTAGCCGCAGTCTTCGAGCACCAGGATGAAGAAGAACAGGATCAGGATCTGCGGCAGGAACACCAGCACGCTGCCGACGCCGCCGAAGATGCCGTCGACGATCAGGCCGCGCAGCGGGCCCTCGGCCATGCTGGAACCGATCCAGGTACCGAGTCCTTCGACACCGGTTTTAATGAGGTCCATCGGCGCCGCGGCCCAGCTGAACACGGCCTGGAAGATCAGGAACATCAGCAGCGCCAGGATCGCCGGGCCCGCCACCGGGTGCAGCACGACCTGGTCGATCTGTTCGGAGAGATTGCCGGTGTCCTTGTCGAAGCTGACGCAGGCGTCGATGATGCGGCGCACTTCGCGCTGGGTCTCCTCGACCGGCACGGCGTCGATCGCGCTCAATGCGCGCGGCTTGACGGGGGTGTCGAAGGACAGCGCTTCCAGCGCCTTGAGCAGCGCCTTCTCGCCGCCGGACTGCACGGCCACGGTTTCGACCACCGGCATGCCCAGCTCGCGCGAGAGCTTTGCGGTGTCGATCTCGATGCCGCGCTTGTTGGCGACGTCGACCATGTTCAGGGCCAGCACCATCGGCAGGCCGAGACGCTGGATCTCGAGCACCAGGCGCAGGTTCAGGCGCAGGTTGGTAGCGTTGACGACGCAGACCACCGCGTCCGGCGCCTGTTCGCCTGCGCGCAGGCCGGCGACCACGTCGCGCGTGATGGCTTCGTCGGGGGTGTGGGCGGACAGGCTGTAGGCGCCCGGCAGGTCGAGCACGCGCATGGCGCGCCCGCCCGGCAGGGTGAAGCTGCCTTCCTTGCGTTCAATGGTGACGCCGGCATAGTTCGCAACCTTCTGGCGCGCGCCGGTAAGGCGGTTGAACAGCGCGGTCTTGCCGCAGTTCGGATTACCCAGCAGGGCGATCAGCGGCGTTTTATGGGCCGTCGCCGCCTGGACCTGCTGTTCTACTGCTCCCATTGATATGTTCCGTTATTCCGTTATTCCGGCTGGATCGAGACCAGCGCCGCTTCGAAGCGGCGCAGGGCGAACGTGGACTGGCCGACCTTGACCGCGACCGGGCCGCCCGGCAGGCCGCGCTTGAGCATGCGGATGCGTTCGCCGGGGACGAAGCCCAGTTCCATCAGGCGGCGCGAAACGTCGGCGCCGTCGCCGCCATGGCCGTGGCTCGGCGCGAGGTGGATCACGGTGGCGCTCTGGCCGGCCTTGAGGGCGTCGAGGGTGGTCAGGGTAGGTGCAAGAGTCATGGTTGTCGTTTCCGTATGGATGCGAATGCAGCGCTGATGAGACGATATGTGCATCATAAACCTAAATGCGAATTATTTCTATTTGCGCTTTGTCTACTTCTGTTCACTCTGCCTCGATCGCGCGACAAAACGCTTGCATTCGGTCCTGGATTTGCTCAGAATACGAACCTGAATGAGAATGATTCGCATTATATACCAGACAATACCGGCTGGCGCGCGAATCGACACTGACAGGAATCGACCATGATCGTCTGCGTCTGCAACAACATCTCCGACCGTGAAATCCGCCAGGCCGTCGAAATGGGCCTGACTTCGATGGCCGACCTGTACAAGGAACTGGGCGTCGGCACCTGCTGCGGCAAATGCGTCAGCTATGCCCGCGAAGTGATGCACGAGCACCTGGAATCGCGCACCACCGTTACCGAACTGCGCCGTGCCCCGGCGGACGGCATCGCCGCCTGATCCTCCCCGAATCGTCCCGGCCGTCGCCGCGTCTGCGGCGCCAGCGACGCCGGTCCAGTTTTTCCTCGGCTCAGTTCGCTCGATAATTGCTCCGCACATTTACGATGCGTGCACCGGCCGATGCGCGGCGCGTCCTGATAACATGGTGCTTCCAAAGCAGCCATCCTGTCTGTCTTATGCCCGTCATCCCATTTCGCTCCCCGAGGACGCCGCCGCAGCCCTTCACGGTCCAACCGCCGCCCGCGCCCACCCGGCGCGCCCTCGCCGTCAAATGGCTGCGCAAGATGCACGGCTGGATCGGCCTGTGGGGCGCCGTGCTCGGCCTGCTGTTCGGCAGCACAGGCATCCTCCTGAACCACCGCGCCGTCCTCAGGATTCCTGCCGCGCAAAGCCAGGAAAGCACGGTGCAGGTTCCCCTGCCCAGTCCGGCCCCGGCCAATCCGCAGGCGCTCGCGGCCTGGCTGAAAAGTTCGCTCAAGCTCCAGCCCGATCCCACGCGCGTGAAAGCCGAACCCGCGCGTGCCGTGGCCTGGGGCGACCAGTCCGTGGTCCAGCCGGCGCGCTGGAGCGCCAGCTTCACCTCGCCCAGCGGCGGCGTGCAGGCCGAATACTGGGTCGGCAACAGCTACGTGACCCTCAAGCGCAACGAGAACAATGTCTTCGCCACGCTCACCAACCTGCACAAGGGCGTGGGCATGAGCACGGGCTGGATCCTGCTGGTGGACACGCTGGCCGGCTCGATCATCCTGCTGTCGCTGTCGGGGGTCGTGCTGTGGACGCTCACCAACCGCAGGCGCACGGTGGGCATCGCGATCGCCTCGGTCTCGCTGCTGCTGGCGGGCGGCGTGGCGCTGGCCTCGCTCTGACGCTATGATGCTCTTATTACCTCACCAATAAACGAAGGAACCATGAAGGGCGATCCGAACATCATCCGTGCGCTGAATGCGCAGCTGACCAACGAGCTCACCGCGATCAACCAGTACTTCCTGCATGCGCGCATGTACAAGCACTGGGGTTTCACGCGCCTCGGCAAGAAGGAGTACGACGAATCGATCGGCGAGATGAAGCATGCCGACCGCCTGATCGACCGCATCCTGATGCTGGACGGCCTGCCCAACCTGCAGGCCCTGCACAAGCTGCTGATCGGCGAGTCGGCGCAGGAGATGCTGGAATGCGACCTGAAGCTGGAACGCGGCGCCCAGCAGTGCGTGAAGGACGGCATCGCCGCCTGCGAGGCGGCGCGCGACTACGTCTCGCGCGACCTCCTGCTGGACATCCTGGAAGACACCGAGGAACACATCGAATGGCTGGAGACCCAGCTCGACCTGATCGTCAAGGTCGGCCTCCAGAATTACTTACAGTCCCAAATGGGCGACGTCAGCGAGATGTGAAGCCCGGCGCCGGCGTGACTTCGCGCCAGCGCTGGACCCATTTGTCGTAGAAATTCAGGTCGCGCGGCACCGCGCCCGCGACCGCGCAGATCGCGCCGGCGAATTCGTTGGCGCGCGCCAGCGTCAGCTCGAGCGGCCAGCCGCGTGCGCGTCCCAGCAGGAAGATCGCCGAGAAGGCGTCGCCCGCCCCCACCGTGTCGATCACGAAGGGCGGCGCCGGCGTGTCGCGGGTGGCGACCATGCCGCCGTCCGCCAGGAACACCACCGAGCCGCGATGGCCCAGGGTCACGATCAGGGTCTCGAGGCTGAAGCGGTCCATCAGCGCGCGGCAGGCCGCGTGCACTTCTTCCGTCGACAGCGCCGCATCGTCCGGGCCGATCTGGAAATACCACTGGAACAGCGCTTGCAATTCCTCCTCGTTGACCTTGACGATGTCGGCCGCGCTCAGGGAGCGCGTGACGGTCGTTTCGATGTACTGGTTGGGACGCAGGTTGAGGTCGAGGTAGCGCCTGGCCGGGGTCGCCGCCAAGACGGCTTGCAGCGCTGCGCGCGAGCGTTCCTCGCGCTGGGCCAGGGTGCCGAAATAGACGATGTCCGCGTCGACGTTCGCCAGGGTGGCGGTGGCCGCAGCGGCATCGATGAAGTCGTAGGCCTGGCGCGGCAGGATGCGGAAGCGGTGTCCCTGGCCGATGCGCTCGACCACCACGCGGCCGGTCTCTTCCATCGGGTCCAGCTGCAGGCCGGCGTCGCTCATCGCGAAGCGCTCGAACTCGCCGCGCACGGCCTGGCCGTTGCGGTCGTTGCCGATGCGCGTGATCATCAGGCTCGGGGCCATGAAGGCGGCCAGGTGGCGCGCGACGTTGAAAGGCGCGCCGCCCACCACCTGCTCGGTCGGGAATTCGTCGACCAAGGCTTCGCCGAATACGACCGTGGTCGAGGCGCCCTTGCCCGCCGCGACACTCACGCGGGAACCACCGGCACGGTGTCCTTGAACGACGGGCGTTCGGACAGCTTGTCGAACAGGCGCGCCAGGTTCGGATGCTCGTCACGCCAGGCGATGGCCGGGAAGCGCAGCAGCAGCCAGCCCAGCATGCAGCCGACCGCGACGTCGGCCAGCGTGTAATGGATGCCCATGCAGAACGGCTGCTCGCCCAGGTTATCGGACATGACCTGCAGGCCGGCGCGCACCTTGCCCATCTGACGCTCGATCCAGGCGGGGCTTTGCAGCTCGGCGGGGCGCTGGGTGCGCTCCAGGTAGGCCAGCACGGCGGCGTCGGCGACGCCATCGGCCAGCGCCTCCCAGACCTTGACGTTGGCGCGGTCGCGGCTGTTGGCCGGCAGCAGCTTGCAGACCGGGGTCAGCGTGTCGAGATACTCGGCGATCACGCGCGAGTCGTACATGGCGCTGCCGTCTTCCATGACCAGGCAGGGCACCTTGCCGAGCGGGTTGGACGCCGAAATCTTCGTGTCCGGCGACCACACGTTTTCCAGCTCGAACACATAGTCGAGCTTCTTCTCTGCCAACACGACGCGCACCTTGCGCACATAGGGACTGGTGACAGAACCGATGAGTTTCATAAATGCTCAGTTTAGGGGAGTGGCTGACAGTATAACATCGGCCTCCCTGTGCAATATCGGTCGAGGAAGGCTTGCAACGCCCGTATAAATGACACTTGACAAACGGCGTCCCGGGCGGACGCCCGATGGTAAAATCGCGCTTTTGCAATCATCCGCCTGCCTGCCATGACCTCTACCTCCTCCTCCACCCTGTCGGCCCTGTCCCCGCTGGACGGCCGCTACGCCGCCAAGACCGACAAGCTGCGCCCGATCCTGTCGGAAGCCGGTTTCATGCACCACCGCGTGAAGGTGGAGATCGCCTGGCTGCAGGCGCTGTCGCAGGCTGGCTTCGCCGAACTCAAGCCGTTCTCGAACGAGGCGAATGCCCTGCTCGACAAACTGGGCGCCGAGTTCTCGGACGCGGACGCTGCCCGCATCAAGGAAATCGAAGCCGTCACCAACCACGACGTCAAGGCGGTCGAATACTGGCTGAAGGAGAAGGTCAAGGACGTGCCGGAACTGGTCGCGGCCAGCGAGTTCATCCACTTCGCCTGCACCTCGGAAGACATCAACAACACCTCGCACGGCATGATGCTGAAGGCGGCGCGCGACGGCGTGATGCTGCCGGCCCTGCAGGCCATCATCGCCAGGCTGACCGAGATCGCCCACGTCAACGCCGAGCTGCCGATGCTGTCGCGCACCCACGGCCAGACCGCCAGCCCGACCACCCTGGGCAAGGAGTTCGCCAACGTGGTCGCGCGTCTGCAGCGCGCCGTCAAGCGTATCGAAGGCGTCGAGATCCTCGGCAAGATGAACGGCGCGGTCGGCAACTACAACGCCCACCTGTCGGCTTACCCGTCCTTCGACTGGCCGGCATTCAGCAAGAACGTGATCGAGCAGCGCCTCGGCCTGACCTTCAATCCGTACACCATCCAGATCGAGCCGCACGACTACATGGCCGAGCTGTTCGACGCCATCTCGCGCACCAACACCATCCTGCTCGACCTGAACCGCGACATCTGGACCTATGTCTCGCTGGGCTACTTCAAGCAGAAGCTGAAGGCCGGCGAGATCGGTTCGTCGACCATGCCGCACA
>Ga0265798_10004744_pt1 | contig 18620 bp, 12 predicted proteins | sample P3T30metagenome_FD_192430 | JGI IMG/M metagenome (GOLD analysis project Ga0265798, IMG submission 192430) | Plant litter microbial communities from East Loma Ridge, Irvine, California - P3 T30 | ecosystem: Environmental > Terrestrial > Plant litter > Unclassified | place: USA: California... | reverse complement strand
GGTTGAGGCGCTTCAAGCGCGAGACCGGCAACGGGCCATGCTCGATGTTGTCGACCAACAAAATCTCCACGTGCCGGGGCGCATCCCCCTCGACCGGCATGTCGAAACTGAAGCGGTAGTGCGCCGTGCTGGTGAACAGACGGGTCTCCAGCGAAACCAGTTCCAGCTTGCCGGCGTAGCCCGTGCCCAGCAGCGCATCCTGCCCTTGCCGGTTGGCCTCCTCGACGGCGTTCTGCAATACCCCCGGCAACTGGGTTCCGGTGTACCACGCCCCGGCCGTGCTGATCACACCAACAGTCACCACAACGCCTGCCACTATTCCTGCAATTTTGTTCATCGTCTGCTCAATGCATGTCCATGTGTGGATGTGAGCCTTCCTGGCGCTAACCCAAAAAAGGCAATGGCGATGGTAGCAGTCGTCGTCGCCAGCCACTGTGCTGGCGATCGCTACCTCAGATGGGATATGCCCACCTCGAGGCGATTGGCCCGAGCGCGTTTTAGAGGAAAGCAGCCGCCTTACGCATTCAGCTCCTTATCCAAAACCTCTTCGATCTCACTTTTGATCTTGCCGCTCAGCACCGACAGCAGCAGACCCAGGTTGAGTTGCAGGTGGACGCGATCCTCGCTGACTTCGATCCGCCCGTCGGCGCCACTGCGTTTGAATTCCAGGGTGTCGCCGTTCCACTGGTAGCGCACGTCGTATTCGGCGTATTAGGGGGCAGACCACGATTATGGGCGTTAATCGTGGTCTGTCCCCTATTTGCCTCCTGCTCCAAGCCAAAACATCGCCCCGACGCGCACTTTCAGATCAACACGGTATCTGCCCCGAACCTTTCCTTGCGATACGATTAATCCGCCGCCCCCCCTAGGAGCAACAACATGGCTACAGCAGAAAACTGGAAGACATTCGACCAAGCCGAGTGGTGTCTGGATTTGATGATCAGCCACTATGCGAAATCGATGAATGCCGAACTGCAGCGCCCTGAGCCCGATCAGGCGTTGATTGCTAAGTGGCAACAGGAACAGAACCATCTAGACGACGAACGCGATGCTTTGCGCATCGAGGATCAGGCCAACAGCGAGCGGGTTATAAACACCTATGGCCCGCTGGCACAGGAGCTTTATCGACCCGCGAACCCGGCGTGAGAGTTCTTCATCACGTCAGGTCGTGGGGGTTGCTGATCACCGTGGGGGCCGGCTCTGCTGAGCCTGCATGTAATGGCGCAGCAGCTGGTTGATGCGCGTCTGGTAGCCCGTTCCCTGCCCCCTGAACCACTCCAGCACATCGGCATCAAGGCGGATGGTCACCGCCTGTTTCACCGGCACGCGCAGCTCGGCACGGCGAAAGAAGTCTTCACCCAGCTCCGGCATGTCGCCGGTGTCGATGGCCTGGTCGTCCATCTTAGCCAGGCGTTCCCAGTCAGTTTTCGATGCTTTCGACATAATGTTTGGCCTCCTGCTTGGTGGCTTTTCGGGCGGAGATAATGCGGATCACATCACCCCGCCGTTCGGTGTACACGACCACGCCAATCAGCACTTTGATCCAGCCAATGCTGATCCAGCGCTCTTCGTCGTAGTCCACTCGGGAGAAAAAGGGGACAGATTTATTTTTCTGACACTTTCCTAGGCCTACCCTGACCCCGTAGCTCTATCCGTTGTCCTTGAATTCTCTCTATTTCATCCACAAAACGAGTACTACCGGTTAACTGCCCTCTCTGAAGTGCAGTCCGGATCAGTTCAATTTCACTGGACGTTACAGCTTGGCGCATGAACTCCATATAACGGACACGACGCCTTTCAGGCGTATCGCCAAGCGCGATGAAGCAAGGGTCAATATCCAGCCAATCACTGTTCGCTTGATCAGTGGCGCGCATCTGGTAACTCGACCAGGGGTAGTCACCCGCTTCGGCAACCATACGGGCCCGAACCGGGTTTAACTCGATATAGCGGCAGCAGGCAAGCAAGTAGGCGTCTGACTCAACCACACTGGACTTGTAACGGCTCTCCCAGAGAGTGCCGGTGCGCCCTTCTAGGCGATTTCGATAGCGCGTAGCACGCGCTGCCAGCGCCTTCATCAACTGCCCCAACCCAGCGATGGCCTCGCCGGGCGCCAGTAGCAGGTGAACGTGATTCGTCATCAGGCAATAAGCGTAGACCTTGACCCCGAACGCATCTTTCAACTCGCGTAGGTCTGCTATGTAACGCTGATAGTCCTGCTCAGTGGCAAACACCACCTGCCGGTTATGCCCTCGCTGTACCACATGATGTGGGTAATTCGGCAATACAATCCGTCCCATCCTTGGCATAGCGATCTCCTTGAGCGAAAAAGGGGACAGATTTATTTTTGGCCCGCAGAACTGAGCGAATAAATAAATCTGTCCCCTTTTCCCTTTTTTCACCTTGTGTCATTTACCATTAAGCGCTGCCAGCAGTTTCCTCTCTAGCGCCTGAGCATATTCGACATATTCGACAGCGCGAGGCTCCGCAGCAATAAGCTCCTTATCTCGCTGCAGAATATTCAACATTTTTTGCGTCAGCAGTAAATTCTTCGCCCAGACTGCCTCCGATAATTTTGAGGTTCCTTTTAGCAACTCGGCGTCATCCAGAAATCCTACCAGCACTTCCTTATCCAACTCACGAACCACGACAGGCAATAATTCCGACGTATACATATCTTGCCTGACCGATCTGCAAAGGTCGCCGATCTCAAGCTCGTTTATCGGAGTGTCCAGAATCGACCTGTGCCATGACTCCAGCGCAGACTCATCAGAATCAGGCTCAACTTCCCACTTAAACCCATTACTCTCATCTATTTGACGAAATGTCTTTTTCATATACCCGCACCATTTAGAGAGTCAGAAATACGTTTTAAAGTATCCAAAGCTGCCTGTCGGGCCGCTTGCGCCTCTGGGTTACTTACATTCTTAAGCGTTTCTGCATGGTTGGTAAGCCCTCTTATCCGCTCCTGCATTTGAAAAAGGGGACAGATTTATTTTTGGCCCGCAGAACTGAGCGAATAAATAAATCTGTCCCCTTTTCCGAGGCTTTCAGCTTAGTCCATCAGCAATAAAATAAATCTGTCCCCTTTTCCCCCAGGTGCTGGACTTCCAGGGCGACAGCCTACTCGATGCCCACGACAAGGCCGGCGTGTTCCATCAGCGGCTGGATGGCGCTGCATTGGCTGCCTATCGCGAGCGTTTTCCCGCGCACCAGGATGCTGATCCGTTTGAGTTGCGGTGATTCGCAACGGCTAGCTGATGCGAGTTGTTACTGATCTGTATGGATATCGGGAAATCCGAGAAAGTTTGATATTGGTTACCACCGTGGCTTAGCTATTAAAGTGTTAATTGTATTCACGCGAAAATAAGAAAGAGGACAAGAAAGGGGGCGGATTTATTTTCGACTCGCAGAACTGAGCGAATAAATAAATCTTTCCACTTCTTCCGGGACGATACCTGATTCTTTGCCGTCCAGACTATTTGCAAATGTACCTCAAAGCTTTCTAACACTCATCAGGCCAAGAAATTTCATCAGAGTTTATCCATTGAATGCGATCTGATTTAAAAAGAGGGCTATTGAAAAAATCCTCAAGTGCTAACCAAGCGTTTTGAGGGGGCAAAAATGAACCAACAGGAGCAAACTGATCATCCCCCACATCTTCAAAATTATTGATTTTTTTCAGATCACTAACTGAGTAATACTCTTCCCCCCTTCTCTCACCTGGCTTTCTAATATTGTACCTTACAGAAATGCCGTATTCTCTGCTCTCAAGAATGGACAGGTTGCAACTGTCACCCAAATCACTTACGAAACTGAATACACCATCCCCTGATCCATCCATCCATTTCTCAGGCGTATAGTCCAGAAAGTAATCTGCAAAAGAACCTAGCTGGGGGTTCTCGATCACCACAGGCCCCTGAAAGCAACAATAAAATTTTGTCATAACATCCCTCGTTAAAGCCGAGATCTAGAGTTGACGGTAACCTTAGCCCCATTCTTCATCACGATATCAAGGGTATCCATCTTCATTTCATGCATGAGCTCTGCAAATTCGCCTCTTATGCACGGTGCGTGAATAGTGCCCATTATTCCAATGGCAAGAAAAAGGGTGAAGGCAATACGAAGAACGGCAATGCCTATCTGGTCTGGGCCTTTGTCGAAGCAGCTAACTTTGCGCGCCGCTTCAATGAAGAATCCAAGCGCTTCTTCGACAAGAAGAAAGCAAAAACGAACAATGTGATAGCCACCAAGGCATTGGCTCACAAGCTGGCCCGAGCGAGCTATCACATGCTCAAGGAGAAACAGCCATTTGATGTAAACCGCTGTTTCGCCAGAGGCGAATGAAGGTGGCAGCAGGTCAGCCGGAAAGGGGACTGGATGCGAGCCAGCAAGTCTGAGTGGAGACCTGCTGCCACCGCCTGAGTGTGTTGTACCCGAGTCGCCTGCCAAGTGAGCCAGAGGAGACTGGACGTGTAGTTTTTATACGAGCCATGGTTCTGTGAAACAGTTTGTACACATTGGCGGCACCAACGTTTCTCTGGGGCAGGTTTCCCGCCAGGGCGGTGCTGAACGTTAGCTACCGCTTGATCCATATGGGTGACTGGTGCGACTCGGTCGCAACCAAGAACGAGGAAACGGGCTCGACCAGATCAACCCATCAGGTTCGGCGCTGAAAAGCTCCGCTTTTAAAAGCAGAGCGGGTGGCTTTGAGTCTTGACGCAGGGCCGGCTAATGGGTGTCCCCTTTTTGTCCTTTTTGTCCTTTTTTCGCTGGTATTTCCCAAGCAACAGCATCAACTATAAATTTGTGCTCTCACTCTGGCGAGTTGGCCTCGAATACCTCAAGCGATCAGTAAGACGCCCATCCAATTCCGTGCTCATTGAAACGTAGCAACTGGAATAAATTTGTGGGAATTCCTCAGAGTCTGTCCCGTTCTCACTTTCTCCCTTCATGTACAACGATTCATTGCTAAACGAAGCGCCCTTCCTATCTCTGCAGGTGAGCTTTTAGAGGACACTACCAGGTTATCACTTTCACTTTTTCCTTTACCGCTCCAAGCATCCAATTTCTCATGATGCATTGGGCGAATTATCAAATTATCAGAATTACGTTCGACCCCACAGCTCTTCATATTCTGAAACAACGAACGCTTGTTCTTATACCCGTAAGCCCCCATCAAATTAGACACCCAGACAGCATACCTCTGCGAAGTCAATTTGTAGTCATAGAAGCCTGCATCAAATGTAACCTCCGGATGAATCCAAATATCACTCCTTGGTTCAGGTAGAACAAATCTACTTTGCATCAATGCATCAAGCAATGCCAAACCCAATTCATTCTCATCCGCTTCAGGATCTATTAGATACTGGACACCACTTGGATCACGTTGAGCACTACGGTAACCCGAGAAAGTTTCTATGCAGATAAAGTCATTATTAAATTTCACATCTGCCCAAGCAGTCTTTATAACATCACCCATTTCAATTCACCGTAGTAATTTTCAAAATAACGTGATTATCCAACGCATATTTTACAGCCTTATCAACTTGTTCCCATTGCGCTGCTGTTGTGGTTTTTGGTATTGCGACCCTCAGCTCCCTGGTAACAATCTGACCAGCATCAAGACGAACATCTCCAAGGCTATAGCCAGTAAATTTAACAATCGAATCGACATTACCTTTGAGAGAGGAGTATACCTGTTTTGGGTTGGTAATCTTAGACAGTGTCATTGTATCAAGCGTTTTTGCGCTGATCGCAAGGCCGCTAGCACCATCCCAAAAGTCATATGTTGCGAAATTTGGCGGTAACCGAACTCCTGCTGGCAGCTGAGAAGCTAAATAGTCCTCCCACGGCATTCCTTGCTTGCCTATACCATTTCCCCACTCAATATTAGGCCCGACTGGACTTACCCCTCCCTTTACCCCCCGAGGAAGACTACCATACTCGTTATACCCAGTAGTATTAAGAGCGTTAGCAACCCGATCCTCTGCCCAAGTTTGCATGATCGTATCAAAACTATAGGCATCACTCAGCAAATTCAGATTCATATCCTGCAGGTCAGCAGGCAAAATCCCATCAGCCTTAGCTTTATTCAACGACTTAAGAAGCGTTTCATCTAGAACTGCCTTCAATTCTTTCAGCTCACGCTCCAATCCAGCAGCGGCTAATCTATCTCCTCGGTTATTAGCCGCGGTCTTTTTCAACTCAGCTTGTGTCAAGGCGTAGACCACGTCAGGCTTTACCGCCAGCAAGTAGTCTATGACACTTACTCTTGAACTAGTACTTTCAGTTCGACCACCATCTCGATATGCATTGATCAGCATTATTAGAGAAGCAGATGCTTCAGGCGTTTTAGACGCTCTCTCAGTCACCCAACTTTTAAGTGCGCGATCATAATCCTCCGCACCATATCGGATATGTTCTGCATAACGCGCGTTATTTTCAAATTCAGCTCCCCCTTGAAAGAGCTGGATAACACGTCCTTCTTCATCAGTTACAGAAATATTGACACGACCAAGAACCAATTGAGCCAGCGGATCATCTGCCCCCAACTGAGCGGCATAGGTACTGTCAACCTGACGCAGTGCCTGCACTAGAAGCTTGTCGTACCACTGCTGTTCCGTGAGAGGACTTTCGGGACTCTTAGACTCATCCTTGGCTAGTTTCCTAAGCGCCTCCAACTCAAATGGATGTAGCTGGCGATTATATTTGTCTCCATGTAGAGCAATGCTCGCACCACCACCAAACGAACCTGAACTTCCTCCAACCACACCACCTACAATGAGAGCTGTTAACTCACCGATGGTTTTTCTCTGCTGGGCGCTATCACCATCTACAACACCTTGTTCTTTGAGGAACTCATACAGGTAACCACTTAGCGTCTGGTTGGCTGCAGCAGCGCTTCCACCTGCAACAGCACCCACTCCTGAAGCCTCGCCTAACAGAGCACCAACTACGGCGTGTAGCAGAATTTTATTTGTACTTCCCTCTTTCCAGCTCTCCGCCTGCTTACGCCAATAAGTAGCCTCTTCCACGTTGCCATTAGCTTCAGCCTGAGTTGCTTTATATTCAGCCTCTAGTGCCTGCTTATTAGCAAAGTCTCCTATTGCCTCGAATCCCTTTTGCGCTGCAATCCCTAACAGTTCACTTTTTGCACTGTACTGACTGATAGCTGCGCTATCAGTCTCTTCATGCGCCCCTGCAACATCTCGGCTTATGTCAGTTTGCAGCTCTTCGCCTTCATGATTACGAATAGTTCCTTCGCCGATGGCTGCCTTGGTATCGCCCCCTTCAAACTTAGCAATAGGAACGCCTGCGTTGAAGCCGGTACCTTCTTGGGCTTCCCCCTTGTTGCCCCAAGTATCACCGTCGCTAGAGCCGCTATAGCTGAAGCTACCCTGGCCTGCTTTGTCGCTGTTCTTCAGGTCTTCATGTGTCAACGTTTCCGTGACGAGCACCAGATTGCCGGTCGCGCTATCGATCTGACTGCCCTTGAGATGGGTATTTTGTGCGACATCGATATGTAAGCGATCATCAGCTGTGATGGTGGCCGGCCTATCAACCGCTAAACGATCACGAGTACTTCCGCTTGCATTGGCGCTGTACTGACTACCGACAGTGAAAGAGGCGCTGGCGCTTTTTTGATCTATCGCCCCTTGCTCACTGATCAGATCCAAATTACGCCCGACAGACATTTGCACGTTGCCGCCATGCAAATTGCCTCCGATGATCGTGGTGTCGCGTCCACTATCAGTAACGAGAGCCTGGCCGGCAGTTACGCTCGCATTTTGGTATTGCTCACTGTCACCACGGCTTGCATTTCCATCAGCACCGAAATAGAAACCGCCGTTGTAACCGACAGTCACGCCACCGCCGCTGGAGCGCTCCTTGCTAGCGTGCTCAGCAGAACGGATGATGATGTCGCGACCACCAACGAGATAGGCTTCTCGCACAGCGCTAACTTGGGTACCGTCTTTAAGAGCGAGGTCTCTTCCGGCCTCCAGATAAACGTCACGACCAGCCGCCAACTGGCTCCCGCTTTGCTCATTCCATTCTGACTGGCTGCGTTGGTAACCGAGACGGCCATTGATACCGCTGCTCAGGTCAAAGCCATAGGTCGCAGCTGTATCGCTCCCAGTTGACTCACCACTGCCAGCAGAAGGGTTGTTGCTATACAACCGATAGCCCAGCACGGCGGCGTTTTGCCACTTATCCTCGTTTTCATCGGTCTTGGCGATGTTATTAATGTTGTTCAGCAGAGGGTTCGATTGAGCGGCCGCACTCAAAATCTCACTGGCGGATTTACCTTCGCTAAATGCACGCGCCATCTCACCTAGGCCAAATATATCTCCTTTGATCCCTAGACTATTGGTAGTGTTATTACGATCACGATGTGTAGCACCAATAGTCAGATCTCGCCCAGCGATTACGTCTATATCGCGGCCGGCTTCAGCTTGGAGATTTTTGGCAATGACATCCTGGCCGGCACTTATGGAAATGTCTCGACCAGCTTGGATTTCCAGCGGCGCACTCGCGGTGGAGTTGAAATCGGCATGGGTTCTATCAACCGAAGCCATGGAGTTGCTGACTACGTCATTACGGTTGTCATACGAGACCGACGCACCGCTCAACAATGCATCACGTACGGCCTCAACAACCACATCGCGATCGGCAAGCAACGCGGCCCCTTGGGCCTTCACATCCTGCCCAGCGCTTAACGTGATATCACCAGATGTAGCGACGATGCTGCTAGGTTGAATACTGGGTGACGTAATGTCCGCACGCTCTTCGTGCGGGCGTAAGCCAACAGCAAGGCCTACGCCTCCTTGCATAACATCGCGATAGAGTACGTCTTTGTTCTCAGGACTGTGGATGTGAATATCACGACCAGCGTCGATCTTGACGCTATCCGCCACGAGGTTGGCACCAGCTATTTCAGTGTCACGGCCGCTCTTGAGAGTTAAATCGCCTTCGGCGGAAATAGCGCTTTGGATTTCTATCTGCTGCGTTGCACGATTGTATCCATCCAGATAATCCACATCGTGCATCACCCCGATACCGGCAGGGCCCTTTGCGGGACTCTTCAGTAATCCACCACCGTAGTTTTGAGTCTTGTCGGTCTCGGTGATCTCATGCGTTTGTGTTGAAGAAGCAATTCGAATATCACGGGTAGCCTCGATCTTCGCATCACCACCTGATAGCAGCTGCGATCCGTTGACTTGGACATCGCGCCCGGCGTCGATAAGCATATCTTGACCGGATTGAATCAATGAGGGCGCTACACTTTGCGTATTAACTCCAAGAATGTTCTTGGTCGCCTCATAAGCATCGCCGACATAGATGCGCTCTTCCTCAGATGTATAGGGAGATGAAGACTTCATACCCAGCGCGATGCCAATGCGTTGACTCTCCTCCCATACCTTTTGAGCGCTGTCACTTGCGCTCGCGACAATATTCACATCGCGGCCGGCGCCTAGCGCTACATTCCGCCCAGCACTGACACCACTGCCAACGATATTGATGTCGCGTTCGGCATTAAGGGTGGCATCTCGTTCTGCACTAACCTGGCTACCAACGCTAGTACTACTCTGAGCTTCCTGCCCTGTCTTCTTAGCCGACGCAAATGACAACATTCCGCCAGACAAGGAAGGGCCAACTTTCTGCTTATATTCCTGCTGTAGGCTATACGCTTTGTCATTGGCCGATACCAGGTTGATATCACCCGTGTCCTTCACCAGCCCGGCGCGCAGCTCGACGTCGTTACCAGCATCTGTAGTGCTGGCCCGCAGGCGAATATCGTTGCCTGCCGCGATGACCACGTCGTTACCCGCTTCCAGCTCGCTGGCAACCTGAGTGGCACTGGTCTTGAGCTGGCTCTTGCCACTCTTCGACAGGCCGAGGAAACCGGATTTGGTCTTCTTCGAATAAGAGCCATGCTCCTCAACACCGGACAGCACAGACACGTCACCTGTGCCGCCAACCAGTAGGTCGTTACCTGCACTGAGCTGACTGCCGATGACAGTTACATCACGCCCCCCATCCAGATTCAGGGCGCCGTTAGCAGCCTTGCTGGTATTGATGGTGAGGTCGTTGCCCGCCTCGATCACTGAGGCGACGTTGGTGCTGTCGTAGCTTTCAGTCTGCGTGGTCTTACTGCGTCCGAAGGAGCCTTTTTTCTTCTTGAAGTAGTAGGAGGCGTTTTCGTCCATGGCAGACAGAATCTGCACGTCTTGCCCGGCGTCGAGATCAACGTCTTCGCCGGCCTGCACACGGCTGGCGACCAGCCCCAGGTCGTTCCCAGCGGCCAGACGAACATCCTGTCCAGCCTGCAACACACTCGACTGCTGGGTGATCTGGTCGCGACTCTGGGTGACTTTCTTGCTTTGTGAGAAGGAGTGGCTTTCATTGGCTGCGCTGGTAATCAGCAAATCACGCCCTGCTTTCAGGTCTAGATCGTCAGCAGATCGAACACGACTGGCCACCACGCTCAGATCGCGGTCAGCGGCGATCTCAAGATTGCCGCCAGCATTTAGGTCGCTGCCGTATTGGGTAATACGCTCATCCCGGTAGTAGTTGCCACGCGTGCTGCTCTGTACCTTCTGTACGGCACCGAGTTCGACATCGCGACCGGCCACCAGCGACATCTCAGCATCGCTGGACAAGGCACCCGCGCGGTTGAGTATGTCGCGGCCTGCCGTTATATCCAGGTTGCCAGTTGCCTCGAAGCGGGCGGCGTTGTCGACATAATCCTGCTGCCAGCGCTGTGAACCGATGCGGCCAGTGTTGGTGGAAACGGTGCGCTCGTTCACCACATCGCCAGTCAGTGCACTTGCACTGACATCTCGCCCGGCGATTATCCCGCCCTGCGCGTTGCGAATGCTTTCTGTAGCCATCAGCTGCAACTTGCCATTGGCCTCCATCAGACCGGCGTTGGATACATTGCCTGCTTGAGCCGTGAGTTCCAGTGCCCGCAAGGTGCCTTGGTTGCTTAACTGGCCACCGGTGATCAGAGCGACGTCCTGGCCTTGGATTAGAGCGCCAGTCGGTGCCAGCCGGCCGTTCGCCTGGGCCATATAGAGCACGGGGGCCAATACCTTCTGGCCCGCCACCTCACGCTCTTCCATCCATACGATATCGTGGGTCAGTGCCGCGACCTGCTCAGCTGACAATGCAACACCCAGCGATAGGTTCAGCGCGTCCTTGCTCGCGATGGCGTTATCCATCAGGTAACGGAACTGTTGCTCGTCGCTGGTGATACCGGCCAGGAAGCGCTGCCCCGTACGGGCGATGATCGCGTCTCGTATGAGCTTCTGCTCATAAAGTCCATCCCCCAGCCGCCGTTGCATCTGATCAGGCGTAGCACCCAGGCGATCGATCATGTAGTCGGAGCTCAGGAAACTTGCCAAATCGGCAAAATCTGGATTGGTCTCGATCAGATAAGGGTGTTGGGTATTGGTGTTGACGCTGAATAGCCCGTTCTGCCCGGCCGGCAAAGAGAAGCTCGGCAGCCCGAGGGGATCTACGGCCTTTTGAGCGAGATCCGGCGGCAGCTGAGCATTGAGCAGTACCAGCGGGTTGGCATTACCGCTCACGGCTGTATCGACAGCCTGCTGTTGGCCATCGACGTAGGCGACGTTTTCACGTGTTACGCCATTTTCCAATCGATTTGCAGCGTTGATGAGTACCTTGCCGCCCGCTTGGACGATGGCGTCAGCAGCCGTACCGATATTCACCGACTGCTCGGTGGAGCTGTCCAACGAGTAGCCCAGAATTCTGGAGGGGACTGCGTATCCAGCTGCGGGATTGAAGTTTGGATTTGCGCGATTTGTTATTTGCCGGTCGGGGGAAACAGGAGATGGCGGCTGCCCCTCATCGCGCGGATTTCCATTAGTGAGATAGGAGTGAATAAAGAGCGAGTTGTACTTGTTGTATTCAGAGACTCCTCCACCACTACCGACCAACCCGAAGAAAACTGAACTATTTTCCGAGTCACCCGGGTTACGAAACGTGCGGTTCCTTACCACACGCTCCTGCGAAGCCCCCTGACTTACGAAAGACTCGACTGAAATATCAACATCGCCGGCAGCTGACACCACGCTTTGCTGGTTATCAAACGTTTTACCCGCATGACTGAAGTTGCCGCCTGCTGTAATGACTGACGCTGCTGAGTCCGAAGTGACAACGCGCTCAAAATTCTCGGATACGTAATAGTAGAGATCGTAATGACGCCCTTTGCAGTCAATACACTCATAACGAATACTGCCTGAGAGCAGGCGTTCGGAGACGGTGAAGGCGTCCCGTCTATTGAGCAGCTTCTCTGCGTTCAAGCGCATGTCTTGTGCACTTTCGATTTCTGCAGAAATGTTTTCCAGAACCTTAGCGCTAGAAGATGACGCACCAACGAGAGTAAGACTCCCTTGGCTGTATATATTGGCAAAGCGGTTGGTCAGCTGGTCAGTGCGGAGTTCGAGGTTCCCGCCGCTGAATATCAGCCCGTCTTCGTTATGAACCTTCTCAGCAACGATGAGCAGTTGGCCTGCCGCCCCGGTGGTTCCTCGGGTCTCCAGGGATTTGGCCGCTAGTGCCAACCAAGAGCCGGTGGTCATCTTGCCGCGGCTCACTAAGTCGCCCAACGCAGTCAGCTTGCCATAGCCGCCGCTGCGCACCTGCGCGCCTGTACCGAACTCCATGTTGTCGGCTCGCAGGTCAAGATTCCCTACGGCCAGCAGACTGCCTTTACCGCGGTAATCGCCACTCAGGCGCAGATCAATATGGCCGTTGGTTTCAATGCGACCATCATTGACCCAGCTTTCACCTTCAGTGATCAGGCTGTTGCCTGCCAATAGCCCGCCGGTGGAGGTCTGGGTCAGGCGGTCGATATCGAGGGTGATGGAGGCGGCCTGCAACAGGCTGGTATTGACCCACTCTTCAGCACTCAGGGTTACTGCGCTGTTGGTGATGAACTCGCCACCGGCCTGACCGAGCAGCTCCATGTCTAGGTTCAGACCGCCAGTGCCGAGGTGACGCACGACACCGCGCTGGTTACTGAGCGACTCAGTGTCGAAGGTCAGCGCCGCATTGCCCACTTCCAGCAGACCGTCATCGTTGTTCAGGCGGGTGCCGATATCGAAGCGGCTTTCGCCCGTGCTGCCCAGGGCGCGCAGGCGGCCATCAGCATTGCTCAGGCTGTCGGCCTTGATGTCGAGGCGGCTGCCGGCTTCGACCAGACCACCATCATTGTTGAAATCGGTGGCAACTCGCGCTTCTATTGCCCCGCCAGCCGCCAGGGTGCCAGCACTGTTATCGACAGACTCGGCTTTGATCGCCAGCGCTTGGCCAGCCAGAGCACTGCCTTTGCGGTTGTCCAGCGTCTGGTTATCGAACGTCAGATTGCGCTGGGCGACAACTTCGCCACTGCGGTTGTCGAGTTGCTCGGCCTTGAGGGTAGCGTTGCCCGCCACGGTGATCTTGCCACTCTGGTTGTCGAGCTTTTGTAGGTCGGTGTTCAGGGTGCCATGGCTGGTCAGCTGACCGGCGTTGCGTACGTTGCCACCGTCGAGCTGCAGATGGCCGGCGCTGTTGGTGCTGCCGTTGGCTCGCACGCCCGCTTCGATGGTGCCGGCGTTGTCCAGCTGCGCCGCTTGTACGGTCACCCGCTCACCGCCTGCCAGGCTTTCTTTAACCACGGTTTTGCCAGCGGCAGTGACCGTCGCATTGCGCCCGGCGTAGGTATCGGCATTGAGCTCAACGCCCTTGGCCACCAGGGTGACGTCACCGCTGGCCGCCACGCGGTTCAGGCTCAATTGGCCATTGGCATCGATCTGAATATCACCGGCACTGGCGGCCATGTCGCCGGCCAGTTTCACACCCACGCCTGCTTCGGTACCCACCAGGCGAATCGCCCCCGCGTACATGCCGCCCAGGGCCGAGCTGTCGATGGCCAGTTGCGGTTTATCGCTGCCGTCATCGGCCTTGGCGGTGGCCTGCAGAGTGGCGGCATCGACCTCGTTGCGGCCGGTGATGACGTTCAGGCGTTTGGCGTGGATCTCGGCGTTGAGCTTGGCGCTACGGGTGATCAGGTCGAACTGGTCGACGTTGCCTGCGTTGAGGCCAGCGCCTTCAATGGCGATGTCGCCGCCGTTGACGTCGAAGCCCTGCAGGCGACCGTTGTCGACCACCGGGGCGCCGGTGGTCAGGGTCGCGCGCGGGGTGTTGATGAAGCCGCAACCGTCACAGGTAATGCCATGGGGGTTGGCAACGATGACGTGCGCCGACTGCCCGGCCACTTCCGTGTAGCCCTTGAGTTGGCTGCGGTTGCTGCCGGTGACCTCGTTGAGGATGACGTTGGCGGCACCGTTTTTTAGATTCGGGTTGCCGGTGATGTAACCGCCCAGCTGGGTCGGTACGAAAGCCTGCGCACCGTTGTTGAGGATCAGCCCCTGCTGGCCGACGTTGTAGTCGGTGAATTTGTTGTGCGACAGACCACTGCCGTTGGGCGTGGCGATGTTCACCACTGGCACGCCATTCGGTGCCTGGCCGATGGCGGCATTGCCGCCGGCCTGGGCATCGAGGCTCAGCTCGGCCGCCACCGTGACGATGGGATTAAGGAACATCACCCCTGCGACGATCAGGGCGATGTTTTGGAAGAATGGGCTGCGAACGTCCATGTAGGGTGCTCCGAGGCGTAAGCGAATCAGGAAATCAGAAGAAGAAGTCGACGCGGAAATGCACCGGGCGCTCGCGCTCGGTGATCACATCGGGGCGTTCCAGGGAATGGGCAAAGGTCACGGCGGCGGCCAGGTGCTCACCGCGTGCGCTGAACTCCACGGCGTTGCCGCTCATGCGGCCGCTGGCGAGGCCGTTGTGCTCGCCGCGCTGGATCACGCCAACGTCGTAGGCCAGCGCCATACCGTATTGCTGCACGAAGGGTTGCAGCGGCGCCCAGGTGACGGGGCGTGTCCAGCGCAGCTGGTTGCGCCAGTATCCGCCGCTGTCGCCCGACAGGGACTGATCCTTGAAGCCACGTACCGAGTTGAGCCCGCCAATGCTGATGCGTTGCGAGCTAAACAGTACGTCTTCACTTTTCTGGCCGGTGGCCAGGCTGTCGAAACTGAAGCGCTCGCCCCACAGGCTGAAAGGCTGCAGGTAGCTCAAGGTCAGGCTGTATTTGTTGTAGCGCGCCACGGGTGCGTCACCGCGCGGATCACCGTTGTTCTGCGCATCCAGGGCGCCGATGCCACGCTGCCAGCCAATATCGGCGTTGACGAACGCCGTGCCAATGCGTCGGCCATGGTTGAAGCCCAGTTGCCATTCGCTAAGGCGGTTACTCGATTGCTCGATGCGGTTGCCGAGGATGAAGTTGTTGGTGCGCACATGGCTTACGCCGGTGTTGAAGGCAGTCTTGCTGACGCTGTCACGGTGTAGCACGCGCTCGGCGCGCAGGGCATGCTGCTGGCTGTCGCCATCGGTGGTGTACGGGAAGCCGTTACTATCACCCAGGGTGCGGTAGTAGCTCTGGCTGTAGCTGTAGTCGAAGCGCCACCAGCCATAGGGGATGTTGTAGGAGAGGCTCTGGGCGTGGGAATGGCGGTAGCTGTCGCTGACCGCATCGCGGCTGGCGCGCAGGCTCAACTGGTCGGCCAGGCCCAGCGGGCTGTCCCAGGTCAGGCCCAGGCCCCACTGCTGTTCGCCGGTGCTCAACTGCCCGTCGTTATGGCGGTTGATGTTGGCGTGCCAAGGTTTACTGCGCTCGCCCTTGAGCTGAACCCGGCTGCCGCCCACCTGCTCGCCTGGCACCAGCTCCAACTGGGCGGGCCGCGATGGCAGTCGGTTGAGGTTCTCCACCAGTTGCTCTAGCTCACGCAGGTCGAGCACGTCGCCTACGGTGCCGGGAAAACCCATGGCCAGTTCGCGTTCGCTGGCCAGAGCGGAACTGTCCAAGCCTTCCAGGCGGCCTTCGACCACCACGACTTTCAGCGTACGCGCCGACAGATCCTGCTGCGGCAGGTAGGCCCGAGTGGTCACGTAACCACGGTCGATATAGTGGTCGGTCAGCGCCTTGAGCAGGCCGTTAAGCTGGCTGACGCCCAGGCAATCGTCGGCGAATGGCGCGAGAATTTCGGCCTTGTCGGCGGCTGACAGTGAGGTGGCGCCACTGATCTCGATCTGCTCGATGGCGAAGCAGCGTTCATCGCTAGGCGCTGCTGGCTCAGGTGCCTCAGCGCTTTTGCCTGGCAGTTGCTGTAGCTCCTGAAGACGCTGTTGCTGCTCTTGAAGCAGGCGCTCCTGGCGGTCGCGGATCAGATCCTGAGTCAGGGGTGAAGGCAGACTCGCAGGCGGAGTCTGGGCGAGAGCCAATAGCGGTGCTGCCGCGAAGAACAACGGTAAATAAGAGCGCATAAAAGTCCGTACCTGGAGAAAGAACTGCATCCCTGACGAGGGGCGGCATTCTGCCAGTAGGGCCTCACATTGGCACGAGACCTACCTCTCATTTCTCTTGCGCAATGCGCCGTTGATCGCTGCAGAGGCCTTAGCTAGACCGCTTCAGTGCCTTGACGGCGAAGTTTCTACCGTCAGGCCTGTAATTCCTTATCCAAAACCTCTTCGATCTCACTTTTGATCTTGCCGCTCAGCACCGACAGCAGCAGACCCAAGTTGAGTTGCAGGTGGACGCGATCCTCACTGACTTCGATCCGCCCGTCGGCGCCACTGCGTTTGAATTCCAGGGTGTCGCCGTTCCACTGGTAGCGCACGTCGTATTCGCGCGCCAGGCGCTCGGCGAGCTTCTCGGCCTTGCCCCGAGCGGCCTCTATCCCCAGATTGTGGGGGCGGTCGACGGTAATTCTGGCCATCATGGCTCTCCTGACTGAAACGCGGGCGGGCGAATATACAAGAAGCGCCCCGTGGCCCACTACCGCGCATGCAGCCTGTGCCCCGGTTTTAGGTTTAGAATGCCGGCACTCGGCTTATCAGAGCCTGTCAAAACCGTGCTGCGCGTCGGCCCTGCGACATCAAGAACAACCTCGAAAAGCTCAGTTACCTCGGTACACTCCGCTTTCTTGATGGTGTTTTTGCGGTCACCCAGGCCTTCCAGGCTCTAGCGCAAGCTTTTAAACAGGCTCCAGGCCTCTCGGATTTCAGGAAGGGCGACATGAACGATCCGCGCAAGAACGACGGCAGCGAACCCACCACCCACTTCGGCTTTCAGGACATTCCCGAAAGCAGGAAGGCGGAAAAGGTCGCCGAAGTGTTCCACTCGGTAGCCGCCAAGTACGACCTGATGAACGATCTGCTGTCCGGCGGCATGCATCGCCTGTGGAAGCGGTTCACCATCGAGCTGTCGGGCGTGCGCAGCGGTAACCGCGTGCTGGATATCGCCGGTGGCACCGGTGATCTGGCCCGGCAATTCTCGCGCATCGTCGGCGAAACGGGTGAAGTGGTGCTGGCCGATATCAACGCCTCGATGCTCAAGGTTGGCCGCGACCGCCTGCTCGACCGCGGCGTGTCGGGCAACATTGCTTTCGTCCAGGCCGACGCCGAAAAGCTGCCCTTCCCGGACAATCATTTCGACTGCGTGACCATCGCCTTCGGCCTGCGCAACGTCACCCATAAAGAGGCCGCCATTGCCTCCATGCTGCGCGTGCTGAAGCCCGGCGGCCGCCTGCTGGTGCTGGAATTCTCCAAGCCGAAAAGCAGCCTGCTGTCCAAGGCCTACGACACCTACTCGTTCAATTTCATGCCACTGGTGGGCAAGCTGGTCACCAACGACGCCGAGAGCTATCGCTACCTGGCCGAGTCGATCCGCATGCACCCGGATCAGGACACCCTCAAGGCGATGATGGAAGTGGCCGGTTTCGATCGCGTGACTTACCACAACATGACCGGCGGCATCGTCGCCCTGCACCGCGGTATCAAGCCCTGATGCTGACCCTGGCCCTGCTTGCCGGCGTCGAGCGCGGCCTGAACCGCGTATTGGCGCTGGATAGCACCGCCCTGCCACGCCTGGCCCGGCTGAATGGCCGGGTGATTGCGGTCGAGTCGCGGTCGCCTGCGTTTACGCTTTTCATCCTGGCGGATGGCGAGGGTCTGCGCCTGGCCAGTCAGTGGGCCGGCCAGGTCGACTGCACATTGCGTGCGCCCGCCAGTGCCCTGCTGCGCCTGGCCGTGGCCAAGGACAAGCAGGCCGTACTGCACGCGCCCGAGGTCGACCTTGATGGCGACAGCGGCCTGCTGATGGAGCTCGCCGGCGTGCTGCAAGATCTTGAGCTGGACTGGGAATATGAGCTGTCGCGCTGGCTCGGCCCGATCGCCGCGCCACTGCTGGCAAGCCACCTGCGCAGCCGCGCGGGCTGGACGCAGAGCAATCTGCATAGCCTGCAATCGAACCTGGCCGATTACCTCAGCGAGGAAACGCGCGCACTGGTCGGCCGCCGCGAGGCCGAGGCACGTTTTGCCGAACTGGATGACCTGAAACTTTCCCTCGACCGTCTCGACGCGCGCATCGAGCGCCTCGCCCAACGCCATAAGCCCATCGCATGAAGCTGCTTGCCGTTCGTCGCCTGTTGCGCATCCTTTACGTGGTCATCCGCTACCGCCTGGATGACCTGCTGTTCGCCCTGCCG
>Ga0265798_10004743_pt1 | contig 18620 bp, 17 predicted proteins | sample P3T30metagenome_FD_192430 | JGI IMG/M metagenome (GOLD analysis project Ga0265798, IMG submission 192430) | Plant litter microbial communities from East Loma Ridge, Irvine, California - P3 T30 | ecosystem: Environmental > Terrestrial > Plant litter > Unclassified | place: USA: California... | reverse complement strand
TTCTTAGACTCAGACTTCCGCTTGGCTACGGGGTTCTTCGCGTTGACGTTGAGGCTGTAGCGATCAAGGAACTCGTGGAGCTGAGCATGGAACTCGACTGGCTCGGGTATCGGTGGGCCGGACCAGACCTTGACTTGCTCACCCGTTCGGGGATCGACGATGGCGATGTGAGGGTAGGCGTCGGAGCTGTCGCGGGCGTGGAAGTAGTAGTTCATGTACTGCTGTCCACGCTGGTCGTCCTTTGCGTATTGCATAAAGATAAAGTTCTCTCGTACCGTCGCTTTGATGTCTTCGTTCTTCCAGATGTCCCTGTTAAGGCGCTGGCAATCAAAGATTGCAGGATCTTGGATGTTGACGAGTAGCCACTTCTCCTCATCCTTGCCCATGTCTCGCGCCTTTTCCCAGGACCCTTGGTACATGATCTCGAATGGTGGGCGGAATAGCTCTGCGAGCATGTTCATCTTGGAGGACTGCTCGGAAGCACCGCCCGTCGCGGTCGCAAGCTCGCGTCGCCGAGTGCTCGAATCGGTCGCGTTGTCCCAGACGTTGGTGTGGGTGGTGTGCTGGTTGAAGATACCTGCGCGGCCTTGATCCGATGGGTCAGCAAAGTCCGGGAATTGTATATATGAGGTGTGCGGCATACCTGTCCGCCGACGAGCCAGCTGCTCCTGGACCATGGCATCGAGATCCTCCTCGTCCTCAGCAGGCCCCCAGTTCGAGCCCGGCCCAACGAGTGTTTCCATCCTCCTCTCTATGGGCGCGCGGACCTCATCAGAGCCAGCTCCTCCAGGCGCACCACCGCCGTACATCTCTTCTTGTAACCTCCGGGCCATGGCTTCGTCATCTTCCACGCCTGGCTGTGCTCGTGCGGGTGGCGTCGTGCCTTGCGGCGCAGGGTCGAAGTCCATGTCATCGTCTGAGTCGACATTGATGGGGTTCTGTGCGGAGGAAGCGGCGGCCGAGGGCTGCGAGGGAGCAGAAGGGGCATCGGCGAGCCCGGGGGAGTCGAAGAAGAGTTGGATGGCCTGCTCCAAGTTGCCATCGGTGAGACGCAGGTACTGGGCGGCCTTGTCTGGGTCGCACGAAGTGATGCCGCAGAAGTTGAGGACGTTCTCGTCGTCCATCTTGGGCGGCTGTGTGGGGTTCGACTTTGGGTGCTTGAGCGTGGTCCTGAGCTGGGGCAGGGAAAGACGACTCTTTAACCTATGGGGCAGGTTGCAGAAGCCTTTGTGAGGGCGGCGTGCTATTCCGAAGGCGCTGTTTGGCTCGCGTAGCAAGTTTGCGTGGTCGGGCGTGTGTCGAGAATTGTGTGTGGCGGTCGCGACTGCAGTCGAGAGAGAACCGTGGTGGGGCAGTTAAGTACCCATCAACGTCCGACAAGGGCTATCGAGGTGCGTGCACAGGGTGCGGCGATGCTTTGTGAGGCGGTGAGGGGGCTATACAGTGCGAGCTATGGGCGTCGAGTGCCAGTGTGATTGCAGGTGCGGTCGACGGCTTGTGACAGGCGCGGCTCCGGCGTGCTGGCGGGTACACGGCGGGGTGGTGGTCGAAGGCAATGGGACGGGCTAGGAGGGGGGCGAATTGCTAGCCAGGCGGTGTTGTAGGAGTGGCAGAGAGGCAGCAGGCGTCGACGTGGGCAGAAGCACGTCGAAGACGCGATGCGATTGTTGCAGGCAGGTGCGACTGCGTCATCCCGGTACCCGTGCGCCCACCCCTGTCGCTGTGAATGTCCGACACCACATGTGGCAATCACGGACGGAGAGGCCCAGTACACTACGACGCTGCATCGCTTGGTCATCCAGTCCTCCTGCCGCCCATGAGCCACGCCATCCGTGTCTGCCTGCTGCGCCTGCCATAAGACTCGCGTTTGTTGACCAGCACCCTCATACGATAGTCCCATCACATCACATCGCGCCATGGCGTCAGAACAAACCCCCGAAGCCAAAGAGCTTGCTCTGGTGGGCAAAGTCGAGATGCGCATTGCGCTTGCTAGCTCCGAGAAGAAGCTTGAGGACTTGCTCAAAGTCTATCTCTCTCCACTACTCCTCAAACTCGGCTCAGATAGCGTTGCTGTGCGGAATAAGGTCATCTCCATCTGCCAACACATCAACACCCGCATAAAGTCACAGTACGCTTTCATCCTCGCCCGACAAAGTGTTGCACTAACGTAACATCGCAGAGACATCAAGCTCCCTGTGAGTGCTCTTCTAAAGCAGTATAAAGAGAATCCCGACATCTCTCTCATACGCCATTTCGACATCCTTTACATTCAGCAAGGCATATCGCGGCTTACAGTCGCCGAACGACTGGAGCTTCTTCCCATTCTACTGCAAGGCATCGCCAAAGACTTTGAGAAGTCGGAACAGCATGCTTCTCAGCTGCTACATCTCATCCTACGTCTTCTGGTCCATTTCAAACTGCCCCTCCGCGGCAGCAAGGAGGACGATGAGCTGAGGTCAACTTTGGGCCTTTCCGATGACGATGCGGCCTTCCTCTCAAAATGGTTTGGGAAACTACTCATGCTAAGCATCGTGCGAGAGAGTAACTCTCAGGCCCAAGCCACGTTGCGTTGTCCGGGTTTATCTGTCGAAGACTACAAGTTCTTGACGCTACAGGGCAAGCCAGATGCCTGGGATCCCACCTCCGATGCAGGCCTAAATTTGACTGAAACAAAAGCCCTGGTCACGCGCTTCATGGCAAGTGGGCTGTTCAAAGAAGATGAAAAGTTTCTGCCAGCACTATTCGCATCTGCAGATACCAACTCCCGGATATCTGAGGTTGGCGAGGACACTCTGAAACGTGTAATGCTATCCAAGGATCTTGAACAACCAGAAGTTGTGGAATCTCTGTTCGAACTCTACTTTGGCTCGGCCTCGACGACTGGATCGTTGCCCGTAAAGACACCACTACAAATCAGGATACTCAACGTCTTGTCAAGATCTGTCAGGTGCACTGCATACCCACGGCAAATAGCGAGGCTCGTTGAAGAAGGCCTTCTCTCACCAGAACTGAATGCGACAAACAAGACAGCAGGGAGGGAAGCTTCCAAGTTTCGCTCAGCCATCTTCTCACTAGTCAACTTCGTTGCACGTCGTGGACAGTCCTCCGACCTTTCCCAGGTTGCTGAAAGTCTGGTAGGCAACCTGAGGGCCTTCATCCAAGATCAAGGCTGGCCAACTCCAGATCATGACCAAGACATGGAGCTACGAGGCTATGGCTATGAGACCATCGGACTGTTGGCGAAGGCTGCCCCCGAAAAGATACTCCTAGAACCGTCCCTGGACTTGTTAGAGTTTTTGTTTCGATCTCTCCGTGAGGATTCCGCAGGAAAGGATGTAGCTGTCAGTATAGAGGAAGCCTTATCTTCAGTACTCGGCGCATTTTCGAAACCTTTCGATCCTTCTGTCATGCCCAGGTTCCGGCAGATACTACTTAGATACGCGTCTGTAGATCAACATAACACGCCAGCTTCAGATCGGTTTACAAGAAGCACACGTTATGTTGCGACACGATTTGCAAACCGCTGTCTTCCGTATGAGGATGTGCTGGCGCGATGGATCGACATTCTCGCTGTCAGTGGAGGGGCTTCCGAAAGGCATGAGGTCATAGAGGAAGGACGACGTGGTCTCGATCCATACTGGTTCAGAATGTCCAATACCCCACCCGGCGAACGCGAACAAAGCACATTGGTCTTTCCGGACTTCGACAAGCTGGTCAACTTTATTATCGTTCAGCAAGGGCAGGATGAAGACGCGATGGAAATCGACGAGTCAGAGGACGCTCTTGTGCAGATACAACACTTCTACCAGCAATACCCTGGAGCTCTACCGATTGTCATCAGCTTCTGTTCTAGCGTCGCGATGCAGTCTGCGCTACATGACAAAGAGATGGGTGAAGACATTCCGGAAGATTGGGACAGGAAGCTTGATGCCCAGATGACTACTGACATGCGCGCTCGGCAAGCGTTCCGTGCATATGCGGCAGACAAAGCCCACGCTCGATCGCTCGCAGTGATATTACGAGCCAGTTTTGACAGACTCACAAAAGACGATGTTAGTGACATTGGCGACATTGGCACTTCTTTCGTGCGAATGCTATCTTTACTACCGCAGCAGCACTGGGTTCAAGCCAACGTTGTCCGAGACTTCCGCGCTTTGCAGCCCTCTATCATAGCTAACAACACTGGGCGGCGACTCGCCGCCGCCCACGCGTATGGCTTGCTAGCATCGCACGATAGCATTGATCAAGACGCTCTTCAGTCCGCTCAAGTAGTCTTTTTCGACAAGCTCAGCACTTGGAAGTCGGCTGTCGGTGCTGATATCAATCAGATAAGCGGGATCATATTAGCACTTGGCTACTATTACAGCAGAGCGTTCTGGAGAAGTGGAGCAGCATCTGCAACGATAACTGATGATCATCCCATCCAACAACTGTTACAATCAGTAGTAGAGATCATGAAGGACTCTCGGGACGCGACTTTGAAGGGTGCAGCCTTCTCTTGCATCGATCAACTCAGTCTGTTCTACGTTATCACCCCCTCGTTGCTGTCCAAGTACGCAAGGGTCGAAGACATTGCGCAACAAATATATGATTCTGCCAAGACAGGCACGACCAGTGCCATCATGGCTTTAGGCCATCTATCCATGATCACAGAGGAGACTGGAGCCGAAGCTGGGGAAGCTATAGAATACAAGGCCATTGGTGACAAGCTATATGAGCTACATGAGGTCCGTCAACCGGAAGTACACTTTTCGGTTGGTGAAGCTCTGAGCTGCTTCGCCAGTGGCTGGGACTCGAAGGCTCTGACTTCCGAACTCGACATTCTACATCCTAACCAACCGCAAGACCAATGGGATGCGCCCCTACAGACACCATCTGGACCTAAGCGTGAGAAGACGCTTGGGGCAGTTTTGGAAAAGACGTTGAAGGGTTGCGTGCAGACCAAACCCTCATTGAAGAAAGCTTCTGTGATATGGTTACTGTGTCTCCTACAGTACTGTGGTCACAAGCCCGAGATGCAGAGTTACCTTGGCCAATGCCAGGTAGCGTTCAAGAACTGTCTCTCTGATCGCGATGAGGTTGTTCAGGAAGCAGCTTCGCGAGGACTAGGCTTGGTGTATGAGAAAGGTGACCGCCAACTCAAAGATGACCTCGTCCGCGATCTAGTAGGATCTTTCTCGGACAACAAGTCCAAGATGGCTGGTACTGTTACGGACGATACTCAGCTTTTCGAGCCTGGTGCGCTGCCTACCGGAGATGGATCTATCACGACTTACAAGGATATTTTGAACCTGGCGGCTGAGGTTGGGGACTCGAGTTTGGTATACCGTTTCATGTCAATGGCATCGAATAATTCCATTTGGTCAAGCAGAGCCGCTTTTGGTCGCTTTGGCCTGAGTAACATCTTCTCCGACTCAAGTGTCGACGGATATCTGGCCCAAAACCCCAAGCTTTACCCGAAGCTCTATCGATATCGGTATGTTCGCTGACCTACTAGACAGTTGCTGAACGTTTTGACGACATCATAATCTAACATGGACTCAGGTTCGATCCAAACACGAATGTGCAACGCTCGATGAACGACATTTGGAACGCGCTCGTCAAGGACTCCTCGGCGACTATCGACAAACATTTTGACGCAATAATGGACGATCTTCTAGTCAGCATACTCACGAAGGAGTGGCGCGTTCGTCAGGCTTCTTGCGCAGCTATCGCGGACCTCGTACAAGGACGAAGCATTGAAAAGGTAAGGGAATCGCAGTACAACACAATGAGCATACTGATAACTTCGAATAGTACGAGAAATATCTTGACGCCATCTGGGGAAAGACCTTCAAGGTTCTCGATGACATCAAGGAAACCGTCCGCGTCGCAGCAGCATCTCTCGCCCGTGTCCTCACTGGCATACTCACTCGTTCCCTCGAAGCCGGTGATGCGTCAAACAAATCCGCAACCATCCAGCTCGAACGTGTCATACCCTTCCTCTTCTCCGCCAGTGGCTTGGAGTCTTCGGCTGAAGAGGTCCGTATGTTCTCAGTGCACACCTTGCTTCAGATCGTCAAGAAGAGCAACGCCAAAACACTTAATCCCCACGTTCCGGAGCTCGTGGAACGTCTGCTCGGACTGCTCAGTAGCTTAGAGCCCGAAGCCATCAACTACGTACATCTCAACGCCAGCAAGTACAACCTCACGGAGCAAAAGATAGACGACATGCGACTTGCAAACGTGCGCTCATCACCATTGACCGAATCTGTGGAGCGCTGCCTTGACCTTGCAGACGCAGACACCATGGCAGCTCTTGTGCCCCGCATTGAGGCTGCGATGAAAAACGCAGTTGGTTTGCCGTCGAAGGTTGGATGTTCGAGGGTCCTGGTCACTCTGGCTACACGACATCGCTTCTTGTTCAACCCATACGCCGACGGCTTCCTCAAGTTGATTCAGAAGCAGATACACGACCGCAATGAAACCGTCAGCTCCTCGTATGCAGCTGCAGCTGGCTATCTTGCACGCCTCGCTTCGGATAAGCAGATCATTGCCACCGTCACCTTCGTACACAAGCTGTACTTTGAGTCTGAAGAAAACAGCGACAGGAACCGCCTACTCGCCGCGGATATCATGCGTGCCATCTCATCATACGCTACCGACCGCTTCACATCGTTCGCGTCAGACCTGCTTCCATTCATCTTCCTGGCTAAGCACGACTCGGAAGAGCAAGTACGCAAGAGCTTCACAGAGACATGGGATGATCATGTCGCAGGTTCACGCACCGTCTCTCTTTATCTCAAAGAAATTCTCACTCTCTCTGAAACACATCTAGAAAGCAGGCAGTGGGCCATCAAACACACAGCCGCCAAGACCATCGCTGACTGTGTCTTGCAAATCACCAACGCCGTCGGTAGCGAAAAGATCGAGCCCGTTACTGCAAAGGTCATCTGGCCTGTACTAGACAAGGCTCTTAGTGGCAAGAGCTGGGAAGGGAAAGAAGTTGTGCTAGAAGCTTTCGTGCGGTTTGTAGAACGCTCGGAATCGTATTGGCAGGCTGAAGAGAATAAGGATGTGGCCAAGCAGTTGGAGAAGGTTGCGACAAGGGAGAGTAAAAGGCAGGAAGGCAAGAACGAGAAGGTTGTTGCTGGGGCGTTGGAGAAGCTCAGAGGGCACTTGAGCATGTAGGACATGGTCGACGCTCCGTAAATGGGACTATTGATCGTCTTTCGACTTCACGTGTATTCATAGTAGAATAGTAGACTCTGAATTTTGATGCATTCGATTCTTGATGTCATGTCACGTTGCATCGAGCTGTACATTTTGGCGATCTTTCTATCCTAGTCGCTCGAGGCCTGTGAGCTTCAATAGGCATAGCACTTTCTCTTGGACTCCTTCTCACTCGGGCTACAGTCCTTCACTCCGAGCATCAGACATTGCCTCACAGTCATCGGAATCCAACGCGGTATCAGCCCAACATCCCACCGCTTACGTACGAGAGACAGAAACCGTGCATCACAACCCATGATCTATGAACCGCCCTCTTCCTTCGCTTCAGTCAGCCGAGGCGCAGCTCATCGCCTCCACTCGGCCGCCTGATCTCGACCCGCAGCATCAGGCGTTCATTTTCCGCGAGATGCCAAATTTCCAGCCCTATGTGCCGGGCTCCATCTTGGTACTAGCTCTGCAAGAAACGATCTGCAAGCACGAGGCACAGTCCATAGAATGACGATGGAGCGATCTCCATGCAAGCATAACGATTGAGTTCCAACGGCAGATTTGATAGTCCTCCCGCTTGCATGCACATTGAGGAGGCTATGTGATTGATATGCATGACGCCCATCGCCCTGCTATGATTGTTGATCGCAGGTTGACATGACAAGCGTGGAGTTTGTAACACAGGCCTGTTGCAGCGGTCTTCTCCGTTTAGATTGTCCAGGCAGATGTGCAAGAAAAGTCTCCGGGCAGGTAGCCATACCCGAAGGTTCCCATCCGAACCCTGGAGAGTTGGTTTCCAAATCCAATACCACATTACGACGCCGTGCCTCATTCACAAAGGGACCAACGGCCTACGAGGCGTGGTAATCACCACATCCATCGCCCCTCAGCCATGGACTTGGGAATCCATTTAAGCGCGTCTGACACATCCAAGGCCTTCGCTCTGGTCTTCTGTGCCGCAACGCCGCTGGGGATGAAGGCACACCGATGACTGAGCCTTCTTGCGGCACGACTTCTCATGAGTCAGAGCAAGCGCGCTGGAGCGCGTACGGCGTAGACCGCCTCTCTGCTATTTCTGAGCCGCGGCAGTGTGGAAAGGGCAGGTGCCGCTGGAGATGTGGGCTTGTCTTGTTCGAAAGCGAAAGGGAAGATTATGCGCAAGAGACGCGGCTCGGCGCTGTTCCGGCGGTATATTCAGTGCTGTCGCGTATGGAAGGATTCATTGACACGAGGGTCATGAAACCGAGTATCTGAAAGAAAGGAATTGGGGAAATGGAAAATAGATGTGAGAGCATGGTTAGCGGCGTGCTGCTCCGCGAGGGATTGCTGCTACCTTTCCGATCATCAACGTTGCTCCCGTGTGGCTGGTGTGTGTCCACGGGTGCGTTGATCTATTTGCACGCGCAGCACCCACCCATTTACCTCATCAACAAGAAACACCTACTCTCCAACTTACCTCCACCGCCTCAACTCCAACCTCCAAATACCACCCTAGCAAACCTCAATAGCTCCATCCGCAACCTCATCCGCATCCCCATTCCTGCCCACCTTCACATGATCAAACGTGAGCAATCGGCGACCCCAAGCCCACCTAGCGCCACCCGTCTCCACAGCCCTGGTTAAGCGCCCACCCCACCCCTGTGGCATCCCTGCGCACCCCATCTCGTCCTTTTCACTGGCCAACTCGCCATACCGAGCTAGAAGAAGCGGGAAGGTTACGCAGCCTTGGGAAACTTTGGGCCTGAGCTTTCTTTGCTTGCTTTTTTCCCTCATGACATGACATGACAGCTGCGTTGCATACCTACGCGGCAAACGGGTAGCGTACCGTGCGCCCTTTTCCGCCCTGTTTACTGTAGTTGCGCAGCACCACCACAAGAACACTGGGGGGCGGATATTGACATGTCCGTCAGCATACATGTATGATTGGCGAGGTGGTTTGCATGCTCCTGCCGAGGCGAAAAAAAAAGAAGAAAAGAAGAATATTGAAAGGTGGAAGGTCGTGGCCTGTTACATCGAGGGTGGCTAACGTCCAGTGGAGGTTGATTGGGCAGACTAAGCGCATATAGATTGCCATGCGTTATCTGGGGAAATATTGGCTTCTTACGGCGGGTATGCGTGTCCGCGTCACAAGGCGGTCTGCCAAAACAGCAAATGGCAGACCGACCACCAGAGGAGGCTCGTTCGATTGATTCCCTCTCTCTCACCGGCCGGCGTGACCGAGCGGTGTGTGGTTCTATGTGTAGGGATCTTGTGTAGTATACCTTTGCATACCCCATCGTAGTTAGTTCCGCCGCGAAAATCAATCGAGATCAACATGTAGTATTGTGCACAAGAGAACATAGTTTGAATAGTAGGTTATCATGTTTCATTTCTCTCGCTCTCTTTCTGTCTCTGGGCTAGTACTGATACTGCAGCGACTTGGGAAACCTGGAACTGCAAGTGGAGAAGCCACTCATCTGACCTCGCTAGCTTCGCCCAAGGTGAATCGAGTACGGCGGCAAGAGCTATTGTTTTCGTGTCTTTTACCGCCCACCCTATCACCACAAGGGCGCGTTCCAGATGTCCACACACCTGCAGTACCAGTAAAACCTGCATGCAACGCACCCACATGGCAAGTAGGAAACCTTGCGTGCGTGCGTGCGCGCGCGTGCGTGCATCGTCCTTTCTCTCGAGTAGATTGAAGAGGTAATCTCCGTACTCGCTTAGCCAATCAAACAGCGCCGGCGCATTCCCGCCCGCTGTATATTGGTATCCGCTAGTAAAATGTGGTAAAATGTAATGGTGAAGCCCCAACGCCGAAGACATGTTTTCCGCCGTGACAGGGTCGTGAGAGGGAAGTGACGTGGCCATAACGTCGCTCCCTATTGATGTGGGGTAGTAAACATAGGGAAAGTGGGAGAGGTGTTCATGGTGTGATGGTTTGGTATGTCGCGGTCGTGATTGATGTTGGATGATGATGGTTGAAGATAATGGTTGCGATTCGGATCGCCTGGACCCGAGATATTAGTTGAAGTGGCCGGGTTGGATGGTTGTAAGTCGTGTATAATGTAAAATAGTAGACGTTTGGCGAATGGGAATTCAAAGCGTTACGGTATGCACCAGGGCAGAGCTTGGAAGAGTATCGTGGTGTAGCACTAGGCGGGTGCCCATGCTGGGGCCAGTTCTGAAGCGGTAGTTTGCGCAACGATGGCGCATCTCTACTCGACCTTCCTCCTCTTGCCGCGGGGTGCGGGGTCAATTTGCGGAAACTGTGGAGCTTTCGCGTCGACTGGTGTGCGACTATATGTCACTGTCCGTGTAACGACTTCGCGCACGCTAACGCGCCTTGACCGGCCAGTCTTCTTATCCGCATCCCAGGTTTTGGGCGAGGAGACGGCAGAAAATGGTGATTGGATGGACTTTGCGCTTGCTGGTGACCGTACTGCAGCGGGCGAATAGGGTGATTGGGGGATGTAAAGGCGGGGTGTCCGCGCTGAATGGGGCCGCGTGAAGGGTGATGGTGGTGGGATAGTGACGGTCTGGAGCTTGGTTGGTGGTGCAGACATTGGTGGCTCGTCCTTGGTGGTGTCGCACCTGCTGCAGCTGCTGGATCTTGAAGTTGCTGGCGAGTCCTTGTCCTTGTCTACTGGGGCTGATGTCGATGTGAAGGACGCACTGGAGGCCGATGATGTTACTGAGGTGGGGCGACTGTCACCGAAGACGAACTTGGAGCTGGTACCAGTGGACATTGGGCTTGAGAGAACAGGTGACAAGTTCTTGAGGAATTCCAGGTAGGCTGTTGGTGGCGTGATGGGTGTCTTGAGATCCGAATCCTCCCGCTTGATGTTGGCAAAGATGGGAGTGGTTGCTGAGGTTATCATGGGCGACCTGAGTTCCGAGGGGTAGGTGGCAGACATGGGCGTCTTGAGCGTAGACAGCGTCGGCTTGGAGTCGGTGGCAGCCATGGTGTTGAATATACCGTGGTGGTGAACGAATGACTTGGATCCTGGTCGGTATTACTGCAAGCTGTGCTATGCCTTCTTCCACAGCAAAGTGGAGGGGTGAGAGAGCGAGGCAGGCAGACAGGTACCGTTTGGCGCCTGGGGACGAGAGTGTTTATTGTATGTACTATGACACTAGCTTGGCGCGGATGCGCTGTTGTTGTTGGCCGCTGTATGGGTCGTGTCCGGTTATTTTGGGCGCGAAGCGTCCCAGCGTTCTCTAAGCGCCGAGGACTAGGATATGCAGCCCCGTGCACTGGCGAACACCTCCACAGGGATTCGATTCGCTGCCCAACGCTGAAACAAGATGTGTGATTTGTTCAGCCCCTGCAGGTCTCGAGACTCTGACCGGCCTGAAAGCGCGCCTGATTCGCCGCGTAGCTTTCGGGTGTGTGATGTGCGGTGTCGATGTGCGGGAGGCAAGCTCGTAATCTGAAGCTGAACGTGGCGACCTGGTAGTTTGCCCGGTAAGAGATTCTGAGACGAGCTGATGAGACGTTGGCGTCAGATCAAGGCAAAGTAGCAAGCAAGGGAATGTGCCTCATGAACGATGTTGCTGGAAATAGATTGAAGCTGTGTGCAAGCTGTGCGTCTCATCTCGTGGGAGCATTAGACGATTTTATGTCTTGCTCGCAGCCGCTGTCGATGTCTATGTTGCTTCGGAGGGCGCGCGCGCTTCCGTCTCATGCCATCTGCCACCTTTCTTACGTACCAGACACCTGACTCTGGTTCGCCGTTGAAACATCACTACCAGCGCTTACACATGGGCCTTCCCGTGAGTTGCGTATGCCTATCACGTTGCCTACATCAACGTCTCAACTGCTCCATGGCCGTGTGCTCGGCGACCCGCCCGTCTAATCTCTGTTACACTGTACATAGCTACCTGGCCAATTACCGTCTCCTGCTGTATACCATCTGAAGCCACGCGCGAAAGCTGCGGCCGTGTGGCCTCGAAGCATTCTCAGCTATGTCGCGTACCAACAAGGGTAGAGAGTTGGTCCTTGGGCGGCCTGGGTGGCTCAACCTACGAGGGCCTGCAGGTGGCTGTTCTGGTGTATCTCATCCTCTCTAATAGGGCTTACTGCATCGCCGACCGTGATGGTGGGGTTCTGCCTTAGAGGGGATGGCACATCGTCCCAGGGTACATGACAGGTATGCTCGCCAAAGTATACGCGACCATCAAAACGTCGTGTTTTGGAGAGCGTTACAAAGGGTTCCTGGTTTCTTTCGGCGGTTTGCTGGTCAATGCAGACCATTTGGCATCTGCGACACGCTCCTAGCATCTCAAAGTACTGATGGCCAATCTGGAGGTAGCGCCAGTCGTCTTCCGCATACGGGTCTTCCAGCCCAGGCGGGTACGCTGGGTTCTCCGCAACCACGATGTTGGCTCTGAACACCTCTGCTTGCGCCGCTTTACCGCCCTCTGCCTTGATCAATTCATTAAGGCGGTTGAGGCTCGATCGTGATATAGTAAGGATGGGACTCTCATTTGCTAGTAAGATTGGCTTCGAAACGCACGCGCCGGGCGTAATGGGAACCGTTTCTGGGAAAGCGCCGGGTACTCGCATAGCGCCCGCCTTCTGGTACTTTTGCAGATGCGCTTTGGAGTGTCTTGAGGTGGCGCTCCCGTTGCTAGCAGCAGGGAAGCGTGCAAGGTGACAGGCCACCCCAATAGCCCGCGTAAAGAATGCCGATACGTCGCTCGACCTATAGGTCTTTGCTTTGATAGAATCTCCGCAGACCTTGGCTCTTGCGTCTTTGTATACACCTCCGTCCGTGAACATTCGTGGATCCGCGGAGAGAGGCACAGTGATCTCATGCATATCTGTTGTGTTCTGCAGAGCGCCTACTAAGCTCACCCGTAGAAGTCCTTTCTCGAGGTCGATACTGGGACGTATGAGAGCCATCTTTGGGTAGCGCTTTTGACTCAGTGCGGCTCCGGTGCCCTGATGAACCAAACACCACTCGCGATCCCACGCAAGACCCTCTGGGCGCACCTCCCATGCACTACCGGGCGGTACGCTGAACCCCGCACAACTCTTGATAGGGTAGACAGATAGGCTCTCCACGTGCAAGCGACTTTGAGTTGGTGGCTCTACAGCAGGAGACATCATTGGAGACGTGTCCACCAGCTGGCGTTCCTGAACGAAGAATTCGCGCACGAAGCCAACAAACTTGTCCACATCCGATAGGGTACTCATCGCTCCAAAGCTGACGCGTATCATGCCGGTCGGCTTCGCACGCAGAATATCATTATCGTTACCGCACCGCTGCCCGGCAGAAAAATTCTCTCGCATCTCCCACGGTGCCAATCCTAGCGATGAGGCAACACCACCGGGATTGCAGAGTCCGCCGGTCCTGAGTTGGATGTTCTTGATTGCAGCCAACTTCTCCACTTCTGCATTGCTCACCCAGCCTCCGCATTGGTTGCGAAGATTGAACGCAACAACTGGGCCCTGGGTAAGCGAATCTCCGTAGTTGGAGGCTGGGTCTTTGTACACGTGGCAGACGTCTTCGCCATTCCCGTGCCGTAACGACGAAAGTCTCTCGTACAGCTGCCGGGCGAGATAGGTGGTGTGGCTCGAAATCCTGTCCAATGAGGTGTAGAGCTCCCTGTGGACGGCCATGGCACTATCAAGCGCTATGATACTATGTATCGGAAGAGTGCCGTCTTCCAACCTTTCATGTAATGCGTCCGCCTTCTTGGCGTGCCATTGCTCTTTCAAGCACACGACCATTTCGACTGTGCCGCCACCGAAGTAGCGTCGCTTGTCGAAAACCGATGCTGATGCTTGCCTGACTATCAAGGCGCCCAGGTCGGGAAAGCCAAACATCTTGTACAGGCTCAATACCGTAAAGTCGGGGGCCTCGTCAGGATTCCCGAGGTCAAGAGGCGACGTTGAGACAAGTGCCGCAGCATCCAACAGGGTGTAGACACGCTCTCTTTTGCCCGTACGCATGCGGTGTGACCAGTCCAACGGCAGGCGACGCCCGTTCATGTTGGACTGCGCTGGATATGCAAACAGCTGTGGCGACCCGACTCCAGTGTCTTGGGCGTCAATCCAGTCATTGACCTCGCCATCCGAAGCGAAACATCGATGCTCCTTCGCTGCCTCGCGTACCCCTATCAGACTCGTATGCGCGTCCCTGTGATAGCCGTACCAGAATCCTTCGTCGTGATCCCGGAATGCATCCATGACCAGCTTGATCCCAGCAGTGGCGTTGGCAACAAAGACGACGTCGAACTCTTGGGGGTCGGCGTTGAACATTTGTAAGAGGCGCAGCCGCACATCTTCGATGCGCCGCGTCGTCAGTTGGGAGGCATTGGAGGCGGAATGGGGGTTGCCGTAGAGGTTCGCGATCATGTCGGCCGAGAAGCGCTCGATCAGCGATTTGGAGTAGAGCGTGGTGCCGGCATGGTCCAGGTACGTCGTGTCTGATAAGTAAGCATAGGCCCACGAGGATACTCTACCGACTTACCCTGCAGCATGGGGTACTCCTTAACGCGCAGCTCTTCGATGGCATTGTTGTAGCTTGCATGTGCTGCCTCGCCCATGGTGCTTGTTGTGTTGCGTGGCATCGGACAAGCGGGACTCGTCAGCCGTATCCGCCTGGAGCGAAGAGAGAAGTAGGAGAGTTTGCGAAGAAACCCATCTGGTCGCAAGCAGGCGTTGTGTTTGCGAAAGTGGGGGACACGCGATGGCGAACGGTCGGGTCGTGACCTTGGACCCTGCAAGACTGGAGATACGCGGCCGGCCCCGATCGCTCGGAGAACGCCATCACATGAGCCATCGACTTTCACATCCACGTCTCATCGCAAAGCTTAGTCATCTCTTTCAGGTCTATCTTCTTTTTCTTTTCTCTCTACTCACAGCTCTGCTGCAGCCCCCGATCGTTAACACGGGAAGCCATACGGCTTGCGCGCCCTCAGGAATGCGACACACAGGATCATCGGACGCCAGGCAATGCATCGGCTATGAGTTCGTATGCGATCATCTTCATGCCAGCACCACGACTATTGCGTGCCAGATCCAAGTCTGATCATCTTCTGCTATCTCCTCGGCAGATCTCGCATCACGAGCTCACGCTCTTCAGCATTTGAGCAGAATGCATGTGCGACTTGGAGCAGCGGTCTATCTGGCTACCTCACGCTATCAACATGATGCACACCGCGACCTCGCCTTGAACCCCCGTGGCTCACTGTGGGCGCGCATCGACGAGCGCGTCCTAACAAACCATAAAGTGAAGAATTACCAACGATCCTACTGGAGCAGTTGTGCAGATCATGCCGTCCTCTAAATCAAGGAAGCTCAGATGGTGGTCATTGTAGGCTGCTTGTGACAGTACCTAGGTACACGCCTCGCCGCAGCAAGAGCTCTTCAACCACCTTGGCGCAAGGCATACTTGCTTGACCCAAACTTTCCGGTCTGCACAAGGGACATCTTCACCGTCTAGAGACTGCGGCTGAAGGTTTATACGACCTACAGCACTATTTTCAATATTGTGTAGCGACCAAGATCATAGCTGATTGGCCAATCCGATTTCGGCCCCCAGGTACACTTCACGTGTTTCCTCGCATTTCTCGCATCGTCCATGGGCCGCCAATGGGATTGTTGAGGCGTTGTACACTTCACTCTCGTGGCGTGCCGTAATAAGGCCTATTGGCGAAGTTCCTGGAACAACGACATGTCGCCAAGCATGATATTGCACAACCGCAGCAGTGGAGATGAAGAGCTGACATCTGCGATCACGGAAGGCTGCCAGGCAGGCTGTCAGGTAGGCTATGTTTACTGCTCTTTTGGCGGCATGGTGGTATAAAGTCTGGGGTTGCTGAAGGCTGAGAGGGCTATTCTGTTGTTTCACCAGCGGACCTCAACAGCCATCTCACTCATCATCATCATCATTTCTTGTTTGCATAAAGAGTCGGTTTCTTATTAGCAATCATGCTCATTCATTCGCTAGTGCTGTTGAGCGCTTTCTCGTACTCCGTATTCGCTGGCAAAGCGGGACCTCTCAAGGAAGCGCCTGGCGTTTCTCCTCGTCAGCTTCAAGAGTGCAACTCACCTGGATGGATTCCAGTATGCCCTGGTGAATACCCTTTCCAATTGAGCCATACCCGAGACTAATACTATCAGGCGATCTCCCATGCATCCCACCTACTGGTACATGCTGCACAGGCGACTACTATCATCTACCCGGCGAGACCTGCCCTGACGGATACTCTGAAGTTCCTCGCATTGACCAAAGCGATCCACCCTCTGCTTCCATTACACCAGCACCATCCGCAACCTCAATCCCAGATCCTGTTGTTGTCGACTACTCGTGGTACACCTACTCTTTGACATACTACTATACCTATTACTACTACTATTACTTCGAGGCTACCTACGAGATCACATCCACGGAAACGACGTACTACACCACCTTCTCGCTGACAGCATCGGATGTGGGCGCCGCCAATTCTGCGGCCGAATCTATCAGTGCCTCGATCAGCGTTGCTCTAGAGACACAGTCAGAGACGCCTACGGTTGAGGCAACACCACTACCGAGTTCGACTTTGGCCCCTGCATCAACGTCTAGGATTGCCTCGTCATCATCAAGGGCGACCACATCTTCAGAAGATGCAACTTCCTCGGAAGCCGCTACATCAATTACCATTAGTGCATCGCCTAGTACCTCCACTCCAGCAGAATTTTCCGGCGCTGCTGCCAACCTTCGCGTTGGAAGTGCCTCAGGCTTTGGGGAGATGTTCTTATTTACGATCGGGGCTCTTGGACTAGCTCCCGGCATGCTGATGCTTCTTCTTTGAGCATGGTACCACGAGGGAGCTGTGGCGTGGAATAATGAGTCTTTGTTATGCGGAAGTTCAGAACACAGAGCGATTGTGGTTTTAGGATGCGTCACTTTGCCTCGTTGCTTGATGCGATCTTTCTGGCGCGTGTAATGTGGGAAGAGGTCTTCAAGTCAAGTCTGAAGCTTAGACGAGTGGTCAATTGGTTAATAGTGAACGTTCCCATGATCCTACAAGTCAAAGTCGTTATACTGTGTAGTGTGTCACATGTCATTCTTCTACCGTGTACCATTCAAATGCCTTGTAGTCATCCAACGCCTGCTGGGTGGGAGGGTGTCGGTAGGCAACTGCTCAAATTCTATCGTTGTCTCCGTTGTCCTCGTGATACCATCGTCCTTTTGATCCGAATCCTCGCTCGTTCCATCCACTCCTCTTCCGCATGAGGTTTTCCGTTCTATCACCGGCCTACACCTCTCCATCGAGAGAAGCGAAATTTCACCGCTAGACTCGATCAGATTGCGATCACTTCGGCCATTGATGGTAGATCCACTGCTGACTGTACGTCCATAGCCGCTACCATACGCTTCCGGCTGACTAAAGTCTAGAGAAGTGTTGCGGAGAAGTGGCCGTAAGGCTGGAACCGAGGCGGAGATGATAGCGACGTTTACTTCGATCTGTGATAGAAGAAGAATCTGAGTTACGGTCAGCATCTCGACGAGCAGGGCCACATTGGAAGCTACTCACAAATATCGAATCGTACGATATATCTCTGGTGACATTGTACAGCCATAGTGCATAAACCCTTACTATTGACGCAACGACGGCGATGCCTCCAACCCCGAAGACGCCAAAGAGCGCAAATCGCCGCTTCGAATCTAGCTGTAGCTTCCAAAAGGGTTTAAAGGGTAGTAGAAAGATTGTGATATCAGTAAGGATATTGATGCCTCCAAGTGCCAAGTAGGTAGCTCGCAAATTGTTGCATCCCTTTGGGAACGTAGGTGACCATGCTTGTGATGGCTTGGGTCTACACTCGAAAGCCTGTAGGAATTAGTATTATTTCCAGATGAAGCAGAGTAACGAACTCACACTGACGAAGAGAACCACGATTGTGTAGATCGTGACAAATGCAGCTACAGACCACACTTTGTACCGGAATTGTAACCGCTCAAAGATACGATGGTACAACGCCAATATACTAGCCTTGACAAAGAACAGTGCCACAGGATACACTAATTGGTAGAAATAGAAATGCTTGAGTGTGGGAATCCGCATAGAGGGCACATCCAAGTACTTCAAATGTTGTCTGTCGTAGTCAGCGACGCACATACGCTTGCAACCATCGAACCATACCCAGTGCCCCAGCTGATATGAAACCCATTCATAATCGCCATGCCAATCGTGACAAGAAGGGCTGCAACCATGAAGTAGTCGTCGAGTCCAACATTGCGGATGCGAAAGATGCGACAGTAAAGCCTGCGTAGGTGTTAGCAAACGGTGTCTTACTACCCAAGGATGTCGCCAATGCTGCAGGTACTCGCCTCAGAGCTACGGCAATTGTTGATAGCAGGACTAGAACTCCAGTCGTAATCAGGAACATCGGCTGCCTAGATTCATGATCTGCACTAAGATTCGGCCCGATCATACCTGGG
>Ga0265798_10004741_pt1 | contig 18623 bp, 17 predicted proteins | sample P3T30metagenome_FD_192430 | JGI IMG/M metagenome (GOLD analysis project Ga0265798, IMG submission 192430) | Plant litter microbial communities from East Loma Ridge, Irvine, California - P3 T30 | ecosystem: Environmental > Terrestrial > Plant litter > Unclassified | place: USA: California... | reverse complement strand
CACCCGCGCATCATGCGCATGAAGGAAAGCGCGCTGCGCCCGAGCGTGCTGGAAACCTGCATCACCTGCCTGATGATGGCCTGCGAGACCCACGAGCGCGGCACGATCGAATCGATGGTCAAGGCCATCGTCGCCGAATACGTGCCGCATGCCCCCGCGAGCGCGCCGCCGCTGGTGGCCGACGCCCCGCGTCCGAGCCTGATCAAGCGCTTCGTACCGTTCCGTATCTGATATCGCCCCACGGCACCCAACGTACACCACCGACGAGGAAACACATGCGCGACGAGAACACCTCCCCTCACCTGGAGCAGCTGCTCGACAAGCTGCAAGACCGCAGCGCGGTCATCGGCATTGTCGGCCTCGGCTACAGGGTATTCAGGTAAGCCTTGAAGTCGACGCTCGGTTCCTCGCCGAGCGGCTCGCTCGGCCGCGGATCGAAAGGCACCGACAGCACGGGCGGTGTGCCGAGCACGTGGCTCAGCGCGTGCGGATGGGGATCGTGGGGAGTGGTCATCGGCAGTCCTTCGGTGCTGTCGCTCAGGGCCTGGTGGTGACGCCGACCGCCTGGGTCAGCGCGCCCGGGAACAGCAGGCTCAGGTGGCGGTTCCAGTTCGCCAGCGGCGAGGCGGCGACGTACACGACGTCCTTCGGCCGCAGTTCGAAGGACTCGGCCATGGCCATGGCGCCGCTGGTGCGTGCGTCCAGGCGGAACACGCGGGTGCGGTCAAGCGTCTTGCGCAGCACGTAGACCTGGCGCGCGTCGCCGCTCAGCGGACTGATGCCGCCGGTCTCGCCGAGCGCCTCGTTCAGGCTCAGGCGGCCGTTGTGCATGGTGAGGGCCTTGGGCTGGATCACCTCGCCCGAGACGAACACCTTGCTTTCCTCGCGCGAGTGGACCCGCACCACGTCGCCATGCGCCAGCAGGATGGTGCCCGGGTTCACGCCTTTCTGGATCAGCTCGCGCAGGTTGACGTTGTAGCGGGTGTCGCCGCGCTCGACCACGATGCGGCTCTGGTCGGCGCCCTGGGTCATGCCGCCGGCGCGGTTGAGCGCCTCGACCAGGGTCATGGGGATGTCGTCGATGGCCTGCAGGCCCGGGGTGCGGACCTCGCCGTCGACGTAGACGCGCCGGCTGCGGTAGGACTGGACCCGCAGCGTGACGTTGGGATGGGCGATGTAGCGCGCCAGTTTCTTGGTGAGCAACTCGCGCGCCTGCTCGGCCGTGAGCCCCTCCATTCCCAGGAGACCGATCAGCGGGAACTGGATGCGCCCCATGTGGTCGACGGAAAAGCCGGGAGCGGCCGCGTTGGATGGCGCGCCGCTGTCGGCCAGCGCGGTGGCGGAGTTCATGCCGCCAGCGGCCAGCTCGGGGTGGTCCCAGACGACGATGGCGAGGATGTCGCCGCGGCCGATCGTGTAGGGCGGCGGCGCGGCCACGAACAGGGGACCGAGGTCGACCCGGGCGGTGTTGTCGGCAGCCAGGCGCTCGCTGGCGATCAAGGTGTCGGTGATGAGCTCGGTCGGTGGCGCAGCGGCGCCGTCAGCGTCGGCACGGGAGGTATCGAAGCCGATACCGGACGCGCAGCCGGTCAATGCCAGCGCAAGCGCCGCCGCACGGCAGGCGCCCCATGCACCTGAAGGAGACAAAGCCATGATTGTTGCCTATCAAAAATACACGCGTTTGGTGAGCCGTTCAACTCAGCGTACGGTGTCCATCAGGGCGGGCTTTGCAGCGGATCAAAGGTCGAGCCGGGGCATGCTGCGATGCGGAAAAAGCGGAGTTGTCAGCGGAATCAGCGCAATTCTTCGAGCAGCTTGAGGCCTTCGGTGAAGGCCCAGACGCGGCGGATCTCGATGACGTCGAAGCGCGCGGCCACGTTCGGCGGAAAGGCGGCGTAGCGCGCGTTGAGCTGCACGAAGCGGCGCACCGCCTCGTCCATGTCCGGGCGGCCGCTCGAGCGCACGATGGTGACTTCGTCGATGCTGCCGTCGCTGCGCAGGGCGACGCTGACCAAGGGGTCGGCGCGCACTTCGCCGCGGCCGAAGCGGGCATCGCCGACGGTGGCGTTGCGCTCGAGTTTCTGGCGCACGCTGTCGACATACAGGCGCAGCGGCGCGTCGCGTTCGGTGCCGTCGGCCACGACGCGGCGCGACGGCGGCTGCATGAAGGCGGGCCGGGCCGGCGGCGGCGCCACGTTCGGGATGCTCAGCCCGCGCAACATGTCGCGCGCACGGGAGGCGATGGCGCCGGCGGGCACGTTGCCGGATGCCCCGGAACCATTGCCGGGCCCCGCACCTGGCCCCGCACCTGGCCCGCTCACCGCCCCCGCGCCGCTGCCGGCGCCCGGCCGCGCTGCGGAGCCATCAGCAGGCGTCGCTTGCGCTGCGAGGCGTTCGGCGGCGGCGCGCCGGGCGTCCTCTTCGGCGCGCTGCCGGGCCTGCCGCTCGGCGCGGGTACGTTCTTCCGCCAGGCGGCGCGCCTGCTCGTCGGCGGCCTGGCGCTGAGCCAGTTCTTCGGTGCGCCGGCGCTCGGCTTCCTGCGCCAGGCGCTGTTCGAGTTCGCGCGCGGCCTGCTGCTGCGCGGCGAGGCGCTGCGCCTCGTCGCGCGCCAGCGCTTCCTCCCGTTCGCGCAACTGCGCCAGCCGCTGCTGTTCCACCCTGGCCTCGGCATCGCGGCGGCGGCGCTCGTCCTCGGCCTGTTGCGCCAGGCGCGCCTGTTCCTCGACCTGTTGCCGCGCCAGGCGCTCGCCCGCCTGCTGCTCGGCACGGCGCCGCTCGTCCTCCTCGCGCAACGCCAGTTGCCGCGCCTCATGGCGCGCGGCTTCCTGCACACGCTGGGCGGTGGCGGTCTGCTCCGCCGCCAGTCGCGCCTCTTCCTCGCGCGCCAGACGGAGACGCTCGGCATCCGCTTCCTGGCGCCTGCGTTCTTCCACCGCGGCGAGCTGCGCCGCTTCGTCTTCGCGCGGCTGCGGCGCCTCGTCCGCAACTGCCATTGCATCCGGCGTCGGCGGATCTTTCTCTTCCACAGCCGGTCCTGCTTCGATTTCCGGCAAGCCGGGCGCCACGGTAAAAGGACTCTCCAGGGCCGTCGATGCGATCACGGGCGGCGCGACGGCCGGCCGGCGTTTCACCAATTTCGGACGGGCCAGCTTGCGCGCCACCGGCCTGGGCGGCGCGGCGGGTGCGGGCTCCACCGGCCTGGGCAGCGGATCGACCAGGCGCAAGCCCTGCGCGGGCGCTGGCGGCAGTGCGGCTACGGGCGGCACGGGCACGCTCGGTCGCGGTGGCGGTGACGTGGCTGGCGGCAGAGGCGGCAGCGGCTCCGCTTGCAAAACCGGCGGCGGCGCCAGCGTCACCTGGATCGGCCCACCGGACCCGGCATCCATGCCCGGCATCCCGAATTGCAGCGACAGCAGCAGCCCGTGCAGCAGCACGGACACACCGATCCCCATGATGAGGCGACGGTCGCGCCGAAGCGGGGAAACGCGGGAATTGCCGTGCTGCGCTCGATGCATGCGGTGGCCAGGTGGGAGGATCGGGATATTGTCAGGCTGGCATCTTAGCGTTTACCCGACAAGTTGGCGAGGCGCGCACGATTCAATCCTCCAGGCAACAGCCGAGGCAGGCTAGCGCTGCACGCGCCGGAAGGTATAGGTCTCGCCATGCGCCAGATAGACCACGTCGCGGTCCAGCCCGGCCGCCCGGACCTCGCGTGCGAACTCTTCCAGCGGAGACTTGAAGACGTCGTAGTCGTTGTAGTGGATCGGCACGGTCTTCTTCGGCCGGATCACCTGCATCATGCGCACGCCATCCTTGCCGTCCATCGTCACCTTGAGCACGCCGAGGATGCGGGTGCCGCCCAGGTGCAGCAGGGCCAGGTCGATGCCGGGAAAGCGTTTCGGGATCGCATGGATGTCGTCAAACACCAGGGTATCGCCGCTGATGTACATGCGGTAATCCGGCGCATCCGGGTTCGGGCCGAAGTCGAGCACCGAGCCCATGGTCCGGGGCAGCAGCACGGCGACGCCGGCCGGTCCGTGGCGGCCCGGCGCGGCGGTGATGCGCAGGCGCGCCTCGCCCTTGCTGACGTCCACCCTGTCCCAGGTGGACAGTCCGATGGTACGGGTGAAGCCGAGGCGCTTGAGGCGCTCGCCCGCTTCCTTGGTGCTGACGATGGGGGTGGTGCGCGCCAGCTTTTCCTGCACCAGCTTGTCGAAGTGGTCGTCGTGGAAGTGCGACAGCACGACCAGGTCGATCGCGGGCAGTTCTTCGAATTTGATGGCGGGATTGGTTTTGCGCTCGGAAGTCAGGCCATAGCCCAAGTGCACGTGGCTGCCCTTGTGCAGGAAATTCGGATCGGTGAGGATAGTGAAGCCCTGGTAGCGGATGATCACGGTGGCGGTGCCGATGAACTGCACCGTACCCGCCTCAGTATCCACCGGCGCGTCCGGCGCGGCCAGTTGCAGGCGGAAGGTCTCGCCCTGTGCCGGGGTGGCATCGGCATGGGCCAGGCCGCAGCCCAGGGCGGCGGACAGCAGGCAGGTTTGTAGCAGTCGGGCAAAACGCATGGGAAGTCTCCGGGACGGGCGCATTCGGCGGGTTGCGCGCTGCCGGAACGTTAACACGGCAGCGGCGCGGCAGGCGTTCGCTTGCCTGTACGACTGTGATCGGGTTGTTAGCTGCGCTTGCCTAATTGCTGGCGTGCTTGTAGCCAGGCACTGCCGGCCAACGCGGCCGTGCACTGGGCGCAAGGCTCGAAGGGATTGCAGTCATGCTCGAGCGCGACATAGTTCGTGCCCACCACGGTGTTGCCCTGGTAGCTGTCGACCCGGCCACCCTTGGCCGTTGCGCCGGCGTCCCCCGCCACGTCACCGCCCTGCCCGGCCCACTTGGCGAAGGCGGCCGGCGCGACACCGTCCGGCACATACCAGCGGCGCCTGGTCGGATTCCAGCGGGCGCCGAGGGCCTTGGCCTCGTCCTTTTCGGCGTAGGGAACTGTCAGGAAGAGCATGCGTTGATCAGGATCATGGAAATGGCCTGCCCAGCTGGGTTCGAACCAGCGACCCTCAGCTTAGAAGGCTGATGCTCTATCCAACTGAGCTATGGGCAGATGAGATGGAAAACAAACGCCGAAAATGAAACGGGCTGTCGATCGACAGCCCGCAGGGAAAACTTTGGTCGGAGTACAAGGATTCGAACCTTGGACCCCCTGGTCCCAAACCAGGTGCGCTACCGGGCTGCGCTACACTCCGAAGTGATCACAATGATACTCGCTGGAGGCCGGCGCGTCAATCACGCGGCCATCTTGTCGGCGATGCGGCGCGCCATGCTTTCGGCCTGCGCCGCTTCGCGCGCCTCGACCATGACACGAATCAGGGGTTCGGTGCCGGAGGCGCGGATCAGGACGCGGCCGTTGTCGCCCAGCTCGCGCTCGACCGCTTCCTTCTCGGCCACCATGGCCTGGTCCTGGGTCCAGTCGAAGCCCGGCGTGACCCGTTTGTTGATCAGGGTCTGCGGGAACAAAGTCAGTTCGCTGCAGCACTCGGCCAGCGACTTGTTGCTGCGTTTCAGCGCCGACAGCACCTGCAGCGCCGAGACGATGCCGTCGCCGGTGGTGTGCTTGTCCAGCGCCAGCAGGTGGCCCGAGCTCTCGCCGCCGAACAGCCAGCCGCGCTCCTGCATCACTTCCAGCACGTAGCGGTCGCCGACCTTGGCGCGCGCGAAGCCGACGCCCATTTCCTTGAACGCGACTTCGAGCGCCATGTTCGTCATCAGGGTGCCGACCGCGCCCGCCACCGGGCCGGTGGCCATGCGGTCGCGCACCATCAGGTACAGCAGCTCGTCGCCGTTGTAGACACGCCCGGTGGCGTCGACCATGATCAGGCGGTCGGCGTCGCCGTCCAGCGCGATGCCGAGGTCGGCCTTGTTGGCCACCACCGCTTCCGACAGCGCCTTCGGCGCAGTGGCGCCGACGCCGGCGTTGATGTTGAAGCCGTCCGGCGAGGCGCCGATCGAGACCACTTCGGCGCCGAGTTCGTGGAACACGTGCGGGGCGATGTTGTAGGCGGCGCCATGGGCACTGTCAACCACGATCTTCAGACCGCGCAGGTCCAGTTCGTTCGGGAAGGTGCTCTTGCAGAATTCGATGTAGCGCCCTTGCGCGTCGCGCAGGCGGGTCGCGCGGCCCAGTTTGTCCGACGGCACGCAGCCCATCGGTTCGTCGATGGCTTCTTCGATCTCGAGTTCCACCGCGTCCGGCAGCTTGGTGCCGTGGCGCGAGAAGAACTTGATGCCGTTGTCCTGGAAAGGGTTGTGCGAGGCCGAGATCACCACGCCGGCCTGCAGACGCAGTGCGCGGGTCAGGTAGGCGATCGCCGGGGTCGGCATCGGACCGGCCAGCATCGAATCGACGCCGGCGGCGGAGAAGCCCGCTTCGAGTGCGGCTTCCAGCATGTATCCCGAAATACGGGTGTCCTTGCCGATCAGGACCACCGGGCGCCCGCTGCTCGACTTGGCGCCGCGCGCCAGCACCTTGCCGGCCGCATAGCCGAGGCGCATGACGAACTCGGGCGTAATCGGTGCTTCCCCTACCAGACCACGAACACCATCCGTACCGAAATATTTGCGTGCCATTCTTGTTCTCTTTCCGTGATTAATCGTTATTGACGGCGTGCCATACCTTCAGGGCATCGACCGTCTCTGCTACATCATGCACCCGCACAATTCTAGCGCCATGTGCCACCGCAGCCAATGCCCCGGCCACGCTGCCGGCCACGCGCTGCTCAACCGGCCGTCCGGTGATGGCGCCGATCATGGATTTGCGCGACAACCCGGCCAGCACCGGCAGGCCGACTTCGGTCCGGATGTGATCCAGCTTGCGCAGCAGCGCGAAGTTGTGCTCGACCGTCTTGCCGAAGCCAAAACCCGGGTCGATGCAAATGCGTTCGCGTGCGATGCCCTCTTCCACCATGGCCTCGACGCGCACCTGCAGGAAGGCAATCACTTCCTGCACCACGTCGCCATAGCTGGGCGCCTGCTGCATGGTCTGCGGCGTGGCCTGCATGTGCATCAGGCACAGGCCGCAGTCGCTGTCGCGTACCGCCGCGATCGCGCCCGGCGCGCGAAAGCCGTTGATGTCGTTGATCATGTCGGCGCCGGCGATGATCGCTTCCCGCATCACCTCGGGCTTGCAGGTGTCCACCGACAGCGCCACGTCGAGCGTGCGCAGCGCGTACAGCGCCGGCATCACGCGCGCCAGTTCCTCGGCCACGGCGACCACGGGCGAACCCGGACGGGTCGATTCGCCGCCGATGTCGATCATCGTGGCCCCGTCGCGGATCATCTCCTCGGCATGCGACAGGGCGAACTCGAGGCCCTGGTAGCGGCCGCCATCGGAAAAGGAATCGGGCGTAACGTTCAGGATCCCCATCACGATCGGATGGACGGAGGATGGACCGTCCAGCGCGAAGCTGTACTGGCCGCATTGCAATTGCTTGGACATAGGAATAGCGGGAGACGTTAACGAACAAAAGGCATCCGGGTGGATGCCTTTTGCTTTATTGGATCAAGCGATCAGGCCGGTGCCGTGGCGTTGGGCGCCACGCCGCCACCGCTGTCGCCCGGCGGCGTGCGCTTGGTCAGTATGCTGGTCTTCGACTGGCGCGGCTCGCGCCCGGCCATGATGTCGTTGATCTGCTCGGCGTCGATGGTTTCCCAGTCGAGCAGCGCCTTGGTCATCATCTCGACCTTGTCACGGTTTTCTTCCAGCAGGCGGCGCGCCAGGGCGTACTGGGTGTCGAGGATGGCGCGGATCTCGGCGTCGACCTTTTGCTGCGTCGCTTCCGAGATGGTCTTGGTGGCGCCGCCGAAGAAGCCTTCGTTCTCGCTGTCTTCGTAGACCATCACGCCCATGCTCTCGGACATGCCGAAGCGGGTCACCATCGAGCGGGCCAGCTTGGTGGCGCGCGAGAAGTCGTTCGAGGCGCCGGTCGACATCTGGCCGACAAAGATCTCTTCGGCGATACGGCCACCGAACAGGATCGAGATTTCTTCCAGCATCTTGTCCTTGTAACCGGACAGGGCGTCGTGCTCCGGCAGCTGCCAGGTCAGGCCCAGGGCATAGCCGCGCGGCATGATCGTGACCTTGTGCACCGGATCGGCCTTCGGCAACAGCTTGGCAATCACCGCGTGGCCCGACTCGTGGTAGGCCGTGTTGCGGCGCTCTTCCTCGCGCATGACCATCGACTTGCGCTCCGGACCCATGTAGATCTTGTCCTTGGCGTCTTCGAAGTCGATCATCTCGACCAGGCGCTTGGAACGGCGCGCGGCGAACAGCGCGGCTTCGTTGACCAGGTTGGCGAGATCGGCGCCCGAGAAGCCCGGAGTGCCGCGCGCCAGGATGTCGGCTTTCACGTCGGTACCGATCGGCACTTTACGCATGTGCACGTTCAGAATCTGTTCGCGGCCGCGGATGTCCGGCAGGCCAACCATCACCTGGCGGTCGAAACGGCCCGGACGCAGCAGCGCTTTGTCCAGTACGTCGGCGCGGTTGGTGGCGGCGATGACGATCACGCCCGATTGCGCTTCGAAGCCGTCCATCTCGACCAGCAGCTGGTTGAGGGTCTGTTCGCGTTCGTCGTTACCGCCGCCCATGCCGGCGCCGCGATGGCGGCCGACGGCGTCGATCTCGTCGATGAAGATGATGCATGGCGAGTGTTTCTTGGCGTTCTCGAACATGTCACGGACACGGCTTGCACCCACGCCGACGAACATCTCGACGAAGTCGGAACCCGATATCGAGAAGAACGGCACCTTGGCTTCGCCGGCGATGGCGCGCGCCAGCAGGGTTTTACCGGTACCCGGAGGACCGACCATCAGCACGCCGCGCGGGATGCGGCCGCCCAGTTTCTGGAACTTGGTCGGGTCTTTCAGGAAGTCGACGATTTCCGAGACTTCTTCCTTCGCTTCGTCGCAACCGGCGACGTCGGCGAAGGTGACGGTGTTATTGGTTTCATCGAGCATGCGCGCCTTCGACTTGCCGAAGGAGAAAGCGCCGCCCTTGCCGCCACCCTGCATCTGGCGCATGAAGAACACCCACACGCCGATCAGGAGGAGCATCGGGAACCAGGAGATGAACACTTGCTGGAGGAAGCCAGGTTCTTCCGGCGGACGCACGTCGAACTTGACGCCGTTCTCGCGCAGGTCGCCGATCAGGCCGCGGTCGAGGATGGTCGCGGTGGCGCGGACCTTGGAATCGTCCGAGCGGGTCGCGGTGATGTTCTGGCCTTCGATCAGGACGTCCTTGATGCGGCGCGCCTTCACCTCATCGAGCAGCTCGGAATAAGCGATGGTCTTGCTGCCGCCGGCGACGCTATGGTTGTCGAACTGCTTGAACAGCATGAACAGGAGCAGCAGGACGACCACCCAGATGGCGGATTTGGAAAACATATTATTCACGAAAACTCCTCCGATGCGGATTGCATCTCTACTGATTTCAGTATGACGATTTTAACCGCAATAAGCCGACGCTGCCACGCAAGCTACGGCAAACCGGCCAAAATGCCATTTTTTACACACCGGGCGGGCGGTGCAAGTGTTTGCACAACCAGCCTCACGCGGCTGATGTGCGGTTGCCACGCCGAATATCAAGGGTCGCCCGGTCCGAAACACCGAAAAAGCAACAAATTCACGCCACCGGATTCTTGAGGCCGCGCCCGAGCAGGAAAATTTCCGAGGATTTGTCCCGACTTGCCTTGGGCTTGACCTGTTTGACGGTTTTGAATTCGTCACGGAATTTTTCCAGGATTTGCGTGAATCCCATATCCTTGAAGCACTTCACTAGCAATGCCCCACCTGGCTTCATATGGTTTTGCGAAAACTCAATAGCCAGGTCGATCAGGTGTTCCATCCGCGCAGAGTCGGCGGTGGGAATGCCGGACAGGTTGGGAGCCATGTCGGACAGCACCAGGTCGGCCTTGCGGCCTTGCAGGAGCTCGTCGAGCTGGGCCAGCACCTCTTCCTCGCGGAAGTCGCCCAGGATGGTCTGGACGTCGGCGATCGGCTCCATCGGCAGCATGTCGAGGCCGATGATGGTGCCGTTGATGCCGCCGCCGTCCGCTCCGGCCAGCTTTCTACGGGTATATTGGGCCCAACTGCCGGGAGTACAACCGAGGTCGACAATGACCTGGCCCGGCTTGATCAGTTTCTCGCTTTCGTCGATTTCCTTGAGCTTGTAGGCCGCGCGTGCGCGGTAGCCGTCTTTCTGGGCCAGTTTGACGTAGGGGTCGTTAATATGGTCGTGTAACCAGTTTTTGTTTAATTTGTTCTTGGCCATTCGCGTAGAATACTGCTTTTACAGGTTCATCCAAAAAAATTATTATGCTTAAACTCACTCCGGCCGAGCGCAGCGCACTGCGCGCCGAAGCCCACGGACTCAATCCGGTCGTCATGATCGGCGAATCGGGCCTGACCGAATCGGTCATGAAGGAAATCGCCGCCAGCCTCGACGCCCACGGCCTGATCAAGGTCCGCGTGTTCGGCGACGACCGCGAAGCCCGTGTCGCCATGTACGAGCAGATCAGCGCCGAACTCGATTGCGCGCCGGTCCAGCACATCGGCAAGCTGCTGGTGCTCTACCGTCCGAAGAAGGAAGCCGTCAAGGAACGCAGCGCCAAGTCCGGCAAGGGCATGCGCGAAGTCACCATCGTCAAGGCCAGCGCCAGCGGCACCAAGAAGCCGAGCGTGACCAAGGTCATGCTGAAGGGGAACGAGCGTGTCACCGCAGGCGGCAACATCAAGCGCGCCAAGCCGCGCCAGGCCAGTACCAAGAAGAACGCACTGAACAAGTGATCAAAACCGGGGTGACCCGGTTTTTTTTCGTCATTGGATCGAGCATCAGCCTTCTAAGCTGAAGGTTGAACGCGTGGGCGGAGGACGACCCGCCCTACAAACGCCACCTACCGGCTTTTGAGGACAAGGACGGCCGCCAGCACGCTTTCAATCACGTGAAACAGCTGCGACACGCCATGCATGATCGCAAACTGCGTCCAGTACGGCGACGCCCTCACCCCGCCCGGCCCCGCCAGTTCGCGCAGCTGCGCCATGGCCGGCTGCAAGCCCGCCCACATCACGAGCGCACAGGCCAGCATGGCCAGCACCAGCAGATTCAGGAAGCGCTTGCGCCCTGCCAGGTCGGACGATAGACGCACCAGCACGAACATCGCGCTAGCGCAGCCGATCGACACCCAGCCCAGGCGCGTCAACAGTTGCGCGACCACGTCGCCCGCCACCACGCTCGGCACCGCCGCGAACACCGCCGGCGCCGCGATATAGCCGAGCGCCCACAAGGCGCCCGCCCACAGCACGGCCACCAGCAGCCGGGCGCCGGCGATGCGGGACGCGGAACGCGGCAGCGCCCCCGTCATCAGACGTAACGGACTTCGAGGATTTCGTATTCGCGCGGGCCGGACGGGGCCTGCACTTCGACCACGTCACCGGCGTATTTACCGATCAGGGCGCGCGCGATCGGCGAGGTCACCGAAACCTTGTTCAACTTGATGTCGGCTTCATCGAGGCCGACGATCTGGTAGCTGACCTTCTGGCCGTTGTCCAGGTCTTCCAGGTCCACGGTCGAGGCGAACACCACGCGGCCTTCGGCGTCCAGCGTGGCCGGGTCGATGATCTGGGCGGCGCTCAGCTTGCCCTCGAGTTCCGCGATGCGGCCTTCGACGAAGGCCTGGCGTTCTTTCGCGGCGTCGTATTCGGCATTCTCGGACAGGTCGCCGTGCGAGCGCGCTTCGGCGATCGCATCGATCACGCTACGGCGCTCCTTGGTCTTGAGCTGGTGCAGCTCTTCCTTCAGGAGTTCGGCGCCGTATTTGGTCAGTGGGACGGTATTGTTCATGTCGCTCTATGCTTGTTCGTAATAGGAAGTACCAAGTGAAAACCACAGAGGCGCGCGGCGCTGGCCGCACGAGCTCTGTGGTCCTTTGGTACTACGTGCTGCTTAGTTTAAGGTTTTATGCAGACCTTGTAAATCATACACGCGCAGTTCGTCCAGATGGTGCATGCCCTGGATCGCGGCTTCCGCGCCGGCGATGGTCGTGTAGGTGACCACGCGCGACTGCAGGGCCGAGGTACGGATGGTGCGCGAGTCGGTGATCGCCGAACGCTTCTCTTCCACGGTGTTGATCACCATGACGATTTCGCGGTTCTTGATCATGTCGACCACGTGCGGACGCCCTTCCAGCACCTTGTTCACCGGACGCACCGGGATGCCGGCCGCTTCGATGACTGCCGCCGTGCCCTTGGTCGCCACCAGCGAGAAGCCCAGCGCCACCAGCTCGCGCGCGACGTTGACGGCGCGCGGCTTGTCGGTACCCTTCACCGACAGGAACACGGTGCCCTTGGTCGGCAGGATGATGCCGGCCGCCAGCTGCGACTTCACGAAGGCTTCGCCGAACGTTTCGCCCACACCCATCACTTCGCCGGTCGACTTCATTTCAGGGCCCAGGATGGTGTCGACACCCGGGAACTTCGCGAACGGGAACACGACTTCCTTGACGCTGTAGAACGGCGGCGTCACCTCAGTCGTGATGCCCTGCTGGGCCAGGGTCTGGCCTACCATGCAGCGCGCCGCGATCTTCGCCAGTTGCAGCCCGGTCGCTTTAGAGACGAAGGGCACGGTACGCGAAGCGCGCGGGTTCACTTCCAGCACGAATACGGTGTCCACAGTCTTGCCGTCGACTTCCGACTGCTGGATCGCGAACTGCACGTTCATCAGGCCGACCACGTTCAGGGCCTTGGCCATGAGCGAGGTCTGGTGCTTGAGTTCCGCGATGGTCTCTGTCGAGAGCGAGTACGGCGGCAGCGAGCAGGCCGAGTCGCCCGAGTGCACGCCGGCTTGCTCGATGTGTTCCATCACGCCGCCGATGAAGGTGGCTTCGCCGTCCGAGATGCAGTCGACATCGACTTCGATGGCGTCGTTCAGGAACCGGTCCAGCAGCACCGGGGAGTCATGCGAGACCTTGACCGCTTCACGCATGTAGCGCTCGAGGTCGCGCTGCTCGTGGACGATCTCCATCGCGCGGCCGCCCAGCACGTAGGATGGACGCACCACCAGCGGGTAGCCGATTTCCTCGGCCAGCGCCAGCGCGTCGGCCTCGGTACGGGCGGTGCGGTTCGGCGGCTGGCGCAGGCCGAGTTTTTGCAGCAGTTGCTGGAAGCGCTCGCGGTCTTCGGCGGCGTCGATCATGTCCGGCGAGGTGCCGATGATCGGCACGCCGTTGGCTTCCAGGTCCAGCGCCAGCTTCAGCGGGGTCTGGCCGCCGTACTGCACGATCACGCCGACCGGTTTTTCCAGGTCGACGATTTCCAGCACGTCTTCCAGGGTCAGCGATTCGAAGTAGAGGCGGTCCGAGGTGTCGTAGTCGGTCGAGACGGTCTCGGGATTGCAGTTGACCATGATGGTCTCGTAGCCGTCTTCGCGCATCGCGAGGGCCGCGTGCACGCAGCAGTAGTCGAACTCGATGCCCTGGCCGATACGGTTCGGGCCACCGCCCAGCACCATGATCTTCTTCTTGTCGGTCGGATTCGACTCGCACTCTTCGTCATACGTAGAGTACATGTACGCGGTGTCGGTCGCGAATTCGGCGGCGCAGGTGTCGACGCGCTTGTACACCGGGCGGATGCCCAGCGCATGGCGGCGCTCGCGCACGGCTTGCGGCGTGGTCTGCATCAGGAAGGCCAGGCGGCGGTCCGAGAAGCCCTTCTGTTTGAGCTTGTAGAGCAGCGGCTTGTCGAGGTTATCCAGCTTCTGGTGGTCGAGCCACAGTTCGATGTCGACGATTTCCTTGATCTGCACCAGGAACCACATATCGATCTTGGTGAGGTTGTGCACCTCTTCCAGGGTAAAGCCCTGCGCGAACGCGTCGCCCACGTACCAGATGCGGTCCGGGCCGGGCTCGCCGAGTTCTTCTTCGATCTTCTCGCGGTCGCGGGTCTTTTCGTTCAGGCCGTCGACGCCGACTTCCAGGCCGCGCAGCGCTTTCTGGAACGATTCCTGGAAGGTACGGCCCATCGCCATCACCTCGCCCACCGATTTCATCTGCGTGGTCAGGTGTTTATCCGCAGTCGGGAATTTCTCGAAGGTGAAGCGCGGGATCTTGACGACGACGTAGTCGATCGACGGCTCGAACGATGCCGGGGTCGCGCCGCCGGTGATCTCGTTGCGCAGCTCATCAAGGGTAAAACCAACAGCCAGCTTGGCCGCCACTTTCGCGATCGGGAAGCCGGTGGCTTTCGAGGCCAGCGCCGACGAACGCGACACGCGCGGGTTCATCTCGATAACGATCATGCGGCCGTCGGCCGGGTTGATCGCGAACTGCACGTTCGAGCCGCCGGTGTCGACGCCGATCTCGCGCAGCACGTCGATCGACGCGTTGCGCATGATCTGGTATTCCTTGTCGGTCAGCGTCTGCGCCGGCGCCACCGTGATCGAGTCGCCGGTGTGCACGCCCATCGGGTCCAGGTTTTCGATCGAGCAGATGATGATGCAGTTGTCGTTCTTGTCGCGGACAACTTCCATCTCGTACTCTTTCCAGCCGAGCAGCGATTCTTCGATCAAGAGCTCGTTGGTCGGCGAAGCCTCCAGGCCGCGCTTGCAGATCGCTTCGAACTCTTCCTCGTTGTAGGCGATGCCGCCGCCGCTGCCGCCCATCGTGAACGAAGGACGGATGATGGTCGGGAAGCCCAGCTCGCGCTGCACGTCGCGCGCTTCGTCCATCGAGTGCGCCACGCCCGAGCGTGCCGAACCGAGGCCGATCTTGGTCATCGCGTCCTTGAACTTGGAACGGTCCTCGGCCTTGTCGATGGCTTCCGGGGTCGCGCCGATCAGCTCGACATTGTATTTCTCGAGGACGCCGTTGTGGTGCAGGTCGAGCGCGCAGTTCAGCGCGGTCTGGCCGCCCATGGTCGGCAGGATCGCGTCCGGACGTTCCTTGGCGATGATGGTCTCGACGACCTTCCAGGTGATCGGCTCGATGTAGGTGACGTCCGCGGTTTCCGGGTCGGTCATGATGGTCGCCGGGTTCGAATTGACCAGGATGACCTTGTAGCCTTCTTCACGCAGGGCCTTGCAGGCCTGGGCGCCCGAGTAATCGAATTCGACCGCCTGGCCGATGACGATCGGACCGGCGCCGATGATCAGGATGCTTTTGATATCACTACGTTTTGGCATTTATTTTTTCTCCGCGGCTTGCATCAGGTTGATGAAGCGGTCAAACAGGTAGGCGACGTCGGTCGGGCCGGGCGAGGCTTCCGGGTGGCCCTGGAAGCAGAACGCTGGCTTGTCCGTGCGCTCGAAGCCCTGCAGCGAGCCGTCGAACAGCGAGACGTGGGTCACACGGCAATTGGCGGGCAAGGTTTCCGGATCGACCGCGAAGCCGTGGTTCTGCGAGGTGATGAGCACCTTCTTCGAATCGAGGTCCTGCACCGGGTGGTTGGCGCCGTGGTGGCCGAACTTCATCTTCATGGTCTTGGCGCCGGAGGCGAGGGCCATGATCTGGTGACCGAGGCAGATGCCGAAAGTCGGGATGCCCTTTTCGATCAGCTCGGCGCTGGCCTTGATCGCGTAGTCGCATGGCTGCGGGTCGCCCGGGCCGTTGGCCAGGAAGATGCCATCCGGATTCAGCGCCAGCGCGTCGGCGGCGGTGGACTCGGCCGGCAGCACGGTGACCTTGCAGCCGCGTTCGGCCAGCATGCGCAGGATGTTGCGCTTGACGCCATAGTCGAAGGCGACCACGTGGTATTGCGGGTTCTCTTGCTTGCCGAAGCCCTGGCCGAGCTTCCACTCGGTCTCGGTGAAGACATACGGCTCTTTCACCGACACCACCTTGGCCAGGTCCATGCCTGCCAGGCCCGGGAAGGAACGCGCCAGTTCCAGGGCTTGGGCTTCGGACGGCTCCTTGCCCTGCACGCCGGTGAGGATCGCGCCGGCCTGGGCGCCCTTCTCGCGCAGGATGCGGGTCAGTTTGCGGGTGTCGATGTTGGCGATCGCGACCACGTTTTCCTGCTTCAGGTAGTCCGACAGCGATTGCGTGGAACGGAAGTTCGAGGCCAGCAGCGGCAGGTCGCGGATGATCAGGCCGGCGGCGTGGACCTTCGAGGCCTCGACGTCGGCCGGGTTGACGCCGTAGTTGCCGATGTGCGGGTACGTCAGCGTGACGATCTGACGCGAATAGCTGGGGTCGGTGAGGATTTCCTGGTAGCCGGTAATCGCGGTGTTGAACACCACTTCACCGGTCGTGTGACCGGCGGCGCCAATGGAAATACCTTTGAAAATCGTTCCGTCTGCAAGGGCCAGGATGGCCGGGACGGCTGGGCCAGAAAAAAATGGCGGCAAGGGTAACTCCCAAAAAAGTTACCGTAGCTGCGCCACGTCAGACCGACATCCAAATAGCCCGGGCGGAACCGCTTTGCCGGGAGATGGACATCTAGTTGAATGAGGGATGGTGTGTAGGCGCTACGGCTGATGTGTGAATGGTTAAACTTCCAAATTATAGCGCGAATTGCATGCATTCGGCAATGCAGCATTTTCATTAAAGGGCTCCAATTTTGCCCAATCGTGCCGAAAAACGGCGCGCGCAAGATGTTTAGCTGCCGATGCGAAACACGTAAAAAAGGCGCCCGCAGGCGCCTTCGATATGACAGCCTGATGAATCTCAGCCGTTCAGCAGCGCCGCGATACCGGCCTTGGCAATCTGTGCATCCTCGTTCGACTTCACGCCCGACACACCGACCGCGCCGATGGTGTGGCCATCGACGATCACCGGCACGCCGCCTTCGAGCATGCCTTCGAGTTCCGGCGCCGACAGGAAGGACACGCGGCCGTTGTTGATCACATCTTCATAGATCTTCGACTCGCGGCGGCCCAGTGCGGCGGTCTTGGCCTTGGCCGGAGCGATGTAGGACGACGTGGCGGCCGCGCCGTCGAGGCGCTGGAACCACAGCAGGTGGCCGCCGTCGTCGACGATGGCGAAGGAGACCGCCCAGTTGTTGCGCAGCGCTTCGGCTTCGGCGCCGGCGGCGATCTTCTTGATGTCCTCGAGAGTGAGGTAGGGTTTGGTTTGCATGGTCTATCCCGTTCTTATGGTTGCTGCCTGGCCTTGAGCTTGGCCTTGATCTGGGGCATGACGGCGGCGGCCGCCTGCTCGCCGGCGAGGATCGCCAGGTTGCGGCCGGTGAAATCGGCGCTGCCCATATTGCCGAGGTTCGGCGTGATGACGATGTCGGCTTCCTTCAGCTCATAATGATTCAGGCGCTGGCCCATGATGCTGAAGGTCTGCATCAGGACGTCGAGCGAACTGGCGGTGGCCGCCCCTTCGGTGGCGCTCGAGATATTCACGGCGATCACGAAATCGGCGCCCATGTCCTTGACGAATTTTACTGGCACCGGTGCAACCAGGCCGCCATCGACATAGGTGTTCTTGCCGATCGTGACTGGCTGGAACACGCTCGGCACCGCCGAGGACGCCCGCACCGCCATGCCGGTATTGCCCTTGTTGAACAGGATCGGCTTGCCGGTCTTGAGATCGGTGGCCACCGCCCCGAAGCGAATCTTCAGCTTCTCCATCGGCACATTGTTTACGGCCTTGTTGACGTAATTCTGCAGCGCCTCGCCTTTCAGCACGCCGGGCGATTTGCTGAACAGCGGCAAGGCCCAGTCCGAGATGGTGGCCTCATCCATGCCCATCGCAGTCTTTTGCAGGGTGAAGCCGTTCATGCCGGAGGCGTACAGGGAGCCGACCACCGAGCCGGCACTGGTGCCGACCACGATCTCGGGCACGATGCCCTGGGCCTCGAGGGCCTTGATGACGCCGATGTGGGCGAAACCGCGCGCGGCGCCGCCGCCCAGCGCCAGGCCGATGCGCACTTTGCGCGGGGCCGGGGGTGGCGTGACTTGCTGGACGACCGGGGCAGCCGGCGGTGGGGTCGGGGTGCTTCCGCAGGCAGTGAGGAACAGCGCGGCGCAGGCGATCAGGGAACTACGGCGTGGGAACATAAGCGGTGGAAATGAGAACGAGGCACGATTGTACCCCGACTCTCCGCCGGATCGCTCAGGACGCCTGGGCCGGCGCCGGCACGCGTTCCATCCACGCGCTCAGGTTGGCCTGCCCCTGCGCGTCCAGGTGCGGGAGCATGGCTGCATACCATTGCCGCTGCGCATCGGCATCCAGCACATGGTCGAGGATGTCGGCGCTCTTTTCCAGGAAGACGCTGAAGAACGGCACCCGGTGCCCGTACAAGTAGGTCGAATCGGTGATGTGCAGTTCCATATACAGCGCCTTCAGCTGCTCCAGGTAGGGCATGGCGGCCGCGTGCCGATTCACCGCGATCAACGCGCTCATCAGGTTGGTGATGATCGAGACGCCGGGCATCTCGTGGGAAGTGGCGTTCATCGCCAGTGCGCGCTCGGCCCACGCCCGCCCCTCTTCCATCTGGTCGGCCATGATTGCGGTGGTCGCTACTTGCAAGGCATTGTGGGCGGTCGTTTCTCGCTCGAACAAGGCTTGCCAGTAGCCGTTCGCGCGCGCCCATTGCCCGGTCTGCGAATAGGCCAGGGCGCA
>Ga0265798_10004740_pt1 | contig 18626 bp, 15 predicted proteins | sample P3T30metagenome_FD_192430 | JGI IMG/M metagenome (GOLD analysis project Ga0265798, IMG submission 192430) | Plant litter microbial communities from East Loma Ridge, Irvine, California - P3 T30 | ecosystem: Environmental > Terrestrial > Plant litter > Unclassified | place: USA: California... | reverse complement strand
GGCCGTGGCACGCGGCGACCGCGTGCTGCTGATCGATGCCGATCTCCGAACCGACAGCGCCGGCACAGCCGGGCTCCTCGACGTGCTGCGCGGTGAGCAGAGCCTCAACGCTGTCACGCAGGTCGACGCGAAGACCGGCGCCCGGCGGATCGGGCTCGGCGATACCCAGAAGCCGATCCGCGATGCGCTGGTCCCGACCAACATCGAACGCTTTCTGGCCGGCGTGAAGGGACGCTTCGAACTGGTGCTCGTCGACGGCGGCGTTCTCTCCGAAAACCTGCGTCTCGGCCCGATCGCGGCGGCGGCGGACCGGCTGCTCCTGGTCGTCTGCAACGGCGCCACCCGCCAGCGCGACCTGATCGACCTGGTCGACACCTCGGAAGCCCTGGGCCGGCCCGTCTCCGGCTCCCTACTGCTCGACCGGCGTAGCGCGTGAGCACGGCGCGGCCCGCGGGCTTCGCGCACCGGCAGGCGGCGCGTTCAAGGCCGGACACGCGCCTGCGCGGCCTGGCCCGGCTCGAATCGATGGCCTTCGTCCTGCTGACCGTGGTTCTGGTCGGCGTATCCGGCGGCCTGCTCTGGGCGCTCGGCCTCAACTACGACGGCATCAGCGGTTCGGCACCCGCGAAGATCCATCCGGCGACCTACATGGTCGTCGCCCTGGTCGGCTGGACGATGCTGCGCGCAGGCAACCCGGTGATCCCGGTCGCGCAGGCCCTCAACCGCCGGCCGGCCTGCGTGCTGCTGGCCTTCTGCGGCGTGCTGCTGCTCATACTGATCGCGGCCCGCGGCGGCACGGGCTTGGCCGGCTCGATCGACACCTTCGTGCTGGCCGGGCTCGTCCCGATCCTGCTGATGGACCGGGATGCCGCGACGCTGCGGCGGATCGAGGCCGTCTTCCACCTGATGATGCTCGCCAACGCGCTGCTCGGCCTGTTCGAGTTCGCCAGCGGCCAGCGGTTCTTCCCGTTCCGGTTCGACGGCATGGCGTTCGAGACGGACACGCGCTCGGCCGCGCTCCAGGGCCACCCGCTGGTCAACGCGACGCTCACCGCCTGCTACATCCTGGCGCTCGCCAACGGCGGTGGCCGCCTGAACCCGGCGCTCCGGGCCGGAGTGATCGCCCTGCAGCTCGTCGCGCTGGTGACCTTCGGCGGCCGGTCGGCCACGGTGACGACCCTCGCGCTCGGCGGGGCGGTCGGCCTCTTCGCCCTGAACCGGACGCTGCGGAGCAACCGCATCCCCCTGATCGGGGCGGCCTGCGCGTGTTTCGTGCTGACGGCGCTGCCGGTGATGGTCGCGGTGCTGGCAGCGGTGGGGTTCTTCGACACGCTGCTCAGCCGTTTCGTCTCGGACGGCGGCAGCGCCCAGGCCCGGGTCGACATGCTGGCGATCTTCGATGCCGTCCCGTTCCGGCAGCTGCTGCTGGCGCCCGACCTCCTGCAGGTCAGCACCCTGCGGCGGATCTACGGCCTGGAATGGGGCATCGAGAACTCGATCGTTTCCGACGTGCTGTACCACGGCATCCTGGTGACGACGCTGCTGGTCGTGGCAGTGAGTCTTTATCTCACGGAGATCGCGCGCAACTGCCGACGCGGCGTCTGGCTGCCGATCCTTACCTTCGTGATCCTGGTCAACACCTTCGAGGGTCTGGCCGGCAAGACCACCATGCTGGCGAAGTTCGCCCTGATGCTGATCGTGCTGTTTCCGCCCAATTCCCTGCGCGCGCGGGCCTGACGGCCGCTCACGGCCGCGGCGTGAGACCCAGCGCGGCCACAAGGGCGGGATCGATCCTATGCGCGTCGTCCATCAGGCCGAGCCCGTCGAACAGGTTCCAGAACGACCAGCCGAAGCCCGCCTGCTCCGCCGCCCTCCGCACGTCGCCGAGATAGGCCGCGCGGTCGGGCGCCCGGGATGCGGTGTACCGGGCATCGGTGCGCAAAGCCCCGAACTCGCCCATCAGGATCTGCCGCGCCGGGATCCCGTAGAGGTCGGCCCAGGCCGCGACCGGGGCCAGCTCCTTCGCCAGGTAGGCCGGTCCCGGTTCGGCCGCGAAGTAGTCGCGCAGCTTCGCCTCGATCACCGCGCGGTCCCGGGCCTTCTCGGCCTCCGGGACCGCGCGGTCGGCAGCCATGCGCGCCCGGACCGCCGCCAGGGTTTCGGGCTGGCGCCCCGGGGTGCCGGGCCAGGGCACGGCGTTCAGCCAGCGATAGAACGGCTCTTCGGTGAGCCATGTCGCGCCCTGGTGGGAGAACAGGTACGGCTCGTAGAAGTGGAAGGTGTAGAGCAGCGGCGTGAACCGGGCGAGGGCTTCCGGGTCGAGGACCGTCAGCCCGGAGACGAGGCTGCCGCAGGCGCCGGTCGCCACCAGGGTCAGGCCCGGCGCGGCGCCCCGCGCTGCGGTGAGGAGCCCGGCCTGGACCCGGTTCCAGGCCTCGGCCCCACAGCCCTGCGGCGGCTCATTGACCGGCTCCAGCGCCACCCGCCCGATACCCTTCCGGACGCAGAGCCGGGCGAGGTCCGCGATGAGATCGCGATAGGCGGGGAACAGCGGCGCCCGGTCCGATCCGTAGAACGCGTCGGGCGTGTAATGATGCGTGGCGGCATTCGCCTGCACGTTGACGAGGACGCGCATCCCGGCGGCCAGCACGTCGTCGATCACGGCCGAGAGCATGGCCATGAGGTCGGCCCGGCGCCCGCCCGTGAACGCCACGAACGGTCCGGGATCCAGGGGAAGCCGCGCGAAATCGAAGCCCAGCACGGCCAGCCGGCGCAGGTCGTCGCGGGTCGGGGTCGGACGGTCAGCCTGGAACGGCGGCCAGGCGTAATCGATGCGCGGCGCCGGAAACTCCGTGGTCAGCGAGAACCAGGGCCACAGGGCGATGCCGCGGCGCAGCGGAAGCGGTTCGGCCACGGCCGCAGCCGGGAGCGGACCGGCGCCGGCGAGCGCGAGGCCGCCGGCCAGCACCGAGCGCCGGTTCGCGCTCACATGTCGGTCCCGACCGTCGCGCGAGCCGGGCTGGCGTCGATCCGGATCGGCGATGCGGCGAGCGCCGGGTAGCCGCCGACCCGGCGCAGCTCGCCTTCGTAGGCTGCCAACACGTCGTCCCAGCGGAAGCTTTCGGCACGCGCCCGCGCCGCCGCACCGGCCGCCGCGACCGCATCGTCGTCGGCGATCACGCGCTCGATGGCGGCGGCGCAGCTGTCCCCGTCCGTGAAGTAGAACTGACCATCGCCCGCGGTGTGGCGGTTGAAGGGATTGTCGTGGGCGATCACCGCGTTGCCGGCCCACAGCGCCTCGACCAGCGACGGGTTGGTGCCGCCGACCGTGTGGCCGTGAAGATAGGCGCGGGCGTGGACCCGGAGGCTCTGGACCAGTTCCGGCTCGTAGATCGCTCCCGGCATCAGCACCTCCAGTCCCGCGGCGTCCTCGACCGCACGGTGATAGGCATTGCCGACCTTCAACGTTCCGAGCACCACGAGCCGCATGCCCCGCGGCTTGCGTGAGAACGCCTCGACGAGCGTCAGGATGTTGTTGTCGGGCTCGATGCGGGCGATCGACACGAGGTAGCGACCCGCCGTGAGACCGAGCGGAGGCGGCCCGAGATCCGCCGGGGGCGGGTCGCCCCCGTAGGGAATCGTCGCGATGGCGCGCCGTGGGCGGCGATGGGCGAGATGGTCCGCAATCGCCGGATGGTCGGCCACGAGGCGCTGCGACGCCCAGGCGGCGATCCACTCGCTCAGGTAGAAGAACGTCCGGACCGGCAGCGACCATTTCGGCCGACGCCACTCGATCCCGTCCATGTTGGTCAGGATCCGGCCGCCGCGCACCCGCAGATAGGGCAGGAACGCCGCGCCGTTGTAGCCGAGAACGAGGCAGACGCCGCCCCGCGACGCCGCGTCCTTCACGCAGAACGCATCGAAGGCCAGCGTCGCGGCCGGGCCGCGCAGGGCGACCTCCACGGTGATCAGTTCGATGCCGTTCCAGGTTCGGGTCGAGATTCGGTCCCCCACCCGGTCGACCTCTGCCTGGCAATACACGCCCACGCGCCAGCCGCGACCCGCCAGATAGAGCGCGAGTCGTTCCGCGAAAGTCTCGAAGCCGCCATGGGCGGCCGGAATCCCGCGTGTCCCAAGAATAAGTAGTGTGGGCACATCAACGGGCACGGCTCTTCCTTTCTTGTCAGCGATTCATATTGTACGGAGACAGGAATAACGGTCGCCTAAACAGGCGATACAACTCACGGTTGTTATAGACTGATAAGTATTCATCTTATGGTAGATTTCTCGATACTCACGACATCTTCTAGCCCAGTCGGTGCTCACGGGGCATCGCATCCGTTCGCGTTTGGGCCGGAGACGGCACAGACTCTTCAGCGTGACGCATTCGCCGAGCCGGGCTCCGCCGGGACGACGCGCCGGTTCATATTCAGCCGCGCCCGCGGCGATGCACCGGTCACCCAAATCACCTGCGTGCATCAGGGTTTCGAGCTCTACGGGTCGGATCGCTGCTTCATCGAGACAGTACGGACAATCCGGGCCGCCCATCCGAGCGCGCGGATCGACGTGGTTCTGCCCCGTAGCGGCCCGATTGTGGCGGCGCTCGAGCCCTATGCCAGCGCCATCGTGATCGAGCCCCTGTGGATTCTGCGGCGCAAGAACCTCGCCCGGCTCGCGACGCTCGGGATGATGGCGCTGCCCTTCGCGGTGGCCCGGGCGCTTCGGCGCATCCGCGACAGCGACCTCGTCTACGTCAACACGACCGTGGTGGCCGATTACCTGCTGGCCGCCCGCCTGCTGCCGGGGCGCAGCATCGTGCATGTGCACGAGATCCCGGAAGGCGCCGTGCTGAAGGTCCTGCGCGGGCTGATCCGCTGGAGCGGGGCCAACGTGGTGTTCAATTCGCGCGCCACCGAGCGCGCCTACACGCTGCCCCCGGAGGCCACGGCCCGGGTCGTCTATAACGGCATCGCGGGCCCGGCCGAGCCGAACGACCGGGATTACGACGGCACGCGTCCGCTGCGCGTGCTGATGCTCGGCCGGATCAGCCGGATCAAGGGCCAGGACGTCCTGGTCGAGGCGCTCGCCTCCCTGCCGGAAGCCGTTCGCAACCGGATCGACTTGCGGATCGTCGGAAGCGCCTTCGAGGATGCTGCGCGCGAGGAAGCCCTCGCCGCACGGATCGCCGAGACGGGTCTGTCGAAGCAGGTCACGCTCCAGCCGTTCGTGGACGATCCGTCCGCGCTCTACCGCTGGGCCGACGTGGTGACGATGCCGTCGCAGCGGCCCGAATCCCTGGGACGGGTCGCGATCGAGGCGATGTCCTACGGGGTGCCGCCGCTGGTGACCGACATCGGCGGACTTCCCGAGGTGGTCGCCGACGGCAAGACCGGCTGGATCGTGCCGCCGGGCGGTCCGCAGCCGATCGCCGATCTGCTGGCCCGCATCGCCACCGATCCAGCCAGCTGGCGCGGCTTCGGCGCCGCGGCGCGGGCGCGCTACGAGACCCTGTTCTCGGAAGCCTCGGCGGCCGAAGGGATCAACGGCATGGTTCGCGCGACCCTGCGGGGCGCGTTCAGTGCCGACAAGGCGGTGACGGCGGAACAGGCCCCGCGCCCGACGGCGTGAGCGGAGCCCGCGGGCTCAAGCGCTCGTCGGCGGACACCCGAGCCGGGCCAGCGATCATCCGTCGCGACCGATCTCCGGTGGACAATCGACGCCACAGTCAGATTCGGTAAGTACCAGTCGTCGATAAAGCTCGACGGCCTGAACGTACGCGTTTTGGCGAATCTCGAAGCGTCGGATCGGGAGCGGTCATCCGCACCGTTCAAGCGTCGGACATTACACGGTAGGGTCGGCGGTCCCCGCCGGCGAGCGGACCGGACCGGCGGAGGAACGCCTCGTCATGGATGTCGTCGGCTTCGTCACCCGGATCATCGACAGGGTCTCGGCAGAGAACCTCGTCGCCGCCGGCCTGCTGTTCGCGACCGCGTTCGGCTGCGCGCTGATCGCCTACTTGCGGACGGCCGAACGCTATTCGTTCACCGAGTTCTTCGAATTCGTGCTGCCGCACGAAGTGATGACGCACCCCTCCGCGCGGGCCGACCTGCTGTTCTACGTCACCCGCAAGGCGATCATGCCGTTCCTGCTGATCCCGGCCGGCGTGACCTTCGTGGTGGCGGTCGGCTACGCGACCAACCGGGTACTCGGCACCGTCTTCGGGATCGACCAGCCGGTCTTCGGTGATCCCGGACCGGTGACCGTGGTGCTGTTCACCCTGACGATGCTGCTGGCCTACGACCTGTCCTACTACCTCTATCACACGGCCCAGCACCGCTACCCGTTCCTGTGGGAGCTTCATAAGGTTCACCACTCCGCCGAGGTGATGGTCGGCATCACCAAGGACCGGGTCCACCCGCTCGACGAGCTGATGAACCGCGCCTGGGACGGGGTGATCCCCGGGATCTGCTTCGGGATCTGGAGCCTGCTCGCGCTCGACCCCGTCGAGCTGACGGTGTTCGGGATCAACGTCTACATCATGCGCAACATCCTGATGATGGACTTCGTGCGGCACACGCACTTCAAGATCTCGTTCGGCCGGCTCAACGCAGTCATCCTCTGCCCGCACTGGCACCAGCTTCACCACTCGACCGCGCCCCAGCATTACGACAAGAATTTCGGGCTGCTGTTCTCGTTCTGGGACCGTCTGTTCGGGACCCTTCACGTCCCGGATCCGAACGAGGATTTCACCTTCGGCCTCGTCGACCGCGACGTCGCCGACTATCAATCGCTGTCGGGGCTCTACGTGCTTCCGTTGAAAAAGATGGGCCGGCGGATCATGCGGCAGGTCAGGCGCCTGCGCGGTATTCCGACCCAGCCTCGCTCGGGCGCTTGACCATGTCTCCTGAACGCTTCGAGATCGTCCGCTCCACCGACCGACTCGCGGCCGTCGGATCGCCCTGGACCGACCTGTGGACCCGCAGCAATGCCCTGGTGTTCCAGAGCCATGCCTGGATCTCGGCCTGGTGGGCGAGCGCCCCCGACCGCGATCGCCGGGCGCTGGCGATCGTGCTGGCGTGGCGGGGCGAGACCTTGGTTGGCGTGCTGCCGCTCGCAACGGTGCGGCGGAAGGGTTTTCGCGTGCTCGAATGGGCCGCCAAGGATTGCTCCGATTTCGGCGACGCCGTGCTGGCCGACCGCACGAATGCCGGGCTGGTGCGCCGGATGTGGCAGCAGGCCAGCCGGGACGGCGGATTCGATCTGGCCTATCTCAACCGCCTTCTGCCCGACGCTGCCGCGCGGGTGCTGCTCGCCCCCGCCACCGGGGGCGTCCGGCTGCGCCTGAACCACCGCGACGAGGCGAACTGGCGGGTGCGCGGCCCCTGGCCGACCGGGCAAGCCTGGTTCGACGCACAGTCGAAGAAGACCCGCCAGAACTACCGCCGCGGCCAGAAGTCCATGGGCGAGCACGGGCCACTCACGTTCCGGCTGCTCGGCCCCGAGGAACCGCTCGGGCCGGTTCTCGACAGGCTGACCCAGTTCAAGCGGGCCTGGCTGGCAACCCACGACCTGCCCTCCACGGCGTTCTACGACGAGGGCTCGCAGGCCTTGCCCGCGATGGTCCAGGTGCTGGCCGCGACCGGGCTGCTGCACGCTTTCGTGCTCGAATGCGGCGGCGCCGTCGTCGCCGTCTCGATCAACTTCGTCCAGGCCGGCACGATGATGGCGTTCGTTACCACCTACGATCCGGCCTTCGAGCGAGGCTCGCCCGGCATGGTCCTGATGATGGATTACATCATGTGGTCGATCGACCGCGGGCTGCACACGGTCGACTTCCTGTGCGGCGACGAGGGCTTCAAGGGCCGCTTCGGCACGCAGTCCCTGACCCTGACCTCAATGATGGGCGGGCGCACCCCCCAGGGCGCGGCCGCACATCTTGTCGACCGCACACGGCACGCGTGGCAGCGGCGCTTCGGCAAGGACGGCGCCGCGGAAGGGGCGCCGACCGAGGCCGCGGCGTAACGGACTGACGCTTTCCGGGCGGACTGGAAGACACGACGTCCGAGACCCGTCAGGGCATCGCCGCCGCCACCCGCTGCCCCCGCGACAAGCTTCGGAACGCACCCATCGACCAGGCCAAAGTCGCGATCTCGGAGGCGAGGAGTCCAAGGAGCGCCGTGGCGGGGGGCAGCAGCAGGAGAAGCGGCACCATGAGGGCGAAGCCGAGGGTGGCGCTCGCCACGGCTCCCGCCGTGATCGTCCGGAAGGCCGCGGAGGCCTCTAGGTAGGCACGGGGGATCGCGTAGAGCAGCGACACGGCCACCACGCTCCAGATGCCGAGGCCGATCCAACCCATGGGCTCACCGGTGAAGCGGCCCTTGAAGAGCACCTGCTCGATCAGCGGCAGGGTCGCGGCCATCACCAGCCCGTAGACCAGGCAGGCGCCGGCGATCAGCAGGACGTAGCGCGTGACGAGCCGGCGGGCGGCCTGAACCTGCCCGGCGGCTAGAAGGCCGCTGATCTCCGGCAGGACCATGTTCATCAGAGCGGCCGTGGGGATGCGCAGCGGCGCGTAGAGCACCAGCGTCGCGGCTATCGGCGCATAGGCGGCCGGGCCGGCCAGCAGGGCGAACAGGAGCGTCAGGCCCTGTCCCTGGACGGTGAGGCTGGTCACCCCGGCCAGCGACCACGCCAGGGTCCGCCAGATCGCCCGGTAACGCGCCCGGGCCCGTGCATGGAGCGAGAGTCTCAGACGCTCGCGCAGCGCTCCGTACGCCACCGCGATCGCGATGGCATGGGCCAGCGCGATAGCCAGGAAGGCCCGGTCCAGCAGCGCCGTACCCTCCTCGCCGCTGAGCCCTTGCCAGATGAACGCGGCGCCGCAAACAGCGTAGACGAGGTCGCTCAAGCCTGCGATCCGCGGCTTTCCACGGGCAAGCAGCACGATCCGTAGATAGCTGCGGAAGCCATAGAGACCCACGAACGCCCCCGCGGCCAGCGCGCCGAGACCGATCGCGGGGAGCAGCGCCACGCCGGTGGCGAACGCCATCAGCACGGAGACCAGGGCTGCGCCGGAGCCGAACATCACATCGTAGCCCAGCACCGCCGGCCGGCCGAGACTTCGGGTGAGGTGGAGCGTGGCCGGCACCGTCACCAAGGCGCGGATATAGGTAATGCCGACTGCGCCGACCGTGAACACGATCGCGAACAGCCCGTAATCGTGGGCGCCGAGTTCGCGCACCAGCAGGATGTTCAGCGCAAAGTGGAACAGGCTCTGGATCAGCTCGCCGGACAGGATCACGGCGAACCGTCCCGACAGGGCTGCGCGCACAGAGGCAGTCAGGCGTCGTCCGCGGGCCGGCATGGGAAGGATGTCACCGGAGCGCGGCATGGGTCTCGACTGATGGTGGGGGCGCCGTCGTCCCGGGGGGGCGATGGCCACGTCTCGGCTCCGGGAACACGGGGCAGCGGTCCGCACGGCATCCGCGCGCCCGACGGAGGCACGGATTCTATCGGCCGGTCCAGTCCGTATTGTTCCGGGTCCCGTGCCCGAGCGCATCCGGAAGTGCGGCGAGACAGCGCGCGATATCGTCCGGGTCGGTCCAGACATGCGGGCTGAGGCGCAATGCGCCCGAGCGCTCGCTCGCGTAGATCCGTGCCGTCTGCAGGCGATCCAGAAGCCCATCGGGCAGGCCGCCGGGGGCGCGAACGCCGAGGATGTGATCTACGCGCAGATGCGGGGGCGCAACGGTGAGGCCGAGCGCCGTCACGCCCTCGGCGAGTCGACCGGTCAGGTCCCGAAGCCGCGCCGCGATGGCCGGGACGCCCCACCCGGCGGTGAGCTCGAGACCGGTCGCGGCCATGGAGAGGGCTACGGGATCGTTCAACTCGCCGCGGTCGTAGCGCCGGGCTCCGGTCGCCGACGTGCGATTTCCGATGTTGTCCTCGATCGGCCGGCCCTCCTGCCGATGGGGGGCCGCGTACAGAAACGCGACGCCGTAGGGACCGAGCGCCCATTTGTAGGTCGGGAAGGCGAGGAAATCCGGCCGCCAGCGGCCCACGTCGACGGGCGTTGCGGCCACCGCCTGCGTCGCATCGATCACCAGGGCCGCCCCCGCCGCATGCACCGCCGGTGCGAGCCGATCGAGGTCGATCAGGCTGCCGTCGGTCCAGTGCAGGGGTGTCAGGGTGGCGATGGCAAGCGGCTTGGCTGACGGCTTGTGGATCGCCGCCAGCAGGGCGGCGGTCCAGTCGCCGTCCGGCGGCCGGGGGACTTCCTCGACGGCCAGATCGTGCGCGGCCGCCAGCCGGTCGAAGGCGTAGCGCAGGGACGGGAACTCGTCGGCGACCCGCAGCAGGCGCCCGCCCCGCGCGGGAGCGAGGTTGCACGCGGCGGTCGCCATGGCGTGGCTCACCGAGCCGACGATCGCCACATCGTCCGCCCCCGCACCGATCAGGTGCGCCGCGGCTTCGCGGGCCCGCTCGGCGAGGGCCGGAAACGCCGTCCTGGGATGATCCCAAGGCCGGCTCTTGGTCAGGATGCCCGCCTCGCCGGCGGCCCGGACAACCCGCGGCAGCGGCGACCAGGCTGCGGCATCCAGGTAGCTGACGTCCGCCGGCACCTCGAACAAGTGGCGCAGACTGGCAATCGCTTCGATACGCGGCATGATGCAAGCGAGCGTAGAGGATCGGACGGGCAGCCGCCATCGTCCGGGCTTGATCGCTCAGCCCCGATGCCGCAAGCCGGCGGACCACAGCCCCGCGAGGCACCCGTGCCGACCCGCTTCCTGCCAACGACCGACATCGCGTCACGATGGGACGCCTGAGTCGCGACTGCTTCGATGCTGCCCCCGCGCCCATGCGGGTCGCCGACGCGGTGACGCTGCTGCGCGCGCGCCTGCCGATCCTGTCGGGCGTCGAATCGCTCCCCGTCGACCGGTCCGACGGGCGCGTCCTCGCCGAGGATTTGATCGCTCCGATCGATCTGCCGCCGTTCGATAACGCGGCCGTCGACGGCTACGCCGTGCGTGCCGGGGACGTCGCGACTACGGGCGAGACACCCTTGCCCCTGGGCGGCCGTGTCCCGGCCGGGCACGCGCCGGTGGATCCCGGGCCGGGCTTCGCGGTGCGGATCTTCACCGGAGCGCCGATGCCGCCGGGGACCGACGCGGTGGCGATGCAGGAGAATGTGCGGATCGACGGCGACGCCGTGATCCTGCCGGCGGGCCTCGCCTCGGGGTCCAATCGTCGCCGGGCGGGAGAGGATATCGCGCACGGCAGCCTCGCGATTCCGGCCGGCACCCGACTGGGACCGCGCCACCTCGCGCTGGCCGCCGCGCTCGGCCTGCCTGCCCTGCGCCTGCGCGTGCCGCTCCGGGTGGCGTTGTTCTCGACCGGTGACGAACTGACACCGCCCGGCCGGCCCCTCCCGGCCGCCGGCATCCACGATGCCAACCGCCCTATGCTCGCCGCCCTGCTGCGCAGGCTCGGTGCCGAGCCCGCCGATCTCGGCATCCTGCGCGACGCGCCCGGCCCGTTGCGGCAGCGCCTCGAAGCCGCGGCCGCCGACCACGACCTGATCCTCACCACCGGGGGCGTCTCGGTCGGCGAGGAGGATCACGTCCGAGCCGCCGTTGAGGCGTCCGGTGCGCTGACCTTCTGGCGGCTAGCCATCAAGCCCGGTCGGCCCGTGGCCCTGGGCACCGTCGCGGGCACGCCCTTCGCGGGGCTCCCCGGCAACCCGGCCGCGGCCTACGTGACCGCCCTGGTCGTCCTCCGCCCGCTCGTCCTGCACCTGTCGGGCGCACGCGACGAAGCGCCGACGCTGACGGTGCGCAGCGGCTTCGCCCAGGAGAAACGCCCGGGCCGGCGCGAATACCTGCGCGTCCACGTCCGCATCGGAGCGGACGGCGTCGCGGAGGCGGTTCCGTGTGCGGGGGGCGCCCTGTCCGGCCTGTCGGCCAGCGACGGGCTGGTGGAACTCGCCGAGGATCTGAGCGCGATCCGTGTGGGCGATCCCTTGCCATACCGGCCGCACGGGGACTTTGGGTGAGCTGTTGTTCGCGCCCACGAGGCTGTAGAGCGTCAACCCCGTTCTTGCCCGACCCGTTCGAGATCCCGTGCCCGTGCTCGCCGACCGCGCCCCCGCCAAAGTCAATCTGACGCTCCACGTACTCGGGCGCCGGGCCGGAGACGGCTACCACGAGTTGGAGAGCCTGGTGGCCTTCGCGGGAACCGCCGACCGCCTCACCCTCGACCCCGACACCGCGCTCGGCCTCACCGTCAGCGGTCCGACCGCCGGTCCGGCCGGTACGACGGACGACAACCTCGTCCTGCGCGCCGCTCGCGGGCTGGCGGCACGGGTGCCGAACCTGCGAATGGGGTCGTTCCATCTGGTCAAGCGCCTGCCGGTCGCGGCCGGCATCGGCGGCGGTTCGTCGGATGCCGCCGCGGCCCTGCGGTTGCTGGCGCGCCTCAACCACCTACCGCTCGATCACGCGACCGTAATCGCCGCCGCACGCGGGACCGGGGCCGACGTGCCGGTCTGCCTCGACCCGCGAGCCCGCATGATGCGTGGCGCCGGGGAGGAGATCGGCCCGGTGCTGGGGCTCGCGCCGCTGCCGGCCGTGCTGCTCAATCCCGGCGTGCCGGTTCCGACCGCTCCGGTGTTCAAGGCCTTGGGCCTCGCTGTCGGGCAGACGCTCGACGGCGCGGCCCATCCCGGCATCGCCGGGGGGCTCGGCGCGGACGCCCTCCTGGCAGCGCTCACCCCGGCCCGGAACGACCTGGAGGCGCCGGCGCTCACCGTTGCCCCGGTGATCGGCGAGGCCCTGGCGGCCCTGCGTGAACGGGAGGGATGCCGCCTGGCACGGATGTCCGGTTCCGGTGCGACGGTGTTCGCGCTGTTCACCGACCGCCGCGCGGCGGTGCGGGCCGCCGCCGGCCTGAGGGCCGCACATCCGGATTGGTGGGTGGCGCCGACCTTCCTGCGCTGAACGGCGCGTCGCACCTGCCCTCAGGCCCCTGCCCCCTGCCCTCAGCCCCCGCTTGCCCCCGCGCGGATGCGGTTCCGGCGGAAATACGCTCGGCGCTCGGCCTCAGCGCGGACCGTCGAGGCGCGCACCTGCAACAGGTCCTTGCGGGTGAGGAGCCCGACCAGCGCACCGCTCTGCGGATCGGTGACCGGCAGGCGGCCTTGGCCGGCCGACAGCATCACGTCGAGGGCGTGCGAGACCACATCGCCCGGATGGACCAATGCTAAGCCGGCATCCGAGACGCGTTCGGCGAGGGTCTCGTCGGCCGCGTCGTCCGCCCGCGTCTCGATCGTCCAGCGGAGCGCGTCGTCGCGCGTGACCAAGCCCACGGGCCGGCGGGTGGCGTCGAGCACCGGATAGGCGTGGTGGGGACCGGCGGTGATCGCCGCCACGGCCTCGGCCACCGGGAGATCCCCCGCGAGGGTGGCGACCTCACGGGTCATCACGGCCTCGACCCGGGCCAGGTCGTAGGGATCGATGCCGTATTCCCGGGTCACGTGCTGTCCGCGCCGGGCGATCTTCTCGGTGAGGATCGACCGCTTGAGCAGCAGCACGGTCACCGCGTAGGCCGCCATTGTGGCGGCCAGCAGGGGCGCCAGGGCGGCGACGTCGCCGGTCACCTCGACGGCGAACACCACTCCGGTCAGCGGCGCCGGCAGGGTCCCACCGAGCATCGCCGCCATGCCGAGCAACGCCCAGAACCCATGCGCGCCGGGGAGGACGAGGCCGATCAGCCAGCCGATCGCGCCACCCAGGATCAGCAGCGGCGCGAGCACGCCCCCGGACGTGCCCGACGACAGCGCCACGAGCCAGATCACCGCTTTCACGACGAGGATCGTCAGCACGGCTGCGGCCAACATGTGCCCGGACAGCAGATCGCGGATCACGTCGTAGCCGACACCGAGCGCCCGGGGCTCCACCAGGCCGCCGAGGCCGACCACGAGGGCACCCAAAGCAGGCCACCACATCCAGTGGATCGGCAGCCGGCCGGACCCGTCCTCGAGGGCGTAGAGCGCGCGCGTAAGCACACCGGAGATCAGCCCGCAGGCTAGCCCGAGTGCCGCACAGGCCGGCAATCCCCACCACGGCAGCGCCGGATTGTCGGTGAAGGGGAAGAGCGGGCCGGCCTCGAACAGGGCGGGCCGCCAGCATGCCGCCGTCACCGCACCGACCGTGACCGGAACGAGGCTGCGCGGGCGCCACTCGAACAGCAGCACCTCGACGGCGAGCAGCACGGCCGCCACGGGCGTGCCGAAGATCGCGGTCATGCCGGCCGCGGCGCCGGCCACCAGCAGGGTCTTCCGCTCGGCCGCGCTCAGATGGAAGAACTGCGCGAACAGCGAGCCCACCGCACCGCCCGTGACGATGATCGGCCCTTCCGCACCGAACGGCCCGCCGGTGCCGATCGCCACCGCCGAGGAGAGCGGCTTCAGCACGGCTACCTTGGGCGACATCCGGCTGCCGCCGATCAGGATCGCCTCCATGGCCTCCGGGATGCCATGGCCGCGGATCTTCTCAGAGCCGTAACGTGCCATCGCGCCCACGATCAGGGCACCGATTACGGGAATCGCGATCATCCAAGGGCTAGGCGTCGCGCTGGCGAGTGACGTCAGGGCGGTGTCGAACCGGCCGTACCAGGCGAGATTGGTCACCAGACCGATCAGCGTGAGCAGGATCCAGGCGGTTGCGGTGGCGGCCGTCCCAGTGATCACCGCGAGCCCGGCCAGTGCCAGCACGCGCCGATCCGTGCTGAAATCGCCAAGCGTCCGACGCAGCGGCCTTTCGGCGCCGCGCGCGATATCCTGTCCGCCGTCCATACAGCCCTCCGTCCTACGATGCCTAATTACATCGTGATACGATATATTCAACCGCGTCGCGTTCGGAGCGGGGTGCAGCGAGCCGGCGGAACCCGTATGGATCCGGACGGTGTGCTGCCGAAGACCTGAGCCCGGCACCAGGGAGATCATCGTGGCGTCCGAGGATCCTCAGACCGCGCCGCTGTCTCAGGAACAGTACGCCGCGCTGGCGGAGTTCCGGTACCGGCTGCGGCGCTTCCTGGCCTTCAGCGAGGCGGCGGCAGGCCGGGCCGGCATCCCGCCCCAGCAGCATCAGGCGCTTCTGGCCCTGGCTGGGCATGTCGGGCGCGCGCCACCGACCGTCGGATTGCTGGCCGAGCAGCTCCTGATCGCTCCGCATACGGCGGCCGAACTCGTCGCCCGGATGGTCGATGGCGGCCTGCTCACGAAGGGACGCGCCGCCGAGGATCGACGCCGGAGCGAGCTGGCGCTCACGCCCCGGGCCGAAAACCTGCTGCGCGATCTGACCGCTGCGCATCTCGATGAGCTACGCGGCCTAGCGCCGGCGCTCTCGGGCGCACTCGCCCCCGCGGCGACCTGACGCATAGGGGACTGGATGGTCTGTTTCCGCGGGGGGAACGGAGATGCCGGATCCTTACAGTTCGGCGGTGCTCAGCGCCAAGCTTCGCGGGTTCTACGCGTCGCTGGTAGCCAATCCGAATGCGGCCGACCCGCGCGTCACGGCGGCCTTCGCGGCAGTTCCCCGGGAGCCGTTCGCCGGCCCGGGGCCCTGGTCGATCCTCACCGCGCATGTCTGGCAATCTCAGGATCGCGGCCCACTCTACGTGACCACCCCGGTCGACGACCCCGCCTTTCTGTATCAGGACGTGCTGGTCGCCCTCGACGCAGCACGCGGCATCAATATCGGCCAGCCTAGCCTGCACGCCCTCTGCCTCGATGCGCTCGCGCCCCGGCCCGGGGAGACCGTGGTCCGGGTCGGGACCGGCAGTGGGTATTATACGGCGCTCCTCGCCCATCTCGTGGGGCCGGACGGCCTCAATGCCGGGGCGCCGCGCCCGGCCCGTGCCTGGCTCGACGCGCTGCGGCCGGCGGGCCGACTTCTGTTCCCGCTCCAGGCCGCAAACCGCCGGGGCGGCATGCTTTTGCTGCGCCGGGCCACGGGTGAGGCAGCTTGGCCGGCCCGTTTCGTCTCCATGGCGAGCTTCATTCCCCTCAAGGGCATGCCGGAGGCGGGCGAAGTAGGCTTGTCCAATGCTTTCGCCCAGGGTCCCCTCGCGGCGGTTCGTTCAATCCACTTCGACGCGCCGCCCGATGCAAGCTGCTGGCACGATGGCGGCGATTGGTGCCTCTCGACCCATGACGCGTCCCGCGGCTGGTGCCTCGTGCTCCATATCGGAACTGGCACAACGTGCAGGCTTTTAGGATGACGCTCTCATTAGGCGAGCACGGCTAACTGGCCGGCAACGCGGCCGGTCCCGATCTTTGCCTCCGCGTGGCGCGAATGGCTCTCAGCGCGCAGATCTCCGACACGGATGCAGACCGCTTGGCGCCTCTCGCTCACCGGAACGACGTCCAAGCTCAGTTCGTGCAGAGCCCAGTAAAGACGCACGCCAGCGTCATGGTCGGCGTCCTGCTCGATAGTAGGCGAAAGCCCCGGGGCACGCGGATCGAAAGGGGCGCCCTTCAGCGCGCCCGGGCCACGCAGAAATCCACGGCCCCGTTGAGCGCGGCCTTGACCGGACCGTCCGGGAAGACGTCGAGGGCGGCGCGGGCCTGGGCGCCATACTCGTGGGCGCGGGCCACCGTCTCCTCCAGGGCGCCGTGCCGCTGCAGCAGGTCGAGGGCGGTGCCGAGGTCGTCCTCGCCGATCTCACCCTGCTGCAGGGTCCGCCGCCAGAAGCCGCGCTCGCCCTCGCTGGCCCGGCGGTGGGCCAGCACGATCGGCAGGGTGATCTTGCCCTCGCGAAAATCGTCGCCGACATTCTTGCCGAGGGCAGCCGAGGTGCCGCCGTAATCGAGCACGTCGTCGATCAGCTGGAAGGCGATGCCGAGGTTCATCCCGTAGGCGCGGGCCGCGACCTGCTCGGCCTCCGGCCGGCCGGCGAGCACCGGCCCGACCTCGCAGGCGGCGGCGAACAGCTCGGCGGTCTTGCCGCGGATCACCGCCAAGTAGGCGGCTTCGTCGGTTTCGAGGTTCTTGGCGTTGGTGAGCTGCATCACCTCGCCCTCGGCGATCACCGTGGCGGCGGCGGACAGGATGTCGAGCGCCCGCAGGGAGCCGACCTCGACCATCATCCGGAAGGCCTGGCCGAGCAGGAAGTCGCCGACCAGCACCGAGGCCTCGTTGCCCCACTTGATCCGGGCGGCGACGCGGCCGCGACGCATGTCGCTCTCATCGACCACGTCGTCGTGCAGCAGGGTCGCGGTGTGCATGAACTCGACGCTGGCGGCGAGCTTCACGTCGCCGTCCGACGGGTCGGCGTAACCGCAGAGCTGCGCGCAGGCGAGCGTCAGGATCGGGCGCAGCCGCTTGCCGCCGCTGGCGATCAGGTGGTTGGCCACCTCCGGGATCATCGCCACGTCGGATCCGGTCCGCGACAGGATCGTGGTGTTGACCCGCGCCATGCCGTCCGCCACCAGCGCGACGAGGTCGTTCAACCCCGCCTCGGTCTCGGGCTTCGGATTCTCGATGGAGAGGGCCATACCCAAGATCCGCGACCTCCAGTCCGGTTCCCCCGCAGGGGGCGGGCGATCCCTTCGCACGCGCCTCGCGGCGCCGCAACATCGGCGCAGAGAGGATATGGTGCGAAGGGAATGCGCAGCGAACGCGACGAATGCGCCGGACGACCGGCATCCTTCGAAGAATTGCGATGATCGTGCTGATTTCCGCGAATGATCCCGTGCTGATCGGCTTTGCCCGCACGGTGCTCGAGGCGGCCGAGATCCCGGTGCTAGTGGCCGACACCCATATGAGCGTGATGGAAGGCTCGATCGGGGCGTTCGGTCAGCGCCTGATGGTTCCGGGCGATTGGGCGCCCCAGGCCCGCCGGTTGCTCAAGGATGCCGGGCTCGCGCACGAATTGCGTGACCCGTGAGCCCGGAGCCCGATGCCTTCCTGGGCGGGATTTTGCGCCTGCACCAGCCGCCCCGCGGAGCGCACCGGACCGGGACCGATGCGGTGCTGCTCGCCCGGCTGCTGGTCCCGGCGCCGGGGGAGCGGTTGTGCGATGTCGGCGCCGGCACCGGCGCGGTGGGTCTGGCCTGCGCGGCGCTTCATCCCGGAACTTGCCCGACCCTGGTGGAGCGCGACCCCGAACTGGCCGGGCTGGCCCGGGCCAACGCCGTCCTCAACGGCATCGCGGCTTCGGTGATCGAGGCCGACGTTCTAGCGCCGGCGGCCGAGCGCCGCGCCGCAGGGCTGGAGCCCGACAGCGTCGACCTCGTCCTGACCAACCCGCCGTTCTTCACCGCGGGCCGCCACCGCCCCTCCCCGCATCCCGGCAAGGCGACGGCACACACGTTTCCCGAGAGCGGTCTGGACCTCTGGATCCGCGCCTGCACGGCGGTCCTGCGACCGGGGGGCCGGCTCGGGCTGATCCACCGGGCAGACGCCCTGCCGGCCTGCCTCGACGCCATGAAGGGCCGCTACGGCGGGATCGCGATCCGCCCGGTCCACGCCCGGGCCGAGGCGCCGGCGATCCGGGTGCTGATCGCCGGCATCCGGGGCAGCCGCGCGGCTCCGAGCCTGCTGCCGCCGCTGGTGCTGCACGGCCCC
>Ga0265798_10004739_pt1 | contig 18626 bp, 13 predicted proteins | sample P3T30metagenome_FD_192430 | JGI IMG/M metagenome (GOLD analysis project Ga0265798, IMG submission 192430) | Plant litter microbial communities from East Loma Ridge, Irvine, California - P3 T30 | ecosystem: Environmental > Terrestrial > Plant litter > Unclassified | place: USA: California... | reverse complement strand
GGTACTATCTCATTTTCTATTATATCTTTGTCAAGTACTTGGTACATCATAGGCTTGCTTTATATTTTTATGTCTCGCAACACAAAAATAAGCAAGCCTTTTTTTATAGAAAAGTTTAAATGACCTCATTATTTAGGCTTATTCGCTTAGTGATGAAAGACATATATTAATTGAAAATAATTCAGATTTAATATAAACTTATTTTCGATACGACAAGTTTTGTCGCATTACCGAAATATATTTGCATCCAGGTAATGAGACATAATAAATTCAATTGGGTAGAATCATATTAAGTTTTGTGCATGATTATTTTCTATCTGATCAAAATTTTATAATTATGAGGAGGGCTGAGCTCAATTAGGCTTCATTGCCAAAACTGATAGCCATGCTATTCCATTTGATACATTTCTTAATTATTGATAATACGATAATGTGTTTGTATAATAGGAAAATTTAAAAACTAATATCATTTAAACTTAAAATAATATTCATGAAAAAAAGAACACTTACCGTTGGATCATTATTGATCGGGTTTTTCGGCTTTTCCCAAACCGAAGTCTATTTCAAGTATGACGAAGCCGGTAACCAGCGTTATCGGGGGCCTGATGCCGCGGTCCTGCAGCCATTAGAAAAGCAATCACAAGACAGCAATAAAGCAGTATCTGCCTCTGCAGCCCAAATAATGGATGACAAGGCTTTTTTCAAGGAGGTCAGGCTCTATCCCGTTCCTGTTAATGACTACCTTACGCTAGACTGGAGTGAAAAAGTTGACGGTTTAATAGAATCTGTTTCGCTTTACCAGCACAGCACGGTCCACTGGAAATTCCAGCAGCAGAATATCCCAGGTCTCAACAGGAAATTGAAGATTAACATGACCGGCTATGATTGGGGCGTTTATGTAGTCCGCTTTACGCTAAAGGACGGACGTATTTTCAGTAAAAACATCACAAAAAGATAATATAAAACACAACTATGAAATTTTATGAAAAACGGATGAAATTGTTTTCATCCATTATGTTGATATGTATTGCTATACTAAGCTTTGCACAAACAACACCAGTGCAGAACTTTCATGACACTAAAGGAAATGTCGATGTGGATGGAGCAGGACAGCTACAGTTTTCTCTTGCTATCGCTCTGCCGCCTGGCATAAAAGATGTGGCTCCTAATGTCAGCCTAGTTTATTCAAGCGGTTCATTGAATGGACTTGCGGGATATGGGTGGAATATAGCTGGAATCAGCTCAATTTCAAGGACAGGAAAAAATATTGAAAAGGATGGAGAAATGAAAGGTATTCAGATGGACTATTCTGATTTTTATAATTTTAACGGGCAAAGGCTTATCTTAAAGACCGGCGAATATGGAAAGGACGGAGCAGAATACGTTACAGAAAAATTCTCCAATTTAAAAATAAGGTCCATTGGATCTATTACTGGACAAGCATGGAGTGGACCGGAATATTGGGAGGTAACTTCACCAGATGGGTCACAAACATGGTACGGAGCAACAAGTTAGGGTAATAGCAGTGCCAGAACGCCCATCGATTATAATATTGTAAAGTGGAAAGATGCTCAGGGAAATTATATCACCTATAATTATCTACAAGATACCGATACCAATGTTTCCTTTATTTCTTCCATCAAATGGGGAGGAAATGAAACACTAGGAAAGGAACATTTTAATGAAATAGTCTTCAATTATAATGGAGATACAAGCCGCACTCTTACAGAACAATCTTATGTAAAAGGGGTCTCATTTATTCAGAATAAACTTTTAAATACTATTGTTGTAAAAACCAACTCTTCACAATATAGGAAATACCAAGTCATATATAGAACAGATGCTACAAAATATCACTTTGTAGACAAAATACAGGAATTTAACGCGGACAACCAGCCTGCAACTCCGATTGAGTTTATCAGTAAAGAAAATAAATATTATTATACTTCTACTGATCACTTTGGCGGGGGACAGTTCGTAAACTTTCAAAATTTAGTAATGACCGGAGACTTCCTTGGATATAATAGTTTAAATTATATTATAAAACAAAATGCACAAGGCTCTCGTCCTACCGGTTATTACATTCAGGAGGGTCTGGGGTTTCCAAGATATTTTTTAGGATCAGAGAATGTTTTTGAGAATGCAACCACAATAAATATCAAAGACGCTGATGGTATTGTCAGAAGTAACCAAGGGATTGTCAGTTATTCTTTAAATTCTACAACCAAGGATATAACGCTTAAATATTATGTTATTGATCTTACAAAGCTTATTACCAATTCTAATGTTCCTAATGCACTCACACTAATAGGGACAAAAGTTATTCCAAAAAATCAATGGGATGAAACCGAACATACTTCAACAGCAAATCCTTTAACTTACTACGACAAAACGTCAAGTCTAGGAAAGCTTATTCAATATGATATGGATGGTGATGGTGTGCCAGAAGTATTGATTGAAAAAACAGTCCGCATCACTAATACTACGTGTCCAAGTGGTGGCGGTGGATTAGATCCTCTAGACCCGTCGGCGCGACCTGGTAATTGTCAAGCGCATAGTTATGACCAAACCAAATATATTGTTGCTAAACAGCAAGATAATTCATTTTCTTATTTTGAATTTTATTTTGATAAAAGTAAGGACATCCTTTTTGCCGATTTTAATGGGGACGGTATTGATGATATCGCCAGCTCTGCAATTACCTACAACACAACTTTAGAAGGTGAGTCAGTACCTGAATACACGCTCCATGCATACAATATAAAAAAAGACGAACTGGGAAGTCTTGGATTGGTTGAAGTGTATTCTGCTGACTATTCCGGTCGTCCTTCAACGGTGCAAATAGGAGATTTTAACGGAGACGGACTAGCGGATCTATTTACCCTCACAAATGATAACGGACATTACGTGATAAATATGAATACAGGTAAAACATTCTTAAAATTACCGTATTTCAATGATTTTAACACAACAGAAGAATATGTAACATCGCAAGACGGTCATTATTCTACTGCAAGAGTTCTTGATATCAATGCAGATGGAAAGTCTGACATTATAAATTATACAACCAATTATCTGATTGTTAACCCTCAGAGCGCAAGCACCTATATATCAGTAAGTGTCAGTGAAAACCACGGCTATCTAAATGGAAGAATTCACTTTGAGTCCAGTGGATTTTTTACAAGACAAACTAATAGTCCAACATTTTTGAGAGAGATTTTAGGAGTAAAACAACATCAGTTTAGTATGTATCATACATCCGGAGGGACAAATGGTAATGGGTCAATATTTCATTTTGATCATTATTCAAATCTTTCTGACAAGCCAATTGAAGAAATTAAACAGGGAGGAATTACTACATTAGTTAGTTATAATTCACAAAGCGACTTTTATAAAGCATTTAGAACCGTTCAGTATCCACTAATGGAACTGCAAAATGTAAGTTCCAAAATAGTTACCTCATTAAACCAGTCAGGCGGTTCCTATTATAGGATAAAAAATTATCTCTACCGTGGATTGGTTATTAATCTGCATAATAAAAAAACTGTAGGATTTCAGCAAACAGCAACCTCTTCATGGCATTTCCAAAGTTCTGAAAATACAAAAATCTGGTCAGGTGTTGAAATAGATCCTTCTAACGAAGGGGTCCCTGTAAAAGAATGGTCAATCAGAACAAATAATGAAGCTAACATTTTCCCAGTTGATCTTTCAGAAAATAACGGACAACTATTAACCTTTAAATCTACAATATATCAAACCGATAAGATTTTGAACGGTCAGGTCGTGACAACTATACCTGAGGCCGACAAAGCTAACCAAGTTACGGCGATTCTTCCCAAAATAAGTAGAGCTAAAGACTTTTTAACTGGTGCGATAGCTGAAAGTACATCTACTTATGGCCAATACTATTTGCCATCGCAAACGATTTCGAAGATCAATAACTCTTATGCCGTTAAGACTTCTAACTATCTGTATGATAACAATCCTTCAGGACTCGGGTCTAATTATTATATAGGGCGTCCAACCTCCAAAACTGAACTTGTTCAGGCCTATGGGGACAGCAAGAGCAGTAAGGAAGAATTTACCTATGAAGATAACCAGATCAAAACCTTAAAAACATGGAATAGGGATAATACCGCATATATATTAAATACTTTTAATTATGATGGTTTTGGGAATCTTACAATGAAAGTATCGGCTAACAGCATTGATTCGCAAACCATAACATCAGCGTATGAGTACAACCCTAAAGGGATATTCTTAGTGAAGGAAACCGATAATTCAGGATTGCAAACTCAAACTAATTATAATGACTGGGGGCAGATATTAAATCAGACTGATGCACTAGGCAATACCCTTACCAGTACCTATGATGGCTGGGGCAAATTGTTGACCTCCACCACTAACTTAGGAGGAACCACATCGTATCAATATGATAAGGATAGTAATTATATGGTTACCATTACGCAAAATAGTCCTGATGGCAATGTGTCAAAAAAATTCACCGATGTATGGGGACAGGTATTTAAAACTTCAACGAAAGCTTTTGGCCAGGGAAAGTTTATCTGCCAGCAAACCCAATTTGATAACTTAGGCCGGAAGATTAAAGAGTCAGAACCATACTTTGAAGGTCAGAGCGCAACACAATGGAACAGCATTGCTTACGACGATTCCGTTTATCCTGCAAAAGTGACCGCTACAGCTTTTGCCGGTAAAAAAACGGAAACAACTGTTTCGGGATTTACAACAACAGTCAAAGAAACAACGGGTTACCAAAGGACGACTACCAAAACAAATGATGCGTTGGGTAATACGGTTTCCACTACGGATAAAGGAGGATTGGTCCAGTTTCTTTACAATGCCGCCGGTCAGCAAGTCCAGGCTACATATGCGGAGAATGCGGTAACCACAAAATATGATTGCTGGGGAAGGAAATCTGAATTTACTGATCCGTCCAATGGGACCTACAAATATGAATATGACGGGCTTGGCAGGGCAAAGAAAACCATCAGCCCGAAAGGGACTAAGCAATACACTTACAATAGTATAGGCCAGGTGATAACCCAAAATGAACTTTCTACCATAGACGGAGGGCAGACGACTAATAAATCCATTTCCTTTACCTATAATGACAAGAAACTCCTTGCATCTAAATCCGGTACCGTAATGGGGCAGGCATTCAGCTTTAATTATACCTATGACAACTACGGACGACTATTATCTTCCACTGAAAATAGCAATGGAAAAACATATGCTGAAAAAGCAATAATCTATGATACCAAAGGAAGGGTAACCTCCTATGAAAAGGAACTGAATTCTTCAGGGATTACTACGAAGGTTTCTGTAGAAAACCTATACAGTCCGTGGAATGGGGAATTGTACCAGATTAAAGATAAGGTTTCCGGAAAGATTCTCTGGGAGCTGAAAGAAACCGATGTGAAGGGAATGGTATTAAGGGCTAGGCTTGGAGCTGCGGATATTACCAATAGCTATGATCTCAATGGCTTTCTAAAAACCGTTGACCACTCGTCTGCCGCTAAGCCAAATATCATGAAGTTAACCTATACCTTTGACGCGTTAAGAAATGAACTGACATATAGGAAGACAGAGGGCGACTTTAATATTGAGGAAAAATTTTATTATGACGGCAATAACCGCCTTATTAACTGGACAGATCCTGTAACAGGTCCAGTAATAGGATTTGAGCCAGCTTCCCGTAACGTTTATGATATAAAAGGCAGGATTATCCAAAATGACCAGGTCGGTACCATAAAGTTCGAAAATGCAGCTAAGATTTATCAGCCAACGGGCATGACCCTGAATGCTGCCGGGGTTCAGAACTATAATAATGACCTGATCCAGACCATTACCTACAATGAAAACAATGACCCAGTACAGATCAATGGTGAAAAAAACCGTGTTCACTTTGACTATGGTCTTGGGAGCATGAGGCAGCGTGTGGATATCACCAAATTAAAGGAAACCGGAGGCGGAGGCGGTGGTGGCAGCAGCTCGTCTTCCACCATGAGTACAAACGGTGTATGGGATCCTAACGCACCGGTCTGGGAAAATACGGTAACGAAATTGTACAGCGAGGATAACAGCTTTGAAATAGTAATGAATAGGTCCACCAACCAGGAAGAGCATATTTTATACATTGCAGGGACTCCTTATGAATCCAATATTGTATATTTGAAGGATTATGGACAGTCTACAGGATCGTATAAATTCCTGCATAAAGATTACCTCGGAAGCATCCTGGCCATTACGGATGAAGCTGGGAATAAACTGGAGGGAAGGCATTATGATGCGTGGGGTAACTTTACCCATCTGAAAACAGGAAACGGCCCAGTGATTACCGATAAGGCCATTCTTGCATCAGCAAACCTTCTTATCGACCGGGGCTATACCAGCCATGAACACTTTATGCAGGTTGGAATTATCCACATGAACGGAAGGTTGTACGATCCACTGCTCAGAAGGTTTTTGAATGCGGATGAAAATATACAGGATCCTACGAATACCCAGAATTATAACAAATACGGGTATGTGATGAATAATCCGCTCATGTACAACGATCCAAGCGGGGAATTCTGGGGGATTTTGATTGGTGCGGTCGTTGGTAGCTATTTTTCTGGCGTGCAGGCAAACAATGGAAATCTGAATCCTGTAAAATGGGATTGGAAATCCACTTCTACCTGGACCTCTGTAGTAGGTGGAGCGTTTGCCGGAGGAGCTATTGGAGGGACAATAAGCAATATTAGCACAAATGGAACGAAATTTATTGCAAATTCTGTAATTGGAGCTGTTGGGGGTATCTTCAATGGAGTAGGAAATGGACAAAACATCTTTAAAAGTGCATTAATAGGCTTCTCAGGTGTAAATTATACATTTAATTTACCGGGAAATAGTATAGCTTCTACTGATAGAATTAATTATGCCGGAGGAGGCAGATTAAATCAAACGTATAATACAGGAGCTTCTACAACAATTTGTAAAAATATATTGGCTGGGTTTTTAATTGCAAATGGGATAATGCCTTATGATCCTGCCAGTTTGATAAGCTTAAATAAGATAATATCTTTATTTTCTTCAGTTGGAGATTGGATAAAAGTTGGCGATGCTGCAACGGCTGCGGATTTCAGTAAAGGATATTTAACTTATACAATTAACTCTAAAACACAAATATTAGAATTATCGACTAATCCTAATGAACAAGCTTGGGGGGTTACAAATCCTGTTAATGGTAAGATAATATTAGCTCCTCGTTTAATTGATGGTATACAGGATAATTTTTGGGCAGCTTCAGTTGTCATACATGAACGAAAACATTTTTCGAATTTTAAATTGGGTATTTATCAGGGAAATACTTATATTGATAATCAATTAGATGAATTATCTGCATACATGGAAGCTGCTGGTTGGACAGGCACCATGGAAAAACAAGGATATATTCATTGGAAAAATGTCACTGAATATTATTTAAAAATGCCTAAACATTAATTTAAAACTATGAAGAAAATTATTTTATTGCCTTTTTGTTTTCTGTTTATTTTTTGTTCAAATCAAATTAAAATGAATACCGGAAAAGATATTGATATTATATTTCCGTTAAAACAGATTGATACCCAGGCAACAGAGCAGGTTATAGAGGAAATTATAAAAAATAACACTGATAATACCTTTATTATTGACCCTCAAGGTTTTTATGGTGAATCCTATGTGTTGGAAAATGAAAAAGTGTTAAAGCCCTATTCATATTATAGAAGTGGATACTATTTCAGAGACTATGGTTTGTGTCGTGAAGATCTAATTATTTTACAGCCTTTTCAGACTATACATCATTCAATAAATTATAATAAAAATGATAAAGCTCTTTATCGATATACGAAGTCTAATCAGTATAAAGAAATTATCAAATCTTTTCATGACAGATACAATGCGACAATTTTAGGCTGTGATGATTATATTAAGGAATTGGAGTCTAAAGGCTATAAAGTTTTAGAAGACAGCATAGTTGCCAAAATTCCTTTGAAGCCTTGAGGTTTTTTAATTGTTAATTAGATACTTGAAAATCTAAGGTGCTTAATTTAATGAAGACTCGAAAATATTTTGATTTTAAACTATATTTAGGATTATCAAGGTAATCTATTTAATGAATAAAGTAGGATTCTTCCTACTTTATTTTTTTATTTAACAATACAAATAATACGAAATATCTGGTTTACAATATATAGATACAATTGAAGATATCCTGGAATAGCAAATTACAGGATACTATTAGAAATATTTTTGGTACCTGCCATTCAGGGTAAATTTAATCGAGATAAAAAAACTCAGAAAATTATGTCAGGATCTGCAGTCAAAGTTTTATTTGCAAAAAATAATAAAAATTTAATAGCCAACTAGATTTTTAAAACGCTCTTTTTACATTATAAGTATTTAATTAATACATTTATTTATATTTAGAAACTTAACATATACTTCACTCATGGAGTATTTTTCATCTTAGTGTTGACAGCCTTTTTAGGCTGTTTTTTATTTTTGCTCAAAGAGTTTGTTTAATAAGAGTAGTCTTTAAAAACGATAATTTGGATGACCTGCTCTTAGACGGAAGCATTGTGGAAGCTATTAAATTTTTCGAGGAAGAACTTTAGAAATTAAATTCTATATTTACGTTCCAAACCTAATAACAATGAAGCTTACCCAGACTTTACTTTTGTTCCTGATTTCATTTCTGACTTTTGGGCAAAACAAACAATTTCTTTACGAATATAAATTCATTCCTGACTCTACGAACAAAGCAGACGTCAAATCAGAAATAATGATTCTTAATGTGTTGAAAGGCAGGTCTGAATATTACAGTGCCGTACGGTACGCTTCGGATTCTGCTCAGGCGGCAGATTTTAAAAAAGGCATCAATTCAATGCCAGCTAACGTTAAATCGGTCAATGAATGGGTTACTAAATACCCCAATTCCAATCAACTTACGCATACTACTTTTCTCGTTTGGGAGAAATATAAAGTGAAGCAAGATGTAGAATTGAAGTGGAAACTCACCAACGAATTTTCCAAAATCCTGAATTACGACGTTCAGAAGGCAACGACCGAATTTGGGGGCAGAATATGGACGGCATGGTTCACCAAAGAAATTCCCATTCAGGACGGTCCTTATAAATTCAAAGGTTTGCCTGGTCTGATTTTGAAAATTGAAGATGCGACGAAAAGTCATAGTTGGGAACTGAAAGGCATCCGGCCCAATCAGGAAGAATTTGTTTATCCCGACCTTGGCCAATACAAAATTATTGAATTAAATTACAATCAGTTCGTTAAGAAATTTAGAAATTACCGCGCCAATCCAACTGCCGATCTGGTAGGACAGATTCCCGACCAGCCAGATGCTGACGGAACAATGCGTACATCAGCAGAAGTTATCAGGGAAATCAATCAGAAGATTATGGCAAAACTGGCTCAAGACAACAATTTGATTGAGCTGAATTTGTTGAAATAAAAGTTAACTTCATCAAATTACAAATAAAACCCTTCAGACATTTCTGAACGGCTTTTGTTTTAAATGGTATAATAAAATTACGTGATCGCTTTCCATTTTGGTTGTGATGTCAAAATTGAAGGTTACCTAAAATTAATAGCTGATCTCCGAGAGAGTGGAAGGTTACGAAATATTGTAGTACACGCCGATTGGGAAAATACAGATGATAAATCTTACAAAAATTCTTAAAATGAAAACGCATGGCACTTTATTTCTTCTCTTTTCTCTAATCTTTTTTAATTGTAAAAGTCAAAAAGTAATAAAATCGAAAGATCTGAGAACATTTAATATTGAAAAATTTCAAAAGCACATAGATGCTAAAACTAACAATAAAACAGCCCAAGAAATTGAAGACAAATTTATTTCAAAATTTTACGAGTATAAGGAAAAGGACACTATAATTAATTTATCAAAAGTACATCAAGGTTTTTACCGAGAAGAACGATTTAAGGAGAATAGTGTTCGTAAAAAAATATATACTTACTATGAAAACACGTACTCCTTAGCAAACGAGGGTGAATATTTTTTAGGTATGCCCATAGGAGTACATAAGAGATATTCAAAGGATGGAATATTAATAGAAGAGAAAAATTATGATGTAAATAATGATGGCATTTTAAGTATACCACAAATGATTAAAATCATGAAAAACCATTTTAAAATTGATATCGAAAGAGAAGATGAGATTATATTTATGGAAACGGTGAAAGAAAACGCAAGGCTTGTTTGGAGAATAGTTTGTAAGGGACATTCAGAGAGACAAATCATGCATAATTATTCTTATTTTTTTGATGCAAAAACTGGACAATTTATAAATAGAGAAAAGTTTACATTGGAAGGATAGACTAAAAGATAGTTAAATTATGCCACTCAAATATATTAAATGTAATAGTCGATATTCGTAATGAATTGCTGGATTTGAATTAGAACGACATTTATAGTCTCACAAAACGATTATTACTAATAAGCGTCGGAAATTTCAAGTGCTTTTTATATTCAGTTCAAAAATTATGTAATGAATTAATATAATCACAATAGGTTATATATTTTTGCTTAACCATAATAATCATATAATAAACCTGTTTAAACTTTTTTTGTAACAAAAGAGTTCCGAGAAAATTAGCAATTTTGGATTGCAAACTAAAAGGACTAAAATTCTGGAACTCATAAGCAAAGATAAATTGGAAAAATGGATTTTGCCTCATTTAAGCCAAGGGAAAAGGGGATTTTCTACAAGATTTGATTTAGGAAAAATCTTCAGGCTTATTATAAAACGTTTGAAAACAGGTTGCCAGTGGCGTGAATTAAGTCTGAAGGAATATTTTCCAAAAGAAACAATAAGTTGGCAGCTTGTGTATTATTATTTCAGTAAGTGGAATAAAGACGGCTCTTTCAAAAGAATCTGGATCTCTCTTTTGCAGAATAATAAGAGGGAATTGGATCTTTCCTTCGTCCAGTTAGACGGGAGTCACACAAGAAGTAAAACGGGAGGGGAATCAGTGGGTTATCAGGGAAGAAAATCATCAAATACCAGCAACTGTATTTTTCTTTGTGATAATCAGGGACAGATGCTTTCTCTGGGAGAACCGGTAAGTGGAGAACATCATGATCTTTATAATATTGAAGAAACTTTAGAAAAGATTCTTTCTCTTTTAAATGATGCTGAAATAGAGCATAAAGGTTTATTTCTCAATGCAGATGCAGGATTTGACAGTAAAAAATTAAGAGATATACTGGAACAAAAAGAAATGATTGCCAACATTAAAGATAATCCCCGTAACGGAGAGACTAAAGATGAAAAATATTTTGATCAGGAGCTTTACAAAAGAAGGTTTAAAATAGAAAAAGCCAATGCCTGGCTTGATAGTTTTAAAGCCTTATTAGTAAGATATGAAACATTGAACATCACATGGATAAATCTACATTATCTCGCTTTTTCTATTTTGTTCCTTAGAAAATTAAAAGTTTAAACAGGTTCGATGATTGGTTTATTAATGGAGCAAGTAATTAAACCCAACCTTAAATCACTTGCTTAAAAACTCTAGAATTTTCATTCTTTCAATTTTTTTTGGCGAAATTAAAAATTTCAAATAATAAATCCAAATTTATTTCTATTGCAATTGATTTATTTGAAACTCCATATATAAAAGATTAGGCGACAAAACTCGATATTTATATTTTAAGAAAATCTTAATCCTGTGATCATCAGTGCTGCAGGATTGTGCAATATTAAAACATAATGCTATTAACAATAAATAAAACCGATTTATAATTTTATATTACTGGCCACACATGGACAGAACAAGTTATCAAATATTAGTTGAAGATTGGAAATCTGCTTTTAATTCCTAAATTAGTCTCACAAAACGATCAAAATAAATTTTTGCATTAGTTGTATAATAACTTTACGAAAGTTATAAATCAGATTAGCCCAATGCGTAAATTTGAAAATTGTGCAATATTTCCCAAACACTAGCCAACAAATGAAAATTAAAACATATACAATACTTTTTTTAATCTTGCTAATTTGTACTTATAGCTGTGGTTTTGACCAACTAGGAAAATGGGACATTTCAGAACTATATGCACAGAAAATTGATGGGACTTCAAAAATTCTTTATAAATATGATGCTTGGGGTGGACGTGATTCAAATGCTAATGGTTTTGTTATCTTAGACTCCACAGAAATATTTAAAATTGACCTTAAAAATGAATTGCCATTTTATAAACTTTCTGACATTCCTAATAAAAATAAAATAGAAGGTATTACTCATGAATGCTACAATTCTTGCGGAGAAGATTATTACAAAACAAAGCCGAATTATAAACCAATGAAGGTTGACAAATTTCAATCAAAAAACATTAATATTGAAAATATAATCTACCAATATCGTGGATATTCAGAAAAAGATGGTGGATTAGAAAGGTATGTTTTTGAAAAGTTTATTGAAACTAATGACAGCTTATTCTTTTACAACTTAAATGACGTAGAAAGTATGGATGGGATTCACCTTGATGAACTAAAAGTAAAAAAAGGTGAAGTTTATCTTCAACAAAACGACAACAAAGAAATTCAAAAAATTATTGTGGAGCAAGTAAGTTTAAACCCTATCACAAAGGAATTTATAGATGGAAGAACTTGCTTTTTAACTCCACACAATAAAACATTGGCAAATGAATTTTCACAAAGAGGAATCTTTCGAAAAATAAAAATAGCGAAATAATATACTGCACGTAAGGACCAAGGGTTTGACAATATAGTGCGGAAAGTCTAAAATTCATGTTTTGTGATTCGGTTGAAATTTGTAGTTTAGTTGGAAGTTTGGGCTTCTATCCGCCCACCATCCCCGAGCCCTGAAACGTAAACTAAATCTCAAAAAACGATATGATTGTAAATTGCTGAATGTTTGGGGTGTTTTTACAGTAGCAAATTGTTAATTAATATTATTTAAATATATTGGTTATAATAATTATATAACTAAAAATACACAGAAAAAATTATATCACTGCTAATTTCCAGATAAATGAAAACAATTAAGAAAATTTCAATTTTAGCTTTATTAATTACTATTAATTTTTATTATTCCCAAAAGACATGGTTACCTGTTATCACATCTTTTGAGCCTGAAGTAAAAACTTTTATGGCATTAAATACAAGTAATACAATATGGATAAAAACAGTTTCAAAAAATATTGGGTACTACACTGCAAAGGGTAAAAAGGTAACTGAAGGCAATAAATTAGTACTTTATAAAGTAGATTGTAGTAATAGAAAGCTTGGTATACTACAAATCGCTGTTTATGATGTAAATGGAAAAATATTGGACTCTACAAAATTTGAAGACTACAATGTTGAAATGGATTATGTAATTCCTGATACTGTAGGTGAAATATATCTAGATACTTACTGCAATCTTCCATTAGAAGAATAATGAAACTTTACTGTTGTAAATCATCAGAATGTTATTAACTATGGATGCAAAACACGATAAGATAATTGTTGGAAAAGGAAAATTAAATATCTTAAAAAAAGCACTATCGGAGCTTTCTAAAGAAGAAAAAACTTTTTGTGATGCAATGCAAGTGTTGCCTGCTATACAAAAACTTCCAACCCACTACTACATTTATGTTCCGATTGAATTTAGATTTAAGGTAAAGGAAAAATTTGAAAATTCCATTTTGAAAAATATGGATTTATTGTAATCTCAAAAAAATGATGAAGAAAAGGAAGTTTTATATTTTCATACCAGTAACAGTAATAATTTTGTTTTTACTTTTCTTTGTAAAGTATGAAAAAGGAGTAGAAGTAGGAAACTGGGGCCTGAATAGAAGTATAAACTGGAAATAGAACTTTAGTTTGATAAAGAAGTATAGTCTCAAAAAACGATTAATCCGTAAAAATTTATAACATGAAATTTTTTCTCTGTCTCTTTCTGCTTTGCCTTTGTCAAAATTTTCGCTCACAAAATACTGATAAGATATTTAATGAAGACTGTGAGAAATTCATGCAGAATGAAAAAGTAAAATTACAAGAATTTAAAGAAAGTATAATTAAGAAAGAATCTAATTTTTTGGAACTAAGAAATCTAATTTTTAGTAATGAAAATCTGAAAAATATTGATACTGAAAATATTGTACTTTTTATTTTATCAAATACTTTTGTAAACGATCATTTTACAAATTGTGAATCTAAATCAACTTTATTTTATGATAAAATACTTTTTTTGGATCAAAAATTTTGGAATGAGGAAAACCTAAAGTTTATCAACCTAAAATCTGAAAAAAATATAATTCCCGCTATAAATTATCAAACTACCTTTCTCACAGATGAATTATTGGATCATCTGAGAAATGATTTGAAATCATATGAATATCTAAAGAAGCTGCCTAGCTATGGAAAATATAAATATATCCCTTCTAATAAAAAGCCAACACAAAATTTACGATTAGATTATACAAAAATATTAGTCAGTTTTGGAAAATATGATACTAGTAAAGAAGTTACAGTTCAATTTACAGACACTAAAAATAGGAATCAGAGAAGTTTGATTTATAAACTTAATCAGAAATGGAAAATTATCTCTGAATCTGAAAGTAAATATTAAACAGTAGTTCGAAAACCTTGTATTATCAATCGATCATTGTATAGTGGTAGATTTTAAAGGAAATCTCACAAAACGATTAAATATATCTTTGGATTATGTAAATATGCAATAGAAAAAGAACGATTAATTCCAGAATAATTTTTTCTGTGAATCTGATTATAATTTAGCAAATAAACAGCGCTGAAATATAATAATATCTTAGGTTTTCTACGGTTTCTTTCAGGTTTCAAAAGTTAATTTTAAGTATATTTGAAAAAATTAATATCATGAAATTAAAACTCTTCATATTATTATCAGCGATCTGTCTCGGTAATTATAGTCAGGCACAATCTGCTTTTCCTTATGAAAGGGAGTGGGGGACTTATGTAGGAGGCTCCGGTACATACCTGGGAGAATTTTCTTTAATCGGGACCTCTTTATTTAAAGATTCCCAAAATAATATCCATGTCGCAGGTGAGACAACGTTTGAAAGCGGTTACAGTGCATCATATTTTAATCAGTTTGTTTCAGGCGGGGGCAATCCTGTAATGCTTACAGGACCATCAAATTATTATTCGGCCAAGTTTTCACCTACCGGTCAGATGCTTAAGGGAGACTATAATGGCCTCATCAATAATTTTGAACGGATTGTAGGAATTGATGCACTGGATAATGTATATACTTTAAAACATATATCGGGACAGGTTTCAGGTTTAGCTACCCCCGGCGTATGGCTTACCCAAAACACGGATATAGCAGGTAACCTGACCCGGATTCTTACAAAACGGGATTCCAATAATAATGTGATTTGGGTTACTTATCTTCCCAATAATGATCATAATGCCTATTTAAGTTTGAGATTTGATTCAAATCAGAATATCTATCTTCTAGGTAATACACAGAATGATATTCCGGGATTAGGAACACCCGGTGTTTTTCAGGAAAATTATACGAACTACTTAATTTCGGGAATTCAGCAGGATAATTCATATGTCGTTAAATTAAATTCTTCAGGACAGAAATTATGGGGTACATTTTCGATCCCGGAAATTTTTGATTTTAAATTTTATAACGGCGAATTGTATCTTGCTTCTCATTATTCTTCTTTAATGCCGGGAAGCTTTACCAATCCGGGCACATTTCAGCCCGATTCGCCGGCGCAGAATATCATCATGAAATGGAATGCGAATACCGGTAAAAAAGTCTGGGGAACTTTTTACGGAACTCCGCTTAGTTCGATGATGTATAGCGGATCAGGTATCAGTGCCATTGAAGTCAATGCTACAGGCATCTATGTCAGCGGACAAAACGAAGATGAAGATTATTCTACCTATTTTGCAACGGCGGGTGCATTTAAAGGTCAGATGACAAACGGAGATTTATTTTTAAGCAAGTTTGATTTAAACGGAAACCGTATCTGGAGCACGTACTTTGGCAGTAATGGGTATGATCTGATTAACGGATCTGACAACTTAACGGTCCTTGATAATAAAATTGTGATTACAGGATCTCATTATGGTGCCGGCAGCAATGTTTCCACTTCGGGAGCTTTTCTTACCACGGTTCCCAATACTTCTCCCAATCTTACCAATATGTACTTTGCAGAATTTGATGACAACGGAAACAGGCAGTGGTCCTCTTATTATGGCGGAGCCGGCAGTAATTATTTTGGAGAATATATCAATGCAAAATTCTTAAGCAATGGCGCACTTATTTTGTGGGGCCTTACAGGATCGCCTACAGGAATAGGGACCAATGGCGCTGCCTACCAGAATATGACCAACCCTTATCCGGACTCACCTTTCGGTTTTATTGCTAAATTCAGCTCAAATCGTGAATTGTCAACCTCTGATGACACAATTAAAAACACAGACCTGCAACTGTATGATAACCCTAACAACGGTAATTTTGCTGTTTCTGGAAGTATTCTGGAAAAGCAAAAGGCGAGTCTTTCCGTATTCGATATGTCCGGAAAATTAGTTTATCAGGCACCTTTTGAGAAGAAGAAAACCAATCACTTTAATTTACAGGGCAGGCTCACCATCGGCAATTATCTGTTAGAAGTAAGATCTGAAAATAGGGAGAAGATAAAGGTTTTCAAGATGACTGTTAAATAGTGAAGAGCGTATGGCTCACAACCTGTTAAAATATTCAGCCTGTAGAATAATCTCACAAAACGATTTTTTTTGGTCCAATGACTTTTATGATTTATGGTTAATTTATTCAAAGCTTTATAAATAACTGTTTATAAACTATTATTGAATTGTTATAATTTTAGATATATTTGCCCGATATTGTGAGTACATATAATTGATTATTCACTTTATCTACTTATTTTAAATTTGTTGTTTAATCTATGAAATCATTTTTCTGGTCCGTTATTTTTATCCTCTCTTCATCACATTTCTACTCACAACAAAATCAGTTAACAACTGGATCTTCGGAAATAGTACATTCCAGGCTATTGAATGAGGATCGTGAAATACTGATCCATATTCCTAAAAGCAATGGAGGGAAAAATGGTACTGTCCATTATCCGGTCATGTATCTCCTGGATGGAGAATCCTTTTTTAATTCATTCACAGGAATGATGCAATACTTAAGCAGTATTGGAAAAATACCGGAGATGATCATTGTGGGAATAAAAAATGTTGACAGGAAAAGAGATTTTACCCCGACCCATTATGTTTATTGGTCTGACGGCACAAAGGATGAGCAAGCTCTTCGCAATACCGGTGGAGGAGAAAAATTTCTGTCTTTCGTCCAGAACGAGCTCATTCCCTTTATAGAGGGAAAATATCCAACGGCACCTTACCGTATGTTTGTAGGGCATTCTTTGGGAGGGCTTGCAGTGCTGAATGCATTTGTTAATCACCCTTCTTTATTCAAATCCTATGTTACTATAGATCCAACGGTTTGGTGGGACAACAGATTGATTATGAAGCAGGCAAAAGGTGCTTTGATAAAAGATGCTTATGCAGATAAGAATCTTTTTTATGCATCTGCCAATACAATGGATAAGAAAATGGATACCATAAGAGTGATGAAGGATAATGCCAATGCCAACGTCCATGTAAAAGATAATTTATTGTTCCGCAACATACTGCAACAAGATAAGACGAGTCTGTTGAAATGGAAATGGAAGTATTATCCGGAAGATAATCACACATCCGTTCCATTCATTTCTGCATACGATGCACTGAGATTTTTATTTAAAGGTTATGATCTTGAGAAAGATATGGATGATCCAACGTTAACAGGTGAATATATCAGGCTGCATTACCAGGCTGTATCGAAACTTCTAGGTTATGAGCTGAAGCCTGAAGAAAGTTTTTTGAATACGGTAGGATATATCCATTTGAGTGAGAAGCGTTATAAGCAAGCATATGACATCTTCAGGATGAATCTCGATAATTATCCCCGAAGTTTCAATGCTTATGACAGTATGGGCGACTATTATCTTGCTGTTGGAGACAGAAAGAATGCCGCACTAACATTATCGAAAGCTCTTGAGATCCAAGACAATCCGGATACCCTCAGGAAATTGCAGAAATTACAATCTAAAGAGTAGAGTAAATGTTTTTAGTCACAAGCATAATTGAATTGTATCAAAGCATATTTTTTTTGATAAAATTTACCTGGAGTTCAAAAAACGATGGCTGAAGAATCAATAAGAATTATTATTTACAATAATACAACTTACGAACTTCCAGAGGAGCAGTATAAAGATTACTGGAATTAAAGAAGAAGCAAGCAAGCTCCCGTTTGCCGGGGATCTGCATGTAGAAGAGCAATTAAATTTTAATCGTTACAGGTCAGTGGGAGAAATCGATTTAAATTTTTGATGGACGATATGTACTGTAAACTAGTCTCAAAAAACGATTCTTTATTGTATCGGTATTTCAGAAATTAAACATAATTTTTTATAGATAAAACCCCATACTTAAAACTGACATAAGATCGTGAATTATGTGAATAACAAGAATTGAAAA
>Ga0265798_10004738_pt1 | contig 18630 bp, 18 predicted proteins | sample P3T30metagenome_FD_192430 | JGI IMG/M metagenome (GOLD analysis project Ga0265798, IMG submission 192430) | Plant litter microbial communities from East Loma Ridge, Irvine, California - P3 T30 | ecosystem: Environmental > Terrestrial > Plant litter > Unclassified | place: USA: California... | reverse complement strand
CACGCCGCTGCCCGTGTCGAGCACGCTGACGCCGACCCGGGCGGCGTACCGGCTCTCGAGCTCAGCCAGGGCGGCGTCGAGCGCGGGGTCGTCGACGGGCGTCGGGCTCGCGGAGGCACCCGGCTCGACGGCCGCCCGGGCCGAGGAGGCGCGGGTCGAGCCCGCCGAGGGAGCCTCGCCCGGCGACGGGGCCGCGCACCCGGCCAGCAGCCCCAGGGCGAGCACGAGGGGAGCAGCGGCGGCGAGGGCCCGGCGGGAGGTCATGACGGCATGCTGCCACGCGCGGCGCACCCGGCGGCTCGCTCCGGCCGGAGGGGCACCTCGCGGCGGACGCGCCTCCTCCGGTCGGCCGATGCTTCCTCGCCCCGGGTCGGCGAGGGTGGGGGCATCCCCCGCCGTTCGGGGGGATGGCCCCCTGTCGCGGCCGGCCGCGACACGGTGTGCTGGAGGTCGACGTCGCGCCGCGGCGTCCCGCCCGAGAGGAGACCGCCGTGCCCGACGGCAAGACGCCCCTGCCCCGCCACTTCCTGGCGACCGTCGCCGTCGCGTCGCTGCTGCTGGGGGTCGTCGCGTGCACGCCCGACCTGCACGACCGGCCCGGCGTCGACGACTCGTCCGCGCCTCCTGCGGTCGCGCCGGTCGTGCCCGGTCGCTGAGCGCCGCCCGGGTGGGCGTCTCCTGAGAGAGGGGACGTGACCCGGGGAGGCGTCGCTACCGTCCAGCGCATGAGCCAGACACGAGAACGACTCACCACAGCAGCCCTCGTCGCCGGAGTGCTCGGCATCGTCACCGGGTGCACCCCGGGCGACGGCGTCAGCGCGGCCCCGTCCGCCACCGACGTCGCCGCGACGCCCGCCGCCACCGCCTCGCCGACGCCCGTCGAGACCGCCAGCCCCGAGGAGGCGCTGGTCGCCGAGTACCTGGACGCCGCGGTCGCGGGCGACGCCGCCGCGGCCTGGGCGCTCCTCACGCCCGAGGCCCAGGCGGCCTACCCGAGCGAGCAGGCGTTCGCCGGACTCTTCGGCCGCGACGGGACGGTGTCGGCCGAGGAGGCCGGACAGCTGCTCGCCGGGGAGATGGTGTCGAGCGAGGGCGTCGAGGGCGCGTTCACGCTCGTGAGCGTCACCACCGACTCCGAGGCCGACGCGTGGGTCGTGCGGGCGGTCGACGGCGACCCGGCCGACCTCCGCATCGACGACGCCGGCGTGCCCCCGACCGGGTCGTCGCTCTACAGCTGGCGGAACCCCGACGTCGGCCCGGAGGACGCCCGCGACGAGGCGGCCCCGGGCACGTTCGACCCGTCGCGGCCCGCGGTCCTCTCGTTCGCGAGCCCGCAGGGCCAGGACAGCGAGGTGCCCTCGGTCGTGGGCTTCCCGCGCGCGGTGTGGGCCTGGGTCGACGGCACGTCGACGCCGGCGGAGCCGGGCGCGGCCGGCGGGTCGGAGCGGCAGTTCGACGTGGCGGTGGAGGCGGGCGACGGTGCGCCGCGCGGCCTCACGGTCGTGTGGGAGTCGGGCGACGGCGGCTCGCCGGCCGCCTGGCGCAGCAGCACCGTGCTGCTGTAGCCGCCGGCCGACGGGCGTCGCCCGATGTCGACGGTGCAGGCCGCCCGGGCTGGGCGTCGCCCGTCTTCCTGGGACGGCGCCGCGCCTCCTGGTGTTCGATGACCCCGAGGAGGCCGCGATGAAGCACATCCACTACGACGGCAGCGTGATCACGACCGGCGACGACATCGCGGAGGCGGTGGTCGAGTACGCCGCGGCCCTCGGCGCGAACGGCCGGACCGACACGGTGCGCGTGCCCACGTTCGACGACCACGGCACCGCGACGACGGCGACGATCCTGATCGGGCCGGCCAGCCAGATCGTCGTCGACGACGCCGAGGACGATGCCCTCGAGCCCGAGGACGTCGGCTTCGTCGACCGGCTGCGGGAGGCGGCCCGCGACGCGGGAGCGGTCGAGGTCGCCCACGCCGACCGCGACCGGGCCGTCTCCGAGCACTAGGCGCTCCCGCCGCTCCGGGGGGCCCACCCGGGGGTGCCTCGGGGGCGCATGCATGATCACCCGCTCGATGGTCGGCCAGCGGCGGATTGTCAGCTATTGTCCCCGCTCTTGTGGTCCCCCGACTTCTCACGTATACCTCAGGTAACGGGGAACAGCACGGGCGTACCGACACGGCCGAACAGCTGGCTCCTCTTCATCAGTCAGGTGCCGCCCATGGCCCGCTCCCTCACCACCCGTCCATTCGCGCTCACCGCCGCCGTCCTCGGCGTCTCGGCCGCACTCGCCCTCTCCGTGGCGGTGCCGGCCCACGCCGACAACCTCATCGACCTCCAGGGAGCCGCTCGCTTCGGCGTCCTCGGCGGCACCACCGTCACGAACACCGGGCTCAGCACCGTGCTCGGCGACGTCGGCGTCTCGCCCGGCACCGCCGTCACGGGCTTCCAGGGCGGCCCCGGCGTCGTGACCGGCGGTCAGGTGCGCCAGAACGACGCCCTCGCGATCGAGGCCCAGGCGTCGCTGCAGCGCGCCTACCTCGCCTCCGCCGCCCTGACCCCGCAGGCGAACGTCGACATCGGCTCGCTCGGCACCACGGGCCTGACGCCCGGCGTCTACGCCTCCACCGGCGTCGACGCGCTCCTGCCCGACAACGGCGCCATCGCCTTCGCCGGCAGCGCGGCCTCGACCTGGGTCTTCCAGATCCCCCGGGACCTCACCATCGGCTCGAACACGCGCATGACCTTCTCCGGCGGGGCCAGCGGCTGCAACGTCTACTGGCAGGTCGGCGGCTCGGCCACCCTCGGCGGCGGCTCCGCCTTCGCGGGCACGGTCATGGCGCAGACCTCGATCTCCGTCGTCTCGGCCACCACGGTCGACGGCCGCCTCCTGGCGCGGAACGGCGCCGTGACGCTCGACACCACCACCATCGTGCGCGACACGTCGTGCAACGCCGCCCCCCTGATCACCTCGGGTGCTCCCACCACGGCCACCGAGGGCACGCCCTACACGTTCCCGGTCACCTCCACGGGCACGCCCGACGCGACCTACACGGCGACGGGCCTGCCCGCCGGGCTCAGCATCGACGCCACGACCGGCGTCATCTCGGGCACCCCGACCACCCCGGGTGCCTCGACCGTGACGATCACCGCCAGCAACGGCGTGAGCCCGGCCGACACCGAGACCTACACGGTGACGACGGACGCCGCGGCCGTGCCCGGCGGCCCGACCACCCCCGGCACTCCCGGCACGCCGGGGACGCCCACCGTCCCCGGCACCCCGACGGTGCCCGGCACGCCCACCGTGCCCGGCACCCCGACCACGCCCGGCGCCACCACGCCGTCCGTGCCGACCCGCATCACCCCCGTGGCCGACCGCACCCGCGCCGGCTCGGGCCAGCAGGGCGACCTCGCCTTCACCGGTGCCGAGACCACCCTGCCCCTCGTGGTCGGCGGCCTGGCCGTGCTCGGCGGCGTCGCCCTGGTCGTCGCCGCCCGGATCCGCCGCCACCGCGCCGGCCTCCGCAGCTGACCTCCCGGAGCCGACTCCCGGAGCCGGTTCCCGCACGACGCACGGCCGACCGCCGGCGTGGCCCCCTCCGCTCCCGGCGGGGAGGCGTCGCGTCGGCGGTCCGTCGTGCGGGGCTCAGCCCTCGCGCGTGCCCTCGACCGCAGCGCGGAGGGCCCGGCGGCGACGCAGCACGAGCGCGGCGCCGCCGGCCAGCAGGCCCGCGGCCAGCGCGGCCAGGCCGGCCGTCTCCGCGCCCGTGAACGCGAGCGCCCCGCCGGGACGCGTGCCGGCCGACCCGGTGCCCGAGCCTCCGTCGCCGTCGGTGCCCGCGCCTCCGGTGCCCGGCGTGGTGCCCGCACCCGAGCCCGCACCCGAGCCCGCACCGGGTGCGCCCGCGCCGTCGCCCGGGTCGCCCGGCGCCCCCGTCGAGCCCGGCGTGGGGGCGTCGGTCGGCGGCACGACCACCGGGGACCCCGGCACCGACCACGTGCCGGCGGCGAACGTCACGGGCAGCGACCCGACGGCGACGACCGTCGCCGGCACGCCGGACTGCAGCACGAGGCACTCGAGGGTCAGCGTGGCGCCGCCCGAGTCGACCCCGGCGGCGACGACCTCGTCGAACGACGACTGCATCGGCACGGTCACGGGCTGGCCCGGCGTCGTCGGCACGGTGGCCGAGACGACGACGGACGACGAGCCCCCGGAGGCGCCGCCCGAGGCCACCGACAGGCGCGCGCCGTCGGCGGCGTCGGCCGGGCACCCGCCCCCGGCCGTCGCGGTGGCGAACGAGGGCAGGGCGCGGGCGTCGCCCGACCGCACGTCGGCGCCCGAGGCGTCGCGCAGCACGAGGGCGGGGTCGGTCGGCGCCGCGGCGGCGACCGCGGCCGGGGCCGCAGCCAGGCCGACGGCGGTCAGCCCGGTCGAGGCCGCGCCGCCGAGGGCGAGGCCGGCGACGAGGAGCAGCGCGACGGGGCGACGGGGAGAGGCGGGGGCGGGGGCGCAGGAGGGCATCGGGACTCTCGGTCGGGTGCGGGCGGCACGTCGCGGCGGGTGGCGGGGCGACGCGGGGGACTGTGCCGCACCGGGTCGAACGGCACGTGAACCGGACGTGTCCGGGCAGTCGTCGGGCGTCCACGCGCCGTTCACCGTCGCTGCCTACGGTTCGGGCGTCCACCCGACGAAGGAGACGCCATGCCCCGCGGCCCCCGCCCCGTGCCCCCGTCCGCGACCCCCGACGACGCGGCCCCCGCCCTGTCGCGCCGCGGCTTCCTCGGCGCGGCCGCCGTCGCCACGGTCGCCGTGGCCGCCACGACCGCGGCGGGCGCGCCCACCGTGGCGCTCGCCGCGGGCACGCCGGCACCGGCCGCCCCCGCCGTCGACCCCGCCGCGCTCTCCTGGCTCGTGTTCGACCACCACGTGCACTCCGTCTACTCGCACGACGCGAAGTACGCGATGACGACGATCCTCGACCAGGCGCAGCGCTTCGGCGTCGACGTGATCGCCTTCACCGAGCACAGCAACAAGGGGCACGCCAACGTCGGGGGCGTCTTCAACGCCGCCCGCGAGATCGACGCGGCCCGCGTCGCCCGCCCCGACCTCCTCGTCTTCCAGGGGCTCGAGTGGTACATCCCCGGGGCCGAGCACGGCACCGTGCTCGTCGCGCCGGGCCCGGGCACGACGCGCGTGCTGCGCCGCTTCGAGCTCGACCACGACGGCAAGCTCAACGGCTGGGAGAAGCCGCGCCCCGGCACGACCGACGCCGCCGACTGGCTCCGGCACGCCGTCGACGGCGTCGCCTGGCTCGGCGCGCAGAAGGCGGCCGGCGCGATCGACGACGTCGTCGTGCTGGCGAACCACCCGAGCCGCCTCGGCATCGACTCGCCGAGCGAGCTCCGTGCCTGGCAGGACGCCGACCCCGACGTCTTCGTCGGCATGGAGGGCGCGCCGGGCGCGCAGGCCTCCGCGCTGGCCGCCAACTCGACCGACCGCTCGCAGCGGGGCGAGTACGAGAACTCCCCGAGCGAGTTCTCCTACCCGGGCTACCCGGCCGAGGCGTACCGCGCGCACGGCGGCTTCGACTGGCAGACCGCCGTCGTCGGCGGCGTCTGGGACTCGCTGCTCAGCGAGGGCCGCCGCTGGTGGATCACGACGAACAGCGACCTCCACCTCAAGTCGTTCGACGCCACCCGCGTGGGCGACTTCCCGACCGGGCCCGGCTGGGACGCCGGCGCCACGCTCGCCAACTTCGACCGCGCCGGCCGTCGACCCGACCCGGTGTCGACCGCGACGCCGCAGGGCGGCAGCGACCTGTGGCCCGGCGAGTTCAGCCGCACGCACGTGGGCGTCGCCGAGCGCAGCCACCGAGCGGTGCTCGACGCGGTGCGCGCGGGGCGGATCTGGGTCGACCACGGGCACCTGGTGAGCGGCCTGTCGGTCGTGCTCCGCGCCTCCTCGGGGTCGGCGGGCGCGGCGGCGGGGGCAGGAGCCGAGGAGGCGTCGGCCACGCTCGGCGGCACGCTCACGGTCGCGCGCGGCACGGCCCTCGAGCTCGTGGTCGACGTCGTGCCGACGACCACGCGCAACTCGGCCGGCCTGCTGCCGCGGCTCGCGCACCTCGACGTGGTGCGCGGCGTCGTGACCGGTCCGGTCGCCGACCGCGACACGATGCGGGCCCCCGGCACGCGCGTGGTCGAGACGCTCGACGTGTCGGACCGCAGCGGTGCGCCGTTCCGCGTCGTGGTGCCCCTCGCGCCGGCGACCGAGAGCGGGTACGTGCGCCTCCGCGGCTCCGACGGCCGGGTGCACGGCACCGGGCCCTTCGGCGCCGCGGTCGACCCCCGCGCGCCGCAGCCGCACGCGCCCGGCCAGGGCGACCCGTGGCAGGACACCTGGCTCTACGCGAACCCGATCTTCGTCGAGGTGCGGTAGGCGCCGCCGCGTCGGTCGACGGAGGCCGGCGGGGCCGCAGCGTGCCGCGCGGGCCGGGGCGCTGTCAAGCCCCGGACGACGACCGGACGGCCGGGTTCGGTGGGGCGTGACCGACCACCACGACCACGGGAAGGCAGGTGACCTCGTGATCGAACGAGGCAGCACGACGCACGATCCGGAGCAGGACGAGCAGCTGGCCCACGAGGCCCAGGGCATCGTGCAGGGGCAGGGAGGCTCGGGGCACGTCGAGGAGGCGCGCCAGACCGAGCCGCTGCCGGACGACACGGACTCGCCCGAGGTGCAGCGGGCCTCGGGCCTCGTGGGCGACCTGGCCCCGAGCACCACCGACAGCGCCGCCGGCCCCTCCGTCGTCGGCGGCGACGACGCCGACACGCTCACCGAGACGGCCGCGGGGCTGAGCGCCGACCCCGTCGCCTACAGCACCGAGACGCCGGAGGACGCCCGCGTCGAGGGCGCCCCGGCCGACGGGGCCGACCCCTCGGCGTTCGGCCAGCCGCTGACCGACGTCGCCGAGACCACGGCCGCCGACCCCGCGGGCCCGGCCCCGGCCGGTGCCGCCCCCGCCGGAGGGGGCGACTCGTGACCGACACCGAGGTGCGCGACTCGCTGGCGCCCCTGCTGCGCGGCGGGCGCCCCACGACGTGGGCCTACGTCGACGTCTCGGAGGACCGCGACGACCCCCGCGGCCACGCCGAGAGCCTGGCGACCTCGACCCTGGACGCGCTCGTGCGCGCCGGCGCGCCCGAGGCCGACGCGCGCCTCGTCGTCGAGGAGCTCGTCGCCCCGCCGGGGGCGCCCGCCCCGGTGAGCCGGTACGTGCTCGTGCAGGACGGCGAGCTCGTGCTCAGCGAGGTGCTGCCCGGCCCGCCGAAGGCCGCCGCGGCGCTCGGCCACGGCCCCGTGCCCGACGCGCTGCCGCTGCTCGCCCACCGGCCCGTCGACCTGACCTTCCTCGTCGTCGAGGTGGGCCGCGACGGCGGCGGCTTCCGGGTCTACCGCTTCGGGCACGGCGAGGTGCAGAGGGAGGAGCAGGTGCAGGGCCGCACCGACACGCTGCACAAGATCGTCGGCGGGGGCTGGGCGCACAAGAGGATGCAGTCGCACACCGAGGAGCTGTGGCGGCAGAACGTCGGCGAGCTGGCCGACGCGATCGACTCCGCCGTGCGCCGCCACCGGGCGGGGCTGGTCGTCGTCGCCGGCGACATCCGCGCCCGGCAGCTCGTCGAGCTCGAGCTGTCGGAGGAGACCCGCGGCCTGCTGTCGGTCGTGCCTGCCGACACCCGGGCTCCCGACGCCTCCGACGACGCCCTCGTCGGGCAGGTCGAGGTCGCGCTCGCGCGGGTCGTCGCGCAGCGCGTGCACGACGCCCTCGACCTGCTGCGCACCCGCCTCGGCCGCGGCGACGGCACCGCCGTCACCCGCCTCGGCGAGGTCGTGCCGGCCCTCGCCGCCGCCCAGGTCGACACGCTGCTGCTCGACCCGGCGGCCGTCGACGACCGCACGCTGCTCGCGCTCGGCGACGCCCCGTGGGTCGCCACCGCACCCGAGGAGTCGCTCGGCGCCGCCGTGCTCGGCGAGCTGCCCGCCGCGTCGGCGCTCGCCCGCGCGGCCCTGCTGACCGACGCGCACGTCGTCCTGGCGAGCGCGGGCTCGCTGCCCGGCGACAGCGGGCTCGGCGCGCTGCTGCGCTGGCCCGTGGGGCCCGGCACGCCCGGCACCGACGCTCCCTGAGCGCCGACCGACCGGCACCCCGCCCGCCCCCGCCGCACCCCGCCGCACCGACCCCGGAGGAGACCCCCGTGACCGACCTGCCCCTGCCCGACTACGACCACCTGCCCCTCGGCACGCTCGAGACCCGGCTGCACGCCCTCGACGAGCCCGGCGTCGCGGCGCTCCTCGAGCACGAGCGTGCCCACGGCGACCGCCTGCCGGTCGTGCAGCTGCTGGAGGCGCGGCTCGGCCGCCTGCGCGGGGGCGCCGAGCCGTCGGGCGGGCTCCCGGCGTCGGAGCCCTCGGCGGGAGGCGCCCCTGCCGGCGGATCGCCCGTCGGCCCGGCCACGACCGGCCCGGCGATCAACCCGCCGTCGCACGGCGACCCCACGAACCCGGCGCAGCCGCGGTGAGCGGCGGGCGGCGCGACCGGGCCGCCCCGCGACGTGCCGTGCGCCCCGACCGGCACCGCGACTCCTCGGCCCGGGCCCGGCCCGACCGGGACGCACGCGGGGGTAGCTGCGGGGCGGGCGGGTGGCTACGGTGACCGCATGAGCAGCGACAGCGACAGCGACAGCGACAGCGACAGCGACAGCGGCCGCGTCCGGGTGCTGGCGCCCGCGCCTCCCGCCGACGGATCGACGGTGAGGGGGCCAGCGTCGTACTTCCCGAGCATCGAGGCCCGGTACGGGCGCCCCGTGCAGGAGTGGCTCGACCTCGCGTCCGAGCGCCTCGACGCGGGCGAGCCGCACATGCAGGTCGTCGCGGCGCTCAAGGACGAGCACGGCATGGGGCACGGACACGCGAACGCCGTCGTCGCCTTCGTGAAGTCGGCGCGGGCGCGGGGGTAGCTCGGGCGCTTGTGCGAGCCGCCGCCTCAGCCGGCGGGCGAAGGTGGCCACGGCGCCACGCGGGCACCGACGCCCACGTCGCGCTGCAGCGCCGCCGCCACCTCGAGGGTGCGCGCGCGGATGTCGGCCGGGGTCGCACCCGGCCCCTCCTGCCCAGCCGCTCGACCCCGCAGCTCGACCAGGGCCGCGACCGTCTCGGGGCCGGCACCGGCCTCGGCGGCGGTCACCACGAGCGGCTCGTCGGCGGCCTGGTCGACCAGCTCGTCGTCGCCGCCGACCGACGTGGGCGTGATCAGCAGGACGGGTGCACGCCGCGCGTCCCCGTCGTGCCGGTCGCGGGCGGTGATGCGCTCGGCGCCCGTGCGGCAGGTCACGACCGCGGCGTCGCCCAGCTCGCGCTGCACGCGGGCCGCCAGCTGCAGGGCGCCGACGCGGTGGGCGAGCTCCGCCTCCTCCGAGGCGAACGCGTAGTCGGTCTGCGTGATGCTGTCGAACGCGCCGCTCCAGGCGGCGAGGTCGGCGCGGAGCTGCGCCGACAGGCCGAGCTCGGTCGCGTCGAGGTGCTCCGCACCCCAGAGCGGAGAGTCGCCGACGAAGTAGTCGGCGCTGAGCGTGATCGTCGGGAGGGTGGCCACGGGGGCGACGCTACCCGCGCGCTCAGCTCGCGTCGACGAGGCCGCGGCGGCGGTGCACGGCCCAGACGATGCCGGCCACGCCGATCAGCACGGCCGCGACCACCATGAGCGCGGGCCAGCCGCCGACCGGCCAGGCCGCGCCCGCGAGAGCGGAGCCGATCGACCCGCCGACGAAGTTGCCGACGACGAACGCGGTGTTGAGGCGGCTGCGCGCCTCGGGGTCGAGGGAGAGCATGCGGGTCTGCAGCAGCACCTGCGTCGACTGGATGCCCACCGAGAGCAGCGCGACCGCGACCAGCACGACGACGAGCGACCGCCCGCCGACGCCGGCGACCACCAGGGAGACGAGCGTGAGGGCGAGGCCGGCGCCGATCGCGGGCACCGAGAGGCCGCGGTCGAACAGGCGGCCGGCGCGCTGCGCCGCGAGCGCCCCGACGACCCCCACGAGGCTGACGAGGCCGATCAGCGCCGGCTCGAACCCGTACGGCTCGGCCGTGAGGAGGAACGTGAGGCCCGTCCAGAACACGGTGAAGACCGCCATCACGGAGGCGCCGATCACGAGCGTCACCCGCACCTGCCGCCGACGGGCCACCGTGGTCAGCACCGACCAGAGCAGCTGCCGGTAGGGCGCCGCCGCACGCGGGGGCAGCGACGGCACCGCCCGCGACATGAGCGCGGCGAGCACCACGAGCAGCACCGCGGCCACGACGTAGACCGCCCGCCAGCCGAGCGCGTCGGCGATCAGGCCGCTGACCGCCCGCGAGACGAGGATCCCGAGGATCAGCCCGCTCGCGACCGTCCCGAGCACCCGGCCGCGCTCGGCGTCCGAGGCGAGGTCGCCGGCCAGGGGCGTGAGCATCTGCCCGGCGACGGTCGTCAGCCCGACGAGCGTGAGCGCGACGAGCAGCAGCGGGAAGGTCGGGGCCGCGGCGCTCGCCGCCAGCGCGACGGCGGAGAGCAGCATGATCAGCGGCACCACCCGCCGCCGGTCGACCCGGTCGCCGAGCGGGACGACGAAGAAGACGCCGAGCGCGTAGCCGATCTGCGTCACCGTGATGAGCAGGCCGGTCGACGCGGGCGACACGTCGAGGTCGGCCCCGACGGTGCCGAGCAGCGGCTGCGCCCAGTACAGGTTGCCGACGGCCGCGCCGCCCGCGATCGCGAAGAGCAGGGTGCGTCCGCGGGTCATCGGCGACGCGGGCGGGGTGGTCGGGGAGGGATCCGAGGAGGCGCTGGTCACCGTCCCAGGCTACGCACGACCGCGACGGCGGAGCAGGCCCTGCCGGGGCACCCCTCCCCGAGCCACCGCTGCCGGCTCAGCGCCCGGCAGCCGCCTCGTACGACGCGATCTGCCCGGCCGCGGTGTCCTCGGCGGTCGACATCGTGCTCGTGACGTCGGCCCCCTCGACCACCTGGTCGAAGGCGCTGATCACGGTCGACCGCACCGACGGGAAGGCCCCCGTCACGCAGCCGGCCGCCGCCGTGCTCGCGGGGTCGTCGGCCAGCTGCTGGTACATCGTCGCCACGTTCGGGTCGGCGAGGGAGGCGCGGCCCGCCTCGGTCGTCGGCGCGGCCGTGTCGACGGCGAGGTAGCCGGTCGCCGCCGACCACTCGGCCTGCACGTCGGTCGACGCGAGCCAGCGCGCGAACCGGTAGGCCGCCTGCTGCTGGGCGTCGCTGTGGCCCTCTCCCGACACCCAGAGCGCGTTGCCGCCGATGACGGCGCCCGCGTCCGACGAGCCCGAGGTCGTCGGGAAGCGCGCGACGACCGAGGTCGTGCCCTGGGGGTCGGCCGTCGTGTAGGCGCCCGACGACGTCATCATCATGCCGACGCCGCCGCTCGTGAACGCCGACGTCATCGTGCTGTTGTCGGTGCCGGGGTTCAGCGCCACGCCGTCGCGGAACAGCCCCTGCAGCTCGGTCATGAACGCGACCTGGGTCGGGGTGGTGAGCGAGACGCCGTCGACGGGCGCGCCTCCTCGTCCGTTGTCGGGGCTGCAGAAGTCCTGGCCGCCCGAGGCGCTCAGCTGCTCGAGCATCCACGAGTCCGACATGTTCATCGTCATGCCGTACGCCCCGGTCGCGTCGTGGATCGCCCGGGCCCAGGTCGCGACCTCGTCGAGGGTGCGGGGCGGCGCCGAGACGTCGAGGCCCGCTCTCGCGACGAGCGCCCGGTCGAGGTAGAGCACCGGCATCGAGATGGAGAAGGGCATCGCCTGGAGGCCGTCGGGGCCGCCGTAGTAGCTCGTCGCCGCGGGGGCCAGGGCGCTCGCGTCGAACGACGGGTCGCCGGCCGCGAGCGTCGCGATCGGCACCGTCTGGCCCGAGTCGACCATGAAGCCCGTCGAGATGTCGTTCATCATCAGGAGGTCGGGCGTCGAGCCCGACTGCACCGCTGCGGTGTACTTCGTCTGCACGTCGGCGTAGGTGCCCTGGTACGACGACTCGACCGTGACGCCGTCGTCGTTGTGCGCGTCGTACTGCGACACGAGCGCGTCGAGCTCGGTCGCGGCGGGGCCCGACATGGCGTGCCAGAACTGGATCGTGACCGGTCCCGACGCGTCGGGGCTGCCGGCGGAGCAGCCCGACAGGGCGAGCGCGGCGACGGCGCCGACGGCGAGGGCGGCGACGGCCGGGGCGCGGCGGAGGCGGAGGCGGAGGGGCATGGCGGCTCTTTCTCGGGAGGGGGAGGGAGGGAGGAGAGGGGCTGGGTGTCGCGGCGCGCGGGTCGCCGTGTGCCGTGTCCGGTCCCGACGGGGCCGCGGGGCCCGGTGGGTCACTTCAGGGCTCCGGCGGTCAGGCCGCTGGCGAAGAAGCGCTGGGCGCCGAGCACGACGACGAGCACCGGCAGGGTGACCATCGCGGCGCCCGCGAGGACGACGCCGACGTCGGTCGCCTCGGCGCTCGCGAGCTGCGCGATGCCGACCTGCACGGTGCGGGCGTCCGGCGAGTTCGTGACGAGGAGGGGCCAGAAGTACCCGTTCCACGCGGCGGTCGCGCTGACCAGGGTGACCGAGACGAGGGTCGGACGCGTCAGCGGCAGCAGCATCGAGCGCGCGAACCGGAGGTGGCCGGCGCCGTCGAGGACGGCCGCCTCCCGCAGCTCCGTCGGGAAGCCGAGGAACGCCTGCCGGAAGAGGAACACCGTGAGCGCCGAGACGAGGAACGGCAGGAAGACCGCCGGCAGGGTGTCGACCAGTCCCCACGACGAGACGGTGAGGTAGTTGGCGAGGAGGGTCGTCTCGCCGGGCACCATCATGCTGGCGAGCAGCACGAGGAAGACGAGCCGCGCGTGCCGCAGGCGGCAGAAGACGAGCGCGTACGCCGTCACGACGCCGAGCCCGACCTGCGCCGTCGTCTGCGCGAGCGTCACGAGCAGGCTGTTCGCGAACTGGCGCCCGAGCGGCGCGACCTGGGTCGCCCGCACCACGTTGTCGAGGCTGAGGTGCGTCGGCAGCAGCCCCGCGAGGCCGCGGTCGAGCTGCGCGGTCGGCGTCAGGGCCCCCTCCAGGACGTAGTACAGGGGGAAGCAGACGACCACGACGGCCGCGACGAGCCAGGCGTAGAGGGCGACGGTGCGGAGGCGGCGGGCGGCGACCGGACGGAGGCGGCGGGTGCGGGGCCGGGACCGGGCCGCGGCGGTGCCCGGCATCAGTACGTCACCCGCTTCTCGAGCACGCCGAACTGCAGCAGCGACAGGCCGAGCACGAGCACGAAGAGCACGACGCCGAGGGCCGACGCGAGGCCGAAGTTCGCGCTGCCGGAGCCGAAGGCCTGCTGGTACAGGGCGTAGACGAGGGTGCGCGTCGAGCCGGCCGGGCCGCCCTGCGTGAGGATCGCGATCTGGCCGAAGGTCGTCAGGGCCTCGACGGTGCCCGTGACGACGACGAAGAACAGCGTGGGCGTGACGAGGGGCAGCGAGATCGACCAGAGGCTCCGCAGGGGACCGGCGCCGTCGAGCCGAGCGGCCTCGAGCACCTCGGGGTCGATCGAGCCGAAGGCGCCGAGCAGCAGCAGCACGGTGAAGCCGAGGGAGCCCCAGACCGTGACGGCCACCACGCTGAGCAGCGCCCAGCGGCTGTCGGTCAGCCAGGGGATCGACGGTCCGCCGAGGCTCGTGAGCACCCGGTCGACGAGACCCGTGCCGGGGGCGAGCATCGCCGCGAACGCGACGGAGGCGGCCGAGACCGACATGGCCATCGGCGACGTCAGCAGGGCCCGGAACACCGGCATGCCGCGCAGCGTCGTCGTCAGGGGCACGGTCACGAGCAGCCCGACGACGAGCCGCCCCGCGACCACGGCGGCGCAGAACGCCGCCGTGGTCAGCATCGTCCTCAGGAAGGCCGGGTCGCCGAGCATCGTCGCGTAGTTGCGGACGCCCACCCAGCCTGCGGGGCGGCCGAAGATGTCGGTGCCCTGCAGGCTGAGCAGCAGCACGCGGCCGAGCGGCACGAAGACGAACACGGCGGTGATCGCCAGGGCGGGCACGACCAGCACCGCGCCGAGGCGTCGGTCGGCGCGGGCCCAGCGGGCCGGGCCCCCGCGGGTCGCGGGGCGGAGGGGGAGCGTCACGGGTCGCGGCCTCTCGGTCTAGGGAACGTTCCCTACCCGGGAACGACCACCACTGTGCGACGTCCCCGACGGGGCGACAAGGGCGGTCGGCCAGATGCCGTGGAGTGTTGGCGTGCCGTTCACCGGCCGGGCGTCCTCTGGGCTCGCGTTCACCTCCCGGGGGTGGTGTTCACCTGCACGGCACCGCTCCGTCGCCGTCCGTCGCCCCTCCAGGCCGCTCTCCCGCCTAGACACGACGGACCCCACCGAACGGAGCGCCATGATCCCCGGACCCGCCCCGGCCCGCACCGCCGAGCTGCGCGTCGCCGCCGAACGAGCCGCCCGTGCGGCCGCCCCCGCCCTGCTCGCCGCCTTCCGCTCCGACATGGCCGTCGCGACGAAGCGCGACGCGCACGACGTCGTCACCGAGCACGACCGTCGGGCGGAGGGCGTCATCTCCGAGGTGCTCGTGGGGCTCGAGCCCGGCTCGGCCGTGCTGGGGGAGGAGGGGGGCAGCACCGGCGGCGGCCGCCTCCGCTGGATCGTCGACCCGATCGACGGCACGGCGAACTTCGCGCGCGGGCTCGCGTACTGGTGCATCTCGATCGCGGCCGAGCTCGACGGCGAGGTCGTCGCGGGCGTCGTGCTCGACCCGGTGGCCGACCACCTCTTCGCGGCCGACGCGGAGGGGGCCTGGCTCGACGGCGTGCCCCTCCGGTCGGCCTCGCTGCCCGACGAGCAGGCGACCCTGCTGACGAGCTTCCCCGTGCAGCACGACGTCGACCTGCTCGGCGACGCCGCGTTCGACCTGCTCCGCGGCGTCACGGAGCGGTACCGGCACCACCACAGCCTGGGCAGCGGGGCGCTCAACCTCGTGCACGTCGCCGCCGGCTGGTCGGACGCGACGACGGGCTTCGACACCGCCCCGTGGGACGTCGCGGCCGGCGCGCTCGTGCTCGAGCGGGCCGGCGGGTGGTTCCGGGGGTTCCGGGCCGGGGAGGCGGTGCTCCCGTCGCACCTCGCCCCCGACTACGTCGCGTCGGGGCGCGGCGGCGCGCACGAGTGGCTCGTCGAGCAGGTGCGGGCCGGCAGCGCCCGCATCGCCGACGAGGCCCGCACGGCCCGCCCGGCCTGACCCCGAGGGCGTCCGGGGCGAGGGGGAGAGGGGGCGAGGGGGCGAGGGCGAGGCGGGCGCCGTCCGTCGCCCCGAGCCCCCGCCCCTCAGGCCCCCGCGCCCCCGTCGGTCGAGGCGCGGCGCACCAGGTCCGTCGGCAGCACCACGTGGTGGTCGGCGCGGCGGCCGCGCAGGCGCTCGACGAGCAGCTCGACCGCCCGGGCGCCGAGCCGCTCGGCGGGGGCCGCCACGGTCGTCAGCCCGAGGCCCCCGGCCACGGGGTCGTCGCCGAAGCCGGTCACGGCGACCGAGCCCGGCAGCGGCAGGCCGAGGGCGGAGACGGCAGCGACGAGCCGGGCCGCGATCCGGTCGTCGGCCGCCACGAACGCGGTGACGCCCTCGCCGACGTGGCGGGCGAGCCGGGCGGGGTCGTCCGGCAGGTCGGCGGCGTCGGCTCGCACGTCGGCGGCGGAGCAGAGCCACTCGGCGGTCGCCGCGTGGGCCCGCGCCCGGCGTGCGGTGCGGGCGTCGTCGGAGGCGCCCACGAAGCAGGTGCGCACGTGGCCGACCGACGCGAGGTGCAGCATCAGGCAGCGCATCCCCTCCTCCTCGTCGGCGCGCACGGTGTCGACGCCGGGGGGAGCGTGCTCGGCGCCGCCCGCGCCGACGAGCACCACGGGGTGGTCGGCGCGCGCCGACGCGAGGGAGCGGCGCGACGGTGCCCCGCCGACCACCAGCAGGCCGAGGGGCGAACCGGGGCCGCCCGCCTGCCGGTGCACCGCCTCCAGCGCGGAGGGGAGCCCCGCGCCCGGCTCGCCGCCGACGCGTCGCACGACGAAGCCGAGCGCCTCGGCGGCCGACCGGGCCCCGGCCAGCAGCTCGTCGGGCCGCGGCGCCTCGTCGTCGTCGACCACGACGCCGAGCACGAGCGGGCCGCCCTCGGCGCGTCGGCGGGCCAGGGCCCCGACGGCGACTCCGAGGGCGTCGGCGGCCCGCACGATCTCGGCCCGGCGTGCCGGCGAGACCCCGTCGTCGCCGCGCAGCGCCAGCGAGGTCAGCGACCGCGACGCACCCGCCCGGTCGGCGACGGCGCGGAGGCCCGGGGTCACGCGCGGGCGAGCTTCCAGGTGCGGACGTGCTCCCACGTCATCGTCCGCCACCAGCGGCCGCTCCAGTCGGGGCTGGCCGTGCGGTACATCACGACGGTGTCGCCGACGAAGCCGGTCGGCACGTCGACGCCCAGCTCGTGGACGAACTCGCCCACCTCGTCGTGCAGGTCGGGGCGCCCGTAGAGGTCGTGCGAGGCGAGCGACAGGTGCGCGTGGAAGAGGTCCGGCTCGTAGTCGTTCGGCAGCGGCACGCCCATCGGCCGGCGGAACGGCGCGACGACCCGCTCGACGTCGGCGGCGAGGGCGACCAGGTCGTCGTTGACCGTGCCGTCGGCCCGCTCGTGCACGTCGTACACGAAGCCGATGCCCTGGCCGCGCACGCCCGCGTTGTGCACGTCGAACGCGCTGCGGCCCTCGAGCAGGTCGTCGAGGGCCTCGACGACCGCCGCCTCCGACGAGCCGAACGGCTGGCTCCCGACGAGCGTCGCGTGCGGCGGGAAGGCGCCCGCCGAGAGCAGGCCGAACTGCGCCCGCAGCTGGTCGGTCACGACCGTCACGGCGCGGCAGGTGCGGGGGTCGGGGCGCAGGTACACGCCCCAGCGCCACGGGTCGCTGTCGTCGCGCGGCAGCTTCGCGCCGACCAGCGGCGAGCCCGCGCGGGAGGCGGGGGTCGCCGTGACGGCACCGGCGGCGACGGCGCCGGTGGTCGGGTCGGACGTGGGGCCGGCGGTCGCGTCGGGGGTCGGCGTCATGGGGGTCGCGTCCTTCTGGTCGTCGAGCACGGGGGTAGGGAACGTTCCCTAGCGGCCCGACGATCCCAGACGGCGGTGGTCTGGACGGCGACTCCCCGGTGAACGGAGGGCGACGCCTGCCCACGAAGGAGCCGGGTGCGGCCGGGGCCCGAGCCGTGCGGAGGCGACGGGCCGCCGCGGGGGCGCCCGTCAGCAGGGGGAGGCGGCGGTCCGACCCGGCAGGAGGCTGCCGTCGAGCGAGCGGTGCCGTGCCCCCGGCGAGGCCCCGTCGATCTGGTCGACGACGTCGTCGACCGACAGGGCCCCGATGGCGTCGAGGGGCTGCTGCCACGTCGTCAGGCCGACGAGGCCCGTGGCGAAGGGCAGCACCCCGTCGTAGCCGGTCACGGAGAGGTCGTCCGGGGCCCGCAGCCCCCGGTCGCGCAGGGCCTCGAGCAGCGCGATGCCCCAGAGGTCGCTCGGCGTCATGACGGCGGTGACGCCTCCGGCCGCGAGCACGAGGTCGAGCAGCTCGCCGACCCGTGCCGGGTCGTCGCCGTGGTCCTCGACGCGCAGCTCGACGGCGTCGACGCCGAGCTCGCGCAGCCGGGCGAGCATCGCAGCGGTGCGGGCCGACAGGGTGAGCGACGACGCCGGCGCGACCGACAGCACGGCGACCCGGACGTGGCCGAGCCCGGCGACGTGCTCGGCCAGCGCGGTGCCGCCTCCGTGCTCGTCGCAGAAGACGCTGCTCACCCCCGCGGCGTCCTCGGGGCGTCCGGCGACCACGGTCGGCACGCGGCGCGCGAGGGGCAGCACGTCGTCGATCGGCAGGGCGCCGCTGCAGACGATGAGGCCCTCGACGCGCAGGCCGACGAGGTGCTCGAGGGCCCGGCGTTCGTCGGCGACCGCGAAGGAGCCGGCGCCGGTCGCGGTCACGGTGCGGTAGCCCCGCGCGGCCGCGCGCAGCTGGAACGCCGTCAGCAGGTGGCCGTAGAACGGCGTCGAGGCGTCGCGCACGAAGACGCCGAGCGTGTGGCTGCGCCGGGCCGACATGCCTCGGGCGTGGGCGTTCGGCACGTAGCCGAGCTGCTCGGCGGCGTGCTCGACGCGGGCACGGGTCGTCGCGGCGACGCCGTACTCGCCGCCGAGCGCCCGCGAGACGACGGACTTCGAGACGCCGGCGAGGGCGGCGACGTCGCGGATCGTCGGGGCGGCGGGGCGGGCGGTCATGCGGCGGTGCGGTCGGCGCGCGGGGCGGTCACGGGCCCACGCTAGCGGGCCCCGGGGACAGGGGGCCGCCACATGCCCCGGTCCGCGCGGAGCGCTCAGGGCCGGTCGGCGTAGCCTCGGGCCCAGCAGGTGCGCCCCGCCTGCCGGGGCCGGTCCGCCGGCCCCCGGTCCCGACTCGTTTCCCGGAGCCGGGGCCGCCCCCTGCGCCTCCGAGCCCCGCGCCTCCACCTCTGCGCCTGC
>Ga0265798_10004735_pt1 | contig 18637 bp, 19 predicted proteins | sample P3T30metagenome_FD_192430 | JGI IMG/M metagenome (GOLD analysis project Ga0265798, IMG submission 192430) | Plant litter microbial communities from East Loma Ridge, Irvine, California - P3 T30 | ecosystem: Environmental > Terrestrial > Plant litter > Unclassified | place: USA: California... | reverse complement strand
TGGGCTCCGGCTTATAATTTCCTTCGCCCGACATCAGCCGGGGCCCGGCGGGGTGCCAGCATCCGGCCCCCCCCCCCCCCGCAGAGCTCGGAACGGACGGGTCTTTATTCATGGCGGATTGCGTCCCCATACTGGAACCCGGCGGTGCTGCCGTCGCCCATCTGGAATGTCCCGGCCCCGGCAAACGAACTTGTCCCGGCGGCCGGTCCAACGCCGCGCTGACCGTTCGAGCAACTCACGTTGGTTGATGCCTGCGTCCCCGCCCCAGATGGGTGAAAGTTGCCGCTGCAGGCTAGCCGCCCATCGGTTGCATAGAACGTGCGCCTAAGCAGCCGGGTGGTCACGCTGCCTTTCAGGTGCTCCCCTGAGGAAAGCTGGATGACGAGCGGCACCGTCGCGTAACCGGGAACTGGGGGAATTCCACTACAGTTTGCAAGCGCTGCAGCCAATCCCAGTACACATGCAAGCCTCCTCCAGCCAATCATCATGAGCTCTCCTTGGTTAAGTCGCTCCGACAAATGCCAGCTTGCTTCCGTGACGGTTCGGTCAATAACTGAGGAATGAACCAGTTCTCGACTATATCGATCAGGCATGCCCATGGTCGTCGGCCCTGGCGAGTCCACGTTATCTGAGTGCCTTCGCATTTAAATGCCGGGCCCGCGCAAGCGACGGTAAAGTGCTCGCACGGCGTCCATGTAGTCTTGCTCCGGGTTCTTACTGCAAAAGACCCGCAGGAAATCTACCTGCCCCTGAAGCGGAAAGGAGCGCGGCGTCAGATCCAGGCCTTCATCCAAGCCTGCGGGAGCGCGAATGAGCGCGCCGCTCATGAATCCTTGCGCCCAAGCGAAGTAGTAGAGTTCGGCCGTTTGGGTCGCGGCAATCTCCTCGTTGAATTCGGCACACGTTTGAGCGCCGAGGCCGACGATCTTGGCCGTCGGTTGCGCCTGCCCGGACGTCGCGATTGCGATACCGAGGGCCGCTATTAGTGTCCTGCGCATCGACACTTCCTTTCGCTTCAGGATGGCGGGATAAATTCGGCCGGCGCCGGTGGCCACCATTCAGCGCATGGTCACGGCGCCGTGCGCCGTTCCCAGGGTTCGAGTAGGTCGGAGGTATGAACGGTGGCGGGATGCTCGGTCGCGGCTTTGTGTGCCAGCGAACACCTTTCATAGAGTTCGCCCGAAGCGACCATGATGATGCGCTTCCCGCCGCCCACGACGGGGCGAACTGCCAGGAGCGTCCGCCCGTCCGGCCAAACCGTGGCTTGTGGCGTTCCACCCACCCGCGGCTCACCGTAGCGTCGGATCCCTTCCTGGTAGATGGCAGCGTAGGCCGGCGGGATCTCGCTCTCCGCGAAAGTCCGGCTGACCCAGATAATCTGCTGCAGGCCCTCGGCCTGGCAGACTTCGAGCACGACCTGCTGCGTGTCTCGCCCGGATGCTGGCGGTTGGTCGTGGAAATAGAACAGGGCCGTGATGTTGGCTTCGCGATCTATCATGGATGGTCGCGGAACGGTCGTCACAGGCCCCCAGGATAAACCAAACGGTGCATCCTCGGCTCGCGTGAGAACCGTGCTGCTTACCCAGAAGAGCGTCAACGCGAACACGTAGCGGATCTTTGTCAGCATACCGCGTGCTCTCCCCGAAGAGGCGCAGTTAGAGCCACATTCCGATCCTCGCCTGAGATGTGAGGCCCCCGAGGCAACATACGCCGTTTCACTCTGCGGCTGACCGCAAGGGTGGATAGGTGCGATCCTTAACCTCCTGCTTCACCGAGGGCTTCGGGGTCTCCTTGCCGCCGAAGCGCGCGTACAGCGCGGGCAGCACGATGAGGGTGAGCAACGTGGCGCTGATCAGGCCGCCGATGACGACGGTGGCGAGCGGCCGCTGTATCTCCGCCCCGGTCTCCGTCGCCAATGCCATCGGCACGAAGCCGAGGGAGGCCACGAGCGCTGTCATCGCCACGGGGCGCAGCCGGGTCATGGCGCCTTCCAGGATGGCCTCACGCTTCGGGCGCCCCTCCGCAATGAGCTGCTTGATGAAGGTCAGCATCACCAAGCCGTTCAGCACCGCCACACCGGAGAGCGCGATGAAGCCGACTGCTGCCGGCACCGAGAACGGCATGCCTCGTAGCCACAGAGCGGCAATACCGCCCGTGAGCGCCAGCGGCACCGCGCTGAACACCAGGAGGGCATCCCGGGGCGATCCAAGCGCCGAGTAGAGCAGCAGGAAGATGAGGAAGAAGCAGACCGGCACGACCACTATCAGGCGCTTGCGCGCCGAGGCGAGGTTCTCGAATTGCCCACCCCAGCTGACGCTATAGCCTGACGGCAATTGTACCTCGCGCGCGACCTTTGCTTGCGCTTCAGCCACGAGCGAGCCGATGTCGCGCCCACGGACGTTGGCGGTGACCACGACCCGGCGCCTGCCGTTCTCGCGGCTGATCTGGTTCGGCCCTTCTGTCACTGAGAACGACGCCACCTGCTTCAGGAGCACGGAGGCCGCGCGTCCGTTCGGGCCAAGCGGCAGGGATACCGGGATATTCTCTAATGCCTCGCGGTCCTCTCGGACTTTATCCGTGAGGCGTACCACGATAGGGAAACGCCGATCGCCTTCGAACACCATGCCAGCATCCCTACCGCCGATGGCCGTGCCGATGACCTCCTGAATGGCTCCGGTGCTGAGCCCAAGGCGCGCGGCCTCCACCTTGTTGATCTTGATCTCCAGAAACGGCAGCCCTTGCGTCTGCTCGACCTTGACGTCTTCGGCGCCCTGCGTCGCGCGCAAAATTGAAGCGACTTGGTTGGCTGCTCTCAGCATCGGCTCGAACTCGTCGCCGAACACCTTGACGGCGAGATCGCCGCGCGTGCCGGCGAGGAGTTCGTTGAAGCGCAGCTGGATTGGCTGCGAAAACTCCAGGACGTTGCCGGCCAAGCCTCCGACCGCCTTCTCGATCTGCTCCTGAAGCTCGGCCTTGGACAGTTCCGGATCCGGCCATTGCTCCTGGGGCTTCAGGATTACGAAGGTGTCAGACGCGTTCTGAGGCATCGGATCGGAGGCGACCTCGGCCGTGCCCGTCTTCGAGAACACGTACGCGACCTGGGGGAACTGGCTCACCGCCTGCTCAATCTTAAGCTGCATCGCTTGTGACTGAGAGACCGAGGTCGAGGGAATGCGCAACGCGTTCATCGCGATGCTCTTCTCGTCGAGCGTCGGAATGAATTCCGCGCCGAGCCGGCTAAAGAGGAAACCCGCCCCGGCGAGCAGCAGCAGCGAGCCCAGAATGAAGGTCATCGGGGCTCGCACGGCTCCGGTCAGGGCCGGACGGTACGCCGCCTTGAAGCCTCGGATGATGAGGTTGTCCGTCTCGGTGACCTTTCCGGTGATCACGATGGCGATCATCGCCGGGACAAAGGTAAGCGACAGCACAAAGGCCGAGACGAGCGCGATGATGACGGTCAGCGCCATCGGCTCGAACATCTTACCCTCGACGCCCGTGAAGGTCAGGAGCGGCACGTAGACCAGGATGATGATCGCCTGCCCGAATAGCGACGGCTTGATCATCTCCTCGGCCGAGGCCCGTACCGTGGCGAGCCGCTCCTCCAGGTCGAGTTTGCGCCCGAGTTCGTGCTGCTTTTCGGCGAGGTGGCGCAGCGAGTTCTCGGCGATGATCACGGCGCCGTCGACGATGAGGCCGAAGTCGAGGGCGCCGAGGCTCATCAAGTTGGCCGAGATCTTGGCCTCGACCATGCCGGTCATGGTCATCAGCATCGCCACCGGGATAACCAGGGCGGTGATGATGGCAGCCCGGATGTTGCCGAGCAGTAGGAACAGGATGACGATGACGAGCGTCGCGCCCTCGGCCAAGTTCCTGGCCACGGTCTTGATGGTGGCCTCGACCAGCAGGGTGCGGTTAAGAACCGTCTGAACCTCGATGCCCGGCGGCAGCGAGCGCCGGATCTCGTTCATCTTGGCATCGACCGCGGCGGAGACCGTGCGACTGTTCTCGCCGATCAGCATCAGGGCGGTGCCGATCACGACCTCCCGCCCGTTCTCGCTGCCAGACCCAGTGCGCAGGTCGCGCCCGATCCGGACCGTGGCGATATCCTTGATCCGGACCGGTACGCCGCCACGGGTGGTGACGACCACGTCGCCGATCTCATCCATGTTTTCCAGGCGACCGGCGGCGCGCACGACGTAGCCTTCGCCGTTGTCCTCCAGATAACGGGCACCCTGGTTGGCGTTGTTGGCCTGGAGCGCCCGGGCGACATCGCCGAACGAAAGATCGAGAGCCGTCAGCTTCGTGGGGTCGGGCTGAACGTGGTACTGCTTCTCGTAGCCGCCGATGCCGTCTACGCCGGCCACGCCCGGTACGGTCTTGATCTGCAGGCGAATGATCCAGTCCTGGACCGTGCGGAGATACGCGGACCGCTCCAGCTCGGTCTTGAGCCGCTGCCCCTCAGGGGTCAGATAGCTGCCGTCCGACTGCCAGCCAGGCTTGCCGTCCACGACCGGTGCACCCTCGCCCGGTTGCTTGTAGTGCACCGACCACATGTAGATCTCGCCCAGCCCCGTCGAGATCGGCCCCATCTGCGGCTCGGCTCCGGGCGGCAGCGAGGCCTTCGCTTGACTCAAGCGCTCACCGACCTGCTGACGAGCGAAATAGATGTCGAGCTTCTCGTTGAAGACCGCAGTGACCTGCGAGAAGCCGTTGCGCGACATGGAGCGCGTATATTCGAGGCCCTTGATGCCGGCGAGCGCTGTTTCGACCGGGTAGGTGACCTGCTTCTCGATATCGACCGGCGAGTAGGACGGTGCGACGGTGTTGATCTGCACCTGGTTGTTGGTGATGTCGGGCACCGCGTCGATGGGGAGCTTGGTCAAGGAGAAAGCGCCAAAGCCGGCAGCGAGCAGCGACAGGAGAACCACGAGCCAGCGCTGGTGGACCGAGAAGTCAAGGATACGACTGATCATGGCTGTGCTCCTCGGTCAGTCGTTATCGCCGGATGCGCTCTTGCCGAGCTCAGCCTTGAGAAGGAACGTGTTGCCGACTGCGATCTCCTCACCCGGCGAGAGACCAGAGACGATCTCGACCGCCTCATCGTCGGTTCTGCCGACCTCGACGTTCCGTTTCTCGAAACCCTCTGGCGTGCGTACGAAGGCCACGCGTTTGCCATCGATTGTCTGCAGCGCCGCCTTTGGAACCCGCACGGCGACTTCGTCCTGTGCAATTTCGACCTCGGCCGTAACGAAGGTGCCCGGCCGCCAAGTCATGTCCTTGTTGGGCAGCGCGACGATGACCCGAGCGGAGCGCGTATCCGGATTGAGGATCGGGCTGACGAAGACGATCTTGCCCTCGGCACGCTTGTCCTCGTCGCTTTGACTCGGGACGACGACGACGCGCGCGCCTTCCTTAACCTTCGCCAGTTCGGTGGTCGGCACCGCGAGCTCGATCCAGACGGAAGACAGATCGGCGACCGCATAGAGATCGGCCGGATCGCCTTGACCACCGACCGTGGTGCCCACATCGACCTTGCGCTCGACCACCCGCCCCGTCAGGGGAGAGCGCAATTCGTACTGGCGCAGGCTCGACAGGTTAGGGGTGGTCTCGTCCTTTTTCGCCGAGGTCGCGACCTCGCCGGCGTTGAGCCCAAGGGCCGAGAGCTTCTGCCGGGCGAGATCGACGCGCAGTTGCGCTTCCGTGTACACGGCCCTCGCGTTGAGGAAGGCGGATTCCGCTGAAATCCGCTTGTCCCAGAGCGCCTGCTGCCGGTCGAAGTTCGTCTTCTCCAGCTCCGCCTTGACGGTGGTCGTCAGGTACTCGCTCTTGGCGTCGGCAACCTCGCGGCTGTCGAGCACGGCGACGACCTCGCCCTTCCGTACGAAATCGCCCAGGCGCTTGCGCATCTCAGCGACGGTCCCGACGACCCGAGCCGGTACGCGCGCGATCCGGTCGGCGTCCGGCGTGATGGTGCCCGGAACTGTCAGGTGGCGGGCGAGCGTACCACCTTCGACCTGCGCGAGCGTGATATCCTGCCTTGCGGCCTGCTCCGGCTGCATCTTAATCACGCTCTCCTCGGCGTGCTTCTCTCCTCCTTTGTGCTCAGGTCCGTTCGCAGGCCTTTCGACCCCGGCCTTCTCAACATGCTGGGAACCGGGCTCGGCTGTGTGTTCCGGAGCCTCTGCTTTGGAAGCCCCATCGCTAGCGGCAGGGGGCGGCAGGAGCTTCGATATGCCGACCGTGGCAAGGGCGCCCTGGATGAACTCGGACACCGGTGGCACCGCACCGCCGATGGCGATGCCGGTGGCCAGGATGGCAACGGATAAGAGAATGCGCATTGGGCCTGTCAATTCGACCGGGACGCCGATTGGCCGCCTCCTGGGCGGTGACGGTCGCTACCGCGTGTTCATCTGAGGTGCATCGATGGACCCGGTGAGGAGCCGGGCAGTCTGCGCCGCTTCGTGGCGCGCTCACCTTACGTGCGAGGAGGTCTGGACTGGCGCTTTAGCCAGACCGACGCGAGCGCACCGATGGACTTAATCAGGTTCGGTTCTGTTCCTTCCAAAGATGGCATCTCGGGCACGCCGTCTACCGTGATGGCTTGGTGGCAGCTACAGTGAACATGACAGACGATATCTCGGTCGGACGCGCCCGAGGCAAAACCATCAGCAGATGAAATCACCGGCAGTTCTATTCCAGCCTGAGTTTGACTATCCAGGTAGGCGATGTCGGTTGCCAAACTCCAATCGGGAGCGGCGATGGCTAGAACAAGCGCGAGCGAAAGCAGGCGCAAGGCGATTGCTCGCCAGCCACGCCCTGCAAAGATCCGAGATGGTCTTAGCGAAGACCGATGCTGTTGCCGCAGATGCATGCTGGCTATCCTGGCGGGACGAGAGCGTCAGTAGGACAGCCAGCCTGAGCGTCCTTCTTGCAGCACGTCAGGCTCACCTCAGGTGAGGGCACAAGAGCCTGAAGCCGTTGAGACGAAATGGCTTGGTTCGATAAGACCGCGCAGGCCTGACAGGCAGAACGCTTCATCGCGTCAGACCTCCAGGAACGCCGGTGCGGTGGAACCAAACCGGAAGCGCGTCCAAGATCAGCAGGACGACGCCAGCGGAAATCCAGACGTCGGCAAGGTTGAACGTAAACCAGCGGATGCCCGCCGTGTGCAGGTCGAGGAAGTCGGTGACCGTCCCATTGATGAAACGGTCGAGGACGTTAGCGACAGCCCCGCCAGCAATCGCGGAAAACCCGTAGCGGCGGAGCGCTTCGGTCGCATTCAGGGCCCACCAGATCACGAGGCAGGCGAGCGCGCTCTGTATTCCAAGAAGAACTAAAATGGAGGCCGGATCGTGCGCCTGGAACAGGCTGAAGCTGATACCCCGGTTGAAGGCGAGGCTCAGGTCGAGCATGGGCATCAGGTTCCGAGCGACGCCACCGGCGAGCAGCTCCATGGCCACCACCTTCGTCACCAGATCGATGGCGGCAGTGACTGCCACCACGGCCACTACGGTCGCGACTGGAAAAATCCGGTTCAGCGCGACCGTGGCAGGTTCGCGCCACCGGTCCTTGACAGCGCCGGTGACCTCAGCGCTCCGGGGGGCATCATGCGACGGATGGGCTCTGCTCTGGCCATCGAGGCCATGTATCGGTGACCGTGACGGTGACATCATCAGGCCTTCAAGAGTCGCAATGCGTTCGCGGTTACCAGTACGGTCGCGCCCGTATCCGCCAAGACAGCAGGCCACAGGCCGGTGATGCCGGCGAGCGTGGTCAGCAGGAACACCGCCTTCAGGCCGAGGGCGATGGCAACGTTCTGATGAATGTTCCCGAGCGTCGCCCGAGAAAGCGCTACCAACGCCGCCACGTCTCCAACACGGTCATTCAGCACCGCCGCGTCGGCCGTCTCCAGAGCCGCGTCGGTCCCGCCCCCCATCGCTATCCCGACGTTTGCGGCGGCCAGGGCCGGGGCATCGTTGATCCCGTCGCCGACCATCGCCACCGGTGCCACCGACTTCAGCGCCGCGATCTCAATAAGCTTGTCCTGCGGCAGAAGCTCGGCTTTCACATCCAGACCGAGCTCGGTCGCGATCGCCTCGCCCGTGCGCCGGTTGTCTCCCGTGAGCATCACGCTGCGCACGCCCAACTTACGCAGAGCCTCGATCCCCGCGGCTGCATCGGCGCGCGGCTCGTCCCGGACCGCGATGGCCCCCAGGACCTCGCTTCCGCGAATGACGATGACCACGGTCTTGCCGCTCGCCTCAAGCCTCGCGACCACGCGGTCGGCTTCAGGGTCGAGACGGGCGACCTCTAAGGTGTAGCGCGGGGAGGCGACGAGCACCGTCTGACCCATGACCGTAGCCTGCACCGCCTTGCCGGGGATGGCCCGCGCGTCACGGCTCGGCCGGAGCGGCACTCCGTCGTCACTTGCCCGGTCGAGAATGGCTCGGGCGATAGGATGGCTCGATCCGTTCTCCACGGCGGCGGCGAGGCCGATGACGGAACGTTCCGACGCATCCGGGCCCATAGGCAGGATATCCGTGACGCGAGGATGTCCCGCTGTCAGCGTTCCCGTCTTGTCGAACGCCACCGTGCGTACGCGGCCGATGGTCTCCAGCGCCGCGCCGCCTTTCACGAGGAGCCCGCGCCGTGCCCCAGCGGCGAGGCCGGAGGCGATGGCCGCCGGTGTCGAGAGCACGAGCGCGCACGGGCAGGCGATGAGTAGAAGCGCCAGACCCCGGTAGATCCAAGTACCCCAGTCGGCGCCGAGCAACAGCGGCGGTGCGAGCGCTGCGAGGGCTGCGAATAGGAGTGCGAGAGGCGTATAGATTGCACTGAACCGGTCGATGAAGCGCGCCGTGGGCGACTTGGAGGCCTGTGCCTCCTCGACCAAATGCAAAATGCGAGCAATCGTGTTGTCTGCGATGGTCTTGCTCACCCGGACCTGCAACGCGCCGTCCGCGTTGATGCTGCCTGCGTAGACCGGGTCGCCGGCCTGCTTGGCCTTCGGGATCGACTCGCCGGTAATGGGGGACTCGTCGAGGCTCGACACCCCGTCTGTCACCACGCCGTCAGCGGGTACGCGGTCTCCAGGCCGCACCACGACGGTCTGCCCGATGGCCAGGGACATGACAGCCACCTCGCGGACGGAGCCGTCCACCGCGTCTACGAGGCGGGCGGTCTTCGGCACGAGGGCGGCAAGCGCCTTGATGCCGGCGCGTGCGCGACCGGTCGCAACGACTTCCAGCATCTCGCCGATCGTGAAGAGCAGCACGACGATGGCGGCCTCCTCGGCCGCATGAATGGCGAGCGCTCCCGCGGTCGCAACCGACATCAACATCTCGATGGAAAAGGGAGAACCGTTGCGAGCCGCGGCGAGCGCACGGCGTCCGTAATAGGCAAGCCCCAGGAGCGCGCCCGGCCAATAGGCGAACTCGCCCGCGACCCCGGGCTGAATGCGCTCGAAAAGGAAGCCAGCGAGGAACAGGCCACCAATAACGAAGCCGAGCGTTGCCTGTCGGCTACGCCACCAAGACGGATCACCCTCAATGACGGCGTCGGTCGGAAGCTCTGAGCCCGCCGCCCGCGCCTCGGCGAGCTCCGCAGCCGTCGGCAGGGAAGCGACGCCGTAACCCAGCCCTTTGATACGTTCCTCTAGGATGGTGCGCGACGTTGCGGCCTCATTGAGTGCGAGGTCGAGAAACTGCCCGTGGTAGTTCACACGAACGTTCTCAGCGCCCGGCAGGCGCGAAACAGCAGTCTCAATCTTTCCTGCGCAGCTCGGGCAATCCATGCCCTTCACCCGGTAGCGCAGCACTTTGGCCGCATCGGCCGACGGTACGGGATCCGCGAATGCGACCTGATTCATAGCGGGCTCCGTATGCCCGGCCTCTTGGCCGAACGGGAAGGCCACCTACATGCACCCTGTAGCAACTATAGGGTCAAGACCATGTCGCGAGCCTCAGCGCTGACCATCGGCGATCTCGCCGCCGCCACCGGGACCAAGGTTGAGACAGTCCGCTGGTACGAACGTGTCGGCCTGCTTCCGGCGCCGCCGCGCACCGAGGGAAATTATCGGGCCTATGATGCCGGGCACTTGCGGCGGTTGGGCTTCATTCGGCGCAGTCGAGAGCTAGGCTTCACCGTGGCGCAGGTCCGTGAGCTTCTTGATCTTGCCGATCAGCGCGACGGTTCCTGTGGGCAAGTGGACTTTCTTGCCCGCGCGCACCTTACAACGGTCGAGCAAAAGATTTCCGACCTAATGAGGCTCGCGCATGAGCTACATGAGATGATCGGCCAGTGCGACTGTGGCACCGTCGCTGAATGTCGTATTATCGACGCCCTGTCTCCTCATAGCTCCATGTAACTGTTCGCGCTGATGTTGGCCAGGGTCCGGCGGGAGAGCTCGACCATCCACGCCACGTCGGCGATGCGCCAGTGCAGCACCGGCAACGAGGCCGACCAGCATGCACCCCGCATCAGGATACCGCGCGCATACTCGCGTGACGGCCTGACCCATGCTCGCGCTCACCTTGCTCCGGCATGTGCTCGTGGCCCTGGCCGTGCTTCCAACCGATGGAGACCAGCCAGAGGTTCATGGGGTAGGTCAGGATAAATCCGGCCAGTAGGCCGATCGCCCCGAGCATCCAGAACGCGGCAGTGTCCGGTTGTGGGGGCTGCCCGACGAGCGCCGGCGTGAGCAGGCGCATCGCTGAACCCATCCCGACCATCACCGTGATCATGGAGAAGAACTCGGCGCGTCCTCCCATCCAGAGCGACATCAGCCAGCCATTGCCCTGGAGGCGCATGGCCCAGGTCTGGAAGATGAACCACCCGAACGCGTAGCCGACCGCGTACTCGAACCAGAACTCCTGCCAGAAGCTGAAGCCCAAGAGACGGGCAGCCACCATGGCCGTCATGATGCCCAACCCGTCGCCGCCTACGCAGTGGATGGCCGAGGCCACTACCTTGCGCCAGCGCGGCTTCGAATACGCGGTGAAGCGCTCCATCTTCGGCCGCCCCTCCTCGTAGTTCCCGATGTCCGACGGACGCGACGTGACGAGGTAGAGCGCGATGCCGATGACCGAGAAGAAGAGGATGATGATGGGCCAGCACGCCTTGAGCGGCGGATTGAGCGCGCTGTTGGCGTGTTGCGCGTCGTAGATCATCCACGCGGCCCCGAGCGCGCCCACCGCGTACCAGGTCAGTACGAACCAGGTTGGGAGGCTCGTCGGATCAGGGGGCATCAATTCATCCAAGCTGGTCGCGAGGATCGATCGGATCCTCGCATGGACGTTGAGAGCGGACGGACGACAGCTCCTTGAGCGAGCGCTCCCCGCGTACAACCTCGCTTCAGGACAGGCGTGCCGTTCGCAGGCGGAGCGCGTTGCCGATCACGGTGACGGAGCTCAACGCCATCGCCGCGCCCGCGATCATCGGGCTGAGCAGAGTGCCGGTGAATGGGTAGAGCGCGCCCGCCGCGACCGGGACGGCGAGCGCGTTGAACACGAAGGCGAAGAACAGGTTCTGGCGGATGTTGCGCATGACCGCGCGCGAGAGGCGGCGAGCCCGAACGATGCCGCCGAGGTCCCCCTTCACGAGAGTGACGCTCGCGCTCTCCATGGCCACGTCCGTGCCCGTCCCCATGGCGATCCCGACATCCGCCGCGGCGAGCGCCGGCGCATCGTTGATGCCGTCGCCGGCCATGGCGACCCGCTTACCCTGCCCGCGAAGCCGCTCGACCACCGCCTGTTTCTGGTCCGGAAGCACGTCGGCGATGACCTCGTCGATGCCGCCGACCCGGCGGGCGACCGCCTCCGCGGTCGTCCGGTTGTCCCCGGTCAGCATCACGATGCGCACGCCATCGGCGCGCAGGGCCTGCACGGCCCCGGAGGCGCTGTCCTTGACCGGGTCGGCGACGACCAAGAGGCCTGCGATGCGCCCGTCGATGGCACCGAACATCACGCCTTGCCCGTCAGACCGCAACCGCTCGGCCTCGCGCTCTAGGTCAATCGGATCAATCCGCAGAGCCTGCAGGAGACTGCGGTTGCCCAGGGCCACGGAGCGACCGTCGATCCGACCCACAACGCCCTTACCGGTCTCCGACCGAAAGTCGGTCACCTCGGCGAGCCGCAAGCCTCGCTCCTCCGCGCCCGCGACCACCGCCGCCGCGAGCGGGTGTTCGCTGCTGCGTTCCAGGCTGGCGGCAAGGCGCAGGAAGTCGTCTTCCGCGACACCCGGGGCCGGTAGAACGGAGACGAGGTGCGGCTTGCCGGCGGTCAGCGTGCCGGTCTTGTCCACGACGAGCGTGTCGATGCGCTCCATCAGTTCGAGCGCCTCCGCGTTCTTAACCAGCACACCTGCCTGGGCGCCCCGGCCCGTGCCCACCGTGATCGACATCGGCGTGGCAAGCCCGAGCGCGCAGGGACACGCGATGATCAGCACAGCGACCGCGTTCACGAGTCCGAAGGCGAAGGCGGGTGCCGGGCCGAACAGGCTCCAGACGGCGAAGGTGAGCACGGCCACCGTGATCACCCCGGGTACGAACCAGCCTGAGACGATATCGGCGAGCGCCTGGATCGGCGCGCGCGAGCGCTGCGCCTCCGACACCATCCGGACGATCTGGGCCAGCATGGTCTCCTGCCCGACGCGTTCCGCGCGCATGAGGAAACCGCCCGTCCCGTTGACGGTGGCACCTGTGACCGTATCGCCAGAAGCCTTCTCGACGGGCACGGGCTCGCCTGTCAGCATCGACTCGTCAACGACGGAGCGCCCCTCGACGACTGTGCCATCGACCGGCACCTTCTCGCCCGGGCGGACGCGAAGTACGGCGCCTGCCGAGACGAGGTCGAGCGGCACGTCCTCCTCGCGGCCGTCGTCATGGACTATGCGGGCCGTCTTCGGCGCGAGGCCGAGCAGGGCCCGGATGGCGCGGCCGGTCGCGGAGCGGGCGCGCAATTCGAGCACTTGGCCGAGCAGGACGAGGGTGACGATGACGCCGGCGGCCTCGAAGTAGACCGGCACTTCGCCGCCCATAGGCGAGCGGAACGAGGCTGGAAACAGACCGGGCGCGAGCGCGGCGACGGCGCTGTAGGCGTAGGCCACGCCGACGCCGAGCGCGATCAGCGTGAACATGTTGAGGTTGCGCGTCCGAACTGAGGCCCAGCCCCGCTCGAAGAAGGGCCAGCCACCCCACAGCACCACAGGCGTCGCGAGGCCGAGCTGGACCAGGGTCGAGGTCCTGGCCGGCAGCAGGGTCCAGCCGAGGAGTTCGTGACTCATGGCGAGCGCCAGCAGGGGCACCGATAGGGCAGCGCTGACCCAGAAGCGCCGGGTCATGTCGATGAGTTCGAGGTTGGGGCCTTCCTCCAGGGTCGGTGCGGCCGGCTCCAAGGCCATGCCGCAGATCGGGCAGCTGCCAGGGCTGGGGCGGCGCACCTGCGGGTGCATCGGGCAGGTCCACACCGCCCCCTCCGCCGCTTCGGCGAGCGAACCCAGGGCCGGCTGCTGGACTGCGGGGTCCTGATCGGGAGGGTTCAGGTACCGGTCCGGATCGGCCGCGAACTTGCCCGCGCAGCCGGCACTGCAGAAGTGGTATGTCGCCTCGCCGAGATCGCGCCGATGCAGTGTCGTGCTCGGGTCGACCGTCATCCCGCAAACAGGATCCCTGACCCGCTCATGGACGTCGGCGGCATCGGGTCGCGTGCTCGCGCCAGGGTCCTTCAACATAAGCGATGACCTCCTCGGTCCCCGTTCCCCGCCCGGGCCGCGGCTACCGCCCATCAACCGCAGCCAACTCCTGCATGAGACGTGAGGAGAATGCCGTGAGGCGTGCCCTCTTCTGTGCTTCACCGAGAGATGCGTTCCCATTCACGACGGGACAGTAGGCGGTCACCAGGACGTTCGCGATCTCGGCGGCGCTTGCACGGGGATGAGCCTGTCTCAGCTGCGAGACGATCTCCGGGACCGCTCCGGTGCCCTGCGCCGCCAGAAGCTCTGCGTAAGTTCGAACGTCCTCAGCCGTCTGCTCGATCGCAGTCGGGGTCCCGGTGGGATGTGGGAGCGGGCATTCGAGCGCTCGGGCAGGGCCGCTGGCGAGAATGACCAAACCCGACACGACGACGCCGGCGATCCGACGCAGTTCAGTACCCTTCTGCTCTCGGTAGCTCACCGTCAGATCATCCTGGGCAGTAGGCAAAGCCAGCAAATACAACCGACGGCATCCGAGATGGGCAACCCGCGGTGCACCCTAGCGCTTGCGGTCCGAGCCGGAGCTACCGCCCATCATCAGCATGGCCCCGATCATCAGCAGGCAGGGCAGCAGGAACAGCAGGAACGTCCAGCCGCCGACCTGGGCGACACCCCCTGCTCCTCCGCCGAACAGGATTGCCCCGAGCGCCACACCGATCAGCACCGCCGCGATCAGGGCCATGGGAATTCGCCCCATGCCGCAGCCCATTCCGCCGCGAGCGCGGGTTTGCGGAGCCGGAGGCTCGGGAGCGGTGCTCGGCCCGGTCGTGACGTCCGGGCTGTTGCGCCAATCCTGTTCAGGCATCGTGAGTTCCTCGTTTGCAAATCCGGCTCTCCCGGATCCGTCGGACCCGCGAGAGCCAGGCGCTTGCCGCCTGTTCGTGGAAAAAGGCCCCGACCGGCGGGGATGAAACCGGCCGGGGCAAGGGGGCGGGGAGGCACCTGGCAAAGCCCAATACGGTTTGCGCAGCCCGGCCTCACAAGCCCGGTGGGAAGTTCAGCTGCGGCCTAAACTCGCTCACCGAAGGCCCGGCCACGGACGCAGGAAGTCCAGACCGCGTGCGCAGCCCTCGTGGACAGAGGGCCAGCGCGCGTCCCCGGCTCAGCCGCGCTTGTCCGGGTTCTGCTGGCCGGACCCGCCCTGGTTCTGCCGGTCCATCATGGTCTGCATCATCTTGTTGCAGTTCCCCATCATCTTCGACATCTCCTGCATCATCGGCATCATGCCATCACCCTGACCCTGCATCATGCCGCCCATCGTCCCCTTGTCCGGAGGAGTGGGGGTCGTGGCGGGTTCGGCCGAGGCAGCGGCGATACCGGCAAACAGCGCGAGGCCGAGAGCGGCGGGTGCGAGATGCGAGATCTTGGACATGAGGTTCTCCTGTCGTCCGTGCGTTTCAGAGTAGTCCTGCCTTCGCGCTACGCGCGCGCGAAGACCTTCGGGGCGCCGTCGCCGATCTCGTAGATCGTGAACGGCTCCGTCTTCTCCCCGTCCATGCCCGGCGAGCCCGCCGGCATCCCCGGCAGCGATAGGCCCTTGATGGCGGGCCGCTCCGCCAGCAGCCGCTTGACCACGGTGACCGGCACGTGTCCCTCGACGATGTAGCCGTCGATGAGCAGCGTATGGCAGCCCTGGAGCGGCTCGGGCACGCCGTGCTCGCGCTTGAGTGCCGCAAGCGCGGGAGTTTCTTTGACGGTGACCGCAATCCCGTTGCGCTGGAGCACCTTCGCGTAGGCGTCGCAGCACTGGCACTGGGGGTTCTTGTAGAGAATGGCGGTCTGGACGCCTTGCGCTGCGGCCATGGACGGCGCGGTCACCGCAAGGAGAACGCCGAGGAGCGTACGGCGGTGCATCATGGCGTGCCCTCCGACCTTTTTGTCCTACTGAGCTGGGGTGATCGACTGAACGGTGTAGGAGCCTTTGCTTCCGCTCAGCGTAAACTTGACCTTCTCGCCCGGCTTGACCTTCGAGAGATCGACCGAGGCGGCTGCCGGGAACTCCATGTGCATGGCGGGCCAGTTGATCGCCGGGATCGGCGCGTGGTCGAAGGTCACCTTGTGCTGGCCCGCGTTCACAGCCGCGACGGTCCCGGTGGCGCTGGCCGTCTGCTGCTTTCCGCTCTCCGCGCCAGCCTTATCGCTCATACCGGGCATGTCGCCCATCGGCGCGGCCTGCGCCTGTACGCCACCCGCGAGCAGTAGCGCGACGATGGTTGCAGTGAGCATACCCTTTCGGCTCGACTGGCCAAGATCAGACATCGGTGGTCCTTCTTTCTGGTCCGGCTGGCCGGGGCGCCTTGGCGCCGCCGTGGCCAGAGCCCGGACGCTCCTTGCAGGTGAAGGGCACGCGCGCTGCAGCCCCTTCACATCAAACTTCGGGCCCGGCGCGGAAATGGTTACAATTCGCTCCTGGCTACCACAGCATACAAGTCCCGGCGTGGCGCCGACGTCGCCTTACGGCTTGCCGGGCCAACCCGACCGGGGGGAGTGCCCGGAGCGGGCGGGTGCCCTGTCGACCGAGCCGGTCATCAGGACGTCATCGGTCGGTTCCGATGTCCGGGACAGGTTCTGGGTCGCGCCCGAACGGGCATGGCCCGGGAGGAAACGAGCCGGGACGTTGTCCATCCAACCCGCAGAGGCGTAGCTCGCCCCAGTCGAAGTCAGGAGAACTCCGAGGAGCAGCGCAGAAAAGCTGCGTTTCATAACAAAATCTTCCCTGGATGTGCTTGGCGCTTGGTGCGTCTTGTATAAGTTCGGGGTGGCCGGCAAACGGTTACAGTGAGAATGCTTTTCGGAGAGAGCGGCAGGGCGGCCAAGCGGAGCAGGCGGGGCTGACGCGGGTGACCGACACGGAAGCCCTCTCGACGGGAGCGTGCCTGGGCTTCACGTCGTACTCCGGAGCCGTTGCTCGCCGCCGCGCCGAACGCCTTCGACCGCTCATCCGCGGGGTGTTGCCGGTCCGCCGGGCCCCGGTGATCCGGGGCCGAGTAGCAGCCACAGACCGCCCAGGAAGCCGGCCACGTAGGCGCCGACCCCGACCGCCCCCAACCGGAGGCGCGGTTCCAGGACCACGATGGTCATGGCCGCGGCCATGAGCACCAGCCCGAACCCGGCGCGACGGCCACGAGCCAAGGGCACGAGGCCGAGAATGGCACCGAGCCCGATCAGGAGGACCAGCGCATGGGTGGCAAGGCCCGCCACCTGGAAAGCGTTCAGCATGCGAGAACAAGCTCTGGCTTCGAGAGCGAGCGCTAACCGAGGGACCGCGGCGGGGTCGCGGAGGCCGGGGGCCTTCGCGCCCGACTACTCGCATCGCGACGTCGCCGGTGTAGCGGCTCAGCGCCGTCCTGCGTCGGGCGACGAACAGCAGGTGCACAGGTTTTGAGGTGAGAACGACAGCGTGTCGTCCGGAGCCTCCTTCGGCGAGGGCACCCCGCGCAGCCGATTGTGGATTGCCGTCGCGGCGATGGCGGCCTGCCCCATCGCGACGCTGATCTGGTCGAGGCTGCGCACCACGTCGCCGGCCGCGAACAGGCCCTCGGTCGAGCTTCGCTGGTGCTCGTCCGTCACCACGCAGCCCTTGTCGTCGAGCCGGGTGCCGAGGTCGTGCACGAGCGTCGAGCGCGCATCACTGCCCAGGGCCGAGTACAGTGCGTCGAACGAGCGGCACTCCCCATCCCGCATCGCCAGCGCGCGGACCTGGTCGCCCTCCACCACCACGCGCTCCACCGCCTCCTCCACGACCGCGATGCCGGCCTCTGCCGCCGCGCGGCGTTCATCCGGCGAGAGGGTCAGCGGACAACCGAGAGACAGCAACGTGATGTCGGCGGTGTAGGTCCGCAGGAACTGCGCCTCGTGAAGTCCGCTGCTGCCGTGCCCGATCACCGCGACCCGCTTGCCCAGGACCTCGTAGCCGTCGCAGATCCCGCAATGGCGCACCAACCCGCGTTGGATCGCGTCCGGCACGTCGGGCAGGTCCGGCTCGCGGTCGACGACCCCGGTCGCCAGCAGGACCGTGTGTGCGGCGATCCGGTCCGGACCGACACGCGCGACGAAGACGCCGTCCGCCCGGCGCTCCAGGTCGGTGACGCGGCCGTGGACGATGTGGGCGCCGTACTTGCGCGCCTGCTCTGTCATCCGGCTCAGTAGCGTCCTGCCGTGAATGCCTTCGGGAAAGCCCGCGTGATTGTGCGAGGTCGGGATCAGGGCCGCACGGCTTGCCCCGGCATCGACCACCTGGAAGCGCCGGCGGAAGCGGGCCAGGTAGATCGCGGCGGTCAGACCCGCCGGTCCGCCGCCGATGACAAGGCAATCCAAGACGTTGTCCGGCATGGTTCCGGCTTCCTCTCGTCGTGTGCGATGAAGACGTTTCCCGCTGGACGGGGCGGCGACGCCGCCCCGCACTCACTCGGCGGGATTGACGAGACGCGGCTGCACGCGGACCAGAGCCTTGCCGGGCTTCGGAGCGCCGGTGCGCGGCGGGCTTCGGTGCGGAAGCCCGCGCGCCTTGACCAGGCCGTAGATGGCCGGGATCACCACGAGCGTCAGCACGGTCGAGGAGACCATGCCGCCAATCATCGGCACCGCGATGCGCTGCATCACCTCGGAGCCCGCACCCGTGCTCCACAGGATTGGGACCAGGCCGGCCATGATGGCGACCACGGTCATCATCTTGGGCCGCACGCGCTCGACCGCGCCGACCATGATGGCCCGGTACAGGTCCGCGCGCGACGGCACCCGGCCCGCGGCGGCGACTTCCGCCCGCACCTCGTCCCAGGCGTGATCGAGATAGATCAGCATGATCACCCCGGTCTCAGCCGCAACGCCGGCGAGCGCGATGAAGCCGACAGCCACCGCGACCGACATGTTGAAGCCAATCCACCACATC
>Ga0265798_10004734_pt1 | contig 18639 bp, 17 predicted proteins | sample P3T30metagenome_FD_192430 | JGI IMG/M metagenome (GOLD analysis project Ga0265798, IMG submission 192430) | Plant litter microbial communities from East Loma Ridge, Irvine, California - P3 T30 | ecosystem: Environmental > Terrestrial > Plant litter > Unclassified | place: USA: California... | reverse complement strand
GCCGACGGCCAGGATGGCCACCGCGGCCACCAGCAACAGCAGCAGGTGCACGATGAAGGCCAGGTGCACGGGCCACGGCAGCAACTGCGAGGTGAAGCCGGCCAGCAATGGCCCCAGTCCCAGGCCGAGCATGTTGGCGGCCGTGGCCACCAGTGTCGCGTTGGCCTGCCAGCGCTTGGGCGCCGCTTCGATCACCGCCACGGTGCCGGTACCGGTCATGATCCCGGCCGAGAAGCCCGAGATGAGTCGAGCGACCAGCAGTCCGCCGATGGAGTCGGTGCACAGGAAGATCACCGCGCTGACAGCGCCCATGGCCAAGCCGGCCAGCAGCATCGGGCGCCGACCCAGTTGATCGGACCAACTGCCGACCGCCAGCAACGCAAGGATCACCCCGGCAGCGTAGATGGCGAAGATCAACGTCACCCAGGTCGGGCCGAAGCCCAGGTGCTGTTGATACAGGGCATAAAGCGGTGTCGGCAGGGTCGTGCCGACCATGGTGATCAGGAACGCCAAGGCGATCAGCCAGAAACTGGTGCCGTTCGATTGTTTATTCACGTGCTGGCCTCACGGGTGTTTGAAGTGAGCGCCCCGGCGCAGCCTGATCGGCCCTTCCGGTTCGCTGTCGGGGTCCAGGCGCACGTCGCCCTGAGTCAGGTCGATGATCTGCGCAGCCGCGAGAGCCCTGGCCACCCGACGAACTTCGGGCATCAGCGCACGCCACGCGGGCTCTTCCTGCTCCAGCGAGCGGGCCACTTCCGAAGGGCAGATCGAGGCGCCGATAGCGCGTTGTTCGAGCAACTGCAGGACGCGGCTGGCGATGACGTCGTCGGGATGGATCATGGGAGGCGTTCGTCCTTGCAGGCGACATGGCGAAGGTGAAAACAACTTCAGCCATGTTACCTGCAACGTCCAGGACTGGACACATCGAACCGTTCGCGGTGCCAGGCCGCGAACGGCGGCGGTTCAGGCGCTGGCGGTCTCGTCGGGGGTGAATTCCTTCTCCATGTGCCGTTCGATCTGCTCCAGCGACTTGCCACGGGTTTCCGGGACACAGGTCATCACGAATATCAGCGACATGACGTTGATCACCGCGAATACCACGAAGGTATAGGGGCCGAAGCCGGCCAGTGCGATGGGAAACAGGAACGCCACCGCTGCATTGCACAGCCACTGGAAGCACACCGCCGTGCCGGTCATCAGTCCGCGCAGGTGGGACGGGAACAGCTCGGACATCAGCAGCCAGTAGACCGGGGCGATGAAGGTCTGCATGAACAGCAGGAACATCAGGATACAGGCCAGCGCCAGGTAGCTTTGCAGCAGCGAGGAGGGCAGCAGGGTGAGCACGCAGCACAACAGCACCTGCGCCAGGATCACGAAGCACAAGCCGGTCATCAGCATCGGCCGACGGCCATGGCGGCCGACCAGCCAGATACCGATGAGGGTGGCGATCACCGAAGCGACACCGTTACCAATGGTCGCGGTCAGCGCCGCGTTGGTGCCCAGGCCCGTGGATTTCAGAATCACCGGGGTGAAGTACATGAATGCGTTGACGCCCGTGAGCTGGGCGACGAAGCCTAGGCCCATGCCCACCAGCAGCAGGCGGCGCAGCCACGGCTCGGACCAGATCGAGGACCAGCTGACATCGGCCCGCTCTTCCTCGTTCTGGGCAATGATTTCCTTCATTTCCTTGTCGACCTGCTTCTTGCTCGAGCGGATCTTTTCCAGCACTTCGCGTGCCTCTTCCATCCGCCCCTTGCTGGCGAGCCAGCGCGGCGAGGTGGGCACGAAGTGCATGCCGATCCACAACAGGGCGGCCGGAAGGATCGCGATGGCCAGCATCCAGCGCCACACATCCGGGGTGTGGGCGAAGTGCGCGAGCAGGGCATTGGACACGTAGGCCACCAGTTGCCCGGTGACGATCATCAATTCGTTCTGGCTGACCAGGCGCGCACGCTTGTTGGGGCCGGCAATCTCGGCAATGAACATCGGCACGATCGCCGATGCACCTCCGACCGCCAGGCCCAGTACGAAACGGGTGGCGACCATGATCGCCACGCTCGGAGCCAGGGCCGAACCCAGGGCGCCGATCATGAACAGGATGGCCAAGCCTTTGAGCGCCGTCAGGCGGCCGTACTTGTCGGCCAGATGACCGGCGAACAAAGAGCCGAATGCAGCGCCCAGGATCAGCGACGATGCCACCAGGCCTTCGGTGAATGGGGTAAGCCCTAGGCCTCCTTGGTCGGGTCCCTGGGTCATGAAGGGCAGGGCACCGGAAATCACCCCAGTGTCATAGCCGAATGCCAGGGCACCCATGGTGGCGATGATCGCCACGCGCACCACGATCTGGCCGGGGGAGGTGCGCGTGGCATCGTTTTCCTCGCCCGCAGGCAAGGTGTCAGGTGCAGTGGTGTTGGAACTGGACAAGGCTCATTCCTTTCATTGCGCGCAGGCAATGTCTCGTGATGCGCCACGCAGGATCGCGCACGAAATGAGCAGGGCAGGTGTCAGCGTTCGGTGTTGCGATGCCGGGCAGGGAAAGGAACGGTCCCAAAGGCCGTCGGCGCCAGCGGATATTATGATTATGTCGAACTGCTTGAATCTTGACGTCTTTGAACCGGGTTCAAGGACACTGCCTTTGCGCTTTTCGCGGTCATCTGCCGGTGTGGCGCTGGGCTGTGAGTCTTATGAACAAAGTGGTTACAAAAAGTTTTGTATCGTTTGAAATTAAATGCTGTCATCGCGCAGAAGCCAGGAATCCAACGTGTCCTGTCAGCCTGCTCTGCTAGCATAGGCGTTCGAACAGCAGGAGAAATCAGTGAGCCGCAAAAATCTGAGTCGCACCCCGGAACAAGTCGCCATGGCCCGCAGCGCGGGTGCCCTGGCCGCTGACGTGCTGCGCATGATTGCACCGCATGTGCAGGCCGGCGTCACCACGCAACAGCTGGACGCGCTGTGCAACGCCTACATCGTGAACGAACTGAAGGTGATCCCGGCGAACGTGGGTTACCACGGTTTCACCAAGACGGTATGCATCTCGGTCAACCATGTGGTGTGCCACGGCGTGCCCAGCGACAAGGTGATATTAGCCGACGGCGACATCGTCAACATCGATGTGGCAGTCATCAAGGACGGCTGGTTTGGCGATACAAGCCGCATGTATTACGTCGGCGAGCCCAGCCCACTGGCACGGCGCCTGGTGGACACGGCCCACGAAGCGATGCTGGCCGGGATTGAAGTAGTCAAGCCAGGCGCCACGCTGGGCGACATTGGGCATGCGATTCAAACCGTGGCCCACCGTGAAGGCTTCAGCGTGGTGCGCGAATACTGTGGGCATGGTATCGGGCAGATTTATCACGATGAACCACAGGTGCTGCACTATGGCCGCAAGGGCGAGGGCATGCGCTTGACCGAGGGCATGATTTTCACCGTCGAACCCATGATCAATGCTGGCAAGGCTGGCACCCGCCAGCTGCCCGACGGTTGGACGGTGGTAACCCGCGACCTGTCGTTGTCCGCGCAGTGGGAACATATGGTCGCGGTCACTGCCAACGGCTACGAAATCCTCACGCTGTAGCGCGCACGACACATGCCCGCGCAGGCGGGCATTTCCACAAACTCTGGGCTAGAAAGGCTCGAGCGGCACCAGCTGGCGAATCTTCTTTACCACTTCATTGATGTCGAAGGGCTTGTCGTAGACAGCATTGAACAGGTCGGGAGTGGCCCGTCCGACGCTGCCCTGTGCGCCACTCATCAACAGGATCGGCACAGACTTGAACGAGGGATGGCTGCGGATCTTCTGCGCCAGTTCCAGCCCATTCATGCCCGGCATCATGAAGTCGGTAATGACCAGCGCAGGACGCTCGCGATCGAGGATCTCCAGCGCACGCTTGCCGTTGCCGGCCTTGACGGCCATGTAGCCCTCGTCTTCGAGCGCGTAACCAAGGATGTCGGCGATGAGATACTCATCGTCGACGATCAGGATAGTGGCCATGTCAGTTCGACCCCGGAAACATCACGGATTCGATATCGTGGAGGCGCTACCTGATAACACTGCCTCTGCATTTTTGAACGCCTTTCTCAGGTCGATTCCGTGACCATGGATGACCAGCTCCAATAGCGACGGATCATAATAACTGTCTCTGACTTTAAGAATGGAAAGCAAGCGCTTAAGTTCAGACTCATGTTCGACAAATCGAGTCAGCAGGACGTTGTCGACGATGCTGGAAAGGTCGGGCGCCGGTGAAGTGATTTCAGGACCGAACAACCCGCGAATCTCCCAGGTGGCAAACACGGTCACACCCCGTGTACGCAGCTCGCTCATGAGCGTGCTGAAGAACTCGGTCAAGCGTACGGTACTGGTTGCCGTGCGGGCCATCCCGCCCAGGCTGTCGATCAGCACGCGCTTGATGCCGTGGGTTTCCACCTGACGCAGCAGGCGCGCGCCCAGACCGTCGAGCAAGCCTTCGGTGGTCGGTTGCCAGCACACGTGCAGGGCGCCGCTGGCCTGCAGTGCTTCGAAGTCATGGCCCAACGACCGAGCCTTGACCTGCAGGCGCCGTTCCGATTCGTACATGCCGAACAGCAAGCCGGGTTCTTCGGGTGTGGAGGCGCCCAGGAAGTTGATCCCCAGACTGGTCTTGCCGATCCCCGAGGGACCCATCACCAGCGTCACCGAGGAGCGCGGCAGACCGCCACCAATCAGGTTGTCCAAATCAGGAATGCCGCTGGGCACCCGGCTCAGATCGGTGAGGTCGGGGCAGGAAGGGCGGCTGTACAGACTCTCGAGGCGCGGATAGACCACCAGCCCATCGTCGGTGATCTCGCATTCATGCAGGCCCGACAATGCACCGCTGCCGCGCGTCTTGCGCAACTGGATACGGCGGACCGAACGGGTGTTGAACAGCTCCTCGCCCAGTTCGATGACGCCATCGACCATGGTGTGCTCAGGGCTGCCATCGTCCAGTCGCGAGCTGGTCAGGAACAACACCGTACACCCGGCGAAGGCCGCATGGCCCTGCAACTCGGAAATGAACTTCTTGGTGTCGATTTGCGAGTCGGCCTTGGAGCGCGCATTCAGGACGCCATCGACGATCAGAATGGTTGCCTTCTGCCGGCTTATTTCGCGACGCAGCAGCTTGACCACCTCATCCAGGCCCTCGTTCTCCAGCGTGTCGAAGGCACTGACGAACTGAATTTCGTTGCCGATTTTCGAGGCGTCGAAAAAGCTCAGGGTAGACAGGTACTGAAACAGCCGTTCATGGGACTCGGCCAGCAGCGTGGCAACCAGGACCCGGCCGCCTTCGCGCACGTGATTGAAGCCCAACTGATTGGCCAGGATGGTTTTGCCTGAACCGGGACGACCCTGCACGATGTAGGACGCACCGGCCACCAGCCCACCCTTGAGCAACAAATCGAGCCCTTCAATCCCGCTAGCGAGGCGCTTTAGCTGTTCCAATATCCGATCTGCCTGTATGGGTTATGCATGATCGGCCTCGTCTGGATGACAACGACCGATCCATCAAATGCTGGCGATTCTATACCTTTTTGGCAGGGTGGGTGCATCCGAAGCCATAGCCGCGGCTCGCGCCGCTGCTGCAGAGATCGCGTAACCCTGTAGCAGCGGCGCAAGCCGCGTCCGGCAACATCGCAAACCTCCAAGCACACCGCACATACCTTTGACGCGGCTCGCGCCGCTGCTACAGGGATCGTCCCAGCCTTGGCATATTGCATTCACTATTAAGCCGGCTTTCGCCGCCGTTCATAGTGCTCGAGCAGCGGCTGCGTGCTGATGCCGTGTACCAGGATGCTCAACGCCACCACCGACAGCGTCAGGCTGATACACACCTGCTCGACCGATTCAGGCAATTCGTGTGCCAGGGCATAACACAGGTAATAGATCGACCCGATCCCACGTATGCCGAACCAGCCCAGCAACGCGCGCTGATGCCCGTCGAGCAACCGCCGGCTCACCAGCAGCCACACGCTCAATGGCCGGATCACGCAGAACAGCGCGGCCGCCAGGCCCACCGCTCGCCAATCCCAATAGGCGGACAAAGTCGCCCCCAGAATGGTGATCAGCAGTACCTCCATGGACCGTTCCACCAGATTGCCGAACACCAGGATGTCGCCCATCATCACCCCAGCGGCCAGCTGCCCATCTTCCAGATCGTTCGGATGGGTGACGGTGCCTTCTTCGGGGGCCATGTCACGGTGGCCGCTGATCGGTTTCGCCAGGTGCTCCGAAGGCACCTCGGAGTTCGACGTGCGTACCTCCGCCTGCCGCAACCCCAGGCCTGCGGCGAACACGGCGAGAAAACCGAAGGCGCCCACGGAGGCGGCGGCAAAGTAGGACAGCGCTATCAAGGCCAGCGCCAGAAAATCGTTCGGCGAGTTGGTGCTGTCGGCGTGGCGCACGCGCAGGTAGATCATCAAGTGGCCGATTGCCCGGCCCATCCCGTAACCGATCAGCAATCCGACCGGCACGCCCCACACCAGATTTTCCAGGGCCCACTGACCCAGCCAGTGGCTGTCGAGGCTGCCATGATGCAGCATCAGCAGGCTCAGGATCACGAAGGGAAAGGCGGTGCCGTCGTTGAGCCCGGCCTCGCCCGACAGCCCGAAGCGCACGCGGTCGAAATCCTGCGCGCTGTTCACCTGGACCATGGACGCCAGCACCGGATCGGTCGGCGCCAGCATCGCCCCGAGCAGCATGCTCACCCCCCACGACAAGCCCAGGGCATAGTGCGCCACCAGGCATACCCCCAGGATCGAGACGATCATCACCGGGCCTGACAGCATATAAGCTGCGCGCCACGCACTGCGGCCCAATCCCAGCCGCAATTTGATGCCAGTGCTGAACAGCGAAAACAACACCGCGGCCTCCGCCAGGCGTTCCAGCCACGAAGCGGTGTCCTTGAAGTCGGTGGTGAACAGGCCCAGCCCCATTGGGCCGATGGCCACGCCGAATGCCAGGCACACCGCGGAGGTGGTCACTGGCAACCAGCGCAGGTAAGACGCCGTCAGCGCCAGCATCAACAGCAGGACGCCCAGCACGGCCATCCACAAGATAAAGCTCATCAGGCCTCGTCGGGCTCTCACCCATGAAATGGCTACAAAATGTAACCGCTACTGGTGTGACTGCTCATGTGTCTGTTAGTTGAGCGACAAAACGTCGCGGGCGTCATGAGTGGCACCGCTCGTCCGATCTAGCGTTACCCGATGCTTATGGATGGCCAGAAAGTCCGTAGCTCTGTCTGACTTGGTCCGTGATTCCTCCGCGATTGGACGCGTTGATCGTTTTCATCTGCCCCATGAGGTTTTCGCCCGTCTTGCTGGCGAGCAAGTCCCTATGGGTTTTGGCGATCTCTCCCAGCTCCTCGGCGCCATGCACCACTCCGGTCACTGTCCATGCTGCAGACAGTATCTTGAGGCCAGCCTTCGCGACCGGATGAGGCACGATTGCTGCCGCTCCATCCAAACCGGCCTTGACCGTACCTCCGAACGATAGACCGGTAATCAGCTTGTCTTGCGCCAGCTCTTCCAAGTCGTTTACCGAATTCTGAAGCTGCTCGGTCTTGGTATTGGAAAGTGTGGCCAGCTCGGCGGTGCTCTGCACCACTTTTTTAGCTGTTTGCACAGTGCCCTTGACGCCTTGCACGACGCCCTGTGCAGCATCAGTAGCCACCGCGCCCGCCAAGGATGTCTTCTCGAGTTGCGAGACGCTGCCGCTATGGCTGAACTCGGCCACGGTACTGATAGTCGACGCCCCTTCGAGGACCGCCTGGGCGCCCGGTAGTTGTCCATGGGCCAGATGCTCGGCAGTTTCGGCCCGACCGATAGCGCTGTCCTTAATCTGACGTGCAGGGCTGAACTCGTCCTTCATGCGTTGGATCTTTTCGATCGCTTGATCCGCTCTACGATCGCCCATGGAGCCACTCGGTGCAGGCGCGGATGCCTGTGGCGCAGGCTGTGCTGCCTTTTCGTTATGCTTCCACGCCTCGTAGCCCAATCCCGCTGCGCCAACACCGCCTCTGACCATGATCCGCAACATGCGACCATCGTCATCCACCGCTGACGCTGGCGAGTTGCGGACCATGGCGTAAAGGTTCAGGCCATCCACCGTGCCTGCCGGATCGGCGCTCAGCCAGCGACCGATCCATGGCTGGTAGTAGCGATAGCCGTAATAGTAGAGTCCGGTATGGTCACGTTCTTTTCCTGAATAGCGGACCGTCTTGTATCGGGCTTCGACCTGACTCCGGCAAGCCCATATGGCCGTGGCGCCGAACGGGAAGAACTCTTCGCGGCTGATCACCTGGCCTTCGCCGTCCAGCTCTAGTCCGTGACTGCCGAGCAGGTCTGTATAGCTGTAGCGCAACTGGTCGTTGGCCACACCGTTGGGGCTGCCTGCAGGCCAGTGCAACAGACGAATGTGCTCGCCCACGCTGATGCAGTGCAACGCTTGCCCGTCGTTTTCATGCCATTCCAGTCCCGGCAAATAGCGGGTAGTCCCCAGCGCATGGGTCTTGCGCAACCGTTGATGCTGAAGGCCATAGAGGTAGTGCTCGATGCCACCCCCTGTACAGGCAACGCTGCGCAGTTGCATGCGGCTGTTCCAGGTAGTGGTTTGCGAGTGATCCAACGCCCGCTGCTGGCCAGCAGCGTCGAAGTGATCGTCGATCTGGCTGGGGTCGTCGCACAGACTGCTCGGCAGCGTCCGATTGCTGCGGGTGGAGGTCGTTAGCTCAGTGATGAAGCCCGCGCCGGTTGCCGGTACGCTATGCCGAATGGCTTGCAGGTTGCCGGCCTGGTCATACACGTATCGACGGCGGTAGCGAGCGTAGGCACTGGTGTCGATGGCAAGCGCGCCAGGTAGCTCGCTGCCGACTTGACCGAGTGCGGCCATTTGCCGACCACACGTTTCGATGAGCTGCGCCAGTGAGTCATAGCGATAGTCTTGCTGCGGCTCGATTTTCTGATTGCGCCAAAAGCGAGTCTGTTCGGCGTCATTGCGCACCTGGGTCACTAGACCCGTCGGGTCGTACTGGTAGCGTAGGTATTGCATTGTACGGCGGTCTCGCAGGCGCAGAGTATGCAGGCCGACCAGGCGTTGGCTATCAGGTGCGTAGCTATGGGTCACGACAATGCCATTGGCATGCCGCTCTACTTCCTTTTGCCCGCCTGCACCGTAGCTCACGTCCAGCACCGCTGGGATCTCGGTCCTCTGCGCGAGGGTGACCCAGCTGGCTCGGAACTGCCCGCAACGGTCACGGCCATAGCGTTGACGATGCCCTTTGGCATCCTCGCTGGCGACGATGGCGCCACAGGCATCGAACGCTACCGTGCTGATCATGGGTTCTGGTTCCAGGAATTCGGTCCAGGGCTGGGAATCATCGCCGTTCCAGTCACTTTCGGCATGGCTGGCAAGCAATTGCAGGCTTTCCCTGGCAATCGCACCATGAAGACTGCGCGCCTCGACAACGTTTTTACCGCCGCTGTCGAAACGTGAGTGGCAATGGCCGGCCAGGTTGCGTGCCTTGGTCCACTCGCCAACGTCCGCCCATTGCCAGCGTTCGGCTGTACGCCAGACTTGTGCGGCGTCACGTTCGTGAACCGCCAGCAGGCGGCCGGGCAATGGTGCATGTTCATAGTTCCGGGTCTGCGCGACACCATTGGCGAGCCAAGTCATTGCCTCACGGCCGCTGGCGTCAAGCAAGATCACCTCTGTCCCGGCGTCGACGCTACGGCTTTGCAGGCATCGACCGCTCAAGCTGTGGCGGTGCTGCAGATTGGCAGCCACATTCGCTCCGTCGGCTTGAGCCGCATGAAGACGCGGGTCGATACTGTAGGCGAGCTGCCCACTCGCATTGTATCCCTGGCGTGTGATGTGCGCGTGGGCGGCGCCAGGTTGGTCACGGTAGTAGGCGATATTGCGTAGCGCCAGCAAGCGGTTGTCGAATACCTGAAGTGCAGGGGTAGCGTGATGAATCGCGTGAGACGCAGAGTGGGTCATGGCAGCACCTGTAACCTTGGAATCGAGTGTGGGTTGCTCTTCCTTGTAACCCGTGGCGCCATCTGGAGGCCCGTGGTGCGGTCTGTTACGACGCTTGCCACAAAGCTCTCAGGCAATTGACAAATCCCCGATCCCTGACCATAGTTCCCTTCACGCAAACGTTTGCGGTTGCCCGCGAACTGTTGCTCGAAAATAATCATAAGATCGGAGTAACCCCTCATGAAGCTGCCCTTCGCTGGACGCCTGCTTGCCGTCTCCCTGATGGCTGCCATCGGCACCGTCGCCCCGTTGCAATCCTCCTTCGCCGATGCCCAGAAGCCCAAGGTCGCGCTGGTCATGAAGTCCCTGGCCAACGAATTCTTCCTGACCATGGAAGACGGCGCCAAGAGCTACCAGAAGGAACACGCCGCCGATTTCGACCTGGTGTCCAACGGCATCAAGGACGAGTCCGATACGGCCAACCAGATCCGCATCGTCGAGCAGATGATCGTGGCCAAGGTCGATGCGCTGGTCATTGCCCCGGCAGACTCCAAGGCCCTGGTACCTATCATCAAGAAAGCCATGGATGCCGGTATCAAGGTCGTCAACATCGACAACCAGCTGGATGCCGGCGTGTTGAAAAGCAAGGGCATCCAGGTGCCGTTCGTAGGCCCCGACAACCGCAAGGGCGCCAAGCTGGTGGGTGACTACCTGGCCAAGCAACTTGCCGCAGGCGACCAGGTCGGCATCATCGAAGGCGTACCGACCACCACCAACGCACAGATGCGCACTGCCGGTTTCAAGGACGCCATGGAAGCGGCGCAGATGAAGATCGTCTCGGTGCAGTCGGGCAACTGGGAAATCGACAAGGGCAATGCCGTCGCTTCCGCCATGCTCAATGAATACCCCGACCTCAAGGCCCTGCTGGCCGGCAACGACAGCATGGCGCTCGGTGCGGTCTCTGCAGTGCGTGCCGCCGGCAAGGCAGGCAAGGTGCAGGTGGTGGGCTACGACAACATCAATGCCATCAAGCCGATGCTCAAGGACGGCCGCATACTGGCCACGGCCGACCAGTTCGCCGCTCGCCAGGCAGTATTCGGTATCCAGAGCGCCCTGGGCATGATCAAGGGCGACAAGCTCGACGTCGACGCCAACGGCGTGATCCAGACCCCGGTCGAGCTCGTCACCAAGCCTTGATGCAGCGCGCCTTGCGGCAGGTCCGGGCCGTGCCCGGGTCTGCCGCGCGCAGGTGCTGCTGGAGAACCCTATGACATCCAATGTTGTGCTGTCGGTGAGTGGCATCGGCAAGACCTATGCCCAGCCGGTGCTGTGGGATATCGATTTGCAACTGCACCGCGGCGAAGTGCTGGCCCTGACCGGCGAGAACGGTGCAGGCAAAAGCACCCTGTCCAAGATCATCGGCGGCCTGGAAGCACCGACCACCGGGCAGATGCAGTTCCAGGGCCAGCCCTGGCTGCCGGGCAGCCGCACCGCCGCCGAGCGCGGCGGGGTGCGCATGGTCATGCAGGAACTCAACCTGCTGCCCACCCTGACCGTCGCGGAAAACCTGTTTCTCCACGAGCTGCCCAGCCGTGCGGGCTGGATCGACCGGCGGCGCCTGCGTGAGCAGGCCCGCCAGGCAATGGCACAGGTGGGCCTGGACGCCATCGATCCGGACACCCTGGTCAGCGATCTGGGCATTGGCCATCAACAGATGGTCGAGATCGCCCGCAACCTGATCGGCGAGTGCCGGGTGCTGGTGCTCGACGAACCCACCGCCATGCTCACCGCGCGCGAAGTCGACATGCTGTTCGCGCAGATCCTGCGCCTGCGCGAACGCGGCGTTTCCATCATCTATATTTCCCATCGCCTGGAAGAGCTGGCCCAGGTCGCGCAACGCATCGCCGTGCTGCGTGACGGCCGTCTGGTGTGTGTCGAACCGATGGCGCGCTACAACAGTGAGCAATTGGTCAACCTCATGGTCGGTCGCGAGTTGGGCGAACGCATCGACCTGGGCGAGCGGCGCATTGGCGCGACGATGTTCCTGGTCCAGGGCATGAGCCGTGGCGACAAGGTCAAGGACGTGTCCTTCGACGTGCGCCAGGGCGAGATCTTCGGCATTTCCGGATTGATCGGGGCAGGGCGCACCGAGCTGCTGCGGCTGATCTTCGGCGCCGACACCAGCGATGTCGGCACCGTTGCCATCGGCCTGCCACCCAAGCCGGTCAACATTCGCAGCCCCGCCGATGCCGTGGCCCACGGCATTGCCCTGATCACCGAAGACCGCAAGGGCGAAGGCCTGCTGCTGTCGCAGTCGATCAGCGCCAATATCGCCCTGGGCAACATGCCGGCGATTTCGGCCGCTGGCGTCGTCAACAATCAAGCCGAAGGCGCCTTGGCACAGCGCCAGATCGAGGCCATGCGCATCCGCAGTTCGAGTCCGGCACAGACCGTGTCGGAGCTGTCCGGCGGCAATCAACAGAAGGTGGTGATCGGCCGCTGGCTGGAGCGCGACTGCGCCGTGCTGCTGTTCGACGAGCCCACCCGCGGCATCGATGTGGGTGCCAAGTTCGACATCTACGCCTTGCTCGGCGAGCTGACCCGTCAGGGCAAGGCCCTGGTCGTGGTCTCCAGCGACTTGCGCGAGCTGATGCTGATCTGCGACCGCATCGCGGTGCTCTCGGCCGGCCGCCTGATCGACACGTTCGAGCGCGAACACTGGAGCCAGGATGAACTGCTGGCGGCCGCGTTCGCCGGTTATCAAAAACGCGATGCGCTGCTGGCCGAGCCTGCAGCAAGGACCTCTGCATGAAAACTTCGACGCTGCCCAAAGCCACCCCTGGCACAAAACCCAGCGGCACCTACCTGGGCCTGGGTACCTACCTCGGTCTGGCTAGCGCCTTGCTGGCCATGATCGTGCTGTTCTCCGTGCTCAGCAGTCACTTCCTGTCGTACAGCACTTTCAGCACCATTGCCAACCAGATTCCCGACCTGATGGTATTGGCTGTCGGCATGACCTTCGTGCTGATCATCGGCGGCATCGACCTGTCGGTGGGCTCAGTGCTGGCACTGGCTGCTTCCGCCGTCAGCGTCGCGATCCTCGGCTGGGGCTGGAGTGTGTTGCCCGCCGCGCTATTAGGCATGGGCTGCGCGGCGCTCGCCGGGACCATCACCGGTTCGATCACCGTGGCCTGGCGCATCCCATCGTTCATCGTCTCCCTGGGCGTGCTGGAAATGGCTCGCGGGGTCGCCTACCAGATGACCGATTCGCGCACGGCCTACATCGGCGACGCCTTCGCCTGGCTGTCCGACCCGGTCGCCTTCGGCATCGCGCCATCGTTTCTGATCGCCCTGGGCGTGATCGCCATCGCTCACCTGACCCTGACCCGTACGGTCTTCGGCCGCTACCTGATCGGCATCGGCACCAACGAAGAAGCCGTACGCCTGGCGGGCATCAACCCCAAGCCATACAAGGTGCTGGTGTTCTCGCTCATGGGGCTGCTGGCCGGCGTGGCGGCGCTGTTCCAGATCTCCCGGCTGGAGGCGGCCGACCCCAATGCTGGTGCTGGCCTGGAGCTGCAGGTGATCGCCGCGGTGGTCATCGGTGGGACCAGCCTGATGGGCGGGCGTGGCTCGGTCATCAGCACCTTCTTCGGCGTGTTGATCATTTCCGTCCTGGCCGCCGGCCTGGCGCAGATCGGCGCGAGCGAGCCGACCAAGCGCATCATTACCGGCGCCGTGATCGTCATCGCCGTGGTGCTCGATACCTACCGCAGCCAACGCGCACGCAAGCGGGGCTAGCATGGCGACCATCAAGGACGTCGCGGCACGGGCGGGGATCTCCTACACGACCGTCTCCCATGTGGTGAACAACAGCCGACCGGTCAGTGCGCACGTGCGGCGCAAGGTCGAGTCGGCCATTGCCGAACTCAACTATGTGCCCAGCGCCGTGGCGCGCTCGCTGAGAGCGCGCAGCACGGCGACCATCGGTTTGCTGGTGCCCAACAGCGTCAACCCGTATTTTGCCGAACTGGCGCGAGGTATCGAGGACTGCTGCGAGCGCAATGGCTATTGCGTGATTCTGTGCAACTCTGACGACGATCCGCAGAAGCAGCGCAACTACCTGCGTGTGCTGCTGGAGAAGCGCGTCGACGGCATTGTGTTCGCTTCGGTCGGTGGCGATGCCGCGCTGACCGATATGCTGGCGGCAGTGCGCACCCCCATGGTCATCGTCGACCGCGGCTTGCACGAGGTGACGGCCGATCTGGTGTGCATCGACCACGAGCAGGGCGGTTACCTGGCCACCCTGCACCTGCTGGAGCTGGGCCATCGCGCCATTGCCTGCATCAGCGGTCCGGAGCATACCCATGTGGCCCAACTGCGGATGGACGGCTACCATCGCGCGCTCGCCGAGTACGGTGCACAGCCCGCGAAAGGCCATGTCCTGCACAGCGACTTCACCAGCCCGGGCGGCTATCGGGCGGCGGTGCAATTGCTGGCAGGCGAGCGGCCCACGGCGATCTTCGCCGCCAACGACATGATCGGTCTGGGCGTGCTGCGCGCCGCCGCCGAACAGGGCATTCGGGTACCTGAACAGTTGTCGGTCATCGGTTTCGACGACATTCAGCTGAGCCGCTATGTGTATCCGGCCTTGACCACCGTTGGCCAGCGCATCGGCGAGCTGGGTGAGGTCGCCGCCGAGCGGCTGCTGGCTCGCATTGCCGGGGCCGCAGGTGTGGCTGCCACGCAACAGGTCATCGCGCCACAGATCGTGGTGCGCGAGTCAACGGCACGATACGCCGGTCTTTCCCATGAATTGCGCTGAGAGTGGCCCAAGATGCAAGCGAACGTGTTGGTAATAGGCAGTCTGAACATGGACCTGGTCGCACAGGCCGAGCGGCTGCCACGGGCAGGAGAAACCCTGCTGGGCCAGTCCTTCGCGACGGTTCCAGGTGGCAAGGGCGCCAATCAGGCCGTCGCGGCGGCGCGCCTGGGCGGTCAGGTGGCGATGATCGGCTGTGTAGGCGCCGACGCCTATGGCCACGCGCTGCGACAGGCGCTGGCCGATGAGGGTATCGATTGCCAGGGCGTGCGGGTGGCCGAGGACGTGGCGACCGGGATTGCCATGATCGTGGTCGATGCCAACAGCCAGAATGCCATCGTGATCGTCGCGGGCGGCAACGGCCAGCTCGAATGCGCCGACATCGAACGCTTCGATGGTCTTCTGCAAGCCGCTGACGTGGTGGTGTGCCAACTGGAGATCCCCTACGCGGTAGTGGCCTTTGCACTGGAGCGTGCCCACCAGGCGGGCAAGACGGTCATTCTCAATCCCGCGCCGGTCAGTGGCCCGCTGCCGCAGGAGTGGCTGGCCTGGGTTGACTACCTGATCCCCAACGAGAGCGAAGCTCAGGCCCTCACCGGGCTGGCAGTGGACTCGGTGGACGATGCAGAGCAGGCCGCCGGCCTTTTGCACGAAGCCGGCGCAGGCAAGGTCATCATTACCTTGGGCGAGCGGGGCGTGTTGTTTGCGGCGGGCGCACAGTCCCGCCACTATCCTGGGCGCAAGGTACAGGCCGTGGATACCACGGCAGCGGGCGATACCTTCGTCGGCGGCTTCGCCGCGGCCCTGGCGCGAGGCCTGGACGAGTCGCAGGCCATCGCTTTCGGGCAGGCCGCCGCGGCGCTCTCGGTTACCCATGCTGGTGCGCAGCCTTCCATTCCCACTCTGGCGCAGGTCGAGCAGGTGCTATCGTGAAAAAGACTGCATTGCTGAACATTTCCCTGTCCCAGTTGGTCGCCTCCCTGGGCCATGGCGACATCGTCGTGATCGGCGACGCCGGCCTACCGGTGCCGCCGGGCGTGCCTATGATCGACCTGGCGCTCACGCCGGGCATTCCCAGCTTCGTCAGCACACTGGAGGTGCTGCTCAGTGAGATGCAGGTGGAGAGCCACGTGATCGCCGAGGAGATGCTCCAGGTACTGCCCCCGGCGTCGACCCGAATCCAGCAACTGCACGATCAAGGCACACTGGGCGTGCGCCAGATGGTCAGCCATGCGCGGTTCAAGGAATTGTCAAAAAGCGCCCGCGCCATTGTGCGGACCGGTGAATGCCAGCCCTACAGCAACATTGCCCTGATGGCAGGCGTTACTTTCTAGATTCATCAATGAGCACAAGGAGTGTGATATGCAACGTTTTTTCCTGACCCTGATCCGAGGATTTTCGCTGATGGCCTTGCTGACCAGTGCCACCGCCATGGCCGCCGACAAGATCGATCTGATCATCGATACCGATCCGGGTGCCGATGACTTCGTCGCCTTGCTGCTGGCCTTGTCCTCACCTGAGCAGATCAACGTTCGCGCGCTCACCACAGTGGCCGGCAACGTGCGCCTGGACAAGACTTCCCGCAACGCACGCCTGGCTCGCGAATGGGCCGGCCGCGAAGACGTACCGGTGTATGCCGGAGCGCCCAAGCCATTGGTCCGCGAGCCGATCTATGCCGCCAACGTACACGGCGAGGAGGGCGTGCCGGGTATCCCCGTGCATGAGCCCAGCAAGGGTCTCGCCGAAGGCAGCGCGGTGCAGTACCTGATCGACACCCTCAGCCAGGCCGAGCCCCACAGCATCACCCTGGCGATGCTGGGGCCACAGACCAACCTGGCGCTGGCCCTGATCCAGGCCCCGGGCATTACCCAGGGCATCAAGGAAGTGATCGTCATGGGTGGCGCGCACTTCAATGGCGGCAACATCACCCCGGTGGCCGAATTCAACCTCTTCGCCGACCCCCACGCCGCCCAGGTCGTACTGGCGAGCGGCGTCAAGCTCACTTACGTGCCGCTGGACGTCACACACAAGGTGTTGACCAGCCCGGCTCGCCTGCACCAGTTGGCCGCCTTGCAGAACAAGGCCGGTCCGCGCGTGGTGGACATTCTGCAGGCCTACGTCAAAGCCGACATGGAGCACTACGGGCTGCCCGGCGGCCCGGTGCACGATGCCAGTGTGATCGCCTATCTGCTGGCGCCTGAGCTGTTCAGTGGGCGCAACGTCAACCTGACCATCGACACTCGAGAAGGCCCTACCTTCGGCCAGACCGTGGCCGACTGGTACGGCACGCTCAAGCAACCCGCCAATGTATTCTGGGTGAACGAAGGCGATGCCCAGGGGTTTTTCGATCTGTTGACGCAGCGGTTGCAGCGTCTGCCTTGATCCGGCGAGCCCTTGCCGGGCTCGAACATTTCACAGCGTAGGTGCGTTCTTGAGGGGATGCGCCACACTGTTGGTCGTCGCTGCCAGGTGCTCGTTCGCGTAGCGCTCGAACACCTGCATGACGAAGCTGCGCGCGGCATCGGTGCCCAGAGCCTTGACCAGGACATCTACGCCGATGATCGCCAGCTCCTCGGGCGTGCCGGGGCTGAAGGAGCTTTGGCCCTGCGGCCACTGGACCTTGATGTCCGCCTTGATCGATACGTTTGCCATGCTGCTCTCGCCAACGGTCACAAGCGAACGACGTTCGCTCCTCATGCCCAAGTAAAGCATTTTCGCCAGCGCTTTACACCGGCCCTTGGGCAGATGGCAGACTGCATGGCAAACTTGCACCCATTCTTCGGCATGGAGGCTTACGTGCACATTGATCTTACCCAGAGCGGCTCACTGACCCTGGAGGCTGTCCGCGCCCTGCTGGCGTCGGGAAACCCGGCGGTCCACAACCAACTGCGCGTCACCCGAGCAGGCCTGGCCTTTCTGTCTACCCATGCGGTCGGCGGTATGGATGTGCAAGACCTGTGCTTTCGTCTCGAAACCTGGGCGGCAGGCTCTGGCTACGTAGGCGCTGCGGCGGCTGCGGACGACCTGTGGGTGCAACAGGTGCATGCCGCCTTGCAGACTCACTGGCCCGTGCCACGGTCCGACTACATTGACTTGTATTGAGCGTCCGTTGGCTACATATCCCGTGACGATTTCGCGGGCACTTCACCATGGCTCACTCGGGCAGACTACACAGGCGTGCAACCAATCCGACTGCAAGGGGTCGCACAACCTTACCCGCTGAAACAGTTACCGAACCCTTCAACCAAAGAAAGAGGAGGCTACATGCCTTTCCCGCGCAAGACCTTGTTGATCCTGATGGCAGCCCTGGCCGCCAGCGGCTGCTCCACATCCGGACCCTCGACCGGGCCATCTGCCGCTGCCGCACCTGCTTTCGACGGACGCTGCAATGCCGATGGGGCACGCTACACCGTCGGCAAGCCGGTATCAGCCGACCTGCTTGAACAGGCCAGGGTCAAGGCAGGCGCACAGGTCGCTCGCGTACTGCGTCCCCATGACATGGTCACCCTCGAGTACCGCTCCGACCGTCTCAACCTCAATGCCGATGACAACGGCCAGATCACCCGCGTCAATTGCGGCTAATCACAGCGCAATTGGCATAAATCGCAGGCGAAAAAAAACCCGTCACATGGACGGGTTTTTTCAGTCGCTCAGATTACTCTGGGCGAACTTGAGCAGCTTGCATGCCCTTTTGGCCTTTCTCAGCCACGAATGAAACGTTCTGGCCTTCTTTCAGGCTTTTGAAACCGTCCGATTCGATAGCTTTGAAGTGTACGAACAGGTCGTCACCGCCACCTTGAGGAGTGATGAAGCCGAAGCCTTTCTCATC
>Ga0265798_10004733_pt1 | contig 18642 bp, 17 predicted proteins | sample P3T30metagenome_FD_192430 | JGI IMG/M metagenome (GOLD analysis project Ga0265798, IMG submission 192430) | Plant litter microbial communities from East Loma Ridge, Irvine, California - P3 T30 | ecosystem: Environmental > Terrestrial > Plant litter > Unclassified | place: USA: California... | reverse complement strand
TGCAGCCCCTGGAACTGACCTCCCTGGCTTCGGGTACCTACTACGTGCTCGTCACCGGTACCCACGCCGATGGCTCCCCCCTGCGCCAGTCCCTGCGACTCACCAAGGAATAGGACCACCGGGCTAGCCCACCAAAAAACCTCCCCGCCAGCTGGCGGGGAGGTTTTTTATGTCCGGCCGCTGCGGGGCGGCATCCCGTATAGCTAGCCGTTCTTTGTGCTTCGCAATTCTGTTTATGTCTGATTCAACTTCTTCCCAGCTCACCCACATTGGCCCCAGCGGCCAGCCCGCGATGGTCAACGTGGGCGGCAAGGCCGTGACGGCCCGGCTAGCCCGCGCCCGCGCCCGGGTGGTGCTCGGCCCCGAAATCCTGGCCCTGGTGCAGGCCGGCGACCTGCCTACCCGCAAGGGCCCGGTGTTTCAAACTGCCATCCTGGCCGGCGTGATGGCCGCCAAGAAGACTTCCGACCTCATTCCCCTCTGCCACCCGCTGGGCCTCGACGACTGCCAGCTCACCATCGAAGTACTACCGCCCGATGCCATCCTCATCGAGTGCACCGCCCGCGTCACCGGCAAAACTGGTGTGGAGATGGAGGCCCTCACTGGTGCCTCCGTGGCCGCCCTCACGGTCTACGACATGTGCAAAGCCATGTCGCACGACATCGTCATCGAGCAGGTCCGGCTGGTGGAAAAAACCGGCGGCAAGTCCGACTTTCACTACGCTGGCTAAGCAGTAATAAAAAAGCGCGAACCGTGAGGTTCGCGCTTTTTACATGTTAAGGATGGGCGGCGACCCACACGGTGCCGTCCTCGTACTCTTCTTTTTTCCAGATGGGCACGACTTCCTTCAGCGTGTCGATGATGTACTGGCAGGCGGCAAACGAGTCGGCGCGGTGCGGCGTGGACACGGCTACCACTACGGCCACATCGCCGATTTCGAGGGTGCCGTGGCGGTGCACCACGGCTACTTGGCGCAGCATGGGCCACTTTTCCTGCGCCATCTCGGCCACGCGGCGTAGCTGGTGCACGGCCATCGGCGGGTAGGCCTCGTAGTGCAGGCGCACCACGCGGCGGCCGTCGCTACGGTTGCGCACCGTGCCGATAAAGGCATTCACGGCCCCGGCCTCGTCCGATTCGGCGGCTTGCAGCACGGCCGCTACGTCGATGGCACGGTCAACTAAGTCAATAAGCATTGGGGAGATAATTGGAGAATTAGGTAAAGAGCAGCATACCTAGTTCTGATTAAAACAGAACGTCATGCTGAGCTTGCCGAAGCATCTCGCTCATGCCGCTAGGATTACGAACTAGTGAGGCGAGCTCAGCATGACGTTATTTTATCCGAGATAGTTGACTAGCCACCGCTTACGGGCGGAATCAGCGCGATTTCATCGCGTTCGTGTAAAGGCACATCGCCAGCGGCATACTCGTTATTAACGGCCACGGCCAAGCTGCGCAGGCCAGCCAGCGCCGGATACTGCGTGCGCAACTCGGCTAGCATGCCAGCGGCCGACTGCCCGGCCGGCACCGTCAGCGTGAGGGAAGGCTGCCCCACTATTTCGCGGGCAATGCCAAAAAGGGCAACGGTAAGGTTCATACTTTATTCAGTGAGCAATGAATAATGAGCAATGAAAAGCTATTCAGTAATTACTCATTACTCACTTTTCATTACTCATTGAAAAGGTTACCCGCCAATGGTGGCCATGCTCTCGAAGTTGAGCTGGTGCACGGGACGCTGGCGCTCGGCCTCGAAGCCGTTGGCCGCGCGGTGGTAAAAGGCTTGGCTTAGCGCCTGGGCAATATCGTGGTCGGTGGCACCGCCGCGCAGCAGGGCGCGCAGGTCGAGGCCGCCCTGGTCGTAGAGGCAGGTTTTAATTCCCCCTTCGGCGGTGAGGCGCAGGCGGTTACAGGTGCCGCAAAAGGTGCGCGAGTAGGCGGCAATGATGCCTACTTTACCCTGGTGCCCGGCAATGGTGTACTCGCTGGCCGTGGCCCCGGCGGCGGCGTAGGCCGGCACGAGTGCGCCCAGGTGCGCCTCCAGGTGCTGCCGAATGCGGCGATGGTGCCAGGGCAGCGACTCTGGCGTGGCCACGTGGCTACCACCGTTAAAAGGCATTTCTTCGATAAAGCGCACTTCTACGGGCAAGTCGCGGGTAAGCTCGGCCAGCGACACGAGGTCCTGTATGTTGCGGCCGTCCATTACAACGGCATTGATTTTCACTTGAATACCAGCATCGAGCAGCGCGTAGAAGGTGCGCATTACTTGCGGCAGCTCGTCGCGCCGGGTTATCTCGAAAAAGCGTTGGCGGTCGAGGGTATCGAGGCTGAGGTTCACGGCCTTTACCCCCATGCGCGCCATCGTGGGCACGTGGGGCGCAGTGAGCACGCCGTTGGTGGTGAGGCTGAGGTCGTCGATGCCGGGCAGAGCAGCCAAACGCTCCATGAAGGGCACGAGGTCGCGCCGCACGAAAGGCTCGCCGCCGGTGAGGCGCACTTTGCGCACACCGAGGTGCGTCATTATCTCTACCAGGCGCAGCATCTCTTCGTAGGTAAGCAGCTCGTGCTTAGGCATGTACTTAATACCTTCCTCGGGCATGCAGTAGAAGCAGCGCAGGTTGCACCGGTCCGTGACGGCCAGGCGCAGGTATTCGAGCGGCCGGCCGTGGGAGTCGTGGAGCACAGTAGAAGGGAGGGAAGACATCTAGCCAAGTATAAATCGGGGCAGCCAAGCCAGCAAAACGCGGCCGCTGGCACCTGCCCCGCCTACGCGGCAGCCGCCAGGCGGGTTGGCAGGGCCCTGGGTAATAGAAGCCTTTTGCGCTGGGAAATGTTGCACTAGCCCGCCACTATCGGCAGTAAGCGCTGCCGTAGCGCGGACCGGGCTAGCCGGGGTAGTCTTCGAGGCCGCCGCTCAGGGTCAGCACGTTGTCGTAGCCGAAGTCGCGGCGTAATAGCTCCACGGCTTTGGCGCTGCGCACGCCAGTCTGGCAGTACACGACAACCGAGCGGGTGCGCGGCACTTCGGCCACGCGGGCGGCCAGCTCGGGCAGCGGCAGCAGCAGCGCACCCGGCAGGTGGCGGCGCTGAAACTCCAGCGGCCCGCGCACATCGAGCAGCAGCGGCGGCGCGGGCGAGGCTAGCTGCCGCTGCAAGTCATCGGCTGCGAGGCTGGTGGCAGCTGCGGGAGCGCAGCTCACGTCAAAATAATCGGCGGGGCTGGCAGTGTCGAGGTTGATGGCGCTCTGCACAGCATCGCGCTTAAAGCGTAGCGTGCGGGTTTGGAACGTGAGTGTGTCGAGCAGCCAGAGGCGACCGCTGAGCACGTCGCCCAAGCCCAGCACCACCTTCAGGGCCTCGGTGGCCTGCACCGTGCCGATGAGACCAGGCAGCACATTGAGCACCCCGGTAGTATTGCAGTCGGGCGCCTCGGCGGCGCTCGGTGGCTCGGGAAACAGGCAACGGTAAGTAGGCCCGCCCTGGTAATTGAACACCGACACCTGGCCCTCAAATTTGTAGATGGCCCCCGACACCAGCGGCCGGCCCAGGCTCACGCAGGCATCATTGAGCAGGTAGCGGGTAGGAAAGTTATCGGAGCCATCGACCACCACATCGTAGCCCGCCACCAGCTCGCGCACGTTGGCGGGGCTCACGCGGAGGGGGTGCAGCACGTAGGTATTCAGGTCGTTGAGGCGGCGCAGGGCGCGGGCAGCGGCTTCTACCTTAGGCTGGCCCACGTCTTGGGGACCGTAGAGAATCTGGCGAGGCAGGTTGGTCAGCTCCACGTTGTCGGCATCGGCCAAGCCGAGGGTGCCCACGCCGGCGGCGGCCAGGTATTGCAGGATGGGGCAGCCCAGGCCGCCCGCGCCCACCACAAGCACGCGCGCCTGGCGCAAGCGCTGCTGGCCGGCTTCGCCGATTTCGGCTAGCTGAAGGTGGCGGCGGTAGCGCTGGCGCTCGGCGGCAGTGAAGCTAGCAGGAACTGTATCAGCTAAAGAAATGAGGTTTGTCATTGCGAGGAGGCACGACGAAGCAATCCTTCCTTGTCGTTGGCTTTATGCAGAAAGCGCGAACGGAAGGAAAGGTTGCTTCGTCGTGCCTCCTCGCAATGACAAATACCCTGGTTTTTGTATACTTACAGCCCATACGTCACGGCCAGGTAGTAGAGGCCGCCCACGCTGGGGCCGCCCAGGTAACTGACGTAGTAGCTGTTGAGCACGTTGCTGGCCCCCAGCTTGAGGCGCACCTGCGCCGCAGGAATATGATAGTTCACCTGGGCGTCGAGTGAGCTGTAGGCTGGCACGGTGCCATTCACTAGAAACGTTTGGGAATAGTAGCTTACCTGGTGGCGAAAATTCAGCCCGAAGCCTAGGTTTCGGTAGGCGTTGTCGTTGGCCAGGCTCAGGTTGTAGGCCCAGCGCGGAGTGTTGAAGCCGTCTTCGAGGCCGTCGCCGTTTTCGGTGCGGTCGAGGCGGGTGTAGGTGGCGTTGCCGCCCGCGAGGTAGCCGCCGCCCACCTCGTAGCGCAGGCCGGCCGAGCCGCCGTAGTTGTACACCTGGCTTTGCGAATTGGTCCAGAGGCGGTAGCGGGCTTGGCCGCTACGGGCGTTGAGCGCGTTGGCGATAGTGTTGAGGTCGGTACCGGTGTTGAGGGCCACGCCAGCCGTGGTCTGGGGCACGTAGGCTTCGACCTGGGCAATGAAGTCGCGGTACGAGTTGTAGTAGAAATCGACATCGACCAGCAGCCGGCCGCCCGGCCCGAGGCCCGCCTTGTAGCCCACTTCGAGCGAGCGGATATACTCGGGCTTGAGGTAGGTGTAGGGGTTTTTAACGAGCGTGCCCTGGCTGGCCAGAATGGCGGCCTGGCGCTTCTGGGCCGTAGTTTGCGCCGAGGTATTGGCGTTGACAACGGCCGTCACCTGGGCATTAAACGCGTCGATGCTGGCCCGGGTGTAGCTGTTTTCGAAGATGCCATCCGACATCACGCGCAGCCCGCCGATGCGCTTCACCTGGCCGCTGTTCACGTTGGAAAAGCCCTCGAACAGGCTCGGAAAACGATAGCCGCTCTGGTAGCTCAGGCGGAAATTCTGGCGCTGGGTGGGCGAGTACACCGCCGTGAAGCGCGGGTTGAATCTCACGCTGAAATAGTCGTTTTTATCGACGCGCAGCGTGGCCGTGAGGCGCAGTTTATCGGCCAGCAGCCGCCCGCCGGCCTGCACGAAGCCGCCGGTTTTGGAATAAGTAAGGTCGCTGGTGAGCGGGTCTTTACCGGGGTTGGGGTTGATGAAATAATTGCCGTCAGGCACCACGAGGTAGGTGCGGTGGTCGGCGCCGGCCAGCAGGTCGAGGCCAGCGGGCAGGTAGTGGCCGCCGCGCCGCAGGGCCTCAGCCAGGTTCACCTGGGCCTCGGCGTGGGCCAGGCTGGCTTGCACGCGCAGGGCCGCGCCCACGTCCCAGTTGTTCACGCCTTGCAGCTGGCTCAGGCGCTGGTTGAATGCCTCGGTGCCAGGCTGGAGGCGGCCGGCATCGGCGGCGAGGCGGGCCGTGGCCAGCGCCTGGGCTACACCCTGGCCGCCGGCCGTGGCGGCGTTCCAGGCGGTGGTGAAGTCGGTGTTCCAGGCGGCGTCGGGCTTGTAGCTGCGCTCGATGTTCTCGCCCATCGAGCGCAGGTTGTAGCTCTGGCCGGTGTTTTCCTGGGTGAGGTAGGCGCGGGCCTGCACCACGGGCGTGGTGAGCGTGAGGGCATGCTGCTGAAGCAGATAGCCTTGCAACCGGAAGCGGTTGGAGCGCTGGTACACGTTGTCGAAGCTGGCCACGCGGTAGGTGTAGGCCAGCTCCACGCCGGGCCGGAAGCGGTAGTGCAGCGCGGCATCGGCCTTGAGCGTGCGCACGTTATAGTCCACGAGGTCGCGCTCGTCGTAGCCAGTGCGGGCCACCGCATACTGCTTGCCGCCCAGCGTGAGCGTGGTGCGGTCTGATGACTCGTTGCCGTAGCGGCTCACCTGGTCCTGGGCCGGGTTGTCGGCCCCAAACAGGCCGGTGGTAGCGTTGCCGTTGGGGTTGATATCGGTCTGGTCATTGGCTACCCAATCGTAGGCGCGCAGGTAGGTGCCGTTTGCTTTTAAGGCCAACTTATTTGCTACTAATACCTTAGCGTAGCGCACGCTGGTTTCGGAGTAGCTTTTGGCCGGCGAGCCGTTCTCACCGAAGGTCTTCACGTTGGGGTCGTTGACGTGGTTCACGCCCGTGAGCTGGCGCACGCTCAAGCCCTCGGAGGTGAAGGGATTCTTGGTCTGGAAGTTGGCTAGCCCATTGATAGCATTGAGGCCGTAGAGCGCGGCGGCGGTACCGGGCACCACCTCTACTGCGCCGATATCGAGGTCGCTCGGCCCCAATACGTTGCCGATGGGCCCGCCGATGTGCGGTGCCTGGTTATCCACGCCATCCACGAGCTGGGCAAAGCGCACGTTGGTGGTATTAGTGAAACCCCGCGCATTTATCACCTTAAACCCGATGCTAGGCGTAATAACCTGCACGCCCTTCAGCCCCTCAATAGCATCAAAAAACGAAGCTGCCGGCGAAAGCCGGATGGCGCGGGCATTGAGCTTCTCCACCGTAACGGGCGACTACAAAAAGCTCTCCTCCACCCGCGAGGCTGATACCACTACCTCATTCAGGGCTGAGTGCAGCGTATCGGCGGGCGCGGGGCGGCGCGGGGTTTTAGCGGGCCGGGGGCGGCTGGCCGGAGCCACTGGCACCACCTGCCCATAAGCCGCCGAGGTGGTAGCCGCTTCGGCGGTCACTAGGCTGGCCAGCAGCAAAAGCCGATAATTAGCAATAAAACGTAGCTTTTCACGCATCCAACAAGTCGTTATATTTTGCCGAATATAACGGTGAGCGCGGCCGAATGTTTGGCTTGCTTTATGAAGCCTACTGGTAAAGCCGGGCCGTTTCGGCGGCTAAAAACTGCGCAAACCGTTCCTGCATGGCCCGAAACTCGGCCACGGCCTGTGCCCCGGCTTCGGTGAGGGCGGCCCCACCGCCGTGGGCCCCGCCGGCCTGCGCGCCCACCAAGGGCTGCCGGGCCTGCGCATTCATGGAACTCACTAAATCCCAGGCTTTTTTATAGGACATGCCCATTTCCTTGGCGGCCCTGGAGATGGAGCCGGTGGCCTGGATATACTCCAGCAATTCGAGGCGGCCGATGCCCAGAAAGCGGTCGGCCGGGCCTTCTATCCAGAGGCGGCCATTGGCGCGGAAAGCCTGGTTTTCGGCAAAAAGCTCGTGCATTATGATTAGCTGAAAAAGGTACGCCGGAACCAGCCTACTACGCGCCAAAAGTAGCCGGCCGGCCGGCTAGCCCCCGCCTTGGCACACCGGGCCAGCGGGTAGTTAATCAAACTTCCGGCTGCGTATGCCAGTATAGCGGGCAGATAAACAAGGATATTGGCCAGCTTTGGTCACCCTAAAATAGCTATGGAATACGATGTTATCGTGGTGGGCGCGGGCAGCGCCGGCCTCAGTGCGGCCCTCACGCTGGGCCGCTGCCGCCGCCGCGTGCTGCTGGCCGACGGCGGCGCGCCGCGCAATGCGCCCTCGCCCGCTGTACACGGATTTCTCACCCGCGATGGCACGCGCCCGGCCCGGCTGCTGGAGCTGGGCCGCAAGGAGCTGGCCCCCTACCCCACCATAGATGTGCGGGAATTAAAAATCACGAAGCTGCACAAGCTGGACCAGGGCTTTCGGGCCGAAGGCACCACCGACCGGGGCCACACCTGGACGGGCACCACGCACCGGGTTGTTTTGGCCACGGGCGTGGATGATGTGCTGCCCGCCCTACCAGGCTTTCGCGACTTGTGGGGCACGGGCGTGCTGCATTGTCCCTATTGCCACGGCTACGAGGTGCGCGACGAGCCGCTGGCCGTGTACGGCCGGGGCAAGGCCGCCGTGGGGCTGGCCCTGCTACTCACCAACTGGAGCAAGGATATTGTAGTCGTCACCGACGGCCCCGGCCACCTCACCGACTATGGCCGGCAGCGCCTGCGCCAGCACCATATCGGCTTGCGCCAGGAGAAGGTAGCCGGCCTCGTAGGCGGCCCCGATGGCCTGCTGCGCTGCGTGGAGTTTGAAGATGGCACGTACCTGGAGCGCAAGGCGCTGTTCCTGCACGCGCCGCAGGAGCAGCGCAGCTCGCTGGCCGCCGACCTAGGCGCTTATATCACGAGCAAAGGCGCGGTGTGGGTTGATAAAAATTCGCAAACCAGCATCGCTGGGCTCTACGCGGCGGGCGATACCGCACCCGGGCAGCAGCAGGCGCTCATTGCCGCCGCCGAGGGCAACAAAGCCGCCATCTGCCTCAACGAGGCGCTGACCAAGGAGCAGTGCGCATAAGGCGGTGAAATGGTGAGTTGTGAAATAGTGAATGAGTGAATTGTGAGATGGTAAATGAGTGAGCTTCCATCGTCATTCACTCATTCACCATCTCACAACTCACCATTTCACCGCCGGGCTAGCCAGATGTGGGCGGCGGCCTCGTCGGTGAAGGTGGCAATTTCGCAGTCGGTGGTGGCGGCCGAGACCACGGCCGTCACGGGCTGGCCGGCGCGCAGGGGTGATACTAGGAAGGCCAGCCGCACTGGCTCGGGGTAGCGGCGGCGCAGGCCAGGCGCGAACACCTCGCCAAACCAGGTATTGACGGTGGGCTCGGTGAGGTCTTCGCGGCGGCGCAGGTCGAGGAGCCAGCGGGCGCAGCCCGCCGCGTCGGCGGCCACCAATATTGCCTCGTAGCCGGCGCGCAGCTCGGCGGGCGTCACGGCGCGGTGCCAGCGGGCAATAAGGGCGGGCAGGTCAGGGCGATGCAGCAGGTCGAGGCCGTGGTTAATCATGAGTGGCAGCCGGGTTCCAAGGACCGGGCTGCTTGCAAGTTAAGGGGCTTTCGGCAAGGCCGGGGCATACTTTTACGGCCGTGGGTAGTTAGTATTTCTTTAGCCCCCGCCGTTGCTTATGAGTTCACCACTGCCCCCAGTTGCCCCCCACGACCCCTACGCCGCTCTCCGCATCCCCGATTTTCGCCGCTACATCACGGCCCGCGCCCTGTTTTCGGTAGCCACTCAGATACAGGGCGTAGTGGTAAGCTGGCAGATTTTTAAGCTCACCGGCGACCCGCTGGCCCTGGGCCTCATTGGGCTGGCCGAGGCCATTCCGAGCATCACCGTCTCGCTCTACGCCGGGCACGTGGCCGACTCGGTGCGGCGCAAGCGCATTGTGGTGCCGGCCGTGGTGGTGCTGTTCCTGTGCGCCGTCACGCTGTGGTGGCTGGCGCATCCGGCCTTAGCAGGCGTGCTGGCGGGCGGGCGCCTGCACCTCGACGCTTTGCACGCCACGGTGGTGTGGCCACTGTACCTGGTCATTTTTGTGAGCGGCATTGCGCGGGGTTTTATGAGCCCGGCACTGTTTTCGTTTATGCCGCAGTTGCTGCCCGACCGCAGCTTTCTGGCCAATGCCGTGACCTGGAGCTCGACCACCTGGCAGGGCTCGGCGGTGCTGGGGCCGGCCATTGGCGGGCTGCTGCTGCACCTCAGCGTGGAGTTTGCCTACGGCGTCGATATGGTGATGGAAGGCTTGGCGCTGCTGTTTTTTATCAGCATAGCCAGCCGCGAGCTACCGCCCATCGAGGGCGAAAAGCTTAGCATGGGCGAAAGCATTACCAGCGGTATCAAGTTCATTTTCAACAACCAGCTCGTACTGGCGGCGCTCTCGCTAGACATGTTTGCGGTGCTTTTTGGTGGCGCGGTGGCGCTGCTCCCCTTCTTTGCCGAAAACATTCTGCACGGCGGGCCCGACGCCTTTGGCTACCTACGCGCCGCGCCGGCCGTGGGCTCGGTGCTGATGGCGGTATTCCTTACCTTTTCGCCCCTCAAAAAAGGCGCGGGCCGCAAAATGCTGTGGGCCGTAGCGGGCTTCGGGGCAGCTACCGTGGCCTTTGCGCTCTCCACCAACTTTTACCTGTCGATGTTCCTGTTGTTCCTAACGGGCGTATTTGATTCGGTGTCGGTTATTGTGCGCCAGACGCTGGTGCATACCTACACGCCCGAGTACATGAAGGGCCGGGTATCGGCCGTAAACAGCATTTTTATCGGCTCCAGCAACGAAATCGGGGCCTTCGAAAGTGGCACGGCGGCTAAGCTCATCGGCACGGTGCCGAGCGTCGTTTTTGGCGGCCTGATGACCATGCTGGTAGTGGCCATTACTAGCTGGAAAGCCGACCAGCTCCGAAAGCTGGAAATGGGCGCTGGCAAGAAATAACGCGCGCTTTTCTAGGGCATAAAGGCCCCCCACTGCAGCAGCAGTGGGGGGCCTTTATGCTTTAGCAGTAACGCTCTTAGCCCTAGCCGGCCACCGGCTGAACCACGGGGCGGGAGTTAGCCTTACCCGACTTTTTGCGGGTGCGATTCAACCACATGAGCACGCCGGTAATAGGAAAAGTGAGGCTAACCAGCGTCACCACCAACGCTAGAATTTTGGTCCACACGCCGCCGATTTCGCCGGTGTGCAGCGGCTTGGCCACCCGGCGCAGCTGCGCGCCGGCCGTTTGGCGGGCGTAGAGGTGCTGGCCCAGCGCCGCGCCGGTAGTACGGTCTACGAACAGCGTATCGAGGCCCATATGGCGCAGTGGCAACGTGCTCGGCGCGCTCACCGCCACAGCGGCCGCCGAGTCCTTGGGCACGCCCACGCGCCAGTATTCGGCGGCGCTGTACGTGACTTGGCCCGTGCGCAGGGCCGCGTCGTAGGCCACGGCGCGCGGGTTGCCGGGCGCGGCCGACTTCGGGGCCAGCAGGCCCACGGTGGGCTTGGAGTTGGTCAGGAAGAACAGTCCCTCCGTGGCCCAGCGGTACGACATGATAATGCCCGTGAGCGCCAGCCCGAACAAGAAGAGCGAGGTATAGAAGCCCAGTACCACGTGCAAATCGTGGGTGAGGCGCTTGCCGCTGGCCCCCCACTTGATGCGCAGGCGCCCCGTGAGCATGGCCCGCGTCTTGGGCCACCACAGGATAATGCCGGTAGCCGTGATAATGAGGATGAAAATGGCGGCAATGCCCGTCAGCGCCTTGCCCACTTCGCCAGCCAGCAGGCGGCGGTGCAGGTCTTCGGCTACCTTGAAAACCGGGAGCTGCTTCTCAGCTTGCAGCGCGGTTATTTCGCCCGTGTAGGGGTTCAGGTAAGCAGTGCTACCACGCTCGGGGCGGCCTTTGCCAGGGCCTTCGCCGCCGCGGCCCTCCCGGCCGCCGCGCCCGGCTTCGCGGCTCCGGCCTTCGGTGCGCTGTTCGCCGCCGACTTCCCCGCCGCGGCCTTGCCGGCTGCCTTCGCCGCCCATTTCGCCGCGGCCGGGGCCGCCTTCGCCACGGGGGCCACCGGACTTGGCTTTGCTATCGCGGTAGGTAAGCTCCACGGTGCGCGCCGGGTCGGCGTATACCTTGAAACCCATCAGCTTATCCTTGGGATGCGCCTGACCGAACTGGCTGGCTAGCTGCGCCAGTGGCAGGCGGGGCTGGCTGGCGGGCACAGCTACCGTGTAGCGCTCGGGGCGCAGGGCATGGGTTATTTCCTCCTCAAAGACCAGCACCGTGCCGCTAAGGCATTGGATAAAGAAAACCAGGCCAGCGGCCAAGGCAAGGTAGAGGTGAATGCGGCGGAAAAATACTTTCATAAAGCGAGCTGAGCGAATCGGCACGCAATTTAGAACCGTTTTAAATAAAAATCCTAGCTAATCGACCAACGCCTACTCGCACCGCACGTAGGGGCGCAGTTTGACGAAGTTCTCCTCTTTCAGCAGCTTGAGTTGGCGCAGGTCGTCGGGCGTGGCAAAGGGGCCGTGCTGCTTGCGGTAGGCCACAATGAGGCGGGCCAGCGGCTTACCCACGTATGGGTGCGGCCACAGTTCATCGAAGCTGGCCGAGTTGACGGGCACCGGCCGGGGCGCGAAGCCGCTGGCCACGAAGGTGTACTTGCGCAGGCTGTCTACGAGGTCGGGCGCATCGCGCAGCACAAACACTTCCGGCAACTGATTTTCAGACAAGTAGCCCCCGAGTTCCTCGCGGTGCTTGACTATCCACTTGGCGCGTCCCCGGCCGATGCCCTTTATCTGCATCAGCTGCGTGGTGTCGGCCTGGTTGAGGTCGAAGGGCTGCAAGTGCGCTGGCTTGCGCGGGAAGCGGCTGGGCAGGCCACCCTTTTCGCCAAAAGTAGGTCGCTCAGCAGTGGCGTATTTGTCGCTACGCCTTGGCAGGGCATCAGGCAATTGCATGAACGGGGCCAGCCGCTGGTACACCGAATCGGGCAGGCCGTAGATGCGCTGCACCTGGGATTTGGCACGAAAGCCGCCGGCCTTTTGGCCGTAGTTGACGATGCGGCCGGCCACAAAGTGCGGTACGCCGCGCGCCTCCCAGCCTTCGGCCGATAAGGAGTTGGGGTCGAAGGGTGACAAGTGCACCTGGGGCACAGTGGGGTAGCGGCTGGCCTCGGCGCGGCCCCGGGCCGGGTAGCGGTCGGCATAGGCGCGGGCATTGGCGGCGCGGCCCGAGTCGAGGCGCGCCGTGAGGTCCTGGCCCCAGGCATCAAGCTGGCGCTGGTCGGTCGCGGGCAGGTACGCGGGGGCAGTGGGGCGCAGCAGCACGGGCAGCACAGCGGCAGCCAGCGCGCCCAGCAGCAAGAGCACGAAGCCTCGCGTTTCGGCCCGCGAAAAGCCGAAGTAGCGGCGCAGCCAGCGGCCAGCTAGCCAGCGGTTACGGGGTGGGCGGGGCGGTGGCGGAGGTGAAGCAGACATAAAAAGGCGGCCAGATTACAACGCGTAAATCTGGCCGCCCACAAGTATAGGACAAATAAAAGGCTTTTGCTACCAGCTGGTTGGCTGGCCCGCGCTACCTACCCCCGCGCCACTACCGGCTCGTAGAGCTTGATGAGCTGCGCGGCGGCGTAGTCTACCTCGGCCTCCGTGTTGAGCTTGCTCATGGAGAGGCGCACGGTAGGCCGGCTGGGGTCGGCGCCCAGGGCTTCGAGTACGTGCGAGCCGAGCTGCGCGCCGCTAGTACAAGCCGAACCGCCCGAAGCAGCTACTTTATTGATATCGAGGCTAAAAAGCAGCATTTCGCTGATGCTCGACGGCGGCAGGCTCACGCTGAGCACGGTGTAGAGGCTCTGGTCGGCCTCGGCCGAGAGGCCGTTGAACTGCACGCCGTCGATGCCAGCTTGCAGCTGCGCGATGAAGCGGTTTTTGAGGCCCTGCACGTGGCGCTGGTGGTCGGCCATGTCGCGGCAGGCTATTTCGAGTGCCTTGGCCAGCCCCACGATGCCGTACACGTTTTCCGTACCGGACCGAATGTTGCGCTCCTGCGAGCCACCGTGGATGAGCGGCGTCACCTCCACGCCCCCGCGCCGGTAGAGAAAACCTACGCCCTTCGGCCCATGAAACTTGTGCGCGGAGCCTACCAGGAAGTGGTTAGTAAGCTGTTGCACGTCGTGGCGGTAATGGCCCATCGTCTGCACCGTATCAGTATGAAAAACGGCATCGTAGCGGGCGCAAATTTCGCCGATGGCAGCGATATCGTTGAGGTTGCCCAGCTCATTGTTGCCGTGCATAATGCTCACGAAGCTGCGCGGGTGGCTGGCCAGCAGCTCCTCGAGGTGCCCCAGGTCCAGGCGGCCCTGGGCATCGTGGCGCAGATAGCTCAGCTCGGTTTCGCTGGCTTTGGCCAGGGCTTGCAGCGGGTGTAGCACGGCGTGGTGCTCCAGCGGCGAGGTGATGGCATGCCTGAGCCCCAGCGTGCGCACGCTGCCAAAGATGGCGTAGTTATCGGCCTCGGTGCCGCCCGAGGTGAACGTGATTTCACTCGGCGCGGCATTGATAAGCTGCGCCACCGACTTGCGTGCCTGCTCGATAGCCGAGCGCACCTGTCGCCCGGGCCCATGCAGGGAGCTGGGGTTGCCGTAGTGCTGGGCCAAGTAGGGCAGCATGGCATCCAGCACTTCGGGGTCGAGGGGCGTCGTGGCGGCGTTATCGAAGTAAGCGTGCATGAGGAGTAGACTTCGGAGGTGGCAAATCAACAGAACGTCATGCTGAGCTTACCGCAGCCTCGCGCTCTCGCCGCTGGGGTCAACACCTCAACGATTCGGGCGAGATGCTTCGGCAAGCTCAGCATGACGTTTTGTAGCGTATTCGCTGCTAGCTATTTTTTCGAGATAATCTCCTTGATATCCGCGATAATCTTCTGGGCCAAGTGGTCGGCGGTAGCGTTGGAATCCGACTCGGCGTAGATGCGGATAATGGGCTCCGTGTTGGACTTACGCAGGTGCACCCACTCCTTATCGAACTCGATTTTAACGCCATCAATGGTGTTGACCGGCTGCTTGGCATAGCGCTTTTCCATCTCCACCAGCACCTTATCGGTATCGATGTCGGGTGTCAGCTCAATCTTATTCTTGGAGATAAAATAGTTCGGGTACGAGTTCCGCAGGCGGCTCATTTTCAGGCCCGATTTAGCCAAGTGCGTCAGAAACAGGGCAATACCCACCAAGGCATCGCGGCCGTAGTGTAGTTCGGGGAAGATGATGCCACCGTTGCCCTCACCGCCAATGATGGCGTTGGTTTCCTTCATCTTGGTCACCACGTTTACCTCGCCTACGGCGGCGGCAGTGTAGGTGCCGCCGTGCTTCTCGGTCACATCGCGCAGGGCGCGGGTGCTGCTGAGGTTGCTCACGGTGTTGCCGCCACCGTGGTAGCCCAGCACGTAGTCGGCCACGGCTACCAGGGTGTATTCTTCGCCAAACATCTCGCCGTTTTCGCTCACCAGGGCCAGCCGGTCCACGTCGGGGTCAACCACGATTCCGAGGTCGAAGCCGCCTTTTTCGAGCACCTTGGCGATGTCGCGCAGGTGCTCGGGCAGCGGCTCGGGGTTGTGAGCAAACTCGCCGGTGGGCTCGCAGTGAATTTTCTCAATGGTTTCGACGCCCAGTGCGGCCAGCAGCTGCGGCACGGCAATGCCCCCGCTGCTATTCACGGCATCGACCACCACGCGAAAGTTTTTGGCCTTGATAGCCTCCACATTGACCAGCGGCGAAGCCAGAATGGCCGCAATATGCTCGGCCAGGAAAACGTCGTCGGTCGTGTACTTACCTAGCTTATTGACCGTGGCAAAGTCTATGCTGTCGCTCTCGGCCAGCTCCAGCACGCGCTCGCCAGCTTCGGCCGACAGAAACTCACCGTGGGCGTCGAGTAGTTTCAGGGCATTCCACTGCTTAGGATTGTGCGAGGCGGTGAGGATAATACCCCCAGCAGCACCCTTGGCGGGCACAGCCATCTCCACGGTGGGGGTGGTGCTGAGGCCTAGGTCGAGCACATCGAAGCCCAGCCCTTGCAGGGTACCGGCTACGAGGCGGCTCACCATCTCACCCGACAAGCGGGCGTCGCGGCCGATAATAATCAGCTTGCTGGTAGTGGCTTGGCTCGCGGCCCAGGCCCCGTAGGCCGCCGTATATTTCACCACGTCGAGGGGCGTTAGCCCCTGGCCGGCTGGGCCACCAATGGTGCCGCGAATGCCGGAAATAGATTTTATAAGGGTCACAGTTTGTCTGTTTAGCTTTGCAAAAGTAGGCACTTGGCCCGGTTGTTTGCCCGTTATCTACACCTTGGGGTACGGGGCAGGTCAGTTGGCTTAGCTTAGCCAATCGGTCATTCAGTAGCTTCAACCGACGTATTCTCTACATTTTAACGATGGGTAGGCAACCGCTATCCGCCCTATTTTTTATGGAAAACCCGCTGTTAGCCCCCTCACGCCGTCCAGCGCAGCTCGAAGCCTTCGGCCGCCTGCTCGACGTGCTCGACCGCCTGCGCCAGGAGTGCCCCTGGGATAAAAAGCAAACCCTAGAAAGCCTGCGCCACCTCACCATCGAGGAAACCTACGAGATAAGCGACGCCATTCTGCGCCACGACCTGCCCGACCTCAAAAAGGAGCTGGGCGACGTGATGCTGCACCTCACTTTTTACGCCCGCATTGCGGCCGAGCAGGGAGCTTTCGACATCGCCGACGTACTCAACGCGCAGTGCGAGAAGCTTATTTACCGCCACCCGCACATCTACGGCGACGTGCAGGCCGACGACGAGGCCGCCGTAAAGCGCAATTGGGAGCAACTCAAGCTCAAAGAAAAAGGCAACACCGGCGGCGTACTGGGCGGCGTGCCTACCTCCCTGCCGGCCCTGGTAAAAGCCATGCGCATTCAGGAAAAAGCGCGCGGCGCGGGCTTCGATTGGGAAGACCCTGCCCAGGTGTGGCTCAAAGTGCAGGAAGAGCTAGCCGAGTTTGGCGCCGAGTACGGCCACGGCCAGCCGCCCGCCGATGCTGCCCAGGCCGAGCGGGCCACCCAGGAATTCGGCGATTTACTGTTTTCGCTGGTGAATTTTGCGCGCTTTGCGGGCATTAATCCCGAAGAAGCGCTGGAGCGCACCAACCGAAAATTTATCAGCCGTTTTCAGTACCTGGAAGGCGCGGCCAGCCAGGCCGGCCAGTCACTTTCCGAGCTTTCACTGGCCCAGATGGACGTTTACTGGAACGAGGCCAAGCAGGCCAGCCGCTCGTAAAGCACCAGCGTGGCTTTAGTAAGCCGCTGAGGCTGCGAACCTGTCCGGTTACAGTAGCAGCGTACATTACCGAATAATCATCTTTTTTTATCCAACCTCAACCATTGCCCTTACGTTGGGGGCTCATACATAATTCAGGCATTGCCTCGTAAGGCCGCCCACCCTCGTTTTTTGGGACGCTTACTGCGTTTCACATCCAAAAAAAACTTTGTCGAGTCCGGTATTTTAACCGCTTCGACGTAGATTCGGCCCCGAAACCCCTGTTTGCCTAGCTATCGGCGGGCCTTTCCCGCTACCAGGCACTTCAGAATCGCCTTCCTTTTTTACCCTCAACCAACCCCCCACCTCCTACACTTACTGGACACATGGAACAGAAAAATGCAGTAAACCCAGCCGCTCGGCCCGCTGCGCCGGTCGCTCCCAAGGCCGCACCCGCCAAGAGCAGCGGTGGTGCCTCGCTGTTTTCGGTTATCGTTATCGTTCTTGCCTTTGTAGTTAGCTACGTCCTCTACAAGTTCGTTCTTGGCGACCCGAGCCACTTCTTGGGCAACAACCCCGAAAACAACCCGAAGCCCGGTGACTACCTCGGCATTGTATACAAAGGCGGCGTTATCGTACCGATTCTGCTGACGATGCTGCTCTGCGTAATCACGTTCTCGATTGAGCGCGCCCTCACCATCTCGAAGGCCAAAGGCAGCAAGAGCATCGAAGCTTTCGTGCGCTCGGTACGCCAGAAGCTGAACACCAACGACATTGCTGGTGCCATCGCCATCTGCGACCAGCAGAAAGGCTCGGTAGCCAACGTAGTTCGCGCCGGCCTGAAGAAATATCAGGAAATGGGCCGCGAAACCACGATGAACACCGACCAGCGCGTACTGGCTATCCAGAAAGAAATCGAAGAAAGCACCGCTCTGGAGCTGCCGATGCTGGAGAAGAACCTGGTTATCATCTCGACCATCGCCTCGGTTGCTACCCTGACCGGTCTGCTCGGCACGGTATTCGGCATGATTAAGGCGTTCTCGGCACTGGCCCAAGCTGGTAACCCTGACGCAACTGCCCTGGCAACTGGTATCTCGGAAGCCCTTATCAACACGGCACTCGGTATCGGTACGTCGGCCCTGGCCATCGTAGCCTACAACTTCTTCACCAGCAAGATTGACGAGTTGACCTACAGCATCGACGAGGCTGGCTTCAGCATCATCCAGACCTTCGCTGCCCAGCACGGCACCAAAGGTCAGGAGTCGTAAGCTACTGGCACGAAAAGAGGGGCGGAGGCGTTTTGCCGTCCCCGCCCCCACTTTTTTTTCTGGGTGCGTGTGCAATCAGCCAGCAGTCGGCATCAGTAGTACTGAGTGGCTCCCGCCCCGCGGCCCGCTGATAGTTTCACCGCTAGCCTTTGCACATCACCTGTCCAGTTATTTTAACCACTCCCGGCAATGCCTAAAGTAAAACCGCACCGCACCTCGCCGTCGCTCGATATGACGCCGATGGTTGACCTGGCGTTTCTGCTGGTAACATTCTTTATGTTGACCACGCAGTTCCGGCCCGATGAAGCTGTGGTAGTAGACCCGCCGTCTTCGACGTCGGACCTCCAGGCCCCCGACAGCGACATCCTCACGCTGACGATTGACAACAAGAAGCGCGTGTTCTTCGGCTACGACAAAGCTCCCGTGAAGGAAGCCGCACTCAAGGCAATGGGCACGAAATACGGTGTCACGTTCACCCCCACCCAGATTAAGCAGTTCTCGCTGCTCCCCAACTTCGGGGTGCCGATTACACAGCTGGGTAGCTACCTCGACAAGGATACGGAAGACCGCAAAGCTCTGAACAAGGGCCTGCCCGGCATTCCGTACGACTCGCTCAACAATCAGATGATTGACTGGGTAATTGAAGCTCGTAAGGCCAACGCCGCTCAATTCAAGAAGCCGACCTTCCTGGTTATCCGGGGCGATGGCAACGCGGATGTGAAGACGGTACAGACGGTTATCAAGGAGCTTCAGGAAAAAGACATCAACCGCT